>Ga0187782_10000733_pt1 | contig 23008 bp, 12 predicted proteins | sample 0715_SJ02_MP15_2_FD_132454 | JGI IMG/M metagenome (GOLD analysis project Ga0187782, IMG submission 132454) | Tropical peat soil microbial communities from peatlands in Department of Meta, Colombia - 0715_SJ02_MP15_20_MG | ecosystem: Environmental > Terrestrial > Soil > Wetlands > Peat | place... | reverse complement strand
TCGAAGACTCGTCATCCGCTACGAGCGCCGCGCCGATCTCCACCGCGGGCTCCTCATGCTCGCCTCAATACTTGTCTGTCTCCGCTTTCTGCCCTCTGCCGGGTTTTGAAACCGCCTCTTAGGGTTCCGGCGAGCATGGTATTCCAGACCGGATATCCGTCCAGGCAGTGGCTCGGAGCGTTTTGCCAGCAGAGGCGCCCGTCGCCGGCGTCGGCGCATTCGGGCAGCGGGTTGGGACTGTTGACGCAGGTCGCCCCATACGAGGGCAGGACTACGCAGTACGCGGGCGCCGGCGGCACCGACGACCAGCCACAGCTCTGGCCGTACACCCATCCAGTGAGGGTATCCCCGGGAGAACAGAACTCGGTCGAGTTGCCGCTGCAGCGAGACTCGCCCGCGGAACAAAACGAGCATCCGGTAAGCGATGGCGCATGCAGCGCGAGGGCGATCGCAAGACCCAGGTGGGCCGTCTGGGCGGCCGACCTCGATCGATGCCGGGAGGCGGTGACCGTCGGCGACGCCTTTGCGAATGTCACTCTCGCCATCGCTCGCACCTCGGCTCCACCAGCCGGCGCGTTTTCACCGGGAGCCACCTCGGCAAGCTCGACCGATGGCGTCGATCGGGGTAGTCGCCCGCAGACAGGCAGAGCGGGATGCCGGCGCGTGGCCTGCCGCCGAGGGACAGCTTGCCGCGAAGGGACACGTTTCGCCTGGACGGCGCGCCCCACCGTCGCGACGGCAACCTTCGTGAAGGGCACACCAATGGCCCGCTCTGCTACGGCGCGCCGCTTGGTGCGGCCGTTGCGTGCGCGGAACGGCGATGTCGTTTCGGTTCGCCCGACGCGCCCGGCCGGACAGGGAGGTCACGATGGTAAAAACTGCAAAACTCACGCTGATCACCGTGGTTGTCGGATTCGAGATCGGACCGCGGCTCATGGACGATCTGAGAGCGCTCGGGGTGGGAGGCTACACGATCGGCAAGGTCGACGGGCGCGGCCACCACGGCGCCCGGACGGCCGGTATCGCCGACGCATCGAGCTTGCGTGTCGAAATGCTCGTTGCCCCGGCACTGGCCGAGGGGATTCTGGAGCTCGTCGCGACCAAGTACGCGGATCAGCCGGTCATCGCCTACCTGCAGGACAACGTCAGGGCCATGCCGGCCAAGAATTTCGCGTGACGTGAATGCGGGTGGGAGGGCTGCCGCTGGCGCCCGGGCCCCGCCGGCCGGACATCCCGGCCGTCCGCGGTCGACGACGTGGGGGACCTCCGTCCGCCTGCAGCTGAGCTTTCCGAAGACGGCCGGCCACGGCGCGACTCGGTAGACCACCGAGGCGCACCGCGGCCGACACTTCATGGACCTCAGGGGGCCGAAGACGTGCCAACGAGGACCGGAGGCGACGTGCCGACGAGAACCGGGGGAGGCTCGGAGTTCGTCGGCAGAGCCGGGGAGGCATCGACCACCGGCGGCACGGCACCGGCATCCGCCCCCGCAACCCCTCCGTCACTCGGGCAGACCAAGCTCTCCAAGTCGGTCTGCCGCCGCTGGAGGTCATTGAGCGTACGGACTTGCCCGGAGACCGGATCGACCACGGTGGTTCCTGTCAGGAATGGCGACAGAGGGGCCTGCGCACCGGGCGAGCGCGGAGTGACCTGCAAGAACGCCGTCCCGGTCTCGGAGCCGTGGCAGCCGTTGCACGTGTTTTCGGAGGCGTGGAAGCGAGCGTCCGGATCCAGGATTCCCGGCGCATTCCAGATCACTCCGCTCGGCAGCTGGTTGATCGAGGACCCGGCCTGGAAGTTCACACCTTCGAACTGCAGCGTCACGTTGTTGCCCGAAGCGCCGGGAATCTCCGCGATGATGGATGCAGCGTTCTGGTTGACGAAGTCCGCAAACGTCTGCGTACCGTTGAAACTGAGATCGGGCGTCTCTTTGGTGGGATTCTGATCGAAAAGTCCGGTGGTCGGGTCGAGCTCGAACTCTCTGAGCTCCCACTGCGGGACGAGCGCGAAGTCGTTCGTGCGCAGGCTGAGGAGCGCGCTACCGTTGGTACTGGACGGCAACGCCCCGCGCGACGTGAAGAGGGTGGTGATCGTTTCGAGTGCGGCGTTGTATTGCTCCGATGGGAAGGGGTACGAGGACAGGCTGTGCCAGCGGTTCGCCCACGTCACAACGTCGTCCTGCGTCTGGGCCGGCAGGTTGTACTCGAGGATCAGCGTGAAGAGCTGAGGGAACCCGAACGGGCCATTGAGCCCGAAGACGAATCGGCCTTCTCCGGCGGAGCCTGCGGCGAGGTTGCGCAGATCGACGCGCGCCACGATGGCCTGAAGAGTGAAAGGTGCCTGCGTCAAGTCGAGATCGCCGGTCGCCGTTTTCGGCCAGATATCGAGGATCAACTGCTGGGCCTCCGTTCGCGCCGGAACGTCGAATCCGTTGACCGTCTGGTCCGTGAGCCAGTGCTGAAAAAGGGCCAAGGTCATGGCAGGCGCCTGATCCGGCGTGGGTGCCGCGTTCGACAGCAGCTGGCCCAGCGTCCAGACGCCCTGGCTCGGACTGACGGATCCGTCGAGCAGCGCCGTGCCCCCCGTGGCTGGGTCGAGCGCCACCACCCCAACCGCCGCGTCCGCGACCGAAACGGCGGTCGGCAGGATGACGACTCCTCCGTCTCCGCCAGCGGACACCCCTTCGCCCGCAGTCTGTCCCAGCGTGCGGACGGGGTCGTCCACGATGCTGGTATCCGTGATCATGAGCTCCTGGCCGATCGACACGAAGCAGCCGGAGGGCGCGACCAATTCGTACGTCACCTGTCCGGTGAGCTCTTCGAAGGTGAAGGTCGACTCGTTGAAATCGTCGACGATGAAGGGGACCTGGAAAGTTCCGGGTGTCGCGATCTCCGAGCTGGTCACCTGAGCGACGAGGGTGGCGCTCTGCGACGACGGCGGCGGCGACCCGGGCTGGACTGTCACGAACGACGGATTGAAGGAACCGACGATGTCGGTCTGCAAGCCACTGAAGAAGGCCGAATATTCTCTGGGCGCGCAGAAGCCGATGTCGTTGTCCGTGACTGCAACGTCATAGCCGACCGTCGTGCCGATGGGCACGGGCCCGCTGGTCGTCGGACTTACCGTGAGCGTCGAGGGCTCCGGAATGCAGGCCAGCGCGGTGAGGGTCGACGCACTGATGACCTCGGTCGTCACGAAGACCTCGTCGAGAATACCGTCGAGGTGCTGGGTCTGCGTGGTGGCCCCGAAGCGCAGCGGCGCGAACACGTCGCGAATCGTTCCGGCTCCGTACACCTGCCCGAACTGCTGTCCGTTGATGAAGAGGTAAACGAATGTACCATCGAACATCCCCGCCACGTGGGTCCATACGCCCGCCGAGATGGGCGCCTGCGAAATGACCGTCGTGCCCGTGGTCAAGACCACGGACATCTGGATGTTGCCGTCGTGGATTCCCAAGGAGAATGCCGTGCTGTCGTTCAGCCTCTTGATCACGATCGGCTGGTCGCCCGAGACCGTATTGGGGTGGACCCATGCCGCGACCCCAACGCGGGTGGTCAGCGTGAACTGCGGCTCGTCGGGAACCTGGATCACTTCCTTCGCAGAGTGAATATCGACACCGAGACCACTAATCCCCGGAACACAATCCGCCCCCAGCGCTTGAACGGCGTTGGCGCCCTCGCCCGAAGAGTCCAGTAGAAAGTGAGAGTTCGGCGAGCAATCGTCGAAGTGCCAGAAACCGAAACCTCCTGTCGTGCCCGCGTCTTCGGAGACGCTGCCCGCGTCGCCAACGATCCCGATCCCGCTGGAGCTGCTGCCGACCGAAGCGCCACTCGACGCGGAGCTGCTGGAGGGAGCGCTGGAGCTGGACGTCGAGATACTGGTCGCCGTGCCCGTGGCGACCGCGGTACCAACTCCACTCGCGACGCTCGACCCGCCGCTGCCGGAAGCCGACGCGCCGACCGACACGGCGCTGCTCCCCGCCGACGTCGCGCCGCCGCTCGGCGGCGGAGCAATCGAGGTGACCCCGCCGTCCGCGCCAATGGTGATCACCCCCTCGGGTGTCCCGATGACCGCGTTGGCCGATGGTTGGCCGGACTGGTCATAGCTCTCGGCTGCGAACCGGTCGTCCGACTTGCTGCCGCAGCCTGCAAGCAGCCCCAGCATCGAAAAGACGAGAATAACAAAATGAATGGGATGGACTGCCATCCCCAATCGGACTCGATTTTTGCATTCCATGATTTCCTCCCTTACGATTTCACGGCACCAGGACATCCGTTGGAATCGAGACATCCGCGGCCACCGACCCTCCGGACAAACTGCGGCATCCCGCGCGTGTCGGAGAGGTCGACCGCACACCTCAGCCCAGCGACGGCGCGGCTTGTCGCGGGTGCTATTACGGCACTGCCCGACGCGAGACCATTGCAGCAGATTGCACGACGAAGGCGACCCGGATCGATCCGGTCGCCTGGACGGTCACCATCCACGTGTTGGAGCGAGGTGGACTTTTCGGCAATGGCCGGGACACGCCAATTCCGTCAGGGCACGAGCGTCTGTCGTGCCGGGCCACTTTTGTATCGAAAGCTATTGGCGCACAAGCCATCGCCGCGCTCGTGGCCAAATCGTCACCAAATTCTGGCTATTTCGTGAGCGGGTCGTTCATGACGCGCGCCGCTTGCATCCCTCGCGCCGGCTCGCGACCGTAGAAGACTCGGGGCGCGCGTCGTCCACGTGTGCCGTCTTGGGCCATTGGTGGCAGCCGCGATCGCGCGCTCCTTCCAACGCCGGCGCCCGCGCGCCGGGGCACCCAGCCCGCACCGTAGGCTCTCAGCAACCGTGCGCCGACGCCGCCTTTCACCGCTGTTCAGCCTGCCTCACCGGTGTGCTCTCCGGCCGCGCGCTCCGAAGCATCGAACCGATCGAGCCAGTCCCGCAGCTCGTGGAGCTTGCGCGCGCGGGATTCGTCGTTCGTGGCCGATCGCAATTGCTCGAAAATGCGCTCCGGTTCACGCAGACGCTTGGCGCGCTCGATGTCCGCCTGCGTGCGGGTGAAGTTGGCGATCGCAGTCTTCGCAGCGCTGCCCGGGGCAATCTTCGAGTCGGCTTCATGCGCGGCGAGCAATACCTGGACGACCGCCGATAGATAGCCAAGCTGCCGGCCCACACTATGGACGCTGGCGAAGATGCGCTGCTCGAGCAGCGGGTCGCCCGAGCTTTCGACCGTAATGGTCAGGCTCTGGCTCTGGGACTGTGATTGAGTCTCGACCGTCGCGGGGGCGTTCGTCGTCATAATGCCTTCTCCTGCACGTGCGGCGGGCCAAGCGCGGCCACGGGTTCGGGTTTTCTCGCCATCACCATGGAGCATAACGGGCTGTCTCGCGCCCGGCGGTCCAACTTTTATGTCGTTTCGGGAACCATCGCGGCGACCCTGATCTGTCTGCTGTTCGTCGTCATCACCCTTGCGGCGAGAGACGATCGACGAACGATGTCCCGAAAAGCAGCCTCTATCTCACGCCCACCGTCGTTCAGTTCGAGGACCGCGCCGGTCGCTTGTTCTTCGTCGGCGCAACATTCAATCTGCAGCAAGCGCCGAGACGCGCAACGAAGGCGAGGCCCTGGGCGTGCCTCGGTGGGGACCTTCGGTAAGGCCCACCACGCGGAGCGGCCGATCGCGTTTACACTACGATGTAAACTCTAACGGGATTGCCGCGAAACGGAGTCCGGGGTAGCTGTCAGCGTCGTTGCCGTTTTCGGCGCACTCGGATGCAGTCGCGGCACACCAGACGCCGAGCTCACACGGACGACCGCCCAGGCGCTGAGCGGAAGCGATGGAGGTGCTGATTCGGGCGCGGCCGACGCGGCATTGGATGCGGGCGGCGCCGACGGTGGCATCCCAACCTCGACGGCGTGCGTCATCGCCTGCAGTCCCTCCAGATCGGCAACAACGCCACGATTCTGGGCAACGTCGCCGCGGTCGGCTTGCAGATCAACGCGAGCGCCAAGATCACGGGCAACGCCTACTCCGACAGCAACGCGACGATCGGCGCCGAGCTGCCGCGTGGGCGTCTGGGGCTACGACGACGATTTCGGCGCGCCCGCCGTTCACCACGAAGGGGAGCTCTTCGCGGAACGCATCGGTGATCGCGTCTCGCTTGCGTTCTTCGATTGGGGTCTGCGTGACGCTTTCGCGCACCAGGGCCCCTACGACGTCAAGTTGGGCCAGGTCTTCGTCCTCGGCGACAACCGATTCAACTCGCACGACTCGCGCATGTGGGCTGGCGGACGCGGGGCAGGCGTCCCTCTTGAGGCGATCCGCGGCGTCGCGTTTGTGATCTGGCTCTCGGTGACCCAACACGAAATGGACACATCGCGCATCGGCCAATCGATCGACGAGCCGCACCTGCCGAAATCGGCTGCCATGCTCGCCCCGCGCTCGCGAGATGCATGGAGGAGCTCTCGCATGCGGAACGGGGGCCGTTGGCCAGCAGGTGAACGCAGCGCGGCTCGGCCAACTTGCCTCAACAATCGGCCGCGGACACGCTGCGGAAATCAGGGCTTATCAGGCGCGTGACACGCGTGTAACAGAGAGGTCAACCAAGCTAAATGCCGTTGCGCTTCGAGGCGGAGCGCATGACCGTTACCTCCCTGTCCCTCAGCACCCGGTACGAAATGGCCATCCACGCTGCACTTGATCACTCGATGCGTTACATTTACAGCCGGTCGATCCGATTGTCGCCGCAGGTCATTCGTCTCACTCCGGCGCCACACTCACGGACGCCGGTGCATGACTACAAGCTGGAGATCGAACCATCCAATCACCGGCTGTACTGGCAACAAGACCCGTTCGGCAACGTCATCGCGCGCGCCGTCTTTCCCGAGCGGCTGTCGGAGCTGCGAATTCACGTACGACTCGTCGCGGACCTGACGATCATCAACCCGTTCGACTTCTTCGTCGACGAGTACGCGGAGAACTTTCCGTTCGACTACGACCCGTCGCTGCGGCAAGAGCTCGCACCGTATTTCGAGCTCACCGAGTCTGGACCCGCGTTGAGGCGCTGGTTGGCCGACGAGGATCGCCGTCCACGGCACATCGTCGAATTCTTGGTGGCGGTCAATGCGCGTCTCCAGAAAGCCATCGGTTACACGGTGCGTCTGGAGCCGGGCATCCAGACCTGCGAGGAGACCTTCGAGAAGGGGCTCGGCTCATGCCGCGATACCGGCTGGTTGTTGGTGCAGATCCTGCGTCACCTCGGTCTCGCAGCGCGTTTCGTCTCGGGCTATCTCGTGCAGCTGAAGGCCGACGAGAAATCGCTCGATGGGCCGTCCGGGCCCGAGCACGACTTCACCGATCTACATGCCTGGGCGGAGGTCTACGTGCCGGGTGCCGGCTGGATCGGTCTCGATCCAACCTCCGGACTGTTTGCAGGCGAAGGGCATATCCCCCTCACGTGTACGCCCGATCCCGTCAGCGCAGCTCCGCTGACCGGCACCACCGAGAAGTGCACGAGTCAGTTCTTCCATGAGAACCGGGTTTCGCGCGTCCATGAGGACCCCCGGGTGACCAAGCCATACACCGAGCAGCAATGGGAGGCCATCCGCGCACTGGGACGCGCCGTCGACGTCGAGCTCAATGCGCTCGACGTCCGACTGACCATGGGCGGCGAGCCGACTTTCGTCTCGATCGACGACGTGGAGGGCGCGGAGTGGAACACCGACGCCTTGGGCGTCCACAAGCGCGAGCGCGCCGGTGTGCTTCTGGGGCGGCTCAAGACCGCTTTCGCACCGGGCGGCTTTCTGCATTACGGGCAGGGCAAATGGTATCCGGGTGAGCCGTTGCCACGGTGGGCATTGGGCTGTTATTGGCGCAGCGACGGTCAATCCTTGTGGCGAAACGATCGGTGGCTGGCCGACGAACGACGCGATTACGGATTCGGCGCCGTCGAAGCGCAGCGCTTCGGACGACGCCTTGCCGAACGTTTGGGAGTCGACGCCGGTTTCCTGCGCGAAGGACGCGAAGACTGGACCTACTACCTGTGGCGCGAAGCGTGCACTCCCATCAACGTCGATGCCTTGGCCGTCGCGCGCGACGCCCAGTTCGGCGAAGAACTCTCGGTGGCGCTTGCGCGTGGGCTCGGGCGGTCCGTGGGCTTTGCTCTGCCGCTGCTATGGGACTGGGGCTTGGGCCATTGGCGCTCCGGCGCGTGGCAATTCGCGCGTGAGGCGATGTACCTGATCCCGGGCAGCTCGCCCATGGGTTTGCGCTTGCCGCTGGATCAGTTGGCCTGGTCACACCTCGTGACTCGCGAATACGCTCGTGAGCCCCGAACGATGGCGCGTCCTTCCCCGCCGGCGGCCCAGGGCGACGCCTTCGAGCGCGCCCCGCTCCTGGCAGCGGACGCCGATGTCGAACAACGCCGTCAAACCTTCAAAGAAAGCTATCGAGTTTGGGAGAGCGTTCCTCACGCCGCGCTCTGCATTGAACCACGTGACGGGCGATTGTACGTGTTCATGCCGCTGCTCAACGATCTCGATCATTACGGTTCGCTGCTCGAGGCCATCGAGCAGACGTGTAAGGATCTGCGGCTGCCGGCGCTCATCGAGGGTTACGAACCGCCGAGGCACGTCGCACTCCAGTCATTGAAGGTCACGCCGGACCCCGGAGTCATCGAGGTCAACATACATCCCGCCGCTTCCTGGGAAGTGCTCGAACACAACACAGTGACATTGTACGAAGAGGCCCGGCAGGCGCGGCTCGGCACCGAGAAATTCTTGCTCGACGGCCGGCACACCGGAACGGGCGGCGGCAATCACGTGACGCTCGGAGGCCCACGGCCCGCGGATAGCCCGTTTTTGCGCCGCCCGGATCTACTCCGCTCGCTCATTACGTATTGGCAGCACCATCCCTCCCTCTCGTACCTGTTTTCCGGCCTCTTCGTCGGCCCGACCTCCCAGGCTCCGCGACTGGATGAGAAAGGGAGCGACGGGCTGAGCGAGCTGGAGTGCAGTTTCGCCGAGATCGATGGGGGGGTGTCGCCGGTGATCATCGACCGTGCGCTCCGCAACTTCATGACCGATTCCACCGGCAACACGCATCGCGCCGAGTTCTGCATAGACAAACTCTATTCAGCGGATTCGGCGACTGGTCGGCAAGGGCTGGTCGAATTCCGTGGTTTCGAAATGCCGCCGCATGCGCGCATGAGCCTGGCGCAGATGTCGCTCCTGCGCGCGCTAATCGCGCGGTTTTGGAAGAATCCATATCGCCATCCGTTCGCGCGCTGGGGCACCGCGTTGCACGATCGGTTCTTGCTACCGGAGCCTATTTGGGCAGATTTTCGCGACGTGGTCGAGGATTTCGACCGGGCAGGTTATCCGTTTCAGTTGGAGTGGTTCGATCCGTTCTTCGAGTTTCGATTCCCTGTCTACGGACGAGTCATGTACGACTCCGTGAGACTCGAGTTGCGAATGGCGCTCGAGCCGTGGCTCGTGCTGGGCGAAGAGACCAGGGTGCAGCGTCAGGCGCGCGTGGTCGATTCGGCCCTCGAGCGGCTCCAGGTCAAGTGCAGTGGGTTGGATGCCGAGCGCTACCTTTTGACCTGCAACGGCCGGCGCCTTCCCCTCCAGCCGACGGGCGAGCCCGGTGAGTACGTGGCCGGCGTGCGTTACAAAGCGTGGAAGGCCGCTTTTGGACTGCACCCGACGATCGGCGCGCACGCGCCGCTCGTCTTCGATTTGTTCGATCGACGACTCGGGCGCTCGATCGGGGGCTGCGTCTATCACGTGGATCATCCAGGAGGTCGCAATTACGACACCATTCCGGTCAACGCAAACGAAGCCGAAGCGCGGCGCATGTCGCGATTCTGGGCTTGGGGACACTCGGTCGGCGAGGCGAAGGCACCCGAGTGGGTGACGACGATGCGGGCCTGGTATTCGCGCGACATCGGGCAATTGCTGCGTGAGCCGCTTGCCGAACCGGACAACCCCGAATACCCCTACACGTTGGATCTTCGACTCGCCGCAACGCACGCGAAAGACGGTTTGTGCGCGACCCTCAACCAGCAGGAGACCAAATGAGCGCGCGCGTCGCGATCGTGCATCACATCGAGCAGTCTTTCGATCGCCCGGTGCGACTGTCCACGCATTGGCTGCGATTGCGCCCCGCCCCGGAGACCCGGGCGCGCGTGACGGCCTATTCGCTCGAGTTGGACGCCGAGCCGCACTTTCTCAACTGGTTGCGTGATCCCTTCGAGAATCATTTGGCACGCCTGGATCTTCCCGAGCCACTGGTGCGTCTGGGCATCACCGTCGAGGTCCTCGCCGACCTCGAACCGGTCAATCCCTTCGACTTCCTCGCCGAGCCGGAGGCCGCCGAATATCCATTCAGCTATCAGGTTCAGCTGCGCAAGGAGCTGGCGCCTTATCTGAATTCAGGCGAACCGACTCCACGTCTGCAAAGCTGGTTCGAGACGCTGGATCGCGCTCGGACCTCGACGGTCGAACGACTCACCATCACAAATCAGCGGGTGCACGCGTTCGCGCAGCATCCGGTCAGCGGCGCTGCGGGCCAACTGGATCTCGAGGCGCTGCTGGCTCGCGGAACAGGAACCTGCTGGGAACTGGCCTGGCTGTTGACCTTGAGTCTGAGAGATCTGGGACTCGCTGCGCGCTTCACTTGCGGCTATCGCGTAGTCCTTGCGGAACCGCCGGGCGCTGAGGACGGCGTGAGCCTGCACACCTGGAGTGAAACGTTCGTGCCGGGTGCCGGCTGGCTGGGTCTCGACCCAAGCACGGGGCTTTTCACCGACGAGACGTACATCCCGCTGGCCTGCGCGCCCGACCCGATGCTCGTTTTGCCCATCGTTGGCTCGCGCGAGGTCTGCCAGGAGACGCGCGTCGAGAGCGTGCAGCTGCGACGCCTGGAGCCAGCGAAGTCCAATTGGCCTTACAGCGACACGCAGTGGGCCGACATTCACGCTCTGGGAAGCTACCTGGACAGCGACCTGAAGCGACTGGGAGTGGCCCTGGGCTCGGGAATGAGCCTGTCGTTTGTCTCGAGTGACCCGGGCGGCGCACCGGAGTGGAACACCTTGGCGCTCGGCCCCTCGAAGCGATTTTTGGCGGAGCGGCTTCTCGCCCGATTGCAACAACGCTTGGCGCCGGGTGGGGCGCTTCAACTCGGACAGGGTGACTGGTACGCCAGCGAGGCCCTGCCGCGCTGGCGGCTTGGCTGTTACTTTCGAGCGGATGGCCAGTCGGTATGGCGTAACCGGGCGCTTCTCGCGGGTACGGGCTCGCGTGGATCGCTCGGTTCGGCAGGGGTCGCTGCGTTCGCGCGGATCCTCGCGCGGGCGCTGGGGGTGCCGCCGAGCGCGGTGATTGCCGCCTACGAGGATCCCCTGCACGATTTGTGGAGCCGACGCCTTTGGCCGCCCGAGATTTCCGGAGCGTTGGACCTCGACGACGCCAAATTCAGACGCGAGTTCGCCGAGCGCCTCTCGGAGACACGCGCGTCTCCAGCTGGCTACGTGTTGCCGCTCGCTTGGGATCGCGCGGCGAACCGGTTCGCAAGTGGTCGCTGGGTCTTTCGACGAACGCAGCTGTACCTCGTCCCGGGGGATTCAGCGCTAGGCTATCGCTTGCCGCTCGGCAGCCTCATCAAGGACGAGGGGGCCATGCTGGAGGCGCAGGCCGAGCGCTGCCCGTTCGAAGAACGGGGCGCGCTCCCGGACTTCCATATCCGAATCGACGGGCGCCAGCAGGCCCCTGAAGCGCCGCCTTCCGATCTCGCCGCGCATACACCGCGCACTGCCGTGTGCCTTCAGCTGCGCGAGAATCAGCTGTGCGTGTTTCTCCCGCCGCTTTCGCACGTCGAGCATTATCTCGAGCTGCTCGCCGCGATCGAGGCGGCGGCGGAGGCCATGGCATGGGGCGTGGTTCTCGAAGGCTACGAGCCCCCGGAGGATCATCGGTTGCGACGCCTCGTGCTCGAACCGGACGCCACCGTGTTGCGTCTGCATCTACCCGAGACCCAGGATTGGAAATCTCGGCTCGAACTATTGGAAGTCGCGTACGAGGAGGCATTTCGAGCGGGCCTGCGTTCCGACCGCATCGGTCCTGACGGCTCGACCATTCCATCCGGCGGAGGTGGTCGACTGACACTGGGAGGGGTACGGCCAGCCGATAGTCCCTTTCTCAGGTGGCCCGACCTGCTGCGCGGGCTGGTCGCGTACTTTCAGCGCCATCCGAGTCTGTCGTACTTCTTCGCCGGCCGTGCGATCGGGCCGAGCGGCGACGCGCCGAGACCCGACGAAGGGCGGGACGAAGCCTGCTACGAGCTGTCGATCGGGCTTTCGTGCCTTCCGCCCGGGGAAAGCTTTGCCATCTGGCGCGTCGACCGTGTGCTGCGTCACTTGCTCTGCAACCCCTCGGGGGACATCACGCACGCGGAGATCCGGATGGATCAGCTCTATGCACCCGAGCGCGCGAGCCAGCGTCTGGGCCGGATCTGCCTTCATAGCTTCGAGCTTGCGCCGCACGCGCAGATCGCGGCGCTCCAATCGCTCCTTGCAGAAGGTCTGCTGGGCCGCTTCGCACGACTCTCCGACAGCGGCGAGCTGAAGCGGTGGGGTTCGGCGTTGCACGATCGCTTCATGCTGCCGCAGGAGCTCTGGGAAGATCTTCGTGACGTCGTGCAAGACCTGAACGCGGTAGGTTATCCGTTTCAGCTCGAATGGTTCGAGCCGATGATGTCCCTGCGCTTTCCAGTTCTCGGGGAGGTTCGCATCGGGAGTATTACCATCGCGCTGCGAGCCGCTCTCGAACCGTGGCCGCTGTTGGCCGAGGAGGTCACCGGCGCAGGCGTTACACGCTTCATCGACGCCGCCAACGAGCGGGTACAAACGAAGGTTTCAGGCCTGGCACCGGGTCGCTACGTTCTCGCGTGCAATGGGAACACCGTGCCGTTGCAATCGACAGGTCCCCACGGCGAGTACGTGGCCGGAGTGCGCTACAAGGTAGCGAACCCGCCCTCGACCTTGCATCCTACCATCCCACCGGTCGACGCTCTGATCTTCGATCTGGTCGATACCTGGACCGCCCGCGCAATCGGCGGCTGCACTTACTTTCCGCCGCGCCCGCAGCTGTGGGGTCCGGTCGGCATTCCACTCGCGACGGAGATGAGCCCGACGCCGGGCGATGGCTTCGCCCAGCCACGCGTCGCGGTAACGCCCCATCCGTCGCTCGCGCAGCGCCTTCACCGCGGGCGTTTCCATCCATACGGTAGCGGGGTTGGCCCGATGTCGGCGCCTCCTCGGCACACCGACAGCCGGCGTCCGTACCTGTTGGATCTCACGCAGCGTCCGTGATGTCCCGATAGCCACGAGGGCGCGAGGCGCGGCAACCGAACGCTCATGTGGTTGCTGTGCTCGTTGCCGTCCCCGTCACGCTCGTGGACATAGCGTTGTCCGTAGCAGTGTGCTCCTGGCTCTCGGAGCGCGAGCTCCCGGATCCGCCCGCTCCTGCTGCTACGAGAACAACCGGGGCGCTCGTGGTAAGGAAGGCCGGAGTCTATGGATGCCGGAATCCCCGTTCGAGACGCCGGCGCGCAAGTCGCCCCCGATGCGCATCGCGACGCTGAGCGCGCGGGCGCGACGTGCACGAATGAAAACCCCAACATCGTCGGAGCGGTGAACGTGGACGTCGCGGAGCGCTTCCAGCATATCAGCGGATTCGGCGGCGCGAGCATTCCTGGGTTCATTCCCGATCTGACGAGCAGCCAGGTCGATACGGCGTTCGGGACGCGCGACGGGCAGATTGGGATGACGATCCTCCGGATTCGCATTCCGCCGAACGAAGCCGATTTCCATCTGGAGGTGCCGACGGCCGCGCGAGCGGTGCTATGGGGCGCGAAGGTGTTCGCGACACCGTGGACGCCGCCGGCGAACGAGAAATCGAACGGAAACGTGGTCGGCGGGACGTTGAAGGTCGCGTCTTTCGGCGAATACGCAGACCATTTGATGCGCTTTCGGGACTTCATGTCGGCGCACGGCGCGCCGCTCTATGCGGTATCGATCCAGAACGAGCCCGACGTGACGGTGACGTACGAGTCCTGCTCGTGGACTCCGTCGAGCGTGCTCGCCTTCGTCGGGGCGCAGGGATCGAAATGGGGCACGACGAAGCTCGCCGCCGCGGAGTCGTCCCACTTCGATCACGGGCCGACGGATCTCCTCTTGAACGACGCGGTGGCCTCGGGCTACCTCGGGATCGTCGCCGGCCACGTCTACGAAGGCGGGATTGCCGATTACGCGCTCGCGCGAAGCAAGGGGAAAGAAGTGTGGATGACCGAACACTTCACCGAGAGCAAGCACTCCGCCAACGATTGGCCGCTGGCCCTCGACGTCGCGAAAGAGATCAACGACAGCATGATCGCGAACTTCAGCGCCTATGTCTGGTGGTACATCCGCCGCTTTTACGGCCCCATTCTCGACGACGGAACGGTGAGCAAGCGCGGCTGGCTCATCGCCCAGTATGCGCGGTTCGTGCGGCCCGGCTCGTTCCGCGTGGAGGCGTCGGCGCCGTCGGCGCACGACGTCGACGTCACGGCCTACGTGAACGGTAGCCAGGTCATCGTGGTCGCGGTGAATCGCGCCACGTCCCCGCAAGCCGTCACACTGAATGTGCGGAACGGATGCGCACGGAGCTTCGCGAGGTACACGACGTCGGCGATGAAGAACCTGGCGCGCGATCCGCCGGTTACCCTCACCGCAAACGCGGCCTCGGTGACCCTGGACGCGCAGAGCACGACCACGTTCGTCAGCAAATAGGTCAGCTGATCTTCATGGGGTGGCGAGAGAGCCACGAGACTTTCCACCTCAATCGAGGCGGTCGATGTTGCCGACGCGCAGTGGTGCAGTGGGAGCGGCGTTCAAGGCCACAGCAACGGAATTCGTCCCCGCTGCGCTCTCGGGCATGCGGCACCGCGGGCGCTGCAGCGGAGCCGTTGGGGCGGGGGTGGGCGCTGGCCTTGACGGGCACGGTCGAGATTTCGAGCAACGCATCACGTGGACGCAGTCGAATTCCGAAATTCCAATCGTCAGGTGCGCCGATAATTCAGGGGCATTCGGCCCGTCGAGACGAGGCGCATCCAACGATGCCGCGCCCTCTTGGCGCGAACAACCCTTGCCATCGCCAGCGAGCGACATCTTGTTCGCCCAGGTCGATGCCTGGGTCTCGACGCATTTCTTGCATGAATCGCGCAGATTGTGCGCCGATTACGATTCCGTCACCGCGTCCGTTTTCAAGGGGCCTCGTGAATGTCCACACGACGATTGAGAGCCAACGTATTTTCATCACAGCCTCGCGTTTACCGCGGGACAGCGTTTCGATGCGGCTCCTATCCATCCCCCGTTGGGCGAGGTAACTGGCCACCCGCTCGGCGCGCTTCATCGCGAGAGCATCGTTGTACGCCCACGGTGCCGCGCGTCGGCGCGACCGACGAGCCGCACGCGGAAGCCCTTCATCGGTCCTCCGGTGAAACAGTCGGCGATCTCTTGCAGGTTGGCGAGGTCCTCCGGTCGCAAGTCGCTTTTGCCGAACTCGAACTTCGGTGCCTTGTCGACCGAGTCGAGACTGAGCTCGCAGGTTCGCAGAATCTCGGAACGTGGAGACCTGCGCGGCCGCGGGCGGTGGCTGTTGCACTCGGTATGCCTGCGGAGCCGGCCAAGGTCTCGAAGGGGCACGCCGCTTGCGTTGCCATCGCCTCGCCATGCTCAAATCCATTCTGGTGGCGGTCGACGGATCGCGAGCCGCCGAAAAGGCGGTCGAAGTTTCAATTGACCTGGCAAGCGCTCTCGCCGCGTCCATCCAGGCGCTGACGGTCGTCGACTCCAAGGTCGTCCGGTTGCCCATCGAAGCTGCCGCGCACGCGGGCTCTCCGAGGGCTCCTTCGTGGATCGGAGAGCTCCAGAGCAGTCTCGAGGCTCAGGCCGCGCGGATCGTCGACGAGGTATCTTCACGGTGCCGAGCGCGCCATGTTCCCTCGAGCACGATGATTCGCACCGGGTGGCCGCAAGGGGAAATCGTCGAGCAGGCGTCGAAGTCCGATCTCGTCGTGCTGGGCCGGCGCAGTGTCCTCCACCAAGGAACCCTCGATGGGCCTGGCGCCGTCGCAACGTACGCGTTTCGACGAACTCGCACGCCGCGGCTCTTCGTCGACGAACGAAATCCCGTCCCGAGGCGCATCCGGGTAGCCTTCGACGATTCAATTGACGGTCGTCATGCCCTGGAAATCGCCATGGAGATTGCCGGGGCGACGAAGTTCCCGCTCGCCGTGTTTCATGCCAACCCGGAAGCCCAAAGCGCCGGGGCGTTGCGCGCGGCGGCGACGTTGCTGGCCAAGTCGCCCGGCCTGAATGCCGATCTCATCGAGATCGAGGCCACGCCGATGACGGCGTGCGTCGAGGAGTTCGGGAAACATCCGGATACACTCTTCGTCTTCGGCGCCGGCGGGCGCAATCGTCTCTCCGACTGGCTGCTGGGCACGCGCACGGAGACAATTTATTACGGATCGCCTGCCACGCTGCTCGTCTGCGGACCTGCGTCGTGACCTGGGCGACCGCGCTGGCATGTTGCGTCGCCATAGGGTTCGCCCTGGCCGTAGGCGGCTGCGAACATGCCTCCGCGCGACCGCCTACGGAAGCGCCGCCCGGGGAAGTCTGGTTGACGGCGGAGGAGGTGAGGAACGCGGGCATCGGCGTCGAGGCGATCGACGAGCGGCCTGTAGGCGGCACCATCCGCGCCGCGAGCCGTATTGCCTTCGACGATTTGAAGGTGGCGCACGTCTACTCGCCGGTAACCGGGCGGATCTCGACCATCGTCGTGCAACAAGGCCAGGTCGTCAAAAAAGGCGAGACATTGTGCGAGATTCAATCGCCGGACCTCGGGAGCGCCGATTCCGACGCGGCGAAGGCGCGGGCCACCCTCGTGACTGCGGAGCAAGATTGGCGGCGGCAAAAAGAACTGCTTTCGCAGCACGCCGCCTCTCAGCGCGATTACGAGGCGTCCCAGGCGGCGTACTTCAACGCCAAAGCCGAGCTGGACCGCGCGCAGCGCAAAGCGCGGTTGCTCGGTTCCGCACAGACGGATCCGATCACCCAGGACTACATGCTCCGCGCCCCGATCGACGGGGAGGTCATCATGCGCGGCGCCAACCCCGGCCTCGAAGTGCAGGGCCAGTACTCCGGCGGCGCGAACGTCGAGCTTTTCACGATTGGGGAGCTGGACCGTGTGTGGGTAATCGCCGATGTCTTCGAGGAGGACCTGCCGCGCGTCAGGAAGGGGGCGCCCATCGCCGTTCACGTGCTCGCGTATCCGCAGGAGACCTTCGAAGGCGCCGTGGAGTGGATCTCTGGTGCGCTCGACCCGAGCTCCCGCACGGCAAAGGTCCGCGCCTCGGTCGTGAACGTCGGAGGGAAGCTGCGCCCGGAGATGTACGCCACGGCGGCGATCACGGTGGAGGCCGAACGCAAGGTCGCGATACGGCGCTCCGCGCTCCTTCTGCTCGGCGAGCAGCCGGTGGTCTTCGTGCAGACGGGAATGACGCCGAAGGGACAGGTGCGCTTCGAACGCCGGCCCGTCGCCGTCGACGAGACCATTGCGGGGGACTATGTGCCGCTACTCGGCGGTGTCCAGCTCCACGACGTGGTGGTCGTCACCGGGGGCGTACTCTTGCTGGGAATGCTCTGAATGATTCGTCGGCTGGTCACCCTCGCTCTCGGAGCGCCCTTTCTCGTCGTGCTCGGCGTGGTGTTTGTCGTTCTCGGAGGGCTTTACTCGTTCCAAAAGCTCGATGTCGAGGCGTATCCCAACCCCGTCCCCCCCTTGGTGGAGACGATCGTGCAACCCCCAGGATGGAGCGCCGAGGAAGTCGAGCGATACGTTACGATCCCAATGGAGGTCGGCCTGTTCGGAATGCCCGGCCTCGATCACGTCCGGTCGCAGTCGCTCTTCGAGCTCTCGGACATCAAGTGTTACTTCCAGTGGTCGACCGACTACTGGGCGGACCGACAGGAGGTCCTCAATCGCCTTCAGCTGATCGCGCTCCCCAACGGCTTGAGCGCTCAGCTCTCCCCGTGGAACGGAATCGGAGAAGTCTTCCGCTACGTGGTGCGCGGAAAAGGATATAGCCTGAGAGATCTCAAGTCGGCGGAGGACTGGATTCTCGAGCGGCAGTGGAGACAGGTCCCCGGCGTTATTGACGTGACGAGCTACGGCGGAGAGACCAAACAATACCATGTCGAGGTCGATCCCTACCGCATGCGCGGACACGAAATCACGCTCAGTGGGCTCATCGGCGCTATTTCCAATGCAAACGCCAATGTTGGGGGAGGGCGCCTGCCCATCGGTGAGCAGTCGTTCGACGTGCGCAGCATCGGGCTGATCGGCACGACCGCGGACATCGGCGACATCGTCGTCAGCGAGGCCAAAGGCACCCCCATCCGTGTGCGGGACATCGCCGACGTCGATGTCGGCCCTGCGCCGCGCCTCGGAATCGTTGGAAAGAGCGGGGGATGCCCGCTCTTGCTCGAGACCAAGGGGTGGTTCGACGGTCTCTGGGAGTCTGGCCAGGCGCGGGCGGAACGCGAGCGACTCGATAATCCGATTCAGCAGCGCGATTGCGCGCCGGGGAATGCTTCCGACGATCCGGACATCGTCCAAGGAATCGTGCTGATGCGCTACGGCGGTCGAACGCAACCAACGCTGAACGGCATCTACAAGCGCATCGAATCGATTCGTAAGAACCACGTTCTCCCACCCGGGATGGACATCGAGCCGTATTACGATCGCGAGAAACTGATCAAGCTCACCACCCATACGGTGCTTCACAATTTGCTCTTGGGGATGGGACTCGTCATCCTGGTTCATTTGATCTTTCTCGGCACCCCACGAGCGGGATTCGTGACGGCGCTCAACATTCCCCTCTCGCTTCTCGTCGCGTTCATTGGAATGGTCACCACAGGCACGTCGGCGAACCTCATTTCACTCGGCGCTGTCGATTTCGGGATCGTGGCCGACTCGACGGTTATCATGATGGAGAACGTCGTTCGACACCTCGGCTTGTTCGAATCGGGAACGATGCGCCAGCGCATCATCGATGCAGCCGCGGAGGTTGGACGCCCCATGTTCTTCTCGACGCTCGTCATCGCGACCGCGTTTCTGCCGCTCTTCACGCTTCCGGGCGTCGCGGGCGTGATCTTCTCGCCCATGGCTCGCACTTATGCGTTCGCGATTGCCGGTGCAATCGTTCTCGCACTAACGCTCACCCCGGTGCTGGCGCAGCGCATCCTGCCGTCGCACATCGTAAAGGAGGAAGAGCAAAGGGGCAATACCATCATTCGTATACTGCACCGCTTCTACGACCCTCTCTTCGACGCGGCCATCCGGAGTCCCAAACGCGCGGTCGCGATTCGCGCAGTCCCCGTGTTTCTGTGCATTGCCCTCTTCCCATTCCTGGGGCGCGAGTTCATGCCCAAGCTCGAAGAGGGCAATTTCTGGATTCGTGCGACGCTCCCCACGTCCATTTCGCTCCAGCAGTCGGCCAGGTACTGCGATCGCATGCGCGCCATCATTCGCGGCCATCCCGAGGTGGAGTTCGTCGTGTCGCAACTCGGCCGACCGGACGACGGCACGGACGTCACGGGCTTCTACAACATCGAGCTCTTCGCCCCCCTCAAGCCGTTCGAGCAGTGGGCGCGGGCGCTGACCAAACCGAAGTTGACGGAGATCGTCCAGAATGAGCTGCAGGATGCCTTCCCTGGCGTGGTCTTCAACTTCTCGCAGTACATCAGCGACAACGTCGAGGAGGCACTCGCGGGCGTCAAGGGAGAGAACAGCGTCAAGGTGTCGGGGCCGGATCTCAAGGTGAACGACTCCAAGGCCGCGCAGATCGCGAGTGTGCTCTCCACCGTCCGTGGCGTGACCGACCTCGGCGTGCTGCAATCGCTGGGTCAGCCCAATCTCAAGATCGTTCCCGATCGAGCCTTGTGTGCTCGTTATGGTCTCAATACGGGCGACGTCGGCGCGACGGTCCAAGCGGCGCTGGGCGGTCAGGCCGTCACGAGCGTCTACGAAGGCGAAAAGCAGTTTGCGCTCACCGTCCGCTGGCAGCAGCCCTATCGATCGAACATCGACGAAATACGACAGATCACCGTGCCGTCACCGGACGGGGCCGCGATTCCACTCGGCCAGCTCGCGTCGATCACGAAGGTCGACGGCCCCTCGACGATCTACCGGGAGGACGGACGCCGCGTTTCGCCGGTCAAGTTCTCCGTGCGGGGACGAGACCTTGCGAGCACGATCGCAGAGGCGCAAGCGAAGATCGGGGCCCAGGTAAAATTTCCGTACGACACGTACCTCGCCTGGGCCGGGGAGATCAACGAGCTTCAGGAAGCGGAAGCGCGCCTCTTGGTCATCGTTCCACTGACGCTTCTTCTCATCACGCTGCTCGTGTACGCCTCGGCGAGAAACTGGCTCGACACGGTCATCGTTCTCATCGACATCCCCGTCGCCTGCACGGGCGGAGTCCTTGCGTTGCTTCTGACTGGAACGCATTTTTCGGTGGCCGCGGCGATGGGTTTCATGTCGGTGTTCGGAATCGCCGTGCAAGATGCGCTGCTCATGATCAACTATTTTCAAGATCTCCATTTCGGGCAGGGCCTCCCCGTCGAGAAGGCGGCCCGGCTGGCGTCGCAAAAGCGATTTCGGCCGGTCCTCATGACGGCACTCACGGCCATTGCGGGTCTGCTCCCCGCAGCCCTATCCCACGGCATCGGTTCGCAGACGCAAAAGCCTCTCGCCATCGTGGTTATCGGAGGCTCGCTCGAGCTGGCGCTCCTCACACGCGTCTTGCAACCGCCGATGAGAGTGATCGCCTATCGCTGGCTCGAGTCCCGCCGCAGCCGTCGGGCCGCGCCCGGCATTTCGGCTTCGTCGTAGCATCTTGCACGCCGCTTGAGAGGCCCGCACGCCGCGCGTCACGGCGTGAACTTTGAAACGCCCCAAACAGCCGCTCCGGATCTCCGCCGCTTGGCCCGACTGTTTCCGCGACAAAAACGAGGACGTCCGTCCGTCAGTCGGGAACGCGAAGAACAACAAGGTGCGCTCCGTCGGCGAGTGGCGGAGACGTGTAGAGCCGGATCCAGTCCGCCCAGTTCGGGAAAATGCCCGTCCATCCGTAGCCGGTACCCCCAATCAGAACGGTGATGCGTCTCTCGTGCATATATCGAAGCAAACAGGCCCCGTATGGCTCGGCAATGCAGCGCTTCTGAAGCTTGGAGATGTCGTCGTTGACCAGACCGTCGAGATTTACGACGGGACGCGACGAGAAGTACCCCAAGCTGCCCGAGTCGAACGATCCAGCGCGATCGTCTCTTGATAGGACGCTATCGAGCGCCAATCCCAGCCTTCGGCAGCTGCCGACATACGATGCAACAGGAATTGCGGCACGATCCCACTGGACAAGACGTGCGCAGTCCACCCACTGTACGAAAAGGATTAGAGCCGTTACGAGAACAGAGGGGGGCGGAAGCCGATAATCTCTAAGAGCAACAGGCCATACGATAAGCTCGTTTGCGCGATCGACCGCCAGCGCAAAACTCATCGTCGACAAGACCCAGACCAGAAACCAGTAGCGCCGCAGTGCGCCGAGCTCGAACCCATCAGCGACAGCCGAGTACCCGACCACCAACGAGACAAGAAACAGGATCCGAGCAGACCCGAGCCGCCGCGCGCCAAGGGTGCAAGCCAGCACGGTGCCGATCCCGAGGATCCAACTGACACCCGTTGGAACGCGGTCGAGGATGCGGTGCGTGACTACAATGCCGGGGATTGTCGAAATCAAAGTACGCGCTGATTGTGCAATCGACGACAGCGACCGAAAATGACTCTTTTGGATTGCCGACTCGGGGAGGGCGACCCCAAAACGGTACGCAGACCAGAGAACGAAAGGCACGACCGTGACCGCGAAGCCAACTGCGATTATCGCAGCGCGGCGCCAACGTTTTTCCAGTGATCGAACGACGAGTAAACTGGCAACGAGCGCCACTGCGTCCGTCCGTGCCAAAAACGCAACGCCGCAGGCGGCCCCGATTGTTATTGCGGGGGCGCTCCGATCCCATAGCTCCAGTGCTACGAACGCCGTGGCGGCCGCCAGGCCGGTTTCGAAGCCATTGACGGTCGGCCAGATGAAAAAGGGATTGAAACTCATTAGCCCGGCAACGAGGAGCGCCGCAATCGATGCTTCGCGGCGCACGCAGCATCTGGAGGCCAGCCACGTGGCGAGCGCGAAGGCGACGGCCTCGATTGCAAGACCCAGGCGAATAGCTGCCGCCTTCGTTGCTCCCGCCCAAAACGCGAGCGCAAGCAGCCCCATGAGCAGAGGATTGTATCCGTTCGTATGAGTGATTCCTTGGTCGAACGTGCTCCCCCGGCCGGTGGCGACGTTGAATGCGACGTTCAAGTAATAAAAAAAATCGTCGGCGAGATACCGATCGGCAAGAACATCTATGGGGCGCAAGATGATACAGAGCCGGACGCAAAAGCCGGCTGCAATGCACGCGAGTACGGCCCAACTCGAATACCTCTGGATACCCCTCGACACCCGCAAGAGGCTAACCGCCAGTCGAGATCGAGTCCAGCGGCGAGAGAGGGCCTCCTCGCGATCTCCGACAGCGCGACTGGAGCGTTCTTCCGCTCGCAGTGTCAGTGGCTCTCGTTTGTGTACCCAGCGCCCCCGCCGGTCGCGTCCACGATCTCGTCAGGGCACAGCTCGCTGCGGAGATTCGCGCGTTCGGCGGCGCGCATTACACGCTCGGATCGAGCGATCCTGGCGGTCGCGGGCGCAACGTGGACTCTCCCTCGGTCACGATCGCCTGAAATACTATTTGGCTAGTTTCATGATGTTCCCGCCCTGGTCGCTCCATTAGACGGCATTCGAGTCCACGGCGATGGCGATCGGCTG
>Ga0187782_10000732_pt1 | contig 23042 bp, 17 predicted proteins | sample 0715_SJ02_MP15_2_FD_132454 | JGI IMG/M metagenome (GOLD analysis project Ga0187782, IMG submission 132454) | Tropical peat soil microbial communities from peatlands in Department of Meta, Colombia - 0715_SJ02_MP15_20_MG | ecosystem: Environmental > Terrestrial > Soil > Wetlands > Peat | place... | reverse complement strand
TCGTGCTTCTCGAAGCGGTACCAACCGGCAAGGTTCTCGAGTTCGTGCTCCGGTTCGCGCTCCTCGCGATCGGCCTGATCGTGCATGGCATTGGGATATTCGTCGATGCGAAAACAATGAAGGGAACCCATCCATTCGATGAAGCGGCCAACCTGCAAGTTGCTGGATTGGAAACGCGGCAGCGCCGATAGGGTATTGTCCAGTTTGGCCGAGTTGGCCTGAGCACCGTTGAGTGGAGAGTTTACACGATCGCCTACACGTTCAAACACGAGCGTGCCGGACACTTTTAACCGCTCTTGGCTGACGGATAACTCTTTGGTTTCCGGCTCAAACCGAATTTCAACCCGGTATTCATACTCCTGATCGTTCAAGAGGGCGTCAATTTCTAAAACCTGCAACGGGCGATCCTGCCAGCGGGTACGTGTGGACTGGGTGAACTCATTGGCGCCGCCCTTGACGAATTGCTTTAGATAGCGGATCGCCGTTAAAAGCGAAGACTTGCCGCTGCCATTCGCACCGAGCAGCAATTGCTTGCTCTGTGGCTTGTATTCGAAGTTGACGAAGCAGCGGAAATTATCGATGTAGATTCGCGTCAGCATGGCTGCAGGCTCTGATATATCGAAATGGACAACCGGCCAACCCATATGTTAGCAGAACCGGGTACCGCAGAGGTAGCGCGGAGGTACGCGTCTTTAGCGTTCCTCCGCGGCTCTTCCTCCGGCATGGCCCACGCGAATGGGAACTCGCACCCCTTTCAAAAAGCCGCGGAGGAAGCCCAACTGCGGCTACCTCCGCGCTACCGAACGCCCCGTCTGGGAAACGTGTAACCCGGTACCGCAGAGGTAGCGCGGAAGTACGCGTCTTTAGCGTTCCTCCGCGGCTCTTCCTGCGGAATGGCACACGCGAATAGGAACTCGCACCCCAGTCAAAAAGCCGCGGAGGGAGCCAGACTGCGGCTACCTCCGCGCTACCCAACTCACGACGGTCCGGTGAGTCAGTGCCACGAAATTCGGGAGAGTTCCCCCGCCTTCTTTCATTTTTCCCGCATTTTCCCCGCATTCCCGCATTTTTTACTTGACAGACTCCGCAGCTTATGATAGCCTATTACTGTGCTTGTTTTGTGGACAGATTGTCGTAGGCAAGCGCCGGAGAACGACCGGAAGCGAGAGTGGGCAGGAAGGTCACTTGACTCGCGAAGCCCCGGGATCGGAAATAAATAGAAAACATTACGAACGAAGCCACTAAGATATTGAAAACAAACGAGGGCACATCGAAACGAAGCTAAGAACTAAGCTAAAACGAACCCCAATCGAGTGGGAAATGCGCGCAATAAACGCAGAATTTGAGCGCCTTGACACGGCACAAGTTCCGGCTGGGGACCTGAGTGGGGAACTGAGGCAGGGATCGAGATCGCCCGGCTTGGGGAGCGCGCTCAGATACAAAAACAGTGGGAACGAAGCTAAGAAGTACTTGAAAACAAAGGAAGAGGGTTCTAAAACGAACCCAAAACGAACCTAAGAAAGGCCAAAACGAACCTAAGAAAGGATCAAAAAACCGCGCATTTTGCAGAAACGAACCTAAACCTGCGGGCTAAGGCACGGCGCCCCGAGACGGGCGGAGCTGAGGCTAGCCCGAATTTCTCACCACGGTGGGAAGGGCGGGGCTTCAGCCCCGCCCTTCCCACCGTGGTGACGGGCGTTGTGAGAAATCCAGGCTAGGTAGGACCCTGCAACCGCCCTTGGTTGACTGTCCGAGCGCGCTCCGCGGCCCTCAGTGGCCGTCGGCGCTTCTATTCTCGTTCAATAGGGAGGTCCAGTTCGTCACGATCGTTATGGACGCGGAGTTTGCATCCGGGACTGAGTCAATGAGGAATTTCTTCCCGTCCGCCGCCACATCGAAGGGCCGGGCCATTGCTTGTACGGCGACGTGAGTCGAGAAAAGCGGACGAACTGCGCCGCTTTCAAAAGTCGCGGCTTGCCCGCTGACTTGTGCCGCCATCATTTGCAGGTCAGGCGCCAGGTAGAAGAGTTCTTTGCCGTCATGCGCCCAGGAGGGGCTCTCGCCGCCCGCCGTGGAGATTTGCCGAAAGCTTCCCGGGTTGGGGAAGGAAGTGACGTACACTTCATCCCGGCCGGTCTCGTTCGAGGTGTAAGCGACCCAGCGCCCATTCGGATGCACCACCGCCTCGCGCCCACCGGCCGCACTTACGGTCAGCACGAAGGGCGTTCGGTCTCCAAAAAGCGGCAGGACGCCTATTTCAGTCCTTCCCCTTTGGGTCGGATCTCGTTGTTCGAACAAAAGGTATCGCCCGTCGGGCGACCAGCCCGTGGGGTTCTTGTTCATGCTGGTTTGGAGCAGCAGTTCGTCGCCGCCGGAGCTATTCGCGGGCTTGCGATAGAGGTTGAACACGCCGGCACGGTTCGAGGCAAAGGCGATCTGAGTTCCGTCCGGAGACCAAAGCGGAGACATGTTTACGACTTCGGTGATACCGAAGGTGAGCCGCGTCTTGAGCTTGCTCGCCAACTGGTACAACCAGACGTCCACGTTTCCCGTGGCCGGGTCGAGGACATCGACGGCCAACTGCTTTTGGTCCGGGGATATCTGCGGACTGTAGTACACCATCGATTCGTCCAGCGTTTCAGCCCGGTGGCCCTCACGGTCATACCAGGCGAGCAGGGTTCCGCCCGCGGCGGTGCTGGTCGAATAGGCCAGGATTCCGCCCGCCGAAGCGGAGAAGACGGCGCCCAGCGTCCCGGGCGAATACGCCAGTGGTCCCGCCAGTGGAACCGGATCCCCTAGCACTTTCAATGTACCGGCATCGAATGGCTGGGCCACCAGGGTGCGGTTCCGTACGTAGAGCAGGTTTCCGTTCTCGTAAACAGCCCTCGACCGCGAAGGGAGAAGCCGATGAGCTTGGCTCGAATCCAGCGATCCCACGCAGAGGCCTTCCTGGCCTCCTGCCGCGCCGCGGGGATTACCCGCAGTGAAGAGGAAATGACGGCCGTCGGGCAGAAACCACGGCCAGCGATGCGTGAGGCCGCCCGTCGTATTGACGGCCGTGACGGCGGTCGGAACACCGCCCAGTGCCGACACTTGATAAAGCGGTCCGATGACGTCGGGGGCAAAGACGATCACTCCCAACGGGCTCCACGATCCTCCTCGCCCATAGGGCGCGTCACAGAGCGTGTGGGGTGAGCCGCCTGCCACATCCACCCGCTTCAGTTTTCCTTGGCTGAAGAACCCCACCGAGCGGCTGTCTGGGGACCAGAACGGGTAAGAAGCCCCGTCCGTTTCCGCCAGCGCTCGCGGCTCCAGGCTGCCGAGAGGCCGCACCCAGAGGTGCGGACTCCCCTCCGGATCTCTGCTCCCGAACACCAGCATCCGTCCGTCGGGGGAAACGGCCACGGGCGCGCTGGCAAAGCCCTCAAAGTTGAAAGCCGACTTTCCCGGAGGAAGGATTTCAAAACGCAGGGGACTGGCCGCAACGGGCTGCCTTTGCAGGTAACCGCGATCCACGGCTAAGCCGAGCCCCAGGGCAAGCAGCAAGGCGAAGGCCGTTAGAGCCCGCGCGCGCCAGCCGCCCGCGCGCTTTACCGGTTTCGCGGGCTTGACCAGGGACGCCGGCTCCGGCCCGGCTTCCGCCATGCCGCGAAGCTGCAGCGCCACATCCTGCGCCGTCTGCCAGCGCTCTTCCGGGTCCTTCGCCAGGCACGTCTTAACCACCCGCCGGAACGCCGGCGGCGTTTCCGCGCGCAGTTCCTCGAGCGGCGCCGGTTCGCTCCCGAGCACCGCTTTCATCACCGCCAAGGTGCTGTCGCCCGTGAAAGGCGGCCGCCCTGCCATGCTCTCGTAGAGCACACACCCCAGCGCGAACACATCCGTGCGGGCATCCACTTCGCGGCCTTCGATCTGCTCCGGGGCCATGTAGTGGAGAGTCCCCATCACCATACCCGTGGCCGTCAGGCGCCCATTTTTCTCTTTTGCATCGCCGGCGAAACTGGCTCGGCGTTGGAGCGTGGCGAGCCCGAAATCCAGCAGCTTGGCCCCCGTCGTCGTCAACATCACGTTGCCCGGTTTCAGGTCGCGATGCACGATCCCACGGCGGTGCGCGGCCTCGAGCGCCATCGCCACTTCCCTGCCGTAGCGCAAGATCTGGTCGACGGGCAGCGGCCCTTTCTTCATGCGGTCCGCCAGCGTCTCTCCCTCGAGATACTCCATCACGATGTAATCCACGTCGGCCTGGCTGCCCACATCGTAAAGCGCGCAGATGTTCGGGTGCGAGAGGCTGGAGATGGCGCGGGCCTCGCGAGCAAAGCGCTCGCGGAACTCGCCGTTCTGCGACGAGGAAGAAGAGAGTACTTTGATGGCCACCGCGCGACCGAGTCGCGTGTCCTCGGCGCGGTAGACCTCTCCCATACCGCCCTTGCCCAGCAAGCCTGAGATTCGGTAGGGTCCAAGCAGCGTTCCGTTCGCAAGCGACATGGTCTGACTCCGTTGTCTAACCCCTCACGCCGCCAAAGACCCTGCCCCGAAGGCCAGCGCTCTATCTGCGAAGCTAGCTATTCTCTGGTGGTGTTTGATCGCGTGGCGCATCAAGCCCTGGACCACCTTATCCGAAGACGTGAATTGAAAGCCGGTGCTCTCCAGATAATCGCGGCCGCGCTCCTTCAACAGCGACCAGTACTCCTGTCCCGCGTCGAACTTCGCCTGCGCCTCGGCCGTGGGGCCGCGAAGGCTGGCGCCGGTGCTCTGACCGAGGATACTCCCGGTATCGTCGAACATCTTCACGAACATCATGAGGTCGCCCGCAATGCCGGAGTTCAGCGTCATCATCGGCACGCAGACACTGGCGTTGCAGCCGTCCTCGAACAGGTGCAGGAAGTCCCGGTCGTTGTAGACGATGCGCGGCCGCCACTGGCCGTCCAGTGAGTCGGCCTTCCAGGTATTCCGGTCGCCCGTGGCGGCTTGAACTTGTTTCACCCAGGCGTTCATCTTCGATGCCTGGCTGTATCGTGTGATGACTTTGTAGGCTAATTCCACGCAAGCAGCAATGACATCCACGAGCGCGCTGGCGCCGAGGCTGAGCAGGTCACACGCCAGCAAGACCCCGCCCTTGGCCAGCTCGTAGAGGCCCTTGCCTATTTCCCAGTTCATCTGCGTCTCGATCGCACTGCCAATCAGTTGCGGGTGGCCCGGAGGAATGATGAACTTCCGCTTCTGCCAGGCGGCCGACACGCGGTCCTTCGCCGCGCTGAAGGCCTTGGCGAAGCCCTGGGCGAGGGAAATCCCGCTGCCCACAAAGGGCGCAGCATGCACGGCAACCTTGCCGACGATGAAGTTGACCAATCCTGTGATCGCAGCGCCGGCCGGTGCGGCCATGTGGTTGCTATGCCACTTGAGCTGCAGGTCTGTCCATATTTCTTCGATTTTGCGCCTGACCCAATCATAGACTTCATTGAATATCGTGCCCAGGCAATGCTTGGCGCGCTGGAGCCACGCGGAATCGTCCCGGAGGTCCGCCAGTTTGATGAAGGCTTGATGCGGCTCGACGATAAGAGGGGCGTTGCCCTTCGCCGCGCCTTTAGGTGCATAGGCTACTTTCCGGACCAGATTGGCGGAACCGAGCGAATACGCCGCCCCATTGACTTGCGAGCTTTGGGCATTCAGCCCCCATTGCATCCTGTCGTCGGGAGTGTAACTGCCGGTCTGAAGCACGCTGGTTGTGGCGCTGCCGATCCCCAGGGCCCCTTCGAGTGCAATCCTGGCCCAGTATGTCTGCACGTCGGCGTGCTGCCAGAGGTAGAGTACCCCGTGCCGCGATTCAGGAACCCGCCTGGCCAGGATATTCGTTGGCGTGCGCGGCTTGCACATGTTGTAGATGTAGGCCATCAGGCCGCCACTGTTCTTGTTCCGGGGGACATTCTCCCAGTTTTTGCCCTTCTCGATCAGGTACAGATGCAACGCGTGGTATAGCGCGTGCTCGTTCTCTTCTGAACGGAGATTGTAGTAATCGCTGTAGGCCGCGTCTGCCTTGCGCAGTGCCGCGCTACGGCTGCCGATCAAGACGCCGGTTCGCGATAGCCACTCCTGAGGGCTCACAATAGCGAGAATTGCAGATGCCATGGATTGACTCCTTGAAAGTTATTCGGCGACCACCCCTATGCAGGCGTATTCGTTGAACCTCTCGCACCCCTGCTCCCGGTCTTTGCATTCTGCGTGTGACCAAAGCCTTTCTCTACTATTCGTCGTCGCACAATCTACTCCATCGGCAGGCAGTCCTCCAATGCCCCAAAAGTACTATCGGCGGGCTAGCGTGATCCGGTGACCCGTAGACCCGATGGCCTATACCTCTTCCGGGCGCGGACCCAAAACCCGAGCAGCGCGGACCAATCGGCGGAAGAATGCCGGCTTGACGACTCCGCAGTTGGAGGAAGATGCGGCACGGTTTGGGGTGTTCCTTACCGGTCAGGCCCTGCGGAGATTGGGACGGGCGAGCGAACTGCGCTCATATCTTAGATCGGCGTCCGATCAGCGTCACCCGTGTTTTTCTCGAGCTGAAAAAACATAACTCAGAATCGCGCGTCGATTTACTTCGGAGACATCTTGGAATTTCACACCCACGCCCGGCCCCAGCGTCCGGTCTCGGCCGCCTGGTCTCGGCTTCAGTGTCTCGACTCTCTGCTGCCGGCCACAGATGGATATTTGCGAGAGTGCAGGCAGAATGACTGACGGGAGAACGAAATTCAACTCCAGCAGTGTAAAATCCGCTTGACTTTAATGTTAGGCTGCACTATATATGGCGCTGGCATATATGGAGACGCTAGCGTCAGAGCTGGAATGGAAAAAGGGCAGTGCCGAGCTATTGATACTGTCCCTGGTGGAGGCCCGGCCTCGGCACGGGTATGAAATCAGCAAGCTCATCGAACACCGCTCCGGCGGTGCGGTGCGCTTCCACGTGGCCTCGCTCTACCCGTTGCTCTATCGCCTGGAAAAGCGGGGCTGGATTCAAGGGCAGTGGGTGGAAAAAGCCGGGCAACGGCGGCGCCGCTATTACCGACTGACGCCGTACGGCCGAAGGGTTCTGGCCTCGCAGCGCCGCGGCTGGCAAGCCTTTGTCGCGGCCATCAACCGCATCGTGGAGGTCGAACATGCCTGATTGGAAGGAAGAGATTTCCAGGCGGCTTCGATCATTGAACCTCGCGCCGACACGCGAGGCGGAAATCGTTGAGGAAGTGGCGCAGCACCTGGAGGACCGTTATAGGGAATTAGTCTCAGGCGGCTCGAAGGAAGATGATGCCCGCCGCTTGGCGCTCAACGATCTGAGCGACGAGTATCTGCTTGCGAAACGGCTGCGGGCGGTGGAACAAGAGGTCCCGCGAGAACCGATCGTGCCCGGAGGCGGTGGAGGGAAGAACGTTCTCGGAAGCGTCTGGCCTGACCTCCGCTACGGCCTGCGCCAGCTTCGCCGCAACCCGGGGTTTACTGCTGTAGCCGTTCTCACTCTTGCGCTCGGAATTGGCGCGAACACCGCCATTTTTTCAGTGATTGACTCCGTCCTTCTGCGTCCGCTGGCTTTCCCACATCCCGATCAACTGGTCGTGGTGAAAAACGGTTCGGGCTGGCCATTGTCAGGCCCTGACTATCTCGACTGGCAGCGCCAAAATCAGACCTTCTCCAGCATGGCGCTTCACACCTTCGGGCAAAGCTACAACCTCACCGGCGGCGGCCAGCCGAGCTATGTCAGCGGCGTGGCGACGGAGGCAAACTTCTTTTCCACCCTGGGCGCGACTCCGCTTCTGGGCCGAACGTGGGTCAAGGGCGAAGACAAAGAGGGAGCAAATCGGGAAGTGGTGCTGAGCTACGGATTGTGGGCCACTCAGTTTGCCGCGGATGGCGGCCTCGTTGGCCGTCAGATCCAGCTTAACGAGCAAGCTTATACGGTGGTCGGAGTCATGCCTCGGAGGTTCGATTTTCCGCCGCGAGCTGATCTTTGGGTGCCCATGGACATGAGCGAGAAGGCGCTGGGCGGCCGCGGCGAGCATCAGTATTTGGCCGTCGGGCGAATGAAGCCGGGCGTCACACTGCCTCAAGCCCAGGCGGACCTCAGCCTCGTCGCCAAACGCCTGGAGAAGCTCTACCCGGAGACGAACACCAAGGTGGGCGCATGGGTATACGGCCTCCACCATTGGCTGATCGGCGGAACCGAGCGCGAACTGTGGTTCATGCTTGGGTCAGTGGCCCTGGTTCTGCTAATTGCCTGCGTTAACGTTGCAAACCTGTTGCTGGCGCGTTCGGCGGCGCGACAGAAGGAAATGGCGGTGCGCGGTGCGTTAGGGGCTTCGCGGGGGCGATTGCTGCGGCAGTCGCTGCTCGAAAGTGTGCTGTTGGCGCTCCTGGGCGGTGGCGCGGGCTTGCTGCTGGGATGGGCCGGAATCCGTCTCCTGCCGCTCGTAAAGGCTGTCGTGCCTCCCGGAACCCCTCCTATTGGGATTAATATTTCCGTCTTCGCCTTCACTTTCTTACTCGCGCTGGCCACGGGCATTCTATTTGGCTTGGCGCCGGCATGGATCTATTCGCGTCCGGCAGTGCTCGATGAACTGAAGGGCGGCGCCGGCGCGGCGGTTAGCGCCGGGCGGCGCCGGCGCTTCCTCGGCAACGGCTTAGTGGCTGCCGAGATCGCCATCTCATTGACGTTGCTGGTTGCGGCCGGCCTCTTGCTGAAGAGCTTTCTAAGGCTGCAGTCAATAGATTTCGGGGTGCGCCGCAGCGGCATTCTCACCGCGCAGTTGAATCTCCCGGACGCGAAATACGGCAGCGAGGCCAAGGTTCTGACTTTCACCCGAGCCTTGCTCCAGCGCGTGCGGGGCCTGCCGGGAGTGGTCTCGGCCTCGATTTCCGACCATCTGCCGCTCGAGGGCGGCACGAACGGCACGATCACGCTTTATGGGAAGCCCACGAACACTGACAACAGCTCAGAATGGGTTGAGATGCACGGAATTTCGCCAGGCTACTTCGAAACCATGGATATTCACCTCCTTGCCGGCCGCATGCTCACTGAGGAGGATACCGACCGCGCCCTGGCTTTGGACGCGGCGCTCTCACAGCAGCACATGGCTACAGAAATGCAGAACGCCATTTATCCGGTCGACATCGATCGTGCCATGGCGCGGATGTTTTGGCCCGGCCAGAACCCCATCGGTCAGCGTTTTTCGTACAGCGGCGATACCGGCCCGTGGATGGAGGTGGTCGGCGTGGTGGGCGACACACGCCAGTGGGGCTTGACCGAACCGCCTCGCCCTGAGGAATACCAACCTTTTCACGGTGACCCGTGGGGCGGCGCCATCCTGGTCTTGCATACCACTTTGCCGCCGCTGTCGCTGGTCGCGGAGGTGAGGCAGCAAGTCGCAGCCCTCGATCCCGACCTGCCGCTCTTCTCGATTCGCACCATGGAGCAGGTGGTCGCCCGGCAAACCGCTGGCGCTCGCACCGAGAGCCTTCTGGTGGGTCTATTTGCCGGGCTCGCACTTCTCCTGGCCGCAGTGGGCATCTATGGCGTGATGGCGTATCTGGTGGCGCAGCGCAGGCAAGAAATCGGCATCCGCATGGCTCTCGGTGCGCGCCGAAGCGATGTTTTGAGGCTGGTTGTTGGGCGAGGACTCAAACTGACGTTGGTCGGCGTCGCTATCGGAAACGCCGCTGCCCTGGGGCTCACGCGCTTTCTCGCGAGTCTCCTCTACGAGGTCAAGCCAACGGACCGGGCCACGTTCATCGCCGTCTCACTGATTCTCACCGCTGTCGCGCTGCTCGCTAGTTACATTCCCTCGCGCCGGGCGACGAAGGTAGACCCGATGGTGGCCTTGCGGTATGAATAGGTGCACTAATCTCAGTTCGGTCCGCCTGCCCGCAGGCGACAATCTCCACTCCGGCCAATAGCAGAGTCTTCTCGCGAATCGGTCTCACCATTGCCACTTGCCAAGGAGAGACTTCTCAGGCAGGAAACATCGAGCGCGGTGATCTACCGCCCAGCTTTTTCTCGTTTCTTCTTGTACCGGCCGGTGTGGCTGTGTCCGCCGGCTTCGTGTTCGGTCAAAGGTGTCGTTACGGGATGCTGGGCAAAGTAGCCGAGAGTGCGGCGGAAATCTTCGAGGAGCAGGTCAGCCAGGTCGCGGCTGAAGCCATGCCGGACCAGGATGCGCTGCACAACCAGGTCGGAGCGGTTGTCCGGCATCGAGTAGGCCGGTACCTGCCATCCCCGGCCGCGCAGGCGGTCGGCGAAATCGTAGAGCGAGAAGCCGGGAGTCCCGCCATTCTGAAGGGTCCAGCACACGGCCGGCAGGCCTCCTCTGCCGCCGTAGATGATTTTGAACGGCCCCAGGTTCGCAATCTGCCGGGCCAGGTAAACGGCAAGGTTCTGGCAGGCCTGGTGCACCACGCGGTATCCTTCGCGGCCCAGGCGCAAGAAATTGTAGTACTGGCAGACCACCTCTCCGCCCGGCCGTGAGAAGTTCAAAGCGAACGTCGGCATGTGGCCACCCAAGTAATTCACGTCAAAGACCAGGTCATCCGGCAGGTCGCTGTGGTCGCGCCAGATCACCCAGCCTACCCCCAAGGGCGCCAGCCCGTACTTATGCCCCGAGGTGTTGATGGACTTCACTCTGGGCAGGCGAAAGTCCCACGCCAATTCGGGCTCGAGGAAAGGCGCCAGGAACCCGCCGCTGGCCGCATCGACATGGATGGGAATGTCGAGCCCCTGCTGCTTCTGCAATTCATCGAGGGCCTCGCTGACTTCCTTGACGGGTTCATATTGGCACGTGAAGGTCACGCCCAGCGTAGGGACGACCCCGATGGTGTTCTCGTCGCAATGCTGGATAACTTGTTCCGGCGTCATCAGCAGACGGTCACCCTCCAGCGGGATCTCGCGCAGTTCCACGTCCCAATAGCGGCAAAATTTGTGCCAGCACACTTGTACCGGCCCGGTCACCAGGTTGGGACGGTCCGTGGGCAGGTGTTGGGCCCGCCTTTTTTCCCGCCAGTTCCACTTCAGCGCCAAGGCGCCCAGCATTGCAGCCTCGCTCGAACCCGTGGTCGAAGTGCCGATCGAGTTGACGGCCTCGGGGCTGTGCCAGAGGTCGGCCAGCATGTGGACGCAGCGCGCTTCGATCTGAGCCGACTGCGGATACTCATCCTTGTCGATCATATTCTTGTCGACGCATTCCGCCATCAGTTGGGCAATCTGCGGCTCCGACCACGTCTGGCAAAACGTAGCCAGGTTCTGGCGGGAGTTGCCGTCGAGCATTAACTCGTCGTGCACGATAGCGTAAGCGTGCCGAGGATCCTGGGGGCCTTTGGGAAATTTGTACTTGGGAACGCTAACCGAGAGATCGTGCGAGGCGTAGATCTCGTCCAGGATTTCGGATCTGACGTCGTTTTTCCGGTGCAGCGGCATGGAAGTGTCTCCGCAACCATTTTAGCAGCAGAATCCGTCCCGGGGATTATGAGGTCGCGTGCCGGACTGTGACGATTCTCAACGCTTCGTCGGATCTCGGTTGGCGCAGGTTGTGCCTGAGCTTCTCCCAATGAACCCTGCCGTAAACGGTTTTCGAATGGTTATCCGCCAAGCTCACCTCGCGAGCCCAGAAGCGCTGCTGAAACTCGCTGTAGGTGGGGAGGGGCTCGCTCCAATCCACCGGCTTGCCCGCGGAACCCAGACTGAGGAAACCCATGGCGTAGAACATGTGGGCGAGTTGCGTCATCAGATAGAACCGGGCGGCCTGGTACGAATCGGGTGGCGCTCCAAAATATTCCTGAAGAAAGATCAGTTCCTCGGCTTCATTGACGACGAGCATATTTGCCGCCACCGCCAGGTCGGCATAGCGATCGTTCTGGAACGCAGCCTCCCAATCCACCAGCCACAGGCGGCTCCCATCAAAGAGGATGTTGTCCGGCTTAAATAGATCGTTATGACTCGGCGCCGAGTCCGGAGGGAGTGACGAGTAAGCCGCCGCCAGTTTCGCGTACTGGGCGAGAAGTTCCTTGAGGTCGCGTTCCGGCAGGATCTGGGCAGCCCGGAACTTCTCGAGAAACCCATCCAGGGCGGGCCCTTTATTCAGCAGGAAGGTGCACGTGGTATTGAAGGGGGCCACGGGAAACGGCGGCAGGGCGTGCAGAGTTCGGAGCGCGGCAGGTACGCGGCGCAGCGCGTCAGTAGCCGGAAAGGGTACCGCCTCCACAAAATCGGTGATGGAGATCCGGTCTTGCGGGCTCGCGTACCGGACGCGCGGAGCGAGTCCTGCTTCGGCCGCCGCCTGCATGCAGCTAAAGTGGCGCGTCATATCGCCTGCGCGCGTGTTGATTCGCAGCAGGTATGCAGAGCCTCGCACCACGATGCGGAAGGCCCGATTGGAACCGGGCCGCTCGGTCAGATCCCGGATGTGCTCGAATGCGGCGACACCGAAAGCCTGGTTCAGGGCACGGGTCGCGGCCGCGATGTTCTCTTGCGGAATCACGAAGACCTCCATCCGAAAACCCGGTCCTGAAGCAAGGTAGCGCAGACCTGCTTTTAAAGGTCTGCGGCTTTTCCCCTGCCACGGGAACGATCGATCGGAAGAACCGCGGACCTATCAAAAGGCAGGTCCGCGCTACTTGCTAATGATACCTGAATTGTAAGTCACCTCGAACAGCGCTAAAGTTTAGGTGTGGGTTTGCTACTCGAGGAAAAAACAATGACAACTAAAACCAACGCACAGCGCATGGTGAGCGAGAGGGCCTCGCGGCGAGGCTTTTTGCGAAGGGGTTCGGCGGCATTGGCTACGGCGGCCCTCGCGGGACGGACGGCTAACGCGCAAGAGACGGCCAACACGCGTAAGGCGGAAGGCGACCATTCCTCGAGCGACCCAGGCCGGGAGAACCGGACACTCCTCGAGCTTAATCCAAACTCCAACACCCCGCCTCCCAGCGATCATGGGGAAGTGCTACCCATTTGGTACTCTTTCGACCTTGTAAAGAAGCGCATTCAAGAAGGCGGCTGGACACATCAAGTCACCCAACGCGAACTTCCGTCCTCAAGGGATATCGCCGGCGTCAATATGCGGCTTACGGCCGGCAGCTTCCGGGAACTGCACTGGCACACTGCCGATGAATGGGCCTATATGCTCTACGGAAACGCTCGAGTGACGGTAATGAACCCTGACGGGAGCATGTTTATTGGGGACGTGACGGAAGGCGATATCTGGATGTTTCCGGCCGGCTTCCCGCACTCCATCCAGGGCCTTGAACCAGATGGGACGGAATTTCTATTGGTCTTCAATCAGGGTGATTTCTCTGAGGACGCCACGTTCCTGCTTTCGGCATGGTTGTCTCATACCCCTCCCGAAGTGTTGTCGAAAAACACCGGCCTGGATCCGGAAACCATAGCCCATATGCCCGCCAAGCCACTCTACATCTTCCCCGCCACCTTGCCGAACTCTCTGGAGCGGGACAAAGCGGAAATTGGCGGGGAGCAGGTCGCATCCAAGCTTCAGTACATATTTCATCTAAAGAGCATGGAGGCTACCAAGGCTTCCAAGTGGGGCGAAGCGCGCATCGTCGACTCCCGCAATTTCCCGGTCTCCAAGCACGTCGCCGCGGCCCTGGTGACCATTAAACCCGGGGGGATGCGTGAGCTTCATTGGCATCCCAATGCCTCGGAGTGGCAATACTGGGTCGCAGGCAAGGGCCGCATGACGGTGTTTCTGCCCGTTGAAAACGCCCGCACCATGGATTTCAACGCGAACGACGTGGGCTTCGTTCCGTCCAATGCTCCTCATTACATCGCAAACACAGGTGATAGCGACCTGGTTTTCCTGGAAACCTTCGCTTCGCCTGAATTTATGGATGTTTCACTGAACCAATGGCTGAGGCGCGTGCCAGGCGAAATGTTGAAGGCCCACTTGAACATCGATCGAAACACCTCGATGAGAATTCCGGCGGAAAAACTAGCGGTGCTTTAGCGGAGCCGCCTCTCTGCTTCCTTTACAGCGTCTGTCTTCGCATGTCCCCGGCCAACTTTTGCAGATATTATGCTACACTCGGCCCGCAGTTCAGGGCGTGGGGAGCAGACATGTTCGGAGGGGGAGAAGATGGGAAGAATACAATTGTTGAGGGGCGCGTTCGCTACTGCGACCTTTGTGGCGCTGGCCATGATGATAGTGAGTACTCGGAGTGCGGCTCAGACCGGGCACAACGACGAATTTGTCCAGCGCGACGGAACCCGCCTGACCGTTGGCGGCGAAACCTTCCGCTACAGCGGGCCCAACATTGAATGGCTCGGCCTGGAAGGCTACGGCCCCCTCGATGCGATGGGCCCCCGCTACCCCAGCCACTTTGAAGTCGACGACGCCATGGACACCGCCCAGGCCATGGGCGCGCGCGTCATCCGTTCGCAAACCTTAGGCGACAGCATCGACTGCGATCTCTGCATCGAGCCCAAGCTGGGCGAATTCAATCCCGAGGCCTTCAAGCACATCGACTATGCCCTCCAGGCCGCGCACGAGCGCGGCCTGCGCCTGATATTTACGCTGGCCGGCGACTGCGCCTACTGCGAGCTCAGCGGCCCCGGTGAATACTTCAAAGAGATGGGCGCGAGCGGCGCCAAAGCCTTCTTCACCGATTCCCAGGTGATCGCCCGCTTCGAGGCGCACATTGCGGCGCTGCTCAACCACAAGAACTCGCTCACCGGTATTCCATATAAGGACGACCCCACCATCCTGGCCTGGGAAAACTGCAATGTCTGCGGCTTGTTCGTGGCCTTTACGGATCCCGGCGCCAATCCGGCCCGGTACGTGGGTTGGGTCGACACCATCGGCAGCTTCATCAAGTCCATCGACAAGAAACACCTCTATGCGGACAATAGCGGTTTTTTCCCCTTCGACAAGAGCGGTGCCGTGCTCGATTCGAAGACGGCCGACATAATCACCTCCGAGTACTACCCGCACTGGGATGCAATCTTCAACCTGGGAGGCAGCAAAACCACGGCCGAGACCTTCCCCAAACATGCTGAGCTGGTCACCAGCCATGGCAAGGTTTATGTCGTGAACGAATTCGGATGGGACAACACGGATTGGGCCACGCCGGCAGACCTCGAGAAGGTCCTCACCACCATGAAGAACGACCCCAAAATCTCCGGCGACCTCTTCTGGGCGCTTCAGGCCCATAACGATGAATTCGGCTGGCAGCCCATTCCCGCCAACGTTCCCAACAAGGAATACTCTCTCCACGGTGAGAGCGGCCAGTGGTGGGCGCTTTACTACAGCGGCATCGATACGCTCATCATGACGAAGGGCGATATGGCTGCCCGCGCCGAACTGCTCCGCACCCATGCCTTCGAGATGGCTGGCGGTCCCGTGCCAGCGCACGCCATTCCGCCCGCTCCCGTCATCACCAGCAAGGGCATGGGTCTGGTTGCCTGGCGCGGATCCGCCGGCGCGGTCAAGTACAGCATCGAGCGCAAAGACAACGACTCCGGCGCTTGGCAGGTGGTCTGCGATCAATGCGCCACCGACGCCGACACCCCGTGGGTCGATCCCAAACCCGCACCCGGCATCTTCGGCGCCAAGTATCGCGTCACCGCCTATAACGCCGACGGCAAAGCAAGCGAGCCTTCGGCAGAGCGTTAAAGCGCGCGCCGCCAATCCCGGAACGGCATCAAGGTTAACCACTGAGCCAATTAGGGCTCCCGGCGGGTGATAAGCCGGGTGATCGTCGCAAATAGAAAACTTACAGATATTCCGCACATGAGCACGCCGATGATGCTTTCCAGTGGTCCCAGCATTCGCCACTGCGACGGCAGCACTACATCACCATAGCCAACGGTCGCGTAGCTGCTCGCCGAGAAGTAAAAGGCAGTCTCCCATGATGGAAAGCAGAGCCAGCGATAGCCGCTCGCCCACAAGAGAATGTTGAGTAATTGTAGAGCGACAAGTGCTATTGTCAGTCGGATCACGAGCCCGGCAGCGCGAAACGCCCCGTGCTGGTGAATATTGCCGGCCGCAGCACCTCTTAACCAGGCAACGAGCCCTGCAACGCCGGCAGTCTGCACCCACAGCGTGAGGATTAGCAAAAGCAACGCCGCGCCGGCTTGATGAACAAACACCATTGGATCCGACCCAAGGAAAAGCCGCAGCAAGGTAGCGCAGACCTGACTTTCGAGGTCTGCGGCTTTTTCGCCGCTACGGGAGCGATCGATCGGAAGAACCGCGGACCTAAAAAGCAGGTCCGCGCTACTTGCTACCTGCTGATGCGCTACCGGCTCGTGCCGTCGTCAGACCTCCGAAGCACAACCAGCGTTTCGTCGTCGCGACGGCCTGCCTTTCCGCGAAAGGCCCCTACACCTGCCAGCAGAGCCCTGATGACCTGAAGGGCTGATTCCGCTGCCGAAGTGCGCGCCAAGTTCCGCAGCCCCAATTGCCCCAATTGATTCTTTGCGGAGTCGATCGCCTCGGTAATCCCGTCGGTGTATAGAATCAACACGTCGCCCGGGTCGAGCCGCACCGCCGTCTGGGAGTAGCTGGTCCCAGGAATCAGGCCCAACGGCAGACCTTCGATGTCCACCGCGAACGGCGTACAGTCCTCCAGAAAGTGCCACGACTCATCCCGAGAGCGATACCAGAGTGGAGGCGGATGACCGGCGCTACTGAACAAGAGTTCCCCAGTTTCGAAATAGAACCCCAGCACGGCTGCTGTCGCGTACGGGTTCTCCGGCGAACGACGCGTGAAAGCTTCGTTCAGTTCGCGCATCAATGCGGACTGATCCCAGTGATCCGTGTATCTCTGCAGCACTGAATGCAGGTTTTCTGCCGCTGCACGGGCACGGTTCCCGTGCCCGGCCACGTCCGCCACGACTACACGCGAGATCCTGCCATGGCTGCACACCGAAAAGTAGTAAACGTCTCCGCCACCGCAAGCCGGATCGAGCGGAGCCGCGTAGATCCATCCAGCCAGGCCGGGCAATTCCACGGCATGGTCCGCGGCGCAGTTTCCACCCCACAGTTCAAAGCACGCCAGCCGCCCTCCGGTGGAATCCATGGTTCTTCTCGCACTTCGTTAGATTAGATGAAGCTTGAATGGCGCCGGTTTATTTTGACGTAGAGGCGGCTTTACGCCGCCATTTGGCGAGGTAAACTCGCCGCTACGAGTTTAAAGTGAGACACTGCGCGCCGGTTCACGGCCTGGCGCGCAGGTTGGCGGAGAAGTACGCATCGAGCCCGGAAACAACCTCATTGAGGCCTTGCGTGAGGTTGCGATCTAATGCCGCAACCACGTCAGGGATGTTCTTGCCTTGAACGGGCTCGCTACGCGAATAGAACCGGCTCCAGACCAGCTTGTGCTCCTTGCGGTCGTACAATTCGAACTCCATCGAGACGAATCCCGCCATGCTGCTGCTGTCAACCTCCTCGAAAGCGTAAAGCCTGCCTTGCAGCACGTACTCGCCCTCCGCCGAACTGCCGAGCTCAGCCACGGATTGGTACTTGCCCGAGGCGCGAAGACGGCGAAGCAAACTGGTTTTCAGCATTTGTACGGGTGGTTCGTCCCAGAGGTGATACCGGTAAGTGCCGATCTCGTTCGCACCGGAGCGATAAGCGATGGGTTGATCCATCAGGATCCCGGGCCCGCCGATATGGCCAATCAGTAGTGTTACGGGATAGACGCTTGTCGAGGGCGCGGGTGCCGGCGGAACGTCCACGGTGTAATACGTGATAGGACGCCCGCTGCCGCACGCGCCCACCGCCATTGTCGCCAGCAGGATGAAGATCAGGGTTACCATGCGGCGCATGAACGATTTCGCTCCTTCTTATTGTTCGCCCGGCTTGCGCTCTGGAGATCGATCGGCGCGGATCAAGGTGTACGGCCGGCGCTTTAAGCTTGCTGTCAGGTCTTTAAGGTGCTGGGTCGTCACTCGGATATTGGTCAGCGTCTCGTCGATGTTATCGGCATTGTAAGCCAGCGTGGTATGCAACTGATCCATGACGGACGAGGCGGTAAGGAGCGTCTGCCGCAATTCGGCAAGCGAAGCCTTCAGGTCGGGGCGGTTCTCCTGCACCGCCGCGTCGAGGTGGCCCAGAGTGTCGTTGGCCTGCGCCATCGTTTTCTTCAAGTCGTCCAAGAGAGGTGTGAGCCGCGCGCTCGCAGACTGGACATTGGTCAGAGTCGCAGAAATCTTCGGCCTGTCCTCCGCGAGCATGGAATTCACACTAGCCAAAGATTCGCCAACGTTGGCGCGATTGCGATCGTTCAGCAGGTCATTGACTCGGGCCACTGTGACTTGAAGCTCGTCGAGCCGTTGATTCAGCTTTTGCAGGGTTTGTTGGACCATGGGCTGGAGCGAGGCCACCAGATCCCCCAGGTCGCTGAAGCTCATCGACTCTCCCGATTGCACCACGCTGCCCGGCGCCGCCAGCGATGCCTGGCGCGTGCCGGTGGTGAGTTCCACGTAGTTGTCACCGAGTGGTCCGAGGCTGGTGACTTTAGCGACGCTGTCAGTCTTCAGCGGAGTATCGCGAGCCACGTCAAAGTCGATTTCGATACGTGTGGAGTCTTCCGGATCTACCCGGACCGTTCGCACTGATCCGACCTTCATTCCCCCGTATCGGACGATAGCGCCCGCCTGCAGGCCGCCTGCAAATTTGACATAGGTCCGGTGCGGCACGTTCCCGCGGCTGAAGACGCCGGCCACGGAGAGCACGCTCGCGACCAGCAGAGCGGCGGCGATCAGCACGAAGATTCCAACCCATACCTGCTCACCACGCGAATTCATATCCGCTGCGACTCCCCTTTCTTCCCGTCTCCGGTGAGCATCTGCAGGTAGTTCAGCTCGTCCTCCACCTGAGGCTCGGGAACGCGGTCGAGAAATTGTCTCACGCGCGGGTTGGTGCTGGCCGCGAGTTCCGCCTTCGTGCCCTCGGTGATGATGGTGCCGCGATCGATCAGAAGCATGCGATCCGCGATCAAGAATGCGCTGGCGAGTTCGTGGGTGACCACCACCATGGAAATGGCGTAGGCCTTCTTCAGCTCGAGAATCAGCTGGTCAATTCCGGCGGCGATGATGGGATCGAGGCCTGCCGAAGGTTCGTCGAAAAAGAGGATCTCGGGGTCCATGGCCAGCGCCCGAGCCACTGCGGCCCGCTTCTTCATTCCACCGCTCAGTTCAGAAGGCATGAAGTATTCGAAACTCGCCAACCCGACCTGCTCGAGCTTGATCCGCACCATGATCCCGATCGTCGATTCTTCCAGGCGAGTGTGCACGCGCAGCGGCAGTGCCACATTGTCTCCCACCGTCATCGAACCGAAGAGAGCGCCGCCCTGGTAAGATACTCCCATCTTTTTTCGAAGCTCGCCCAGTTCGCGTTCAGAGGCACGGCAGAGGTTTACTCCCTTGATCCACACCTCGCCGCCGCTCGGCTTCTCGAGCCCAACGAGCGTCCGCAGCAGAGTGCTCTTGCCCGAACCGGAGCCACCCAGGACCACCAGGGTTTCCCCGCGCTGCACCTCGAAGCTGATGCCGTGCAGGATTTCGCGCTCGCCGTAGTTTACGCGCAGATTCTGGACCGAGATTACCGGATGGCTGGCTTCGGCAACAGAGTCGCTCATAGACGGTCCGAGGAAAAACTGGCGATTCGGGACGTAACGGCGACTTTACGTCGCCATAACTCCAATCATTCCAACAGCCAGATGGCGGGGTAAACCCGCCGCTACTCCTTTCTTGACAGCGTGTGAAGCCCGGCCTTCCAAGCGGCTCATCCCCGGTTCGTAAGGTAAAACAGAGCCGTAAACACCAGATCAACCGCGATCACCAGGAAGATCGACTTCACCACCGCCTCCGTGGTCGAGCGGCCAACCTCCTCGGCGCCCGCTCCGGTGGAGAATCCTTCCTGGCAGCCGACCGCGGTAATCACCACCGAAAACAGAGCGCTCTTCGCCAGACCTGTGGAGATGTCCTGCAGAACCAAGGCATCGCGCGTAGCCTGAAGGTACGATAACACCGTGAAATTGGCCCCGGTCACGCCGAAAAGGCAGCCCCCCATCACCCCCATACAGTCCGCCCAGATGGTGAGGCACGGCACCATGGCCAGCATGGCGAGGAACTTGGGCGCAACCAGGAACGCCACCGGACTGATCGCCATGGTCTCCAGCGCATCCACTTCCTCCGTGACCTTCATGGTTCCAATTTCCGCGGCGAACGCCGAGCCGGAGCGGCCGATCACAATGATGGCGGTGATCAGCGGACCCAACTCGCGCACAATCGAGATCGCCACCACGTTGGCGACAAGTTGAACGGCCCCGAGGCGCCGCAGTTCATACGCACCTTGCAGGGCCAGGATGAGACCCACAAACAAGCTAATGAGGGAAACGATCGGTACGGCTCCCACGCCTACGGCCATCGCCTGGTGAAACGCTCGCTGCGCGCGCAGGCGTTGCCCTGTGAAAGGGGCTGCCAGAGTGACGTAAACGGATTCGCCTGTTAGCCGGGCCAGCCCTCCGACGTAGGCAAGGCCCTTCAGCGTTTCCAGCCCAACACGACTCGGTAGTGCCGTCACCTTGTCCGCAGTACTCAACGGCAGCCCTTCCGCGCGCTAGGAGGCCTCGATGGCTTCTTTTTCCGTCTTTCGAATCTCAAAAATTTTGGCCAAGCGCGTCAATTGCAGTACCTCCTGCACAGGCGCATTCAGCCCGAACAGGACCAATCGCTTTTCAGCCTTGCGAGCCGCCTGGAGTACCTCGACAAGCGAGGCGATTCCCGAGCTGTCAACGTAGCGCACGTTACTCAAGTTTACGGCCAGGCGAGGAGTCTTGCTCAGCGACTCCATTAAAATCCTCCGAAAGCCGGGCGACACACTCATATCGATGTCGCCGCTCACGTCGACAATGGTGGTTCCGGGGAGCTCGCGGGTGGAGGTTTTCATCAGATCAGTGCTCCCTTTCGCTGAACAGCCGCTCAACCCTTCGACGTCCCTGCGGCCAGGTACTTCCGGAGGCGCAGCCTGTTTTCTTCGGACGTTCGCTCGTAGCAGACCTCATCCATGATTTGCCGAATGAGGTGAGTACCGCGGCCGCCCAAGGCAATCCCATCCAATGGCTGACCGCAATACTTCGAGCGGTCGATCGGCTCGCCGTGATCGACGAGGGTAAACTCCAGATAATCGCCCTCAGCCCGAAACCCGATCTCGATTTCCTGGTCAAACCGATCCTTGTAAGCATGGCGGATGATATTGCTGTGGGCTTCATCAACGGCGAGCGCGATTGACTGGCACTGATCGTCTGCGAAACCCCGGATCGCGGCAAGCTCCGAAACTGTGCACCGGACTACCGCCAACAAGCGCGGATCGCTTGGTATCCTCATCTGGAACCTCAAGGGGCCGCTCACGTCAGGGGTAGCCAGCGGTTCCGGCGTGCTCGGCTTGTCGCAGCTCATAGACACTCCAAAGCAAAGTGCCGAAAAGCGGCCACAGAGATGACGCACTTAGAAATGCCCGATTGCGCCCCAAACTATGGTACCACGGCTGAGCAAACCTCGGGAGATGGATCATCGAGAGAGCCGCGATCCTCTGCAATAGTCAGGCCCTCTTTGTCGCCCCTTTTTGGATGAGGTAGGGAAGCTTGGATCCAGAGACGTAAGGGCTACCCTTTTCGTAGAATCGGAGTAATCGCTGGGTTTCTCGCGAAATTCCGATCCTTACGCTCCTGCCTATTTCCCCCGCCGGTCTGACTGAGTCGCCAAGCCACAATGGGCCGGCAGCGCACAAGTCCAGGCCGTCCTGCCGGAGGCTGATGCCCATTGCCTGAGCAAGTCTCCCGGGTCCTCTTGCAAGGCCGGTCGAGGGCGCTTGGGTGCGGCGAAGGCGCATGAGATGGATTCCATCCAGCGGCTCAAGTGCGCGCAGCAGAACTCCGGCGCCCACACCCGGAACTTCACTGGCGACATTGAGCATGGAGTGCAGCCCGTACGCGATATATACATAGGCGTGCCCCCGATCGAGAAACAGCGATTGATTTCGTCGCGTTCGCCCTCGAAAGGCGTGCCCCGCGGCATCGCCCACTACATAAGCCTCTGTCTCGACGATCCTTCCACTTAACCTGCCTTCGGGCAGATCGTGTACCAGAGTTTTCCCGATCAGAAAGCGCGCCAGCTTAGCCGTATCCATGGGTAGATCGGCCCGATGAAGACGGCGGATAGAGAGTTCCATTTCTTCTGCTGTCCCTGTGGGCAACTTTTATATTCGTAGACCTTGCGGGATGAAACCCGGAACGCCGGTTTTCACCACTGGATTCAGCCTCTGTCTGGTCTGAATTCGATTGATTTCGTCCAGCGCGTCTTCCGGAAGGGAAGAGATGTCGAAATTCTCCCTCGCCCGGGCCGCACTCTTAGGCGTGGTAAGCACTGCCGTGCCCCGCTGCACTGCCCAAGCCAGCAGGACCTGTGCCGGCGTTTTTCCAACTCGCGAGGCGATAGCCGAAATGACTGGATCTTCGAGCAGTCCAGGCTTCATCCCGTGGCCTAATGGTGCAAAAGCCAAGAACACTATGCCCTTCTCCTTGCAGAATCCCAACAGCTCCGTTTCCGGCAGATACGGATGTGATTCTACTTGCAGCACGGCGGGCTTGATTCTGGCAGATTCATAGAGGGGCTTCACGTCGTCTAAACCGATGTCCGAAAGTCCGATGGCCCCGCACTTGCCGTGATCCACGAGACTTTCCATCGCCTTCCAGGTGTCGAGCAAAGTCACGTCGTGGTCGTAAAGGACATTGCCGTTTTGATCCCGCGGGTCCTGGTCGTCGCCGGGTTGGAATGCAAATGGAGTATGAATGAGATAGAGATCCAGATACTTCAGCCCGAGTCTATCCAGACTCGCCTCGAACGCCGGTTCGACGCGCTCGGGCCGGTGATTGGAGTTCCACAGCTTGGTGGTAACAAAAATGTCTTCGCGCGCGATCCCTCCAGCGGCAAGTCCTGCCTGCAAAGCCCTGCCTACCTCGCGCTCGTTCCCGTACCGTTCCGCGCAATCGAAGTG
>Ga0187782_10000731_pt1 | contig 23047 bp, 21 predicted proteins | sample 0715_SJ02_MP15_2_FD_132454 | JGI IMG/M metagenome (GOLD analysis project Ga0187782, IMG submission 132454) | Tropical peat soil microbial communities from peatlands in Department of Meta, Colombia - 0715_SJ02_MP15_20_MG | ecosystem: Environmental > Terrestrial > Soil > Wetlands > Peat | place... | reverse complement strand
CCATCGCTTCCTCCGCCTTGTATACTACCATACTAGGCCTGGTCGGCAAGCGCCCCTACGCGGCGACCAATCTCGCCGACCCGATATGATCTTCGCATCGTCAGGACGGCGAGCGTCAGCCGCGCCCGAGCGTTTCATGGACAGGATTGGTGGGCCGGGCAGGACTCGAACCTGCAACCAGACCGTTATGAGCGGCCGGCTCTGACCGTTGAGCTACCGGCCCTTATTAAGGGCGCGCCCGTAAACCAACGGGTCGAGCGATAGAGCAGAATCGCCGGGCCTTAGCAATCGGCGCCTCTCAATCGCCATCTTGCGCGCCACTTTGGCGGCGCCCACATGCGCCGGAGCAAAACCCGCATGCGGGCGGCACTTCGTTTTTTAAAAGGCGCTGTCGCGGTGGCTTTCACGTCGCCCAAACTCTCGGACGCCGCTCTTGCTGAGCTTTTGTCCGCCTCTGAGGCCGTGCGCACGCGCGCGTTCGACCGCGCCTGGCGGCATTCGCGCCTGGTGCGCCTCTTGCGGCGCGCGCTTCCCCTTGCCGGGCTCGCGCTCGTCCTCTTTGTGACCGTTTCGGTCGTCTTGCCCTGGCGAAAACTTGCCGCGCCGACCCTTTCGGCCGAGAGCGTCAGCGTCGACGGCTCGTCGATGACCATGGCGCATCCCAAGCTCTCAGGCTTCCGGCGCGACGGGCGCCCCTATGCGCTGACCGCCGAGAAGGCGGTCCAGGATCTTCAGCACCCGACGCAAGCGAAGCTCACCAATGTCAGCGGCACGATGGCCGTGTCGGACGCCTTGACGTTGCGCCTTTCCGCCGGCGCGGGCCTTTATGACAACGCTAAGGAGACGCTCACGGTGACGCAGTCGGTGAAGCTCGCGAGCGACACCTTCACCTTGTCGCTCTCGAGCGCCAGCATCGACTTCGCCGCCGGAATCCTAACTTCCGACGAGCCGGTTTCGGTCGAGAAGACCGACGGCGCCCGCATATCTTCCGATTCCTTCGTCGCGGCGGACAATGGCCGCTCGTTGACTTTTCTCGGCCATGTCCGGACGATTCTCATCCCGAGCGAGCCCGGCTCGGCAAGGAGCGCGAAATGACGTTCATGCGCTTGCCCTCGAAGTTGCTGAAGCTCGCGGTCGCCGCCGCATGTCTGGCGGCGCTGACGAGCGGCGCGCTCGCCCAGAAGAAGGCGGGAGACGCTTCGCTTCTGCCCGGCGCAAGCTCGAAGGAGCCGATCTCGATCGAGGCCGACAAGCTTGAATACGACGACAAGGCCCAGTCCGCCGTTTATTCGGGTAATGTCGTCGTCGAGCAGGGCGCGTCGAAGCTGACCTGTTCGTTGCTGAAAGTCGAGTTCGAGAAGGAGGCCGCCCCGGGCGGGGAGGCCCAAGGCGGCGGCGACGCGGGGCCCGGCACAGGCTCGGCGTCGGTGAAGCGCCTTGAGGCCGAAGGGCCGGTCACCGTCGTCTCGAAGACGCAAGTCGCAACCGGCGACAGCGCGCTCTACGATCGCTCGCAACAAAAGGTTTGGCTCACCGGTCACGTAACTTTGAGCGACAGCGGCAACATCACGAAGGGCGACCGGCTGGTGTATGACCTAACGACAGGCCGCGCGAACGTTGAGGGAAAGCGCGTTCAAGGCCTGTTTGTGCCGGGCTCTGCCCAAAACGGGGGGGATGCCTCAAAACCCAAGAACTAGCTGGACTGAGCCCGGCCGCACCGCCTATGGCTATCGGCCGAACCGAGTGTCCCAAGGCCCTTCCCGCTTGAGCCAAGAGGTTTTTCGCGACGCGGGCGCCCCGCTTCAGGGCGCGAGGCGCGCTTCGCGGCCGGCCGCTGCGGCCGCTGACGCGCCTGAGCCTGGCGCGCCGGTCAAAAGCTGGCTCGGCGTCTCATCGCTGCGCAAGAGCTTCGGGCGAAGGGTGGTGGTGAGCGACGTCAACCTGCACGTCGAGCGCGGCGAAGCGGTCGGACTGCTCGGCCCAAACGGCGCCGGCAAGACGACCGTGTTCTACATGATCACCGGCCTGCTCGCGCCCGACGCCGGCAAGATCGAGATCGAGGGCCGCGACGTCACCGCGCTGCCGATGTATCAGCGCGCGCGCCTTGGCGTCGGCTATCTGCCGCAAGAGCCCTCGATCTTCCGCGGCTTGAGCGTCGAGGACAATATCCGCGCCGTGCTCGAGGCGAGCGTGAAGGACCGCGCGCTGCGCGCCGAAAAGCTCGAGGCGCTGCTCGATGAGTTCGACATTCAGCGGGTGAGAAAGTCGCCGGCGATCGCGCTGTCGGGAGGCGAGCGGCGGCGTTGCGAGATCGCGCGATCGCTGGCGAGCGAGCCGGTGTTCATGCTGCTCGACGAGCCGTTCGCCGGCATCGATCCGATCGCGGTCGGCGAGATCCAGGCGCTCGTCAGGCACCTGACGGCGCGCGGGATCGGCGTGCTCATCACCGACCATAACGTCCGCGAGACGCTGGGCCTCATCGATCGCGCCTACATCATCCACGACGGCATGGTGTTGACCGAAGGGGATCCGGAATCGATCATCTCCCACCCTGACGTCCGGCGCTATTATCTCGGCGAAGCTTTTCGGCTTTAAGGCGAAATCTAAGCAAGCTCGCGCAAGGCCGGCGGCGCGGCTTCAAAAGAGAAAAAGCGCCTTATCGCAACCGATAGCGAATCGGCACGAGGTAAGTGCGCGGCGCGCCCTGCGGCGGCGGCGGAAGCGGCGAAGCGCGCCGGACGGTCGCCAGCGCGTCGGCGTCGAGCGTTTCATCGCCGCTCGTCTGGGCAAGCGTCGCCGAAATCACCGAGCCGTCGGGCGAAAGCGTGAAGGACACTTGCGCAAGGCCCGTCGCCGCGCGGGCTTTGGCGGCCGCCGGATAGCGCACGTCGGCGAGGATGCGCGCGTAGAGCTCTGAGCGGTAGGCGCCGATATCGGCCGAAGGTTTGGCGGCGGCGGCCGGCGCGGGCGAGGCCGAGAGGGGCGCGGGCTTCACGCGCTGCGATAGCGGTTTCGCTGGCGTCGGGCTTGGATGCGGCTTCGGCGAGGGTCTCGTCGTGGCCGTAGGCGCGATGGGCGTCGGCTCCGGGGTCGGCGCCGCCGTCGGCTCCGGCTCGACGGATCTCGTCGGTTCGGCCGCCATCGTCGGCTCGGGCGCCGGCGGCGGAATTGGCTCAGAGGGGCTTGAGGCGATTGGCGTAGGGGCGGGCTCGCTCGCCAAGGGCGGCGGGGCCGGCTCGGCGTCAGGAGGCGGCGTCGCCGTCGGCTCTGCAGGCGGCGCCGGCGCTTCCGCCGGCGGCGCCTCGGCCACGATCTCGACCGGAATTTCGATCGCTTCCGGCGCCGGCTGCGGGGCCGAGGCAAAGAGCGCCAAGCCCCAGATAACGCTGATATGGATCGCCGACGATGCGAGAACCGACAGCGTCTTCGCGATCGATAGCGAGGCTTTCGGCGAAGGAGCGTCGAGGCGCGCGCCAATCGTCACCTCGGGCGCAGTTGCAGCTTGAGGCGTCGTTGAAGGGGCGATCGCGCCAAGTTTCGGCGCGGGGCCTAAAGGAGCAAGGCGCAGCGCCAGAGGCGGGGCGCCGCCTGGCTCGCCCCAATCGGCGCTTGAGAAGCGCGCTGCGGCGGGCGGCATCGCGTTCATTAGAAGGTCGCCCGCATGCCCGCATAGAACGCGCGGGGGCCGCCGGGAGTGACGCTGCGCGGATCAGTCAGCGTCCCGAATAGCGACGTCGTGTCGAAATAGGTTCCGTAGGTATAATAGCGAGCGTCGAGAAGGTTCTCGACGCGGCCGTAAAACTCAACGTTGTCCGTGACCTTGTAGCTCGCATCGAGGCCAATCGTCCAATAGCCGGGCAGCGGCTTTTGCTGGTTCGACTCGTCGCCCGAGAAACGCTCGGAGGATAAAAACAACGCGTCGGCGCCGAGCGACAATCGGCTGGTTGCGTCCCAATCGACGCCAAGCTTCAGCCGATGGCGCGGGATCAGCGGCATTTCGTCGCCCGGTTGTACGTAAATCAGCCCGTTCACGTCGGCGGACGGGCTGTTCGACGCGAGCGTCAGGTTCGACAAGAAACGCGCGTCGACGAAGGCGTAGCTTGCGAAGACTTTAAAGCCCTCGCGGCGATAGGTCGCTTGCGCCTCGATCCCCTGTCTCAACGTCGGCCCGACATTGGTGAAATAGCCAAATCCCTGCTGAAGCGGACTGGCCACATTGAGGATGTCGTCGGAATCGCGGGTGTGAAACGCGCCGATCCGCCAATCCAGCGCGCCGCCGCCGCCGAATTCGTGGCTGCCGCGAAAGCCCGCCTCGAAGGTGCGGGCGACGACTTGCTTCAGCGGCGGATCGGAGACGAGGAAGCTTGCCAGGATGCAGGGCTCGGCGGGATTTGCGCAGCCGAGCTCGAGCGGCGTCGGCGCGCGGTTGGCCTCGGCGTAGCTGCCGTAAACCGTCACCTCGGGCGAGAGCTTATAGGTCGCTCCCAGCATCGGGTTGACGCGCCAAAAAAGATCATCGCCCGTGACGCCGCCGCCTAAGAGATCGTTGAGCTCGATCTCCGCGACGTTGAGGCGCGCCGCCGCCGTCGCGGTCAGCTTGTCGGTGACGTCGAGCGAATCCAGCGCGTAAACTCCGGCGGCATAGTTGGTGTCGACCAGGTTGACCGGCCCGTCGCTGACCGGACTGCCCGACGGCCCGAGGAAGATTCCCGATCCTAAAACGACATAGTTCGGCTGGACGACGCCGAGTTCCGCAGAAGCGCCAAAATGCGTGACGCTCCGGTCGAGCGCGGCGCCGACCGTGAATTGGTTGGGCATTTTGCCGATCGGATCCGTGTTCGTCGCCTGCAGCGAGCCGCCGATCGTCGTGGTTTCAGTCTTCGTACGGTCGATTTCGCCTAAGACGGCGGTCGGCGAGAAGGTGTTGGGCAATTGTTGCCCGTTCAGCCCGTTGGCGGGCGCGACAGCGCTGTTGAAGCAAAGCAGCGTCGGATCGGAACACGGTTGGGCATTCGTCGAGTTGCCGTCGACCGTGCTCTCAAAAAAGCTCCGCACATGCGCTTCGCCTTGCAGCGTCCAAGTCTTGGAGAGGTCGACGCGGCCATTGACGGCGAGGAGGCCGAGATCGTTCACGCTCGTCTGCGGCGTCGTGTAGACCGCCGACCAACTCTGTTGCAGGAGCTGGATCGGCACGGTGCCGGTGGCGCCGAAGGTGTTCGAAGCGAGCCCCACATTGATATGGAACTCGGCCGCCTCGCTCCTGTAGCCGAGATCGCCCCAAAAGCGGCGAATCATGGACGGCGATTCCTGACGGAACCCGTCTTCGTGCGCCCCCTCGAGCGCGCCGTAGATCGCCCAATTGCCGACTTGCTTGCCGTATTCGAACGACGATTGCACGCGTCCGAAGGACCCGCCGGAGACGTCGACGCTTCCGCCGGGATTTGAGAACCCGTCCTTCATTTGCACGCTGAGCGCCCCGCCGAGCGCATTGAAGCCGAAGGCCGGGTTGTTGGCGACCATGTCCATCGACCGGATCGCCGTCGTCGGGATGAAATCCCAATTGACGAGATCGCCGAAGGCTTCGTTCACCCGCACGCCGTTCTGGTAAACCGCGATGCCCTCGGGCGTGCCGGCGACCGGAGAGGCGTCGAAACCGCGCACCGAAACGTCGGGCTGAAACGCGTTCCCCGACGCTTCGCCAATCGAGACGGCCGGCGCCTGCTCGGCAAGCGAATCCGTGACGTTGGGCGAGCCGGCGCGCCGGATCTGCGTCTCGTCAATGACGGTGACCGCGGAGGGGGTCTTGTCGACGTCGATCCCGACGCCCGAGAGCGGCGTCACGCCGACGACGTTGACCGTAGGAAGCGTCGCCTCCTCAGGCGGCGGCGAGGTTTGCGCTTGCGCGCCGCCGGCTGCGATCCACGCCACGGCAGCCGCACTCGCGCGGCGACGCAACGACATACGCTTCCTCCCGGCGCTTAGAACTACGCACAGCCGGCGCGGCTTGGTCAACAACGAAAGTTCAGAATCGGCCGCTCGGCGGCGTGGCCGCTGAACGATCGCTTTCAGGCGTGCGCCGGCTTATTGAAATTGTCGCATTGCGGGAATAGCCGCGAGAGGGAGCGTCGAACGGCGATTGAGAGAATGACCGCGGACCCCCTAGCTGCCGCCGTCTCTGGCGCGCCTGTCGCGGCCAAGGCCGCGTTCAACGGGCGCGCATTGGAGCCGTCGGCCGCGTTCTGGTTCACGATGTTGATGGCGAGCGCGCTCGGGACGAATGTCGGCGACTTCTGGGCGGTGACGCTCGGCCTTGGCCTCGGCGCCTCGTTCGCGACGCTTGGCGTCCTCAGCGCCCTCTTCATCTGGGGCGACCGTGGCGCTGGCGCGAGCACCGAGGCGTTCTATTGGTTCGCCATCGTGTTCTTGCGCGCGGTTGCGACCAATGTCGGCGACCTCCTCACCCATGTTTTCGGGGTCAACTACGTGCTGGCGACGGTGCTGCTCGGCGCGGCGACGTTGGTCGCCGGCAATTTCACGGTTCCTTCGCTTTCGGGCGCGGCGCCGAGGATTGATTTCAAGTATTGGCTCGCGATGTTCATCGGCGGCGTGTTCGGGACGATCGGCGGCGACCTCGCCTCGCACAATTTCGGTCTTTTCCTGGCCGCCGTGCTGCTCGTCGTCATTCTCATCGTCACGATCCGGGCGCGCAGGCTCATCGCGCCGACCGCGATGGTCGGCTACTGGTGCATCGTGCTCGCCGAACGTGCGGCCGGCACGCCGCTCGGCGACTGGATCGCCAGCGGCCACGGCCTTGGTCTCGGCCTCATTGTGTCGATCGCGATCACCGCGGCGCTGGTTTTGCTCGGCCTTCGCGCGCGCGGCGGCCGCCCAAGCTGGGGGGCGGCAAGCGGCATCTCGGTCGCCGCGCCCGCCTCCTTCATCGTGCTGCCGCTCCTTCGCATCGCCCTTTTCGTCCTGTCGATCATCGGCTGCATGTTCATGCTCGGCATCTTTTTCGCGGAACATCCGCGCGACCCGAGCTTCGTTCTGTCCTACGCGGCGGGACTCGCTCTGAACGCGATCTATCTCGGCTGGCAAGAAATCGCCGGCCTGTCGTCTTCGCGGCTCGCGCGGCTCCTGACGTTATGGTTTGCCGCCAAGCGCCAAGAGTTCGACCGATGGGCTGCGGCGAAAGAAAGGGAATTGCGGGAACGGGCGAAAGCGAGCGAGCCGTCCCCGCCAAGCCGCGCGGATCAGGGCGCGGCAACGGCCGAGAGCGAACCTCATCCTGAACCCGGTTTGGAGGCGCCGTAGTTTTGGCGGCTGACAGCGCGGGCGGACGCCGGTCGTCGGAGTCCTTTCCCCCCGCGCCGGAGCGCGCTTGCGTCGCGCGTCAGCGCGGTTAGTTTGCTTCCCTGGTCGACCTTGGCGGCGAGGGGACGATGGCCGGCACAATGCGTTTCATCGCCTTGTTATTCGTTGCGGCGGCCGTGCCTGGCGCGGGTGACGCCGCGACCATCCTCATTCCCGACGACACGACGCCCTGCGACTTCAAGGCCTGGGCGATGGACCCGGACCCTAAGGGGTTGAACGTCCGCGCCGCGCCCGACGCCGCGGCGGAGGTCATCGCCCGCTTCGTCGAGCGGACGAAGGAGGCAAACGGGCAATATGTCGAATTCCGCGCGCATGGCTTTAAGAACGGCTGGCTGCTCGTCGAGGGCGGCGAGTACGGCGACTATGGCGATCCGCCGCCGAGGACGCCGGTTTACAAGGGCTGGGGATGGGTCAGCGCGTCGCTCGTCGGCGGCGCCCTCACTTCGATCGACGGGGACGGCCTCCACGAGGCGCCGACCGACGGCTCGAAGGCGAGGCCGCTCGGCAGGGGGATCGACGAGATCAAGGTGCGCAAAATTCTCGGCTGCGCCCCCAATTGGGTGAAGGTCGACACCGACGTTGGCGCCGGCTGGGTTCACAGCCTTTGCTCAAACCAGGTGACGACATGCAGCTAAGGAGGCAGGGAGCGCTTCTTTCGCTTGTTATGGCCGGCCTGCTCGTTCCGGCGGCGGCCTCGGCCGGCGCGCTGCGCGTTCCCTCCGACACGACGGCCTGCGACATCGCCGGCTTTCTCAAGGCGAAGCCCGAGGGCGCCAAGCTAAGGGAAGCGCCCGAGGACGGCGCAGGCATCGTGGCGACGTTGACGCCGCCTTCAGACGCAGGCGCCGACGCCGCCTACGGCGTTCTGATCGTCGGCGACTACAAGGGTTGGCTGCTCGCCTACGGCGCCCGTCTTAAGGCCACGTCCTCAAAGGGCGCGTCGCCTGCCGCCTATTCCGGCTTCGCCTGGGTCGCCGCCGCGGATCTCATGGGCAGGCTCGCGCCCAGTCAGCACGAACTGCTCGACCAACCAAGCGACGACGCCGCCGCGCATCCATTCGCCAAGAGCCCGGCGGAGATCGAAGTCAGCCGCGTCGTTGAGTGCTCGGGACCTTTCGCGCATGTTGAGACGAGCATCGGCGCCGGCTGGGTGCGCGGTCTCTGCTCCAACGTTGAGGACGAGTTCCCGTCGAACTGGTGCCGATGAGCGGCCGGGCGATCGTCCCTATTCGTCTTCCCCAAACCGCGCCGCGACGAGTTCCGCAAGCGCCGCAATCGCCTCGGCCGCCTGCGGGCCCGACGCAGTGACGGTGATCGTCGAGCCAATCCCGGCCCCGAGCGTCAGAATGCCCATGATCGAATCGCCGCCGACCGTCTCGCCGCAGCGGGTGACCTTGACCTTCGCCGCGAACCGATCGACGCACTGCACAAATTTCGCCGTCGCGCGCGCGTGGAGCCCCTTGCGGTTGACGATTTCCAGCTCGCGGGCGATCGCGCCGTCCACAGGCTCTTCGGGCGGCGGACAGTCCTCGTCGACGGGTGCGTAAGCCGAGGTCATTTGCCCGCCAGCACTTGGCTCGCAACGGTGATGTACTTCTTGCCGGCGTCTCGCGCTTCGCTGACCGCATGCACGAGATCTGTGCTCTCGCGCAGCGTCGCGAGCTTGATCAGCATCGGCAGATTGACGCCGCACAACACCTCGATCCTTCCGCCCTCCATGGCGGAAATTGCGAGATTCGAGGGGGTTCCGCCGAACATGTCGGTGAGCAGGACGACGCCCGAACCGTCCTGGACGCGCTTGGCGGCCTCAAGGATTTCGCGTCTGCGGGTTTCGATGTCGTCGTCGGGCCCGATGGAGACGGTCTCGAACTGCTTCTGCGGGCCGACCACATGTTCCAGCGCGGCCCGAAAACTCGCCGCCAGCTGGCCGTGGGTAACCAGGACCAACCCGATCATTCAAGATCCGTGTTTATGCATTCGCGCCTCGCGCCCGACCGCAGCTTTTTTGGCCGGGGCGGCAGGGCGGCGGGCATATTTGTGCAACGCAGCGCGGAGTTCAAGGGGAATCCTCGAGCGCAATCGCCCGCCGCGCCAAGACGCCGAGCGCGGCGAGCACCCGGGCTGCGGCCGTCGCGGCCCCTTGCGCGCGATCGGTCCAGAGCCAAGGAACATCGACGCCGAGCGCCGTCGCGTGAGGAAACGCTTCGGGAAGCCGGTCGCCTTGCGGCGGCGGCGGACCGATGTCGACAATGAGGCGAACGACCGCGCGGGCTTCGAACGGGACGGAAACGAGGCCAAGGCCGCGGAATTCCGCCACGCCTCTCGCAAGTTCCGGAGCGTAAGCGATGAGGCGGCCCGAGCGCTGGGCGAGCCCGACCCTGTCGTCGGCGACGAGCGCGGCGAAGCGGCCGGCCTGCCGCGCCGCCTCAATCAGCGTCAGCGCCAGCGTCGACTTGCCCGCGCCGGCCTCGCCTCGGATGAGGATTCCCGCCTCGCCGATCACGATCGCCGTCGCATGAACGAATTCGAGCCGCGCGTTCAACTTCTCAGGGCCGGCAGCGACACGACGAACCGCGCGCCGGCGCCGTAGCGGCGGACCGCCTGGCCGTCGGACGCGCCCTCTAAAGCTTGAACGCGCGGCTGACGATTGGCCGCCTTGATGACGCCGTCATGGGCCTCGACGATCTGACGCGAGATCGACAGGCCGAGGCCGGAATTCTGGCCGAAACCCTGTTGCGGACGGTCGGTATAAAAGCGCTCGAAAATCTTCTCGAGGGCGTGCGGCGGGATTCCCGGCCCGTCGTCGTCGATGATCATGTCGATGAAGGCTTTCGGCCGGCCGTCTTCGCCGCCCGTTAGCCGGCGCGTAAGGGAAATTTTGACCTCGCCCCCGGCGTCGGAGAACGAGACCGCGTTGTCGATCAAGTTGTTGACGACCTGCGCGAGGCGAGAATCGTGGCCGGCGACGAGGAAGGCGTCGCGCGCGCCGTCCGGGGGCGCCGCGACTTTCAGCGTCAGGCGCACGCCGCGTCCGCGCGGCGAATCCTGCGCCATCGAGATCACCGCCTTCAACAGCGCCGCGAGATCAACGGGCTCGGCCTCGTTGCGCACGAGTTCGGCGTCGAGGCGCGAGGCGTCGGAAATGTCGGAGATCAGCCGGTCGAGCCGGCGCACGTCGTGCTGCATCACCGCCAAGAGCCGATCGCGCGCGGTCGGGTTCGCCACGCGCGGCAGCGTCTCCATGGCGCTGCGCAGCGAGGTCAGCGGGTTCTTCAGCTCATGCGCGACGTCGGCTGCGAAACTCTCGATGGCGTCGATGCGGTTATAGAGCGCGCGGGTCATTTCGCGCAGCGCTCCCGAAAGATGGCCGATCTCGTCGGGCCGCCGGGTGAAATCGGGTATCTGTTGGCGCGACCGAATGCCGTGCTTGACCCGCTCCGCCGCCTCCGCAAGCCGCCTCACCGGCTCCGCGATCGTGTTGGCGAGCGACAGCGACAGGAGCAGCATCACCGCGGTCAACACCAGGAAGAACCGGACGAGGCCCCACCGTTCGGAGGCGATGATCGCGTCGATGTCGCCCCCTTGCGTAAAGAGCTGGACGACGCCGCGCACCGTCGCGCCGCGCTGCACAGGCGCCGCGACCGAAACGACCGTCTCGCCAAACCGGTTGACGCCGATCACCGAGCTCGTCCGGCCCTCGAGCGCCGCGGCGACTTCAGGGATCGTCTTGCCGTTGACGTTCCAGGCTTCGTCGGCGGCGGGGCGCTTGGGCGGCCATAGCCAATTGTGGAGGTCGGCGAAAATGCGCTCAAGGCCGGTCGGCTCGGGCGTCGGCGCCGGCGTCGGGGGCGTGCGCAGCGTCAGCGCGCCCGAGTCGAGCAGAAGCGCGCCGTCCTGATCGTAGATGCGGGCGCGCGTCTTGGTCGGCGTCACCAGTCGATGCAACATCGGCCCGATGCGTTCGGGATTGATCGAGAACTCGATGGCGTCGTCCTCGGGCGGCGGCGGCGGCACGGGGCCGGCCTTCAAAAGCTGTTCGGGATCATCGAGCGTCAGCGAGCCTGAGTCGACGCTCACCGACGCCGCCACCGCCGCGGCGATGATCGCGGCCTGCGTGCGCAGGCTCTGCTCGCGCGCCTCGATGATGTCGGCGCGGAACTGGTTGAACAGGAAGAAGCCGATCGCCAGAACGAACAGGCCGCTCAAGTTCAAGGCGACGATGCGGCGCGTCAGCGACGAAGAGAAGACGAGCGCGGCGCGCCTATAGACGAGGCGCAGCTTCAGTCGCGCGCGCGACTTCCGCCAGCGCGCGCCGACATCCGCCAGGACCGTCTCGTCGCCGATCTGCGCGCTCATATTTTTTCAGCGCCTTAACGCGAGCGTCGCCTCAAAAGACTTTCATTGCTCCTTGAAGCGGTACCCAACGCCATAGAGAGTTTCGATCATCTCGAAACTCTCGTCCACCGATTTGAATTTCTTGCGCAGGCGTTTGATGTGGCTGTCGATCGTCCGGTCGTCGACATAGACCTGGTCGTCATAGGCCGCGTCCATCAGCGCGTTGCGGCTCTTGACGACGCCGGGACGCTGCGCGAGCGCCTGCAAAATCAAGAATTCGGTGACGGTCAGCGTCACCGGGCTGTTGTCCCAGGTGCAAGTGTGGCGCTCCGGGTCCATCTTCAGCCGGCCGCGATCGAGAAGCTTGGCCTCGCTCTCCTTGGGCGACGCCGCGTCCTTCGGGCTCGCGCGCCTTAAGATCGCCTTGACGCGCTCAACCAGCAGGCGCTGCGAGAACGGCTTGCGGATGAAATCGTCGGCGCCCATCTTGAGGCCGAACAGCTCGTCGATTTCCTCGTCCTTCGAGGTCAAGAAGATCACCGGCAGATCGGACTTCTGGCGCAGGCGCCGAAGCAGCTCCATGCCGTCCATGCGCGGCATCTTGATGTCGAGAATGGCGAGATCGGGCGGATTGGCCTTCAGCCCGTCAAGCGCGCTCGCGCCGTCGGTGTAGGTCTGGATGCGGTAGCCCTCCGCCTCGAGCGAGAGCGACACGGAGGCTAGAATGTTGCGGTCGTCGTCGACCAGAGCAATCGTCGGCATGGGGCGATTTATCCTATCGCATCGAGGCGCAACGGCCTTAGGGCGGTTTCTTCAAGGAGGCCGAGTGGCCGAGAATTTAGACCAAATGTGGCCCTTTTGCTTGCAATTCCTAGGGCAGGGGCAATTTATCCCACGAAACCAAGCCGTTGGCGGGCTTCGGCGACGCCATGAGAGCGCTTCAGCCGCCGCGGTCTTGACTTTGGGATGCGTCGGGCTTGAGGCCAATGGAAGCCGCTCGCGGCCCACAGAGCTCGTTGAAAAGAGGCTTTGGCGATGGTTGACGACGCCTCAGGCGCCCGCGTTTTCGACCCCATCCGCGCGGCCAAGCGCCTCATGCGGCTTGCCCGTCTTGGCGCGCTCGCGACGCTTGAGCGGCTGAACCCGGCGCCGCTCGTCACGCTCGTCGGCGTCGCCAGCGACGACGACGGCGCGCCGCTGCTCTTCCTTTCGACGCTGGCCGAGCACACGAAGAACTTGGGAAAAGACCCGCGCGCGTCGATCCTGCTCGCCTCAAGCCCCCGCCGCGGCGATCCGTTGAACGCGCCGCGCCTGACGCTGTCGGGCGAGATCGTCCGCGCCGAGACGCCGCGCCGGCGCCAGCGCTACCTCCAGCGCAATCCCAAGGCCAAGCTTTACGCTGGCCTCGCCGACTTCGCCATTCACCGCCTCGACCCGTCACGGGTCCATTTCAACGGCGGCTTCGGCAAGGCGGCGCCGCTGACGCCCGCCGAACTTCTCGTCGAAGGCGACTTTGGGACGCTGGTCGCCGCCGAAACGCAGCTCCTCGCGGAAGCCGAGGCTCTCGGTCCCGAGGCGCTGGCGCGGCTTGCCGGCGCGCGCGGCCGGCTGATCTGGCGCGCTGTCGGCCTCGACGCGGAAGGGTTGGACTTGAACTGCGGCGTCGCGGCGGCGCGCGCCGACTGGCGCGAGCCGGCCTTAACGCCTGAGGCCTGGCGCGAGAGCCTCGCCAAGGCCTTAAGCTTAAAGCCTTAGTGGTGGATCGCGGCGCCGAGCGCGCCGCCGATCAGCACGCCGCCGAGGAAACTCGAGACCGGAGCGACGGCCGATTGCTGCGCCGGCGGCGCGGCGGCGGCCTGATCGGCCGGCGTCGGCGTCGCCTCCGGCTCGATCTTCTTTTTCTTCTTCAGCGGCTTGACGGCGGCTTGGGTCGGCGTGGCGCTGCGCGCGGCGGGCGTCGCCGCCGGAACGGTCGGCGTCGCGTCCGTCGCGGCGGGGGCGCCCTCCATCAGCGCCGCATATTGCAGCGGACCGAGATAGCCTGTCACCGGCGCGCCGTTCGCCGCCTGCCATAGCGAGATCGCGTGGCGCGCGACGGGCCCAAGGAAGCCGTTTGCATCGCCCGAATTGAAGCCGAGCGCCTGAAGCCGCGCCTTGACCGCCTGGCGCGCCTTCACGTCGAGCTTCAGCGCGTCTTCCGTATCGCCGGTGCCGGTCTCGGTCTTGAACGACTGGGCCACAGCGTCCGTCTTCCCGTCGCCGCGCGTCGGGCCGGCCGCGGTCAACCGGGCGATGCGGTTCTTCGCCATCTGCACGAAGGCGCCGTTCGGCACCGCGTCGATATAGGCCTGATAGTCTTCGATCGTGTTCGATTGCTCGGCCGCCGCCCAGAGCTTGTCGTCGAGCGCGAGGCGCTCGCTCGACAGCGTCGCCGTCGGGGCTTGCGCATTGGGATCGATCGAGGCGACTTGCGTCGCGGCCGGGGCCGGGGCGGCCGGCTTCAAGAAGAATTCGCCGATGAGCGAGGTGTTGACCCACGGCGTCTGCGCTTGCTTGGTGGAGGCGTCGACGTCGGCGCGCACGCGGTTCATCACCGTGTCGATCGAAACGCCGGGATCCTCAAGGTGGGCAAGCAGCGCCTTGGTGAACGGGCTGTGCTCGCCGGGCTCGCCGTCGAGCGCGGTCTTCTTTGGGTCGGTCGCAAATGCGATCAGCGTGCCGCGGGCGAGGTCGACGTCGATGCGCGCCAGGCCTTGCTCGCCGACGATTGCGCGGTTCTTCGCGGCGCGCCCCAGCTCGTCGGCGAAGGGATTGTTGCGGCAGGCGTCGAGGATGACGACGTCGATTGCGTCCTCGCGCTTCATCAGCTTCAGCAGCGTCGAGAGGTTGACCGCCTTAAGGTCGAGGTCGGCGGGCGTCTTCAGCACGATGTCGATCGGGATGAGGTAATTGTCGTCGTCGAAGGCGACGCCGTGGCCGGCGTAATAGACGAGCGCGGCCTTCGCTTCAGGCAACAGCGCGGAGAAATCGCCGATCTTGGCGGTCATTTGCTGCGCGCCGAGATCGTAGCCCTCGATGACCTCAAAGCCGAGCCGCTTCAGCGAATCGGCGACCGCCTTGGCGTCGTAGACCGGATTGTCGAGCTTCGGCGCATTCTCATAAGCGCCGTTGCCGATAACGAGCGCGACGCGCTTGTCGAGGTCCGCAAGCGCCGGCGCGGCGCCGGCGGCGACGAACGCCAGCACGATGAAGAGCCGCTTTGCCGCGTTGGCGAAGCCTGAGGCCGTTCGCAAAACGATCTGCATGGATCCCTCCCCCACGCGTTCGTCGGGGCTTGCAGGGCATCATGCCATGATTTGCCCGACAAAGCATTACGGGACGACGTGGCGGCGGACGTATCCGGGTTCAACACATATGAGACGGCGTGGGCCACATCGCGTCGACGCCGTCAAACGCGCCATTCGGCGCGTTCCTCCGCTTGCGCTCCGGCCCTCGCGGGTGACTGCGTCGTCGCGACGTGGCCTTTTTCCATCATGGTCCTCGACGGACGAAACCGGCCGCAAAGCGGCCGGTTCGCGCCGTCGAAGACCATGGTGAGCAAACGCCCGAGGCGGGCGCAGCGGTCAACCCTTGCGAAGCAACCGCGAAGCGGCGCCTCGCTAAAAAGCGAGGCGGGGTTGACGGCGAGCACGGCTCGGGCACGCGGCTTTCGCTCGCTTTGTGCCGAGCATGTATCTGACCCAGGCGAGGGCGCGCGGACTGCCCTTAACCTTAAAGCTTGAGCTTAAGATGCGGCGAAGTCGCCGGCGTCGACCGGGGTTGGGCGTTTGTTTTCCATGGGCCCCGGATCGTCGGGGAGAGACGCGCGCAACGCCGCCGTGCGCGCGCCTGCCGGCGCTGGCGCGGGCCGCTCAGGCGGCCGCGGCGGAGCGGCGGGAGCTGGCGGAGGTATGGCCGGCGCCGGCGCGGCGACGGCGGCGGGATTGGCGGGAATCGTGGGCGCCGCCTCGATCGTGCGCAGCGCCGGAGATTCGGCGGGCGCGGTCAGGCGCTCGTCCGGCGTGCGCCACTGGAAGGCGTCGAGCGCGCCTGACGGCGTGGCCGGCGCCCATTTGTCGGTGATGATGCCCTCTCCGACCCAGGCGCGATCGCGCGGCGCGGTCGCCGCGCGGGCGAGCCATTCGCGCACCGCCCCTTCCGCGCCCGCCGCCTGTTCGACCTCCGCCATCAACAGGCAGACGCGCGCGGTCGGCCGGCCGCGCTCGGCGCCCGGCGCGATCAGAGGTGAGAGCGCGGACCTTGCCGCGGCAAGATCGCGCGCGTCGACCGCCGCGCGCGCAATCGTCATCGCGCTCTCGGGATCATAGGGCGCAAGGCGTGCAAGGCGCCTCGCCCGCGCCAGCCGATCAAGGCCCGAATCGCCGACCCGCGCATAGAGGTAAGCGATCGCGAGGTCCGGATGGGGCGATTTCTCGTAGGCCGCCTCGAGCACATGTGAGGCATGGCGGAGATCGCCGAGGCTGGCGCTCAATCGCCCGCAGAGCGCAGCGGCCGGGATGAGACCGGGCGCCATGCGCCGCGCTTCTTCAACGAGGGTCAGCGCGCCTCTCGGGTCGGAATCGGCAAGCTGCTCGGCGATGGCCGTCTTTAAGATCGCGCGAAGCCGATTGGCGGTCGGCTTGTCGATCGAGCGCGCCGCGGCATTCGCCTCGACCGCCGCGAGCGCGCCGACCCAGTCGCCGCGCTTGGCGCGCTCCTCGAGCACCGCGTGGCCGGCCCAGGGGAGCGCCGAATGGGCGTGCGCCCGCTCGGCGTAATGGAGCGCGGCCTCGTGATCGCCGGCGCGGCGGGCTTCGACATGGAGGCCGCGCAAGCCCAGCGCGTGCGTCGCCGGATGGTCGAGCATCGCGTTGAAGGCGGCGATCGCCGCCTGTCTGTCGCCGCCGATCTGCGCGGCTTGCGCCTTTAAGAGCTTGGTCAGCGGCTCGTCGCCGATGAGTTTTGCGGCGTCCGCCGCGTGGCGGATCGCGGCCTGCGCATCGCCCGCGCCGACCGCGATCATGCCGCGCGACAAGGCGCCAAAGCCCTTCTCGCGGCGGCGCGCCTTCGCGGCGAGCGACATCAGCGAGGGGATGCGGAAGATGAAACGGATCAGGCCCCAAAGAATCGACAGGACGATCGCCGCGATCACGATCCCAAAAAGCGCGACGGTCAGCGAGACGTCATATTCATAGCCGCGAAAGGTGACGGCGACCTCGCCCGGATTGTCGGCAAGCCACATCAATCCGAAGGCCGCGAGCGCAAGGACGATGAAGAAAATCAAAACCCGGATCATTCACGACGTCCCGCAAGACTTATTCGCCCCTCTCTCCGCGGGGAGCGGATCAAGGGTCTTACGTTGAGGACCTTAAGCGCGCGAGTTTTCCGCCGCGAGGCCGTCTCGCTTCAAGCCTTAAACTCTCTCTCTTTGCGCGCGCCGTGAAAAGAGGAGGCTCATTAGGCTTCGGCGAGACCGCGTCACGACCTTAGCCCTTGTCGCCGACAAGCGCCGCGAGGCCGTCCGCGCGCAGTTTCGCCAGCGCCGCGTCGGCCGCGGCGCGCAAGGCCGCCTTTGCGCCCCAATCCTTGGCGCTGGCGCGCTCCGCCTCCGGCAAGCGCTGAAAGACCGAGACCGCCCCGGCGATGTCGCCCTCAGCGAGCGCGGCGCGGATTTGCGAGACGAGCGCCTCGACCGTCTCGCCGGCGACCGCGCCTTTCGGCCGAACCGTCATGAGCGAAGAAAGTTGCGAGAGGATCCAGTCCGTCAGACCTTCGTCTTTCGGCTGCTCGGCCGCCAGAATATCCGGCGCGATCGCCTCGAAGGATGCCGCGAGCATCGCCATCGTCGGCGCGCCGCTCTGGGCAAACGGCTGAAGCGCCTTCAGCGTCTCGTCGCTCGCCCCGAGGCGCTTTAAGGCGTCAAATTCCGCGCCGAACGGCCGCCCCGCCGGCAGGCTGAGCGAGAGCGACTGGGCGATGAGCAACAGGCCCGCCGGGTTTGGCTGCGCATGCGCCTCAAGCGCGACGCGCGCCTCGGATTTCGGCGCCGAAAGCGCCGCCTCGAGTTTCGCGACCCGCTGGTTGAGCGCGTCGATCGCGCTCTCGGCCGAGGCGAGCGAAGCGCTCGCCGCCTCGAGTTTGGCGATCCGTCCGGAGAGCGCGGCGAGCGCCGCGTCGGAGGGAGTTCCGCCGGCGGCCGGCGGAAGCGGGGGCGGCGGAGGCGCAGCCGAGGCGAGCTTCAGCGCCTTGTCGGCGTCGGCGCGCGCTCTTGCGATGTCGGCAAGCATCGCCTCGGCGTTCGGCTGCGACGCGAGGGCTTTTTCGAGCGCCGCGACGCGCGCGGCGAGCTCGACGGCGGCGGCCGGCGCGGCCGCTTGAGCAGCTTCCATGGCGCCGACGCGTTTCTCAAGCGCCTCGACGGCGCCGCTCGCCTTGCTTTCGCCGCCCTCCAGCGTCGCGACGCGGCTTGAAAGGTCGTCGAGCGAGGATCGCGCGGGATCGAAGATAAAGACGGCGAGATAGGCCAAGACGGCGCCGCCGGCGGCGGCAAGAAGCGGCAAAAGAAATTTCGCGCGCGGCGCAGGCTGCGGCTCTTGAGGCGGAAGGGGCGGCGGCGCGGGCTCCGAGGCGGCAGCGGATGACTCAGGCGCGGAAGCTTTTGGCTCCGGCGGGGTCTCGATTTCTCGCGCGCTTCCCTCGATCACGCCGGGATCGGGCCGCGCGGCCGCCCGCAAAGCCGCGACACGCTCTTCCGGCGTTTCCGCGTCGCGGCCGTTCTCCATCGCCATCGGTCTTCAACGCTCCTTAAGCGCGCCTCTATAGGCGAGCGGCGAAGCGAAGAAAACCGTGAGCCGTCTCGGAGGAAAGACGGACGGAGATAGCAAGCGCGGCGCCTTGAGCCTCGCGTCGAGCGCGAGCGCGATCGGTCAAGTCAGTTTGAGCCCTGCCGCCGCCTCCGCGAGCCTCTCAAGAAGCCCCGGCTCATCGGGGCTCGCGGCCGTCAACACCGTTCTGGCGCCGGCCTTTTGGAGCGGCTCGGCGACCGCCGCCGAGAGGCAGACATGCGTCAGCGCCAGAAAAGACGGTTCGATCTTAGCCTTCGCCGCAAGCTCAAGCGCAACCTCGGCGCTGCGTTGCGAATAGTGCAGCGCGAACGTGCAGGCCGCGACCGCCTGCGCCTCCTTCTGGCTCCAAAGGCTGCGCGCCTTCGCCTCATAGACCACGACGACGGAGAGTTTGGCGCTTGAGGCGGCCAAGACCTGCTCGATCGTCGAATTTCGATGCAGCGCCGCAAGATAGAGGAATTCGGCCGCCGCGCCCCGCCGCGCAACCAGCGCTTCGCCGAGCGCCGCCGCGTCGGCGAAGACGCGGCGTCTTGCCATATGTCCGGCGGCGGCGAAGGCGCGATCCGTCTCACCCCCGACCACGTAAGCCTCGATTGTCCTCAGACGCGCGAGCGCGGCTTCAGAGAGGCCGCGAACCGTATGCGCGCTGGTCGCGATGACGAGGCCGAAGCGGCGGTCCTCGGGCTCTGCCCCCGTCGGCACGATGTCGGCGACCGGCGCAAGGACCGGATCATAGCCTTTGGCCAGAAGCCGCTCGGCCGTCTTGAAGGCCGCGACGCGTTCGCGCATGACGGCGACGCGCGGCGCTTGGCTCATCGCGCCTCCCGCCCGATCGCCCGCGCCCCTTCCTCGACCCGTGCAAACGGCACGAGAAAGGATCGGCGGCGGAAAGGCCGATTTCCCAAAAGAAAGGCGATTGGCGGCGTTCCTGTCATCAGCGCCGTTCAGCGTATAGAAGACGCGTCTTAAGAGACAGTTTGGAATTCAAGATGCGCGTATTGGGCATCGAGACGACATGCGACGAGACGGCGGCCGCCGTCGTGCGCTTGAGCGCCGACGGGCGGGGCGAGATCTTATCCGATGAGGTGATGAGCCAGATCGCCGCCCATTCGGCCTATGGCGGCGTCGTTCCCGAGATCGCCGCGCGCGCCCATGTCGAGATTCTCGACGGCCTCATCGCCCGCGCGCTTCGCCGCGCCGGCCTTGAGCCGCAAGAGCTCGACGGCGTCGCGGCGGCGGCGGGCCCCGGCCTTGTCGGCGGCGTGCTCGTCGGCCTGATGACGGGCAAGGGCATGGCGCTGGCGCTCGGAAAACCGTTTCTTGCCGTCAACCATCTGGAGGCGCATGCGCTGACCGCCCGCATGCTGCAGCGCCTGACCTTTCCCTATCTGTTGCTGCTCGTCTCCGGCGGGCACACGCAGTTCTTAGGCGTTCGCGGCGTCGGCCAATATTCTCGCCTCGGCGCGACGCTCGACGACGCGATCGGCGAGGCCTTCGACAAGACCGCGCGGCTCTTGGGCCTCCCTTATCCCGGTGGGCCGGCGATCGAGGCGGCGGCGAAGGAGGGCGACGCCGAGCGCTTTTCCCTGCCGCGGCCAATGCTCGGCCGGCCGAACGCCGACTTTTCGCTTTCGGGCTTGAAGACCGCGGCGCGCGACGTCGTCAAGGCGATCGAGCCGTTGCGCAAGCGCGACGTCGCCGATCTTGCGGCCTCCTTTCAGGCGGCGATCGTCGACACGATCGAGGACCGCCTGCGCCAGGCGCTAAGGCTCTTTCGCGAACAGGTCGGCCCGCCGAAGGCGATGGTCGTCGCCGGCGGCGTCGCCGCCAACATGGCGATCAGGGGCATGCTGGAGCGGTTCGGGGCCGAGACGGGCGTCGCGCTCGTCGCCCCGCCGCCAAAGCTCTGCACCGACAACGGGGCGATGATCGCCTGGGCGGGCATCGAAAAATTGCGCCTAGGCCGCACGGACCCTTTGGACGCGCCCGCGCGCCCGCGCTGGCCGCTCGACGAGACCGCGCCGCGCACGCTGAACGGGAAGGCTTAGAAGGGGAGGCAAGCGCTCCCGCGGCTGGCGCAGAGTTGGGGCCTCGAGCGCCCCGAGAGCCGCCTAAAAAGGGGCGCCGCCGGGCTGTCACCGCCGCTCCAAGGCGCTGACCGCGCGCCTTAAGCATTGTGCCGGCCCTCTCGGCGTGGTTCAGTCCGCGGCGCCTTTGCGCCCTCCAGTTCGCGTTGAGAAAACGCCATGAAGCGCTTACCTGCCCTTGGCCTTGCGGTTTTCGCGCTCGCCGCGGCCGCCGTTCCGACCCAATCGATCGCCGCCGACCGCCAAGCCCCGGTCGCGAGCGCGCCGACCCGTCTTGCCCAGTCCACATCGCCGTACTCGCCGCCGCCTGAAGAGGCTATGGGGAAGAGTTTCGAGACCTTCGCCTTGGACAGCGGCGCGACCCTCGAGGTCGGGCTGCTGGGTCCTCAGGCGGGCCTGAAGGCTGCGATCGGCGCGACGCTGCGCCGGATCGTCGCTGATCTCAATTCGCGCCCGACCGTCACCGAGGCGACCGTCGACGAGAGCGGGGGTTCGGCGGCGTTCTTTTTCTCCGCAAGCCGCAAAGGCGCAGCCGTTTCGGGCCTTGCCCTCGCGCAGGTCCGCGACGCCGGCCAAGCCAGCGCCGTCATCATCCTCGACGACCCAAGCCGCTTCGCCGAAGATTTGCCGTCGGCGCTGAGGCAAGCGCGCGATCTGTTGGACCCGGACCATCCCAAGGGCGGCGCCGTCAAGCCGGCCGAGCCGCTGACGCCGCGGGCGTTTCCGGACGGGACCGGCGAGATCTCGCTGCCCGCCGACTGGACGCTCGATTCCGCCGCGACCGGCCAGGTCCACGCGCACGGGCCGACAAGCGAAATCGTCGTCTGGAATTTTTCCCTCTACGGCGTTGTGCCGAATTCGCAAGGCGCGCGCTACGCAAGCCCGGTCCTGCGCCCGGTCGTCATGCCCTATCCCGCCGACGCGGTCGTCGCCTGGCAGACGGTCCTGCCTGAGCGCGCGCGGCAATTGGCGCTTCCCTATATCCCCACGATTTCGGTCAGCGAGGCGAGCCGCTCCAATGTCGGCGCCTCGCATTTCGCCCAGATCGTCGGCGAGGCCGATTTCCCCGGCGCCAACGTTAATCCGGGCGACGTGCGCGGAACCTATATCGCCTTTGTCCAGACGACGCCCCCCGACCTCATCGGCCAGTGGAACATGTATTTCTCCTTCGCCTTCGTTCCGAAATCGCGGTTTGCCGACGCCGCCGAGACGACGGCGGCGGTCTTCGCCAGCGTCAGAATCAATTTCGCCGCGGTGCAGCAACAGGCCGACGCCATCCGCAAGATCTTTCAGGAGCGGTTCGAGGCGATGATCGCGAACCTCAAGGAGCAAGACGCCGAGCGCGCCGCGCGCACGCAAGCGGCGCTCGCTCAAGACCGCGCGGCCCAAGAGGAGATGCACAAGCGAACGGTCGCCATCTGCAACGAGGTGCTCGACCGGACGACGATCGAGGACGCGACGACCGGCCGGCACGGCACGATCGAGAGCTGGTTTGCCGACGCGCTGATCAAGGCCGATCCGCGCTATCGCCGGGTGCCGCCGCACGAGCTCATCGCCGGGATCGATTATTGAGCAAGGCCGCACGTCCCGTGGTCTTGCTTTCGACCCTTACGTGGCTAAATTGGCCTTTAAAAAAAAAGCGAGGGAGGGCCGGACGATGTGGACCTCGTCGATGATGCTGACGCTCGCGGCCCTGGGCCTGCTCATCGGCGCAGCGCCCGCCTCCGCGGAAATGGTCGACTTCGCGCCGGAGGGCGAGGGCTTCGCGGTCGAGTTCCCGGCAAATCCCTCCTTCCAGCCCGATACGCCGTCGAAAGACATCGTCTTCCACGCCTGGACGGCCAACGAGGGCGATACGACGTTCTTCGTCGGGCGAGGCGTGACAAAGGACAATCAGCCGATCACCGACGCCGACAAGACGCTCTCGGGCGACGAGGACGACTTCGTCGCCTCGGTGCAAGCGACGGTCATTCAATCCAATCGGATCGATTGGCCCGGCCCTGACGGAACCCTGCCGGCGATTTTGTTCTCGTTTGGCGTCGGCGGCGGCTATGGCGAATATCTCGAAGCGATCCGCGCACAATACGTTTTCGGCTTCCTGGTCTTGTCGAGAACCGACGCCCCGGACGTCCGCGCCGAAGTCGACCGGGAAATTAAGACCTTGAAGATCACGAAATAGCGCCGAACCAGAATTCTTCTGGCCGGCCGGGAGCAAGGACTGTACACTGCCGAATTATCGGAAAGCCTCGCGGCCGACAGGCGGGCAATCCGTCAATCGAGCAAGTCCAGTTTCCATAACCGGCGAGCGATAAATTTTTTTTGCCTTTTCGAGTTGCAAGTCATTGAAAAATAACGATCGGACGAACT
>Ga0187782_10000730_pt1 | contig 23065 bp, 23 predicted proteins | sample 0715_SJ02_MP15_2_FD_132454 | JGI IMG/M metagenome (GOLD analysis project Ga0187782, IMG submission 132454) | Tropical peat soil microbial communities from peatlands in Department of Meta, Colombia - 0715_SJ02_MP15_20_MG | ecosystem: Environmental > Terrestrial > Soil > Wetlands > Peat | place... | reverse complement strand
GAATGGACACAGCGGGATGGGGTAGTGACTAAAGTCACAGCGGCATGTGACGTGTGTTCGTAGTCTGGACACGGAGCACACCTCATGGCTACCCAGGTCACCCTAACCGAAGAAGGTCCACGCATAGTTTCGACGACCGCCGTTGGTGCCAAGCCCGGTTTCAAACCGAAAAAGAAGCTGATCCGTCGCGTCGATGTGGACCGTTCGCAGACGTACCGGCGAACCTTTCAGGGTGCGTTTGTGGCCTTGAACCTATGGCTGGGCGCTGAGTTCTATTTTTGGGTGCGTCAATTCGAAGTGGGAGTGATCGACACGCGGCTTCATAGGCCCGCCGGGGTGGAGGGTTGGCTGCCGATTGCGGGGTTGATGAACCTGAAGTATTGGTTGTGGGGCGGGAAGATTGCTCAAGTGCACCCGGCGGCGTTCTTTCTGCTGCTGACATTTCTAGCCATGTCGTTTCTATTCCGGAAGGCATTCTGCAGTTGGCTGTGCCCAGTGGGAACGCTCTCTGAATACTTGTGGCGAGCCGGCAAGAAGCTGTTCAAACGCAATTTCTATCTGCCGCGTTGGCTGGACCTGCCGTTGCGCGGATTGAAATATTTGTTGCTGGGATTTTTCGTGTGGGCCATCTCTACTATGTCCGTGTCGGGAATTCGCGATTTTATGGTCAGCCCGTACGGACTGATCGCCGACGTAAAGATGCTGAATTTCTTCCGGCACATGGGCGAAACGGGAATTATCGTGCTGGTGATTTTGGTGGTTGCATCTGTATTCATCCCGAATTTCTGGTGCCGTTTTCTTTGCCCATACGGCGCGCTTCTCGGGTTGAGTTCCTGGGTGAGTCCATCGCGAATTCGCAGGAACACGGAAACTTGCATCGATTGCGCGAAATGCGCGAAAGCATGTCCTGCGGCGCTCCCTGTGGACAAATTGGTACACATCCGCTCGGTGGAATGCACCGGTTGCCTGGAATGCGTGGCGGTGTGCCCGGCGCAGGACACGTTGACGATGAGCTTGCCCAGGCTAGTTAGCGGCAGAACGAAGCCGATCGCACAGCCGGCGTGGGCGATTGCCGCAGGTATAGCGGTGCTGTTTCTCGGCGTAGTGGAATTTGCGAAGGCCACGGGACACTGGGATTCTGTGATACCCACGGCGGTTTATGAACGGTTGGTGCCCAACGCCGATCAAGCGGCCCATCCGATGCCGGGCAGGTAAGCTTGTTTATCTAGACGTTTTTCAGAGGGCGACTGCCCCACCTCTGATTCGCTTGTGTTTTCTTCACCTTTAGGTCGGAGGCCTTCAGGCGATGCGTTCGGCTCTGGTTACGCCGAAGTCGTGGTCAATGAGGGCCTGAGCGCCTTCGATAAATCGCACCGTGTGGGGCATGCGGGCGTGCTCGTCAAATGCACTTTCGTTGGTCCAGTGGGAATGCAGGTAAAACAATCGAGCCTCCCGCGTAGAACGGTAGCCGTGGATTTCCAGGCAGCCGGATTCTTGGCTAGACGCGGTCACGACGGCGGTCAGCAAATCCTGGAAGGCGGCTTCCTTGCCGATGTGCACGTGAAACCTGCCAAAAATGTGGAGTTCCATCTCCCCCTCCTAGTGACGGCAGTTTACTGCGCTTATTGACACGGGGCTGCCCTGTTCGCCGGAGGGTGTGTTCTCGGACGCTAGCCCGTGCGTGCGGCGAGTCAGCCGGAGGCAGTCTCGCCACATGCACAGGGTGGAGGAAGTTGCGTGGAGCGCGTTAGCTGTTTTGGGCGGCAACGCGCAGGCACAAGAGCTGGCCGCCGTTCATGGGCTGATAATCGACGGTCACCATGGTTCCGACTTTCACCTGGCCCTGAACGCGAGTGTTCTTGTCGACAACGAACTGCATGCTTTGATTGCCGCCGTTACCTTCGGTGTCGACGGTAAAAGAGTGGCCCTGGTCGCCAATGCCGGTGACTTTACCGGAAATGGTTTTAGAGGCCTGTTGTTGAGACTGTTGGCCCTGTTGATTGTGGCCCTGCAGAATTCCTGGCGCGCCAATCAACAGTAAGCCGCCCAATGACGCGGTCAGCAAGATCTTCTGGATCATCGAACCGTCCTCCTGATTTTTTGGGCCGGTGGGCAGGGGAGAGCATGATCGGTTCCATTGGCACTAAGCGTTGTTCTGTATGTGGTAGAGCTCTCGAAGGACGTGAGTTAACGCGGATGGCCGGTGCAAACAGGACATCGAGATCGCGCGCTGCGCGTAGATTTTCCCAAGAGGGTGTCGTTTTTCCACCTTATTTCGACCTTAGGCGAGACGCGCGAGCGCTTGTCGCAAATTTTCTTCTCACATAACCAGCAATATTGGCTTTTTGTTTGGTTCGCCACTGATCGCGAGCCGTGGAAGTTCTGTTATTCTATACAGCGGTCCACTCGAGCACACCCCGAGCGAAGTCCTGATCACGGACGCACCGCAAATACAATCGAGAGGTTGCCACACGTGAGCACCAGCACACCTGCACGTCCTTTGAAACGCGCTTTTAATTTCAACGCCGGTCCGGCCGCGTTGCCGCTACCGGTGCTCGAGCGCATCCGGGAAGAACTGCTGGATTACCGGAGCAGTGGCATGTCGGTGATGGAATTGTCGCACCGCTCGCCCGAGTTCGAAGCGATCAACAATGCCGCGGAACAGAATTTGCGGAAGCTGCTGGCCATTCCCGAAGATTACGCGGTGATTTTCGTGCAAGGCGGAGGCAGCCTGCAATTCTCGATGGTGCCGCAGAATCTGGCTATTCCTGGCAAACCGGTTGACGTGCTGCACACCGGAGCCTGGACAGCCAAGGCTATAGGCGAGCTGAAGAAGGAATTCCTGCATAACATCGCGGCGAGCACCGAGGCGGAGAAGTTCACGCGCGTGCCTCGGATGGGAGAGATTCGATTCTCCGATGACGCCTCGTATATGTATTTGTGCACGAACAATACGATTGAGGGAACGCAGTACCACACACTGCCGGTGAGCACGGCGCCACTTGTGGCGGATATGTCGTCGGACATCGCGTCGCGTCCGCTGGATGTGTCGAAGTTCGGGCTGATCTTCGCCGGCGCGCAGAAAAATCTGGGGCCCAGCGGCGTGACCCTTGTGATTGTGCGGAAAGATTTGGCCGAACGCGCCGACAAGAATCTGCCAACCATCTTGCAGTACCGCACGCACATCAAAGAAAAATCGCTGTACCACACGCCGCCGACGTTCGCGGTATACGTGCTCGGGCTGGTGGCCGAATGGATTGCTTCGGAAGACGGGTTGGCGGGGATGCAGAAGCGCAATGAAGCGAAAGCCAAACTGCTCTACGACACCATCGACCAAAGCAGCGGCTTCTTCCGTTGCCCGGTGGAAAAAGCGTCGCGGTCGCTGATGAACGTGGTGTTTCGGATTGCCGGGGGAGATGAGGCGGTGGAGAAGGAATTTGCGAAGGGCGCCGCGGCCAACCATCTGGTGGGCACTCCCGGCCATCGTTCCGTGGGTGGCATGCGCATCTCGCTGTATAACGCCGTGGGGCCGGAGGCGGTGGAAGCGCTGGTGGATTACATGCGCGAGTTCCAACGGACGCGCGGATGACCCGGTGAATTGAAAATCGAGGCGCTGGGCGGAAGGTCCGCAGTACACTAGGTTCACTATGAACCCCTACGCCATCGCGTTGTTCACTCATTTTGTTGGTTTGGTGGGTCTTTTCGTTGGATATGGGCTCGAGTGGGCTGCATCTTCGCTGCTGCGTAGTTCGACGATGACGGACCAGGCGCGTTCCTGGTTGCGCATCTACAGACTGTCTCTTCCCATCTCCGGTCCGGGCCTGTTGATCTTGATTATCAGTGGTGGGTACATGGCTGCGGTCACCGGAAGCATGAAGCAAGGCTGGATCTCCGCGTCATTGCTGGCGATTGTGCTGGCGTTGGGGATTGGTTTCGTGTTCATCCTACCTCGTGTGCGCACCATTCGCGCGGCGCTCCCGGACGCGAATGTGAATCTGCCGGAGACGACATTGGCGCGAATCCAGGATCCCATGATCGCCACGTTGGTTCGAGTGCGGTTCCTGCTGGCGCTGGGTATCGTGTATCTGATGACGGGCAAGCCGGAAGCGCTGTCGACCTCGCTCTTCATTTTGCTGGCGTTCATCGTCGTGGGCCTGTTGGCCGCCGCGGGAAGTTGGAGCAGCAAGCCGGCGCGTTCCTGAACTACTTCTTGGACGCCTCGACGCCTCGATGAGGACAGTCACCAGAGTGTCCGCCAACCACTTCTCATCTGATCGGAACTCCAACCGCGCTTGATGACCAGCAGGCGGTAAACGTCGCGCGCAGTGAGCACATTCGCCAAATCGTGGGTGTTTGCAATAAAAAAAGGGCAGGGTTTACCTGCCCTTTCTTCCGATGTGTGGTTGCGCCGGATTTGACTTGGTTATGCCAGGTCGAATAGCAGCACTTCGGCATCCTGCACGCCGGTCAACTGCAGCGAGCGTTCCTGAGAGATGGCCGCGCCGTCACCGGTTTCCAGTTCTTTGCCGTTGAGCGCTATGCGGCCACGCGCAACCTGCACGTAGGCATGCCGATCGGGCTGGATGGAATGCCGGACCGATTCGCCGGGAGCAAGAACGGTGGCGAACAATTCGTTGTTCTGGCGAATTTTCACCGACCCGTCGCGGCCGTCGGGCGAAACCAGCAGGCGCAATTGGCCGCGTTTTTCGGCGTCCGAGAAGTGCTTCTGGCCGTAAGTGGGCTGGTAGTTCTTCTTATCGGGAAACATCCAAATCTGGTAGAGATGCACCGGCTCCGTGGCCGAGGCGTTGAACTCGCTGTGAGCAACCCCGGTTCCGGCGCTCATGTATTGCACGTCGCCGGGACGGATCACCGAACCGTTGCCCATGCTGTCTTTGTGAGCGAGCGCGCCTTCCAGTACATACGTGACGATCTCCATATCGCGATGAGGGTGCGTCGGGAAACCGCCGCCACCGGCGATGTGATCGTCGTTCATGACCCGAAGGGTTCGAAACTGCACGTGCTCGGGGTGGTAATAATCGGCGAACGAAAAGGTAAAGCGGGAATCGAGCCAGCCGTGGTTGGCCTGGCCGCGGTCGTGGCTTTTGAGGATGCGGATCATGGAGCCTCCTGATATGGCGAGGAGATAATAGGCGTTATAACGACAATTGTCAAGAGGCCTATCTGGCGTCACCGAAAACCGGACTAAGTGCTTTGGCTACAGCGGCAAGCTGGGTCCAGCGGATGTCACCGCCAGGCCTGCAGTGGTCCGCGCATTTGCTCCCGCGATTCTTTAGTGTACAGTGGTAAGCCTACAAGGCTACGCTCAGGCCAGCCAAATCGAGGTACTTTGCATGGATTCTGCACTCCCGTCAACGCCAACGAAGACCTTGGAGCCGAGTTCGACGCGACGTGAAACCCTGACGATCATCGACAACCGCACCGGCAAGAGTTACGAAGTACCAATCACCAACGGCACGATTCACGCTACAGACCTGCGAAAAATTAAGCTGGACGAAATCGATTTTGGAATGATGAGTTACGACCCATCGTTTGGGAATACCGCGTCGTGCATCAGCCGGATCACCTATATCGATGGCGACAAAGGCATTTTGCGGTACCGCGGGTATCCGATCGAGGAGTTAGCGGAGAAATCGACGTATCTAGAGACGGCCTATTTGCTGCTGAAAGGCGAACTGCCGACTGCGGCACAATTGAAAGAATGGCAGTATCACGTACTGCATCACACCTACATTCATGAAAGTATCAAGAAATTTCTGGACGGGTTCCACTACGACGCGCACCCGATGGGGATGCTGATTTCGACGATAGGGGGACTAAGCACGTTTTATCCCGACTCGAAGCACATCTTCGACGCGGAATCGCGGAAGAAACAGACCTATCGCTTGATCGGAAAGATGCCCACTTTGGCGGCGTTCGCTTACCGGCACACGCTGGGGATGCCGTATGTCTATCCGGATAATGAGTTGAGCTATACCGGGAATTTTCTGAACATGCTGTTCCGGACCAGCGAGACGCGCTACCGGCCGAATCCGACATTGGAGCGCGCCCTGGATGTGTTGTTTATCTTGCACGCCGATCATGAGCAGAACTGTTCGGCCAACACGATTCGCGGTGTGGGCAGCAGCCATGTGGATCCGTTCTGCGCTTCTGCCGCGGCTACGGCGGCGCTGTACGGGCCGCTGCATGGCGGGGCCAATGAGGAAGCCCTGCGTATGTTGATGGAAATCGGTTCAGTACAGAAGGTGCCGGATTTCATCAAGCGCGTCAAGGCCGGAGAAACACGGCTGATGGGCTTTGGCCACCGGATTTACAAGAATTACGATCCACGGGCGCGCATCATCAAGAAGATCGCTTACGAGGTATTCGACCTGATGGGGAAAAATCCGTTGCTGGAGATTGCACTGGAGTGCGAACGGATCGCGTTGGAGGACGAATACTTCATCAAGCGCAAGCTGTACCCCAACGTGGACTTCTATACCGGCCTGATCTATCAGTCGATGGGGTTCCCCATGACGATGTTTCCGGTGCTGTTCGCGATCCCGCGCATGTCGGGATGGATTGCCCAGTGGGAAGAGATGCTGCTGGATCCGGAGCAGAAAATCGCGCGGCCCAGGCAGGTTTACCTCGGGTATAATACCCGTTCATACGTTCCGCTGGAGCGGCGTTCCTGACCAGCAGACAAACCAGCGCTGTGGCGCGGTGAGATTGTAAGTTTCCTGTAATGTTGCCGATTTTCTAATCCCGCATATCCTTTTGCATACCGCAACGGCCATTGACGCTCGACATTCGCGTTACCAGAGGTATAGTGAAATCACGAGGTCTTATGGCCACAATCTCGAATCCGCCTAATCATTCCAGTCCTCGTCGACGGAGCCAACGGGTACTGATGCAGGTAGCCGTGAGAGTGCGAGGTACCGATGCCCAAGGGAAACCCTTTGAGGAGGAAGCCTCGACTTTGGCGATTAATGCTCACGGAGCGCTGATTCAATTGCAGAGTCGCCTGACCAGCGGCAGCATCGTGCTGATGCAGCACAAACACACCCAGGAAGAGCAAGAATGCCATGTCGTATTTCTCGGCCCGGTGCGTTCGGGGAAGGCGGAAATTGGATTGGAATTCACCGCCGCGTGTCCCAGCTTCTGGCGTGTGGCGTTTCCGCCGGAGGATTGGAGCCCCAAGCATCCGGACGCCCGCACGGTGCCCACGAATACGCCTGCCTTGAAGAAGTAAGGCCAAGCGAATCCTGATACAGTAAGCAGGTATGCGTTGTTGTTGGTGGACAAGCAGCATGCTGCTGGTGTTGGCGGGCGCCGCATCCTGGTGGTCGGTGCAGTCCACGGGTGTGGATGCCAATCTGCGTGGGGTAGCGGTGGTGGTGCATCGCGGAAGCAGCGTGGTGTGGACCAGCGGTTCGAATGGCACGGTCGTGAGGTCCAACGACAGCGGGAAAACGTGGGAAACGGTGCACATTCCCGGGGCGGAAAAGCTGGATTTGCGGGGGGTCCAGACGTTCGACGGGAAGGCCGTGTACGTCATGTCCAGCGGAGAAGGCGGACAATCCAGGATTTTCAAGTCGGCGGATAGCGGTGTCACGTGGAACGAGCAATACGCCGACACGCGCAAAGCATTTTTCCTGGATGCGCTGGCCTGCTCGGACCAGAATCACTGCTTTGCCCTCAGTGATCCGGTGGACGGGAAATTCCTGCTGCTGGCCACGACCGACGGCACCCACTGGAAGGAATTGTCGCGTGAGCACCTGCCCGCGGCACTGCCACAAGAAGGGGCATTCGCGGCCAGCAATTCCAGCTTGCTGCTTTTCGGAAAATCGGAGCTGTACTTTGCCACCGGTGGGGCGGCGGCTCGGGTGTTTCACTCAACCGATCTTGGCCAGACATGGTCCGTGAGTGAAACGCCTATATTGAGCGGGAAAGCGTCACAGGGGATTTTTTCGATCGTGCGTGCCGGCGATGTGGTGGTGGTAGTTGGCGGCGATTACAGCCAGCCGAACCGGGCAGACAAAACGGCCGCGTATTCTGACGACCAAGGCAAGACCTGGCATTTAGCAGAGGAACCGCCGAATGGGTACCGCTCCGCGGTCGATACTTTCGACGCCGGGTTTGTGACCGTGGGACTCAATGGAGCGGAAACCAGCCGCAATGGAGTTCGTTGGATACACATTGACTCACCCGGACTGAATGCCGTGACGTTTATTAGCGGAAAAGGCTGGGCGGTAGGCCCGAAGGGGCTGGCGGCAGAATTCGTGGATCAGACGGAATACGGTGCGGAAAGCGCAAATCCTTAGCCGGTTTCCGTTGTGCCCGGGACCCATCGTGGCACATATCTCTTTCATAACAAAGTACCCCGGGGCTATTGCGAGGACCGCAAGCAAGATCGAAGCTGACGGTAGGTGTGGTATTTTCGGCGGAGCCCGCGGAGGGTTGCCCGACGGGATGGAGCGGAAGTATGGCTACCATAGACCGGCAAGAGTTGGACCGATTGGAACGGCGTGGCTTGCAACTGACAATTTTTTCAGCGGTATTTGTGATGGTGCTGGCGGGTGGCCTGGCCGTTTTCATGTATCCGTTGGTGTTCGTGCATCCGGAAGGAAACAAGTGGACACTGCGGGTGGCGTTTTTTGGCTTCTGTGCGCTGACGCTGTTGTTTGTGGGCTATTTGTTCGACCGGCAGCGTACCTTCAACAAGCTGAAGGATCAACTTCTGGCCGAATTAGAGCGGAACATCGCCTTGCAACTGCAAGCCAGCGCGGACATCTTGAAATCCATGCCAGACCAGAAGTATTTCTGGGATCGACTGACCATGGAGTTCCGGCGGGCAATGACCATGGAAAAAACCATGTCGCTGGTGCTGGCCAAAGTGCAGGGTAGCCCGCGCGCGTCGGCAAACGATCAGAAGTCGGCCTTGAGTGAGGCGGCCAAGGCGATGTCCCGGAAGCTTCGGCCCACAGATTCAATCTATCGACTGTCGGACGACCTGTTTGGAATCGTCCTGCCGGAAACGGACACACTGAACGCAAAACGAATTGCCCTCAGGCTACAGGAGCAACTTCAGCCAGTGCGGGCGCAGTATGGATCCACATTCGATTTGACGACCTACAACTATCCAGAACACGTGAAGAGTTCACACGAATTAGAGGACATCGTCAGGTCGCTGCTGCCGGAGAAGGACGAGTGGGCTGTACCGAGCGAAGTGACTGCCGGATGAAGGCGCGGCCAGTTCCCGGAATCATCTAGCGCAAAGCCTGCTGAAGGTCGTCGATCAGATCCCGGGCATCTTCCAGACCAATCGAAACCCGCACGGTTCCCGGCTGAACGCCGGCGCGCGCCAATTCTTCCTTGCTCATATTGAAGTGCGAGCTGTAGATCGGAAGAATCACGAGGGATTCCACTCCTCCCAGACTGGCGGCGAGTAGAAACAGTTTAATGCGGTCGCAGAATCTACGAGCTGCGGGCAGGCCTCCCTTCAAGTCGAACGCCAACATCGAACCAAAACCGCGCATTTGCTTTTTAGCGAGCTGATAATCGGGGTGTGATTTGAGCCCCGGATAATGCACGCGCTCGACTTTGGGGTGCTGCTCGAGGAATCTGGCGACCCGCATGGCCGTTTCGCATTGCTGCGCCAGACGCACGCCCAGAGTCTTCATACCACGCATAAGCAGAAAAGCAACATCGGGATCCATGCAGCCGCCGAGACGTGAAATCATGTTGCGGACGGCGGCAACATATTCCGCTTTGCCGGCAGCCACGCCACCAAGCATGTCGGAGTGTCCCGAAAGTCCTTTGGTGACACTGTGGACAACCAGGTCGAAGCCGAAGGCAATCGGATTCTGGAGAATGGGGGTAGCGAAAGTGTTGTCCACGATGCTGATGAGGTGATGCTGGCGCGCAAACGCAGCAGCTTTGCGCAAGTCCACCAGGTAAAGCGTCGGATTGGTCGGCGTCTCCACGTACAGACATTTGGTCTTGGGAGTGACCAGCGCTTCCAGACCTTCCAGGGACACATCGACGAAGCGCACGGTGATGCCAAAACGCGGAAAAATATCGCGCATGAGGCGGTAGGCTCCGCCATACACGCGCGAGGTGGAAATCAGCTCATCGCCTTGGCTCAGAAAACTCAGCAACGTGCTGGAAATGGCCGCCATGCCTGAGGAAGTGACCACCGCGTCTTCGGCGCCCTCGAGTGCAGCGATTTTCTTTGCGGCCATGTCCAGGGTGGGGTTGCCGTCGCGCGTGTACATGAAGGCTTTGGTTTTGCCTTCCGCCCAGCGCTTTAATTCTTCGGCAGACGCCATAGTGAAATTCGAAGAGCGCACAATGGCGGGAGTTACAGGAGCGCCCACACCGTGACGAGGAGGTTCGCCGGAATGAATCGCGCGGGTCGGCGGCCGGTAGTGAACCAGGGCGGTTTTTCTCATAGCCATGATTATTCGGTTTTTCGCAGATAAGGGACAACTTCCAATTTGGCGCTGAACACGAAACCCGTTCCAATGTCTCCGGGATTATAGCTTCTCTGCGTAAATGATTCGCTCTACCGGGGTGGTGGCCAACTGCCGCCCGGTGGGCCTGACATATTTTTCGGCCAGCGTGTCATATCCCAGATCTTCAACGATCCGCCACCCGTAAGGTTGCAGGAAAGCCGGCCAGCCTTCAGGGTTCATACCAAATATCCATACTTTCGTGGTGACAAATCTGTTGTAGAGCCTCTCCCAACCATAGAGATTCGCTCCGCCTAGAAAATCCTTGCGGACATAGGTGAACGCCAAACGACTGCCGGGAGAGGAAGCAGCAAGCAAGGCAAATGTCGTCCGGACGGCTTTTTCCGTGATGTACTGGGTTACCGCCTCCCAGATGAAAAACGTTCTGAGGTCGATGGAATAGCCATGCGAGGCGAGCGCCGCGTTCAGGTCCTGGTGATCGAAGTCCATGGCGAAAAGCGTGAGGTTAGCGGGAATGGTTCCGAATGTACTCCGGAGGCGTTTTCTCTTTGGTTCGATGTTTTCCGGCTGATCAATCTCCCAGACCGGTACTTCCGAAAGGGCGGGAATCCGGAACGGCCGCATATCGAATCCCGAGCCCAGGATAACCACTGCTTGCATCTCGCCGACAGAAGCAACGACGCGTTCATCGATATAGCGCTTCCGACACAGCATGCCACCCCAAAAACCGGGACCGTCCTTCTCCGTCGCACGGACCATCCAATTCCGCGCCCAGGCAAATTGCGCCAGCCATAAGAATGGCTGCGCGAGCGGCGGCAGCATGCGCCTGGCAAACTGGTCCTCGAGGAGGCGCTGCGCCTTCGGGAAATGCTGCTCGACGGCCACCAGTGCGGTGGGTCCCATTCCTGTCTTTGCTGCCGCTTGGGCCACGTTGTAACTGTACTAAAGCTGAACGCCAGGTTTGGTGTCAAAACGACTGTTGGACGCCCGGGGCCGGCGCCTAGAGGAACCGCTTGACATCGTCCCCGACATTAGTACAATATTGACATAGTCATGAATGACCTAATCCTGCTGGCGGCACTGCTGAACGGGCCTAAGCACGGCTATGCACTGAAGAAATGGACGAACACCATCACCGGCAAAGGGGAGATGCACAACAACCTGGTGTATCCGCTCCTGAAACGGTTCGTAAACGAAGGTTTGGTGAGCCAGCGCCGGACCGCCGGGCAGCGCGGGCAGACCCGCGAAGTGTACGCGCTGACCAGCAAAGGCAAGCAGGCCCTTTTGGACCGTCTGGGTGAGTTTACGGCCAAGGATGCTGCTTCCGCTGAGGCATTTTCCCTGAGGACGGGGATGTTTGGGGTCCTGGACAACGAAAAGCGAGGCGAAATTGTCGAAGCGCGGGACAGATGGCTGGCGCATCGGGCTGACAGGCTTGCGACGATCGCCAAGAACATGCCGTCGGATGCATGGGCGAAAGAAACGGTAGAGCACCTTCGTACACAGGCTGAGGCGGAGCGAAAGTGGTTGGAGCGGTTGAGGAAGCTCGAAAAGAAATCCGAGGGTTCGTCAAGTTAGGGAAGTGGAGGGAAAAATGACCTGGGATCTTTCAACAGCCGGTGCAGCGTGGGAATGGGCGCAGCGATTGTGGATGTTGCTGTTGTTGGTGTGGGCGGTGTTATGGAATGGAGCGAAACAAGCGAAAAGGCGGGAAGACTGGAGCCAGAGGGCTGCCTACTTAATCTTGCTGATTCCCGGTGCGGCGTTGCTGTTCGGGCCAACTCTACCGTGGCAGTGGCTGGACGAGCGCGTGCTGCCCGATGCGCCGATGGTGTGGGAAACGGGATTGGCGTTAACCGCGCTTGGCGTAGGAGTAGCGATTTGGGCCCGGCTGATCTTGGGAGGAAATTGGAGCGGAACGGTCACCTTGAAAAAGGATCATGAACTGGTGTGCAGTGGACCGTATCGCTGGATTCGGCATCCAATCTACACGGGCATAGTGGTGGCCATGGTGGGCTCGGGACTGATTCGAGACCACCGAAAAGGCTGGATCGGTGTAGCCATTGTGCTTGCGGCGTTTTACATCAAGGCACGAAGGGAAGAACGATTTCTATCCGAGGAATTTGGTGATTCTTACCGGGAACACTCCAGGCGAACCGGAATGTTTCTTCCGAGATTGATTTGAATCGTTTGGAATTGAATTGGAAGCCGACCGAGGGACTCGTATAACTTCAGCTGATGTACTTGAACTGCTTGCGCTTCGGCCGGATTGAGCGTTTGTCTGCCGGGCGCCCGCACTGGTTGTAATCCTCGCAGCGACGAACCCAGCCAAAAATAAAACGACGACCCCAAACCCCAGCGAAGGTCGCCTGGAGGAGGGAAGCGGCGCTTCCCTGGGATAAATTGATAAGGACGATTCTCAGAATAGCATTGCCGGCATTTTTGTTTTTGTCGGCGGCTTGGGCACAAAATCCGTTATTTGCGGGTTGGACGCCGGTGCTGGAGGCCGGCGGCGGCTATTCCTACGTCAACGCGGGTATTCCGTCGCAGAGCCGAATGGGAATGAACGGATTTGTGGCGACGGGCAATGCCGATCTCAGCAGGTGGTTTGGAGTTGCCTTGGACCTGGGCTACGCGCGGAACGGGAACGCACTTAGTTCCAGCCACAGCGCAGACCTGTTCACGTACATGGCCGGGCCGGTGTTCTATCCGGTGCGCAGGCGGCACATGAACGTGTACATTCACGAGTTATTCGGCGGGGCGCGGGAGACCGGGATAACCTACCAGAGCAATGGAGAGCTGCTGTACGGCTATGCGAACAAATTCGCGTGGGCCGTAGGGGGTGGCGTGCAGTACCGGCTGTTGCGATCGTTTTCGGTGCGCGCGGGAGCCGATTATGTGCACAGCACGTTTTATAACCCGAACCTAGCGCTGCAGTACCAATCCAATATCCACCCATCGGTGAGCCTGATCTATACCTTCGGAACCAATCGGGAATAGCAACCCGGGTTTCTTCGCTGAGAGCGAGGCGTCGAGCGTTTGTGTGCGGGATTGACAACGCTTCCAAGGACGTGCGCCGAAATTGGAGAACAATCCGTTAGTAACTACCTGTATATCGAGCCGGTCGAATCCGTATGTCCACCCCGTATGATGGTTCTAATGTTGGGTGGATGCCGCCCTGGAGAGCAAGGGCCACGTGCCGCAGCAGGAAACCTGAGGGATGAGAACGATTCTGAAAATACTGGTGCTAGCGGGCCTGATCGCGCCAGCGGCCTACGCGCAGGGTCCCGTGTTTGCGGGCTTGGCGCCTGTTTTCGAAGCTGGAGGCGGCTATTCCTACATCAACACCAGTGTGCCGTCGCAAAACCGGATCGCGATGAACGGAGGTTTCCTGACCGGGAATGCAGACTTCACGCGACGGTTTGGCGTTGTGGCGGACTTTGGTTACGCCCGCAACCCCGATGTATACGCCGGGCACAGCGCGGACCTGCTGACCTACATGGTGGGGCCGGCGTACTATCCTTGGCGAATGCGCCGGCTCAGTGTGTACACGCGTCTGCTGCTGGGCGGGGCCAGGGAGACTGGAGTCAATTTGAAGAGTGACCGGCGCGTGGTGCTGGGATATGTGAACCGGTTTGCCTGGGCGTTTGGTGGCGGGGTACAGTACCATGTCACGCGCTCGGTGTCAGTGCGCCTAGGCGCAGATTACCTGCGCACGTCGTTCTTCACGCCGGAGGTCACCGTGGCCGGGCAATCGGGGCTGCGCTCGACCGCCAGTGTGATCTACACGTTCGGCGGAGGCCACCGCTAGCGGTTAGTGCAGCAGGGGATGGTTGCGCGGGGATTCGAGAGAAAATTGTTGCTGAAATTGCGGTAGATCGGTAGTGTGCGGAAGGCAACGCGATGGACCATCCGCCTTCCACGCCTCTCACCAAAAATCAATGGCGCGGTTTCTTGGCCTCCTGGGGCGGCTGGGCGCTCGATGGTATGGATTCGTACATCTTCGCGCTGGTATTGGTGCCGGCGTTGAAGGAACTTCTGCCGAGATCGGGATTGCGCGGCGACGTGGCGGGAGTGGGCTACTACGGAGGATTGCTGTTCGCGCTGTTCCTGGTGGGTTGGGGTTGTGCATTCGTCTGGGGTCCCATCGCGGATAAGTTTGGGCGGGTGCGCACGCTGATGCTAACGATTCTGTGGTACTCGCTATTCACGTTTCTTTGCTGCGTGAGCACGCGAGTGTGGCAACTTGCGGTATTCCGGTTCCTGGCCGGCATCGGGATTGGCGGGGAATGGGCCATGGGCGGAACATTTGTGGCCGAGGAGTGGCCTGAAGACCGCCGAACGACGGCGGCAGGATGGATGCATACGGGGTATTACGTAGGTTTTTTCCTGGCAGCGCTGGCGAACTATCTGGTGGGCGCGCGATATGGATGGCGGGCCATGTTCGCACTCGGAGGCTTACCGGCGTTGTTGGTGAGCTTCATCCGTTACGGTGTGAAAGAACCACAACGATGGGAAAGCAAGGCGGCCGGTGTACAGAGCTGGTCAATCGTGCGGCCATTGGCAGTGCTGTTTAGCGGCGACTTGCGGAAACGCACGCTGTTGAATTGCGCGTATGTGTTGGTGTCGATCATTGGATTGTGGGCTGGGTCGGTGTATGTGCCGGCAGCAGTGACGGAAATTGCGGGGCGGGCAAACATGGCGCGAACCGAGGTGACGCACTTGGTGTCGCTCGGCACCATGATCCTCTCGATTGCGACCATCCTCGGATGCATTATGGCGCCGGCGATTGCCGAGCGCGCGGGACGACGCCTGACGCTGGCGCTGTATTTCACGCTGATGATGCTGTCCATCGCGGTGGGATTTGGGTACGTTTTCTACTTGCCGGCGAACGCGCTAACACTGTTTTTCGTGTGTTTGTTCTTTTTGGGATTAGGCGGAGCAAATTTTGCGATGTATACGCTATGGTTGCCGGAGCAGTATCCGACAGTGTGCCGCGGGAGCGCGTTTGCGTTCGCGACCTCGGTGGGAAGATTCTTCGGAGCCGGTTTTACGTTTTTGGTAGGCGCGGGAGTAGCGCATTTTCACACCATCGGCATACCCGTTGCGTTGACGTCGCTAGCGTTTGTGGTGGGATTGGCGTTGACGCCGTTTGGGCAAGAAACAAAGGGACAACCGCTGCCCGCGTAGCATGCCACTTCCTGTTCCAGGACTGGCGTCGGAATTGGACTGAGTCACCGAGCCCACGACTCCAGTCAAACCTATTCCGACCTTTCGCGGCGCTGCGGGCAGGACTAGGAAAGAAAAACCCCGCACGGGGCGAGCGTGCGGGGCAGCAGCGCTGCTTTTGTTTTCAGCCGAATAAAGCGGCGCTACATCAAGCTTCTTCTTCGACGAGGGCTTCGCCGTGAGCGGCCTTGTGGGCTGCGATGACCTTTTCGGCGAGTTCGTTGGGCACGTAATCGTAATGGGAGTATTCCATGGAATAGCTGGCGCGGCCTTGCGTCATTGAGGTTAAGTCCGTGGCGTACGAGAGCATCTCCGCGAGAGGCACCAGCGCTTTGACAATGACGTTGTGCCCGCGTGACTCGCTGCCTTCAATGCGGCCGCGGCGGGAACTCAGATCACCCATTAGATCGCCAGAGAACTGATCGGGGGCGTAGACCTCCACACGCATAACCGGTTCGAGTAGAGCCGGACGAGCCTGCTTCATGGCTTCCTTGTAGGCCAGCGAGCCGGCAATTTTGAAGGCGATATCGGAAGAATCGACATCGTGATATTTGCCGTCGTACAGCACCGCGCGGAAATCGGTCATCGGGTAGCCAGCTAGATGCCCGCGTGCCGCGGCATCCCGAATGCCCTTTTCCACGGAAGGAATCCAGTTCTTGGGGATAGAGCCGCCGAAGATATCGTCGACAAATTCGATGCCTTTGCCGCGTTCCAGTGGTTCGAACTTCACGCGGCAGACGCCGAACTGGCCGTGCCCGCCAGACTGCTTCTTGTGCTTGCCCTCGGCATCGGCTTTGCCGCGAATGGTTTCACGGTAAGGGACTTTCGGAGGCTTGAGCGTGAGGTTGACGTTGTAGCGCTTTTGCAGCTTGGCGACCACGACTTCGACGTGCTGCTGGCCGTTACCGGCGAGAAGAAATTCCTTAGTTTGCGGGTCGCGAGAAAAGCGCAGCGCCGGATCCTCTTCGAGAATTTTGTGAATGGCTATCCCGATCCGGTCTTCATCGGCGCGGGACTTGGGTTCGACCGCAAAAGTGATGGAAGGCTCCGGCAGGTTCGCGGGAGCATAAAAAATGGGAGAGTTTTTGTCGCCCAGAGTGTCGCCGGTGACGGTTTCTTTCAACTTGGCGATGGCCCCGACGTCGCCGGCGTGCAATTCCTGAATTTCGGTGAGCTGCTTGCCTTGCACCACCATGGTGTGCTGAAAGCGTTCGGCGACGCTGCGATTGAAATTTTGGACGGTGGCGTCGTTTTTCAGAATTCCGCTTTTCACTTTGAAATAGTTGATGCGGCCGGCGAACGGATCAGCAAGAGTTTTGAAGACGAACAGCGAAAGAGGCTGGGAATCGTCGTACTTGCGATCGATACGGTCGCCCTTGCCGCTGGGCTCTTTGTAGCCAACCTGGGCATGCTCGTCGGGATGAGGAAAGACGTCGGCGAGGAAGGTGAGCAGGCTGGAATTGCCGACATTGCGAGTCGACGAGATCATCAACACCGGAACAATTTTTTCGGTGACAATGGCTTTGCGAACCGCGGGGATGAGGTCGTGTATCGGGATGGTGCCCTCGCGGAAAAACTCTTCCATCATTTCGTCGTCGCCTTCGGCAATCATCTCCACAAGCTTCTCGTGCGCTTGCTCAGCGTCGTCTTTCAGGGCATCAGGGATGTTCTCGATAGTGCCCTTGCCGTCGCCATCCGGCGTGTAAATATGCGCCTTCATGGAAACCAAATCGATCACGCCGCGAAACCCTTTTTCGCTGCCGATGGGCATCTGCAAGGCCACGACATGACGGCCAAAAAGGTCGGTGAGAGACTCCATGGAGCGTTCGAAGCTGGAAAGCTCGCGATCCATCCAGGTGAGCACAAACGCCCGGGGAATATCGTATTCGGCGCAATAATCCCAGACTTTTTCGGTGGTGACTTGAGCGCCGACGTGAGCGTCGACTACGATCAGAGCGGCATCGGCGGCGACCAGCGACGCTTTTGTTTCGGTGATGAAGGTGGAATAGCCAGGCAGGTCGAGAAAGTTGATTTTTACGTTGTTGCCGGAACACAAGGTGCACGGCCATTCGGCGTGGGCCACGCCGGTCTGGATGGAAATCTTGCGGGCGATTTCTTCCTCGTCCCAATCAGTAGTGGTATTGCCCTCCGCAACCTTACCGAAGCGCGGGGTAGCGCCGGCGGTGAACAATAACGACGACACCAGTTGCGTTTTGCCGGTGCCGCCGTGACCTACAATGCCGACGTTTCGAATGTCCTTGGTGGGATAAATTTTCATGACAGACCTCCGTGAGGGGTGGCTACAAGGTCACCCGGCGACGGTCCGCCGAAAAAATTAGGCGCGGGCCCGCGCCTGGCGAAGTTGCGGATTTTTGAAGGAGAGCGCGGCCCTACCCCGGGTCCCTAGAAGCGGGGCGAAGGAGCATCGGAAAATCCCTGGTCCGCTCTTCTTAACGAGCCGATGCTAACACAGGGGCGAGTGAGCGGCAATGACAGGCTGGGTTCTTGTCGTTAGCACACGATATGTCCGGTTGAATTAGCACACGAAATGTCCGCTTTCCGCGGGCCGCTAAGGTAAGCAGGCTGGGTTCAGCGAGTGCCCAACGGTTTCAGAAGTGCGTGGAGATTCAAAGTGCTGGAATCGAGGACACCGACAACCTCCGCATAATCGAGGAATCCCCGTGATGTGACCAGAACTTTGTGTGGCCCCACGGAAAGCCGCAGCGCGGCCGGCGAAGTGCCGACAAATACGCCATCCGCGAAAATCTTGGCAGCATCGATGTCGCAGGTAATCGTGAGGGTACCGAACCCGGCTGAAGAAGGGGCGGGTGGAGTGGATGGTACAGCAGGAGCTGAGGAGTTTGGAGGAACGCTGGCCGGAGGATTGCCCACTTGCTCGATTCCCGAGGGTCGCTCATCGCCGCGCATCCTCAGTTTGTTGTCGGCCTGTTTCGGCGAGGGAGCAAGGGCGGGATAGAAACGGCTCAACACCTTCAAAAGATCGCCGGCGCTGAGCGCGAAGCCAATGCCGGTGACATTTTTCTTGACGAGTTTCAGCGTATTCAGACCGATAACTTCGCCGCGGGTGTTGACCAAGGGACCGCCGGAATTGCCAGGATTGATGGGAGCGTCGGTCTGGATCCAAGTGCCGGGTCCTGCGGGCGGAAATTCGCCGACGGCGCTGACAATTCCTTTGGTGACGCTGAAGAGCATGGCATCGCCGGGATTGCCGATGACCAGCACCGATTCGCCCTGCTGTACGGACGAAGGACCGGCGAGCGAGAGATAGGGGAACACAAAGTCCGCGGAAGGCGAAGCCGCTTTGACCAGAGCTAGATCAAGATCGGGGTCGATGAAAACGACTTTGGCCGGCAACTGTGCGCCACTTGGCAGGACTGCGAGTAGTTCGGAGTCGCCGCGAGCGACATGGGCATTCGTGGCGATGATTCCTGTTTCCGTTACGAAAAAGCCCGATCCGGAACTGTTCAGAGACTTCAGGCAAACGACAGCCGGTTTAGTGCGGCGCACGAGTTCTTCCAACGAAAGCTCAGGGCGAAACTCGGCGGGCACGACTGCGCTTTTAGCAGAGACGGAGCCGGTGAAAGTGGAGCGACGGTTTCAAGGTCGACGTGAAAGTGGTCGGTCTTGAAGAGCCAGTATGCGCCGTGATGCCGGCCATGAAGATCGATCCACTCCATGGGACCTTCGGTCAGCGCGATTTCATGAGTGACGAAGCCCACCAGGGAGATACGCGCAACCATGGGATGCTCAAGGCGGTGACCAAGCGCGGTTTTGCTGCGATGAAAATAGCCTCCGGGAAAGTTCCGCTCGAAAGGAGTTGTGCCTGCGGGAACGCCGTCGAGTTCGACAGTGGCACCCGGCGGATTACTGGTGATCTTCAGGGACTGTGCGGAAGAGAAACGCGGGAGGGCAAGAGAGAAGGAGAATGAGTCCACAGGGCAGGCCCAAAAGGGAGCGACGCGGAGAGGGGCAACGCATGCAAGCCTCCCGAGTCTTAGTATAATACAATTAATAAACAAGAGAGTAACTACAACTGCCTTGTTTTTTGTGTATACCCGGAACACTGCAGAACCGGCAGGCGCGGGTATTTGAGGAAGCTTGGGTTGGATTGGGAGAGCTGACAAAGAATGAACTGGGAACCGCGAGAAGACTCGATGCGACGCGCGTGAACGCACTCAGCGCAAAGTCCCGGCGGAGCGGACGGATGTTGAGAGGAAACATCGACAGACATGCGGTCTAGGGACGATCAATTCGGCTTGGCCGAATCCCCGGCAGGAGGTGCCGAGCCGGCCGCAGGAGCAGGAGGATTGGGCTTGCCAAAGCGCGCATCGTCAATGGGGATGTTCACTTCGATTTGTTGCGCGACGATCCTCTGGGTCTGATCGGTGCCGGGAGCATCTGACTCGATCAGGAAAGGATACTTGAGGCCGTTCACTTCCCGAAAATCATGAAAAAAGGATTCCCAAGGAACGTCTTTTTGGTTGATCTTGCGGTTGCCTTCCCATTTTAGTAACAAAGCGCTGGAAGCGTCGAAATAGAAGAAGCTGACGTCGCCATTCTTGCTGGTGAGTTTGAGCTTGTAAGCGGGTTTACCGGCGATTTCGTGCTGATCCAGAAACTCGACTTTATTGCCTTTGTCTTTGTAATCGACAAAAGGACCATCGAAATCGGCCTCATCAAAGATATTGCGTAGATCGAAATCGTTCATGGGCTGAACCGAAGGATTGGGAGTAAATGGGTTGTAAATCCAACCCGCGTCCTTACCGTCGTAAACGCGAATGAGCGTCTGGCCATTCAGGGTGATTTCCATGTGCATTTTCAACGGACGCTTGCGCTCGACAAGAAAAGGACCTTCAGCATCCGGGCCAAATGAAATAGTCCCGGTGACGCGTTCGGTGTGGACAGACTTGATTTTATCCAGACCACCGCGGGCGGCAATGTAATTGGAAATAACCTGTTCCACGGATTGGCCGGAGAGTGGAATCACGAGTAACAGAAAGGCGCCGACGAGAAGTAGGAGTCTTCGAAACATAAGCACATGTTAGAGAGAGAAGAGAGCAGGGTCAACCACGAGGCCAGCGAGCAGGTTGACGGCAATGGGCCGGTTGGAGAATAGGAACACCAAGGAAGCCTTGTGACGGGCGTCACAATGTTTGCCTGGGCTCAGTGAGATATTCCAATTAACTACGGATAGAGGATTCCAGAAAGCTCACCGCGAATCTATCCCAACAGAAAGGAGTTTTCATGTTGAAAAAGAGCATGATGCTGCTGGGTGTGCTAGTGGTGGCCACAGGGGTATGCCTGGCACAGAATCAGACGGAGCAAAAACCGGTAGTGAAAGAGACCACCATCAAACCGACCAGTGCGACGTCCGGCAAAGAGATGTTCACCCAATACTGTGCCCCGTGCCATGGAGTCGATGGCAAGGGAAATGGTCCGGCGGGAGGGGCGATGAAGGCGCAGCCCACCGACTTGACCCAACTGGCGCGTAAACATGAAGGAAAGTATCCGGCCAACCACGTCGCCAGCGTATTGAAGTTCGGAGATGGAGGAACAACGGCGCATGGCTCGGCGGAGATGCCGGTGTGGGGTCCACTGTTTCACTCGTTGGACAAGTTCCATGACACGCTGGTGCAGCAACGGATCAGCAACATCGTCAACTACATCGAGACGCTGCAGGTGAAATAGCGTAGAACGTGACCCGCGGCTCGTGACCCGTGTCCCGCGATTGGAAGGGTGGGGATTTACCTTTGCTTCTGCACTAATAAGCTCGCCGCGAGGTGATTTTCACAGCCTCCACAGGCATGTGGAAAGGCACCTAAAAAAGTGTTTTGAAGGACTTGACATCTCGGGTGTTTATAGTAAGATTGCAAATGGCCCAGAGCATGCCGAAAGCTACTGGACCGTGCAGGGGATTTCACAGTCGGGTCTGAAGTAATCCAAGGAACAGATCCTATAGTGAGGCGCCTTATTAGCACAGGGTAGAAACGTTGAGCATCGCGCAAAATCACTCGAAATGAGTGATTGTGCCCGGCGCTCGGCGCCGGGTTTCGTATTTTATGGGCACTTTTTGCGGGAAACCGCGGGGGTGTTCAGGTCCTCCGGAAAGGGGGACGTCTCAACGTGAGTTGAGGCCCCTGAGGGAATCAGGGAAAAGGTTCTTTGACAACAGTAAGGCTGGCAAGTTCACGCCGATAACTCCGGGCCGATTACGGTCTGCCGGGAGAAGTGATGGTGTGGATTATTACAAGTTCTGCTCGAGTATGTTGAGCAGTGCTGTGGATTTACAAGGCGAACTCACGAAAGCAGAGGTTCGAGTGTGAAAACCCGGGCCGCTGTTCGGAAACTGCGGAGTCGAAAGCCTGGTGTTGCGGAAACGCGATGTCAGGAAATAGGGAGCTGCAGGCACGAGGCGTTGTGACAGGGAAAGCTGCGGAATAGCCACCGCGGCGAGTCATGAGTTGCGAAAGCAGCTTGGACACTCTGGGAGACGACGTATTGAGTGAGTTTTATGATTAAGCTACTAAGGGCGTACGGTGGATGCCTTGGCGCTAGAAGGCGATGAAGGACGTGGCAAGCTGCGAAAAGCCTCGGGGAGCCGCAAGCAGGCTTTGATCCGGGGATATCCGAATGGGGAAACCCTGCGGGATGAACTCCCGCAACAGCCGGCTGAATACATAGGCTGGTATGAGCTAACTCAGGGAAGTGAACCATCTCAGTACCTGAAGGAAAATAAATCACAGAGATTCCGAAAGTAGCGGCGAGCGAAATCGGAAGAGCCCAAACCCACGTGTTTACACGTGGGGGTTGTAGGACCGCATGAGTAGAGTTACCAATCTGGACGATAGGCGAAGCTGCTGGAAAACGGCACCAAAGAGTGTGACAGTCACGTAGCCAAAATCGGACCAGACTCGAAGCGGTATCCTGAGTACCACGGGACACGTGAAATCCCGTGGGAAACTGGGGAGACCACTCTCCAAGGCTAAATACTCTCTAGCGACCGATAGTGAACCAGTACCGTGAGGGAAAGGCGAAAAGCACCCCTGCGAGGGGAGTGAAAAAGAACCTGAAACCGTATGCTTACAAGCAGTCGGAGGGCCATGCATGGACTTCGGTCCATGAAAGCCTGACGGCGTGCCTCTTGCTTAATGAGCCGGCTAGTTATTCTTACGTGCAAGGTTAAGCGCAAGCGAGCCGTAGCGAAAGCGAGTCCGAACAGGGCGACAAGTACGTAGGAATAGACGCGAAGCGGGATGATCTACCCTTGGCCAGGCTGAAGGCCGCTTAACCGCGGCTGGAGGGCCGAACTGGTGTGAGTTGAAAATCGCTCGGATGAGCTG
>Ga0187782_10000729_pt1 | contig 23068 bp, 29 predicted proteins | sample 0715_SJ02_MP15_2_FD_132454 | JGI IMG/M metagenome (GOLD analysis project Ga0187782, IMG submission 132454) | Tropical peat soil microbial communities from peatlands in Department of Meta, Colombia - 0715_SJ02_MP15_20_MG | ecosystem: Environmental > Terrestrial > Soil > Wetlands > Peat | place... | reverse complement strand
CGTGTGCGAGTTCTGCATGGTTACTCGCGCCGTCGGCCTGTGCATGAGAGCCCAACAGTGCGCCGAGCAAGGCGGGCAGTACCCCCGACCTGAGTACCGAACGAGGAACGCGAACCGACCGAAGCCGCCCCACCGCGAGGCGCGCAGTGGCGAACCGAGGGAGATAGGAGTTAAGGAGAACAGTCACGTCCCAGGCACCCGTGAGCCACGCACCATGAGGACCGGAACGCTGCTGTGGCGCAGGATGTACTCCGCGTCGCTCCCGATCAAAATCCGGCGAACGCCGCGTCGGCCGTGCGTGCCGCAGACGATGAGGTCGGCAGGCCATGCGGCCGCCTGCTCGATGATACATTCCCCGGCCTCGGTGCCGAGTGCCTCGATCAGGCGGCTGTCGGCGACCAGCCCCGCGTCGCGCACGAGAGTTATTGCATCGTGCAGGACCGATTCCCCGGTGCCGCGCAGTTGATCGATGAGTTCCTGCACGGCGGCTCCCGTAAGTCCGGGAGACACCCAGGGGAGCCTGTTGACGACGTGAACGAGACGGATCTGCGCTTCGAGAGCCCTGGCGAGCTTGATCGCTTCCGCAAGCCCGAGACGCGAGGTCTCGCTGCCATCGACGGGAACCAGAACGTGCTTGTACATCAGCTCTCCTGCGATGATGTCAACACCCCGTGCCGGTCGCGCACACCGCCCTAACCGTGCGGTCGGCTGTGACTCTTGACGTCGAGCCGACGTCTGCGTTCGTAATCTTCAAGTCTGCGCCGCGCGGCGCGGAAGGCGTCCCGCAATGCGACATATGGATCTTCGTGAGCAGGATCGCGCGGACTCGCACGGCGGATCGCAATTTCGGCATCCGGCAGCGTAATGTCGATGTGGAAATCGTAAGGGCAACCCTGATGCTGGTGATGGGGCCGCGGTTCGACGATGACGTGGCAACGCATGACGTGCTCGCTAAACCTTTCCAAACGCGAGGCGAGCTCGCGAATGCGAGCCTCGAGCGCCGGGGAGGACTCCACCTGACGGAAGGTGATCTGCAGTGGAAGCCTCATGAGAGCCTCGCGCTTTCAGACTCCGTCATGACGGCAAAGTACCACAAGGCCCGCAGCTCCGGCGGCAACTGCTCCCTCACGTGCAGAGGGATGTTCCCGAGCTCCTGCGCCAGATCTTCCAGCCAGAAGCCGGTCTTCACTATCGTCTCCGCGAACATTCCGGCGTCGGCACGCACATAAAAAAAGCTAGCACTCCGACCGCACAGGAACATCGGGGTTTGTGCGTAGCACTGGCACTGCGTCCGCGGTGCTGCGAGCGACATGGTCGACACGGACGATTTCCCGGCGAATTGCTGCCGGCGCTGACCTAAGCTCTGATCCACCGCACTTCGGGCGGCTTCCTCGGCACCGGTGGTGGTGGCGCTTTGGGATGGCCGACAATGATGGGTGCTACTGGCACATAGACTGAAGGCACACCGAGGACGGCTTTTCCCTCCGGCGTCACGAGCCACATCTGGGCGAACCCAATCCAACACGTTCCCAGGCCTTCGGCACATGCCGCGAGCATGAGGTTTTGTGCGGCGAGTGCGCAGTTCTCGATGGCCCACTGGTTGTCCACCACGCTCGAGATCACGATGAGTGCCGGGGCACCGTAGAAGATATCGAAGCCCGTGTCGCGCAGGTGCTCCTCGAGGTGATGCGCAGCAATCTCCTTGGGCGGGTTCCGCAGAACATGGGTCTTGGACGCGGCCGATATGCGGGCGAGCACACTCCTATCCTCCACGACGGTGAAGGACCAGGGCTGTTCGTTCACCGCGCTCGGGGCCTGGATGGCCGCATCCATGAGTCGCAGCAGAGTACTGCGATCGACCGATTCGCTCGTGAATTGGCGCGTCGCGCGCCGGGTGCACAGTGCCTGCTCGAGCTCCATGTGCGCTGTCGACCCGCTAGCGAAGGCCGAGGTAAAAGGCGCCCTCCGGCACATGCGATTGCACGACTTCCGCGGACTCGCGTACCAGGTCCTTGTCGACCTCGGCTGCGACGCTCTTGTGGAGCGATGCGGGCAAGGCCTTGCGTAGCAGGCCGAGAACGGTCGGCGCTGCCATGATCACCAACCGGTCAAATTCACCCGCCTGACGCGCTCGCTCGAGCTGCTCCGCAATCCTGTGAACAAATGCCGCCACCTCGTGCTTGTGGGCTCGCGGTTCGCTGCCCATGGCGTGACGCGGGGTCGCTCCGCGGCGTCCGCCGCCGAGCGGCGCATGGTCAAACGACCTACCCGGGCGGTCGGACGTGAGATCCCGCTCGTGCATACGTGCAAGCGGGTCGGACAGATGTCCAGCGAGCCGCGGCACATCATGCCGGTGCTGCAGATCGTAGAAGTTGGCTTCGCACGCGTCCGCAACGACTATCCGCACCCGCACGGTGTCTCCTGGGCGGCCAACCACGTCAGCGCACACGGCTCACCCGTGCCGCTTGCGTGGCGCTGCCGCTTCTGCGCACCCCCGCTGCGCCCTCGTCCTGCGGCTCGTCTTGGGGGGTAGCGTCCTCCCAGGACTCCGGTACCGGCGGAAATGGCTCGAGCGGCTGAGTCCAGTCGGCGGCAGCCATGTCCGTTTCGGAATACCCGAGATCGTCTACCTCGATGTCGTCCACCGGTCCTGTCCAGTCTTCCGGCGGCTCAGCGAGAGCGAGCGGCAGCATCGGCCACACCTCGGCGTCGATCTCGTCCAAGTCGCCGTCGAAGGTCTGAATTTCTATCGTGCGGGACTCATCGTCATAGCCCGTCACCTGAAACGTCTCGCCCTTATCCTCGCGCAGGTACCATTGGCCAATCTGCGGATTGCCGAATTCGGTATGCATGCTACGACCTCCACCTTACGGGCTCTAAGTTGCGCCGCTTTGGCCGTGCGTGAAATACGCGATTATGCGCATTCACGCGGAGTCTGTCGGTGTACGGTCGGTTGCGTGATCAATTACCCGCGACATCGAGCTCACTGCAGTGCCTGACCACGAACTCTCTGGCCGCATCCCGCAGGCGGACCGCCTGGGCAAAGGCATCGCCCTCGGGTGAAGCCCAAAGTGGAGCGCCGAGCGCGGCGCTCACCGGCACGCGGCGCATCAGGTGTTGGCCGTCACGCAGCACCGAGCGGGTCCCCCCAAGCGACAACGGAACTACGGGTACACCCGAGGCAACTGCGACCTGAAAGGCGCCGAGATGAAAAGGACGAAGACCCGAGACGCGGGTGAAGGTTCCCTCCGGGAATATCACCAGCGAGTTGCCCTGGGCGAGAGCCTCCGTGAGCTGTGCCACCGCCCCAACGCTCTGCTCGGCCGCAAACCGCTCAACGAAGACCGTCCCGATGCGTCGCAACCAGGCACCGAGCAGAGGCACACGCTTCAGCTCCGCTTTGGCAACGAATTGATGCGCGCCCGGCAAGAGAGCGGTGATGAACACAAAGTCGACGTAGCTGCAATGATTGGCCACGATGATGTGCGGCCTGGCGAGATCTGCGTTCGCCATCCCCGTCACGCTGAGCGGGATCCGCCATGCGCGGATGAGCCAATGCGCCGCCCGATGCCCGAAGGTCCACGCGCGTCGGGGAAGAAGCGCGCTCGACACAGCGACCGCGAGCGCGAGCGGCAGTGCGGCGAGCCAGCAGTACAGGCCATAGGTGCTGCGTTGGGCAGCGTACAGGAGTCGTCTCACCTCCGGCACTGCACTCGCCACCGCCAGGTGCAGCCATTGCGCGCCGGCTCGTGCGGGCCCGCGTGCGAGCGAGCCGTCCTCATAAGCGATGCGTGTGGCGGCGCGACGTAGTTTGCCGCTCGAGGTCTTGAGCACACTGTGGGGTGCAACGAGCAGAATTTCTTCGGGCGGCTCGCCGACGAGGTCGACGACACGGCGGTTTATCCGCGTCCGCAGCTGCGCCAATGAGGCCGCGTCCGTGGCACGTGTTTCCGCGACGACCACCAGTTTTTCGGTAGCGTTGGCGCTCTCTTGCGTGCCAAAGGCGGCCACGCAGCCCCGGCGGATGCCGTCGAGCTCGCCGACTGCCCGCTCGATCTCCTCCGGGTAGATATGGCGTCCGCGGCGGATGACGATATCCTTGACGCGGCCGGTGATGAACAGCTCGCTCGAGGCGAGATAGCCGCGGTCGCCCGTATCGAGCCAGCCCGCGCGCCGCAGTTGCGCGGTCGCACGGGCATTGCGGAAATAACCCGCGGTCGCCGACGGACCCCTGAACTCGACCGTGCCCTCGACCCGTTCGGGCGCCTCCGACCCGCCCACATCGAGCACACGCACCTCATAGCCCGGGAGCGGGCGACCACAGGACACGAAGCGCAGCGCATCCGGCTGCCCGGCTGCCGCCCGCACCGCACGGCCTTCGTCCATCATGCGCTGGCGGTCGACGCAGTCGATGAGCGGGCCCCGCTCGGGCGGAGGAAACGTGAGCCCCACGGCAGCTTCGGCGAGTCCGTACACCGGCGTCATGGCCTGCGACCTGAACCCGTGGGGCGCGAAGCGGCGGGTGAAGCGCTCCAGTGTGTCAGGCGACACGGACTCAGCTCCGTTGAACGCAACTCTCCACGAGGAGAGATCGAGACCCGCGAGATCCTCGTCGCTGAGCCTGCGTATGCAGAGCTCATAGCCGAAGTTAGGCGAGGCCGAGAGGGTGGCACGATGGTCTTGAATCGCTCGCAGCCACGCAAGTGGTCGCGCGAGGAATGAAGTCGGTGGCATCACGACGAACAGACAGCCGAAGTACAACGAGCCGAGCCATGCGCCGATCAGGCCCATGTCGTGGTAGAGCGGCAGCCAGCTGACGAATACGTCACTGTCGGTGGCGCTCACCGCCCGACCCATGGCGCGGATGTTGGCTAGGAGCTCGGCGTGCGTCAGCACAACGCCTTTGGGGTCGCCGGTGCTGCCCGAGGTGTACTGCAGCATGGCGATCGAGTCGGCCGCCGGCGCATGAGTCGTAGTGCAGGGTTGTCCGTGCAACAGCTCATCGATTGAGAGCACGGCCCGCAGGCTCGGTACGCGGGCTTTGAGGAAGCGGGCGACGAAGCGCGCCTCCGGAATCGTCACCAGTATGTCGACGCCTGCGTTCGTGAGGATGCTGGCGTGACGGCGCACGTGCTCCTCGAGCTGCGATGGTCGGGTAGGCGGATAGATCGGGACGGGAATGGCCCCGGCGAGCAGCACTCCGAGGAAGGCGTGGAGATAACCGGGGCTCGTGGGCAGCATCAATGCCACGGTTGCACCGGCCGGGAGCCCGGCGCTCATGAGTGCGCCAGCCACGACCCGTGCGCCCGCCCGAAGCTGTTCGAATGTGAGGCGTTCCGCGTGCCCTTCGCGCAGCACGATGGCATGCGTGACATCGGGAGTCGACCGGACGCGCCAGTCGAGCACTTCATTCAGCGTCGCGGCCCGGCTCGGCACGCCGAGACGCGGACGGCTCGACCCGACGTTGGTGACTGCAGGCGCTTGCAGGGGCACAAGGTCTGCCACGGATGCGGCGGTCGGTGCAGCGATCACCGCCGTCAGCAGGTCGGCGACCGTCTCGGCAGCGCTCAGTGTCGTCTCAGGGAGATGAACGTTGCACTGTTGCTCGAGCCGCAGAAGCAGCTCGACGCGCGCCAGGCTGTCAAATCCCAGCTCACGCTCCAGCGTGCTCTCCAGGTCAATGTCGTCGACGCCGCGCTGTGTGTGATGCAGCTCAACGTACATCGCGCGGACGACCTGCAGGACCTGTTCTCGAGCGTCCGCTGCAGGTGGCGCTAGATGGGGGGACGAATGCGGAGTTCGGCTCTGGGCGACCATCATTCACCCACCAAAGGCGACGGAACACGGATTCTCGCCCAAATCCGCCGCGCCGCCAGTCGCGTTTCCCACTACACTGCGCTGCGGCATGCCGTGGTGAAACCCGCAGACGGCTGCTGAGCAGATCGAAGCGTGGCGGATGGATTTTAGCGCCGGAACCGACGTCGGCGCGCCGATCACTCGTGATATCGATGCCACCTGCCGTCGGGATCAGGCATCCAGAGACCGGAGTCCTTTGGTCCCTCCTCATCGAATACGTCGACCTGCAGCACTGGCGCTCCGCGCTTGCGCGACAGGGGAAGGAGCAGTTCTCCGGTAAGTAGCCAGGTGCGTGAACCATGCGCCCAGCATGACCAGGTGCACCCACTGTTCGCCGCTAACTTCGCGATCCGTCGCAATTCCTTCGGCACCGACGCGGGATCGCGAATCTGATAGGCACCCTGCGGCACGAGGCCTGAGCGAACCACCAGTGCACCGAACAGCCGTTCGGCGTGAGGCGCTTGCTGCAGTTTCCGTAAACGCAGGGTTTCCACGAAGGCCGGCGCTCCTTCTCGCATATGAGACGCGTAACCGCGGCTGGGTGCTACGACCTGCTTCACGCGAGACTTGCGCGCCTTTACATAGTAACTTCGCGTGCCCGGCGAGGTCCCCGGGGCCGGCGGCTTGCACATATTCACGCGGTCAGAAATGTGCCGAAATTCACGGCCGCCGCTTGGATCGCGAGAGGATCCCAAGATGCCTCGGATCTTACGCTCCCGCCTCGGTGTCATATTGGTCGCGGCCGCGGTGCTGCTGACGCTGGATGTCGGACGCTCTATCTGGGCACGCGTGGCACTTGAGTCTCCGAGCAGCGAATACCGCCCGGACCCCGCACGGTATGCCGATCTGACCTGGCCGCGTGGCTATCGATCCGGACGTGATGGCGCCGGCGAGTCCGCCGTCCGGCGCGTCTGATCCGTGACCCAGTTGACTTCCCAGGTTTTGCCGCCGTCGGCGGAGAAAGCCTGCTCGAAATGAGGCTTGCTTGTGCTCATCCGCGACCACTCGAATCGAACCAGGATGCTCCTGTCGTCAAGGGTGTCCTGGGCGTAGAACTCACCCTGACCATCGCGGAATTCACCGATCTGCGGAGCGACGACGGTCCCTTGCTTGCTATTAGCCCAATAGAGCCTCCACTGGTGCGACTGCGGATCGTAGAGACGCAAGGTCAGACCCTCGATATGTCCACTCGGTCCCTCGAACTCCGCCTGATCCAGATTGGCCCGACCATCCCAGAGCCCAAAACACGTCCCGGTGCCGGCGAATTCAACCCAGCTGGCGGACCCCGTCAGCGGGTGCAGGCGGCGCTTCAAGCGGTAGTTCCAGCTACCAATCAGGGGGTCGAAGTCATGCCCACCATCCCTCGCCACCGCGGTCGCAGAAGCCTCACCGCTGGGCGGAGGTGGAGCCGCGGGCGTCGCAAGCGTCGAGCGCGTGGAATTCCCGACCCGGGTCTGATCAGTGATCCAGTTCACCTCCCAGGTTTTGCCGCCGTCGGCGGAGAATGCCTGCTCGAAGTGTGGGGAATTCGCGGCCGTTTTCGACCAGATGAAACGGATCAGGATCGGCTTGCCATTCAAGCTGTCCCAGCCGTAGAACTCGCCGACGCCGTCTGCGAACTGCCCGACTTGTGGAGGAGCCAGGATCCCGTCTTTGCTGTTTGCCCAGTAAAGACTCCATTGGCGAGTTCGGGGATTGTAGAGCCGCAGCGTGAGGCCTTCGATGCGTCCGGCGGCTCCATCGGTCTCAAACTCCTCGATCTGAGCACGCCCGTCCCATACCTTGCGCGTGACGGAGGTGCCATCGAAGCGAACCCATTCGTCCGACCCCGCCAGCGGGTGCAGGCGCTTCTGCAGATGAATGGACCATGAGCCAAGCTCGAAATCGAAATCATGTTGCCCGTCGCGCTCGGCGGTGCTTGGTGGCTTGGAGTCGGGAGTGGCGGCGTCGACGCCGCAGCAGGAAAGGGCGATCAGGCATACCAATGACAGGTAACGCCCGCTGTGGGCATGCACCGGCCCGGTCCGCACCGTTTGCTGCGACAGCGCTGTTGCTTCCATATCGCTCTGCGGACGCCGTGAGTCTTCTACTACACTCTGTAGTTAACCCTACTATATGTATAGGTGACTGGCAAGCGCGCCTCTGCAAGGCAACTCTTGATTGGGCGCCACCTGCACGGGTTATGGATCGATGGGTCCGATCGGTTAGGCTGGATCGGCCAAACCCCGCGCTTGGCGGCCAACGACGAGGCACGCATGAGCCTGCCGAAACTGTTTCAACCTTACAGAGTGGGCAACCTTACTCTGGCGAACCGCATCGTCATCGCGCCGATGTGCCAGTACTCGGCGGTCGATGGCTGCATGACCGACTGGCATGTGATCCATCTCGGTCATCTTGCGCTCTCGGGCGCGGCGCTGCTGACGATTGAGGCGACGGCCGTTGAGCCCATGGGCCGCATCAGCTACGCGGATGTTGGACTCTGGGACGAAACGAATGCGGCCGCCATGGCACGCGTCCTTGACAGCGTGCGAAGGCACTCCGAGATGCCGATTGCCATTCAGCTGGCGCATGCCGGCCGCAAGGCGTCGACCGAAGTGCCTTGGAAGGGAGGAGCCCAGATCTCACCGACCGCCGAGGGCGGCTGGCAGACGGTCGCGCAGTCAGCGTTGCCGTTCGCCAAGGGTGATCACGCACCGCACGCACTCGCTCGCGACGGCTTGGTACGGATACGGGAAGCTTTCGCAGCTGCGGCCGTCCGTGCGGCTCGGCTAGGTATCGATGCGGTCCAGCTCCACGGCGCTCACGGCTACCTCATCCACCAATTTCTCTCGCCACTCTCTAACCGCCGCGACGACGAATACGGGGGCAGTCTCAGCAATCGAATGCGCTTCCCGCTCGAGGTGTTCGACGCCGTCCGCCAGGCCTTTCCTGCCGATAAGCCGGTCACAGTGCGGGTCTCCGGGACGGATTGGGTTGAAGGCGGGTGGGATATTGAGCAGACGGTTGCTTTCGCCAAGGCGCTCGAGGCGCGCGGCTGTGCCGCGGTCCACGTCTCGAGCGGCGGACTCGATCCACGCCAAGCGATTCCCGTCGGGCCGAGCTACCAGGTGCCACTGGCCCGTAGGGTCAAGCAGGCGACCGCGATTCCGGTGGTTGCTGTGGGCCTCATCAGCGACTATGAGCAAGCCGAGGCAATCGTCGGCACGGGTGATGCGGATTTCGTGGCGCTCGCTCGCAGCATACTCTACGACCCCCGTTGGCCGTGGCACGCGGCCGCCCATCTCGGGGGGCATGTCCGCGCGCCCGAGCAGTATCTGCGCGCCCAGCCGCGCCAGTACCGCACGCTGTTCAGCCTTCCAGGGAGTGCCGAGAGCTAACCCGCCAAGACTGATTCGTTAATCTGCGAACCGCCTCAGGCCGCGCCGGCGTCGCCCAGTAGGGCCTGGCGCTTGCGGCGGGCCGAATCTGCAGCCCGCAGCGCGGCAGTCGTGTGGCCGAGCCCACCAGGTCGCCAGCCAGGCGGGCCGAACAGATAACCGATGCGTTCCGCCCCCGTCAGCGTGGGTTGCAGTTGATCGCGCGCGATGCCAACGTACTCGTGCAATGCGATCCGCAGCGGGTTGAAGCTGGCACGAAGCTGCCGAACAGCCGGTCCCAAGTCATGAACACGCCGGCGTAGTTCGCATCGAGGTAACGCGCGTTGCTCGCGTGATGCACGCGATGATGCGAAGGCTTGGGCTTCAAGGGACCGGGTCTGGTCCCAGGATGCTGCGGTTGACCGCCGCGTAACGCGCGCCTTCGCGTCGCTCCGTACGACGCAGAATGTCGGCAACCGCTTTGAGCAGTGCTGCTGCACGTTCAAGTTCATTGCGCGTCTCGACGCCGGTGACGGTGAGGCCGGGGATGCGATCGATGATCGCTGCAACCTCGTCGGACGCCGTGGCGACGTCGTACCAGAGTGACTGGGCCGCTGAGTCCAGTTTGGGGCCGGTCGAAGATGCGGTGCTCATGCAGTCGAATCTTCCCTGTGATGCCATGAGCGGCGTTGCCGGGGTAAGACGGGGCCGTCGTTCGTCAGGGGCGGCATCTTGGCCCGAAGCAGAGAATTGTTGCAAGATCTTGACAGCAGCGACCAAAGACCTCGCGCATATTCGATTGGCAATTGTCCGAACGCCACCGTCGCGAGCTCCATCTCTGCTGATACCAGGGCGCCGAGAGCGACCGAACCCATCAGGATCCGAGCCGTAACGCGCGCACTCACTCGAAATTGAGCGATGCACTTGCGGGATACGCACCAGCTCGCTGCGAGTATGAACGGTGCTTCTGCAAGTACCGCAATCGCAGCTCCGAACCGTGGAGCGATCAGTAGTATCCGGATAGTGCCCAGGGCACATCCAATCGCAAACACAACAAGTGCATACGCAAACCCGGCGGTCAATGGAGCGCCGACCGGATCGGGGAGCCAGCGGTGCCGCACCGAAGGACTCGGCTCGCGGAAAGGAATGTCCCGTCCCGACACGGGCGCCCTAGCAAGTGACCAAATCGGTATGTCCGAAGCCCTTGGAGTAGTCCAGCAGCGAGATCACCGTTGGCGTCGCACGAAATATGCGCACATCCGCGGCATTTGGCATCGGTAGCGGGACTTCCTGCTGCGGATACCGCTGAACCATGAGCTGCAACGCCTGCTCCGCCTCAACCGGATCGGTCACGACCTGTGCGCGTGCCGCCATAGACAGGCCTTCGATCGCCATCACCTGTCCCGTATCGTCGTCGATAGTGAGCGAAACGCGATTATCGCGCGCAAGATTTGCCGCCTTTTGGCTGTCCCGCCCGCAGAGAAAGTAAATCGTCAGGTCCTCATTGCCGTACCCCACGGTCGTAGCCTGCGGCCAGCCATCAGGCCGCAGCGTGGCAATCGTCATCTTCCGATGCTGCGCCAACAGCCTGAGGACCTTCTTTTTGATCGCGTCGTCCACTCCTTTATTAGGTGCCTTCGGCGCTACCGCTGCCATTGAGATTTATGCGTACGCCAATTCCTTCAGGGTGTCGGTCCGTATTTCGCTGTCATGCGCGCGATAATGCGCGAGATGTTGACCACCGTGCGCTCGTGGGTCCCGGTGCCGATTTCCTCTTCGCCATCCGTCGCCCACACGCGGAAGTAGATCTTGCGACCCTCGGTGCCCGTGACCTCCGCGTGGCCCACGACTTCGCGCCCGACCGGTGTTGCCACGAGATGGCGCACGTCGACGCGCGTACCGACTGCGCTTTCGTCGCTCTCGAGGTACGGCTTTATCGCATTCAGTGCGGCGTTCTCCATGATGAGAATCAAGTACGGCGTCGAAAACACCGGCGGCAGCATACTGTCCTTGAAGCTGTTGGCCAGATGGGCGGATTCGACGCGATGCACATACCGACCCTGCACACCGTTCGGAATCGGTTTCATGGACTACCCAGCATTGCTACCACATTGTCCGGCGTGGTAACACCGTCGGGCAAGGGGTCAGGAGGACGAGGTGGCGGCGACGAGAACCGAAGTTGAACTCGGGCTACGGTCAGACGATCCACGAGATACCCAACGCGCGGCGCTCGATTGGGCAAGATGACAGGCGAGCTTCTCCGCGTGCACGCGCAACTCCTGTACGGCGGTAGTCTCCCAATGGTTGGGCCTGAGCATCGGCCCGATGTAATAGATGTTGCCCGCGACGCGACCGCTGGCGTCTACAAGCGCGCCAAACGCGTCAGTCGTGAGACCGAGACCGAGCGGGTCTGGGACAGCGATGCCTTGCGCTATCATCGAGCGCAGCAGGCGCGGTCCGCACCGGCGCACGTCGTAGTTTGGTCCCGTGCAATTGATGACCCTGTCGACCAGCATTGTGGTCTGGCCGCGTGCTCCGCGAGCGCGCCAGGTGACTCGGATCCGTCTACCCACCTGTTTGAGCCCGAGGAGACGCCCGGCGTGCACGTGCAGGCTTCCTCTGCGGCGCAGTTCATTGAGGGCGCACCAGGCTGTATCAGGGAGCCGGTGTCGGTGGTTATCCCAGTAGCAGCGCACGTGCCGCAGAAAGCGGCGTCGCTCGACTAAGGGCAGGTGCTGCCACAGCACGGGCGCAAGAGTTCGCACAAATGCGATCGCCTCGCGCCAGTCTCCACCGCGAAGTTCGATGTCGTCTGATAGGGTGCGAATTGCACGCACGAGCCGGCGCATCGAGATTGAGGCTGCCTCCTTCAGCGGAGCGCTGTCGAGCTCGTCGTTGAGCTGGCGAAAGGAAGTCTGGGGGGGCGGCACCAGACCGTGGCGGGACAGCGTGTGAATAGCCGTTTCACCCTTCGTCGCCGCGCTTCCCGCGAGCACCACGTCGGCCATGGTGAGGCCCGTGCCCACAATCAGCACCGTTTCGCCCGAGCGGAATGCCGACGCTGGTGCTTCCCAAGGATCCTCAACGTATCTGGAGCTGCTCGGCAGTGCTTCGCTACCGGGCAGAGGCGCAGGTGGAGGATTGCCCGAGGCGAGCACAAGGGTATCGGCACTGATTGCGCGACCATCGTCCAAGTGCGCCTGGATCACGGAGGTCCGATGGGGCCGCTCGATGGCAATGACCGAGCCACGGACGCGAACGAGGTGCACGTGAGGCGGTGCCGCCAGCGCGGCACTCGCGAGTAGCGATTCCAGATACTGCCCATACAGCTCCCGGGGCAGAAAATCATTCTCGGTCGAGCTGGGGAGACTGCGTCGCGCAAAGTTCAAAAACCCCATCGGGTCGGCTGAACTCGCCGACATGCGTCCTGCCGGCACATTGAGCAAGTACCGGTACGACCGACGGGCATAGGCGACGCCGCGCGCCGGCGGTTCTCGATCCACGAGCACGACGCGAAGCGGTTGCTCCCGCGACAGTCGCAGCAGGTTGGTCGCCACAATCGCACCGCTGAAGCCCGCTCCTACGATCACTATGGTGCGCGCGGTGGTAGCGGTCTCAGCGTTCTTGGCAAACCCCGGAGGGCCTCGGGAAGGCTGGATGGTTCGAAAGGTCTCTGCGCCTGGTGTGTCCATACATATTCTGGCGCGCAGCTCTCGCGTCGGGTGGATCGAGGTGTCGATGAGTGTAGGGGCTGCCGCGTAACGAAGCTGTGCCGATGTGGTATCAAAGACGTTACGGACGCGCCGGTCGCCATGCAGCACCTAACGCGTGCGCCACCACGCATGAGGGCCGGAATCGCAGGATGAGCTCTCGCGTCGCGGAATCGAACTTTCGCAAGATGCCTTCAATCTCCGCGGAGTACACCAGTCCAGCTTCCGTGAGAGTCAGCTGACGTGTCCCGCGACGGAACAACTGAACGCCGAGGTCCCTTTCGAGCGCGCGCACTCGCGTGCCCACCGCACCCGGGGTCACGAACAGCAGCTGTGCGGCGCGCTTGAAGCTGCCGGCTCTAGCCGTGAGCTGGAATGCACGGAGCTTGGCAGTCGACGGGATTCTTACCCCATCGATGGTGGCGCCGGCTTTAATCATTTCGCGTCACGTGAATCGTGCTCTACCGGGCATACAGCCTGCTCGATTCGCCGCGACCATGCGCTTGATCGGGTTCCCAGCTTGAGGGATGCGATTCACTTTGGGGCACCTTGGCGAACCGCCGCGTCGAATGCATCTCATCGTGCAAGCGCGACACCATGCTGCTCGCGGTTCGCACGAAGACGGCGGGGACCAGTGCATGAACCAGACAGGCGAGGCCAGCGGTAATCATCGAAGTCCCGAAGTGAAGGGCACGACGCTGATGCTGCCAATACGTCTCGCCCAACGAACGAGGATGGTCGAGGAAAACCTTGTCCAGCATGCCGTCGCGGTCACTCGTAGCACGCCATGGTTGGGTTTGCGCCTTCATAGTACCTCCCGAGGGATCCGTACGAATTCCTGTGCTGCTCGATCGAAGCAGGTGACTTCTACAACCCGCCTAAGCGGGCTCACGGCTGGTGATGAAGGAGCGCAGCAGCGCACGCCACGCGGGCCAGTGCAGGGGCCGGAAAGACAGCGCCCGCGCATAATCGAGTAGCGCGCCGTGGAGATCCCTTCCTCGCCAGAGCGTGACGTTGCCGCGCCCGGTATAGGTATGGGCCCATGCGTTACGTATCAGCGCGGGTGCCACCGCATCGGGGTTGCTCTGGAGGAAGTTCCGCATGATGCGAATTCCTGACCGGTAGCGCTCGCGGTAGTTGCTGGACATCTGTCCGGCCCAAACCCGATAGCGTGCGGTGGCTTTGGCAATGAAGTCGAATTGGCAGTGAGCCGACAACCGCAACCACAGGTCGTAGTCGATGCCCATGCGGAGGCTCTCGTCAAAAGCGCCGTACTGCTCGAGGTGTGCGCGCCGCACCACGGCCGTCGGGAAGCTCACGAAATTCTCGATGAGCAGTGGACCGCTAACCCAGCCACGGTGCAAGCGCATCGGCGCCTGTGGCAAAGGCTTGCCCAGATAGTCCATCTTCTCTTGGTCGGAGTAGACCACGCCAACCTCCGGTCGGCCCTCGAACAGCGGAATTTGCCAGGCAAGCTTGTCCGGCAACCAGACGTCGTCGGCGTCGAGGAAAGCCACGAAAGCTCCGCGGCTGAGTCTTATACCGGTGTTTTTCGCGCGAGCCTGCCCGCCATTCGCTTGACGGTGCAATCGGACACGAGGATGTTGCCGCCAGCGCTGCACGATGTCCGGCGTATCGTCCGTCGATCCGTCGTCGACGATGACGACTTCCACTTCGGGGTAACTCTGGGCGAGCGCGGACTCGACGGCGTCGGCCAGGTATCGGCCCATGTTGTAAGTTGCGACGACAACGGAAACCAACCTTGCCGGCTCGGCGGGGAACCGTGCAGATACAGCGGGTCGCAAAAGCGTACTTGCGAGACCCGAAGCAAGTTCGGGGGCAAGCCGCGCAGCGCCACAAGTCGTCGCACTCATGGCGGCGAAGCTTCTACTGCGTGCGGCAATGCGGCGGTGCGCCATGCGAGCTCCGCTCGCAGGCCAATGATCTCGGCTTCGAGCGTATTAAGTGCCCGGTGTGCTGTGGTGATGCGCGGGGTCGTACGCACCCCATGCGAAAGTGTCATGGCCTTAGCCTGGAGCGCTCTGATTCGCTCGCGCACATCGTTGTCTGGCGTGCCGCACTGAGCAGCAGGGGCCGACCGAACGAGCTGCCAGTCCACGACGTGGCTGATGCTCGAAACGAGGGAGCGATCAGCGTGGTTGAATGTCTCCATGTGGCCTCCCGGCGGCGGCAGCTCACTGCTGCCTTCGACGCGAATTTAAGCGCGCGGGAGTTATGTAGTCAGTCGCTTGCGAGTGACAAGGCGGTCTGAATCGCGCAATCCTCCGATGCCTGCCGAATTCCACAAAAGACCCATTCATAACCCGCCTTCGACTGACCCTCTAACCGCGAAGAGTGCAAACTCGCTTTGACATTGTGCGGGGAGGAAATCGCTTTGATTCAAGCACTTGGCACTTGGCGAGCGACGCTTGCCACGCTGCGCGCCGTGCGGCGGCCCTTGGACGTGCGGCAACGGTGGCGTGAGGTGTCCTCGGCGGCCTTCGAGGCCTTCCTGCGTGAGTATCCACGGCCACTCGCGCCCCACCCGCGGCTCACCCCCAAGTCGAGACATCGCGAATGGACCGACCCGACGTTGGGCAGCTGGCCAGCGAGCGCAGTGGCCAGGTGCTGGACCCAGGGGCGCTACCAGGGCTACCAGATCCGTTCGGTTTGGGATCGCCGCCCGGCCGATGTGGAGTGGAGGAGACGAGATGTGGAGTGAAGGAGACGAAATGACCGACAGCACCGAGGTTATGGTCTTCGAGGGTAAAGAGTTCACCGAGGAATGGCCGCCCAAGAATGCCGTGATGTTCCTTCTCTGGCTGCAAAGCAAACTTGCGGACGTACATGCTTGTTACCGCAACGAGGTCAGGATCGAAATAGGCCACCGGCGGCAATGCGGTTCGTATATCGAGCTGAGTTATCCCCGTCCCACACCTGGCGTGGCTGGCAAGGTCACACATATTTGCCGAAGCCGGGCGGCATGAGAGGCGCGCTCTCGGGACGGTCGTAGGAAGCCGGCGAGGCTCACTGAATACATCCTCAATCCGAAGGGCAGCGCTTGAGTCACGGTGTGTCAATTGCACGCAGGGCCTGGCGGCCCCCGCTGCGCCATGGGCGAATTCGGGAAAGGCTGGCTGCAATGCGCTCGGTGCGCAGGCCGTTTGATGCCCGTGAGTGCTGGTTCCACGTATCGTCGGCCGAGTTCGAAGCATTCGTACGAGACTATCCGCGACCCCTTGAAGCACGGCCACCGCTCAATCGCGTGGCGAGCTATCGCGAGTGGGTCGACCCGACATTGGGGAGCTGGCCTCAGAGCGCCGTGGCGAAGTCCCGGACACGAGGCCGTTGCCCGGGATACCAGGTCCGTCTGCTTTAAACGCTTTCCTCTCGTCTTGCGGTCGCAGTGGTTTGCCATCGTGCGTTGCTGACGAAGCGCGCAGGCGGTCATCTTGAACGTCGCGAGCATATTGAGCCGGCCGTGGGGAGGGAGGTCGACAGTTTCACTGGTGCTACCATGTCCACCTCGCGACGGAGGTTGAAGTGGTGCGGGACCTCCGCGAGCGGCCCCGTTAGGAAGAACGGAGCTGCGCCGGTAAGCTGTGGGGGGTTCGTCCGAGGTGGCCACGGACCGCAACGCCGAGATACTCGTAGTCGCCGGACATGAAGTTGCGATCTCCAATCCGGGCAAGCTCCTGTTCCCGAAGCCGAAGCACACTAAGCTTGATCTCGTGCACTACTACATCGCTGTATCGGACGGAGCGCTGCGCGGAGCCGGCGGCCGTCCGAACATGCTCGTTCGCTACCCCGACGGAATCGAGGGGGAGCACTTCTACCAGAAGCGCGCGCCGACGCACCGACCGCAGTGGATCGAGGTCGTCGAGTTGCGCTTTCCCTCGGGCCGGGCGGCGCATGAGGTGGTGCCGCGCGACGTAGCGGCGCTGGCATGGCTCGCGAACCTCGGTTGCCTCGAGCTGCATCCACACCCGGTTCGGGCCGAGGACCTCGAGCATCCTGACGAGCTGCGCATTGATCTCGACCCCGTTCCGGGGATCACCTGGAAGCAAGTACAGGCAGTCACGATGGTCGCGCGCGCTGTCCTTCAGGACTTCAACCTCGTCGGCTGGCCCAAGACCTCAGGCTCGCGCGGCATGCACATCGTCGTGCGACTCGAACGACGCTGGGGTTTCGACGAAGTGCGCCGCGCGGCACTCGCGCTCGCCCGTGAAATCGAGCAGCGAGCGCCGAAGATAGCCAGCAGCGAGTGGTGGAAGGAGGAACGCCACGGCGTGTTCATAGACTACAACCAGAACGCCAAGGACCGCACCGTCGCCTCTGCGTACTCGGTGCGGCCAACACCAGATGCACGCGTCTCTATGCCTCTGGCGTGGGACGAGGTCGATAAGTGCCAGCCGGCAGACTTCACCTTGGCCTCGGTACCCGCACGCTTCAGGCAACTTGGCGACCCACACGCTGCGATCGACCGCTACGCTGGCTCGCTCGCGGGTCTGCTCGAGCTCTTTGAGCGCCAGGGCTTGGGCGATGCACCCTGGCCGCCGCATTACAGGAGACAGGCGTCGGAGCCTCCCCGCGTCCGACCGTCCAAGCGAAAGCGGCCGCTGGTCGAGATTGGACGCGCTCGCCGGAAAGAGGACGCGTTAGCGGGCCTCGAGCGGTGGAAAGCACGCCATCCGCGAACGGCGGCACATCTGGAGCCGGCCGACGTTCTGGTCGACGCCATGCGCGGGCGTTTCAGCACCTGGACCCGGATCCGGGTTAATCTGCAGCACGTCCCTGAAGAGCTGCGGCCAAGTCAGGAGCCGCTTGACCCGGACGAGAAGATGCTCTCGAGCTCGTAGGGCCTTGTGACTTCGAGCTGGTCATAACGACAGTCCTGCGGGCGCTTGTCGGCTCGCCAACGCAGGAAAAACGCCGCGTGGCGGAAACGATCACCCTGCATGTGGTCGTACTTCACCTCGCAGACGCGCTCGATCCTGAGCGGTTCCCACGACAGGTCCTTACCCGCACTCCAGCGGCTCTGGCCGCCGGGCATGCGGCTCGATTCCGCGGCGGCGCTCGCCCAGTCGCGCCACGGGTGGTCGTGCATCGCGCCTGTGCGCAGGGGGGCGAGTTCCTGCACCAGCTGCCTGCGCATCGCCGTGGTGAAAGATGAAGTGACGCCGACATGCTGGAGAACCCCACTGTCGTCGTACAGGCCCAGCAGCAGTGAGCCCACCGCGTCCTTGCTACGCTTGTACCAACGGAAGCCGGCCACCACGCAGTCGGCCGTACGCACGTGTTTCACCTTGATCATCGCGCGCTTGCCGGCGAGGTACATGCCAGACTCCGGCTTCGCAATGACGCCGTCCAGACCGGCTCCTTCGAAGCGCGTCAGCCAGTCGAGCGCGACCGCTCGACTGCGCGTGACGGGCGTGAGATATATGGGAGGTTTCGCGTTAGCGAGCAACTCCTCGAGCGCGGCACGGCGCGCCGCTTGTGGCGCAGTCATGAGATCGTGTTCCGCGACCGCGAGCACGTCGAACGCGACGAACGAAGAAGGCATCTCTTTGGCGAGTCTGTCGACGCGCGATGCCGCCGGATGCAGCCGCAGCTGCAGTCGATCGAAATCGAGCCCTTGGGCCGTCGCTATCACGATCTCGCCGTCTACCACGCAGCTCTCGGGCAGCCGCTCGAGCAAGGCTCGGTGCAGCTCCGGAAAATAACGATCCAGCGGTCGAGCATCACGGCTTTGGATATACACCTCGCCTGCACCGCGAAACACGATCGCCCGAAATCCGTCCCACTTCGGCTCGTAAAGGTAATCGCCCGTCGGCAGCTCGTCCGCGAGCTTGGCGAGCATTGGTTCAACCGGTGGCTTCACGTCGGACGGTTTGGTTGGTCACAGCGCCTGCTTCCAATAAGCATCTTAGCGCGCAGTAACCCGAGCGGCGACGGTACCTTGCAATGTCGTCGCAAAGCTGATATCGCTATATACAGTCAACTATAACGCAACAAGCCGGCGTCGCATGTCACGCACTCTGCTCTGCCTGGGGCTACTGTGCCTCACGATATCTGCTTCGCTGTCAGCGGCGGACGCGCAGGCACCGCAAATCTTGGTCTTCGCTGCGTCCTCCCTCACCGATGCCATGCAGGAAGCCAGTGCGGCCTACGAGAAGACCGTGCATGTGACCGTGAAGGCATCGTTTGACTCGAGTGCGGTTCTCGCGCGCCAGATCGAAGCAGGGGCCCCTGCGGATGTGTTCTTCTCAGCGGACACCGAGTGGATGGACTACCTGCAGAGCCGCAAACTCATCCAGGTGGCGAGCCGCAAAAATGTCCTGGGCAATCGCCTGGTTCTGATCGCTCCGACGCAAAGCCAGATCCAGCTCAAGATCGCACCGCACTTTCCGCTCGCGGCGGCGCTCGGGAAAGGGAGGCTGGCGACCGGCGACCCTGATTCCGTGCCGGCCGGCCGCTATGCGCGCTCGGCGCTGACGAACCTCGGCGTCTGGGACGAGATCGCCCCGCGCTTAGCGCGTGCGGAAAACGTCCGTGTCGCGCTGCTCTATGTCGCTCGAGGTGAGGCTCCGCTCGGTATCGTTTATGCGAGCGATGCACTGGCCGATAAGAACGTGCGCGTGGTGGACACCTTTCCCGCGGACACCCATGAGCCGATCGTGTACTCGATCGCGTTGACGAGACCGGCTAAGAGCCAGGCGCAGGCCTTTATTGCTTATCTGACCGGTCCGCAGGGGCGCGACATCTTCGTCAAATACGGTTTCACGGTCGACGATCATCGCGATCGTTAGATTAGTTCCGACTGTTTCGCTATTGTGACGACTTCTTGCCCTGCAGCGAGGTAGGCTGCGCTCACGATGCTCACGCTTCTTCCCGCCGCGGAGTCTCTATGTCCTTAAGAACAGCGATGGGTGTCGCCTGGATCGCGCTTCTCATCGCACCCGTACCTTTGAGCGCTGAGCCCAACAATCTCATCCTCTTCGTGCCGGACGGATTGAGGTCCGAGATCGTGGACGTGCAAAAGGCACCGGCGATGGCGCAGCTTCGAGACCAGGGGGTTAGCTTCGTCAACAGTCACTCGATGTTTCCGACGTTTACGACGGCGAATGCCTCGGCGTTTGCGACTGGCCACCGCCTCGGGGACACGGGCGACTTCGGCAACGTGATCTTCACGGGCTTCCCCGTGGCGGCTGCCGGCGGATCTATGACGCCGTTTCTGGAGTCAGACCCGATCCTCAGGGAGGTGAATGCGCACTTCGGTGGCAACTATTTGAACGAAGATTCGATCGCGGCGGCGGCGCAGCGTAGCGGAAGATTCTCCACCGCCCTCATCGGGAAGGCTGTAGCCACTGCGATCTTCGATCTCGCCGCGCTCAGCGGTGCGGGAACGTTGATCATCGACGACAGCACGGGGCATGAGGGTGGGGTACCACTTTCGAAGGAGTGGCAGGATGCAATCGCGGCATCCAAGCTCGGTGCCGTGGCGCCCGGTCGCGGGGACAACGGAAATCCAGGCGATAGCCGGCATCCCGGGACTTGGGTGCCGGACTATGCGCAGCAGCAATACTTCCTCGAAATCACGACCAAGGTGGTGCTGCCCAAGTTCAAGGCCGACAACAGGCCCTTTCTGCTCGTTTACTGGTCGCGCGATCCGGACGGCTCGCAGCATTACCAGGGTGACAGCCTCGACAACGTCGGCATCGGCATCAACGGCCCGACCTCGTTTTCCGCGATCCGTGACGCCGACGCCGCGCTCGCGGGGATCGAGCAGGCACTGAAGTCCCTGGGGCTGGCCGACCGCACCAATGTCATTGTCGCCGCCGACCACGGCTTTTCCACGGTCGCGAAGAAGAGTGACACGAGCCTCGCCGCTCACTGGAACTACCCGGATGTGATTGCGAGGGAGCTCCCGGTCGGATTCCTCGCGATCGATCTCACCGCAGCCCTGAAGAAGGAAGACCCGAAGATCAGGCTGTTCGACCCGGATGCGAAGAGCCAGCCGAAGGACTGGACACACGGCGAACATGCTGCGCTTGGGAATGCCCTCATCGGCTGGGACGCCGCGACACCCAAGCTGATCGTCGCCGCGAACGGCGGCTCGGATCTCCTCTACATACCTGAGAGCTTACCTAAGCGCGAGGTGCAGCGGCTCGGCGCGAAGCTCGTGCACATCCTCTTGAGCGAAGACTACGTCAGCGGGATCTTCGTGGATCGGGGCCGTCTGGGTGAGATCCCAGGCACGTTGGCGCTCGAAGACATTGGCCTGGCGGGCGGCGCGCGTCCGCCGACGCCGACAGTCGTCGTCAGCTTCCGCAGCTTCAGCACCGGCTGCAACAAGCCGACCCTGTGCGCGGTCGAAATCGCCGACACCAAGCTCCAGCAAGGCCAGGGTATGCACGGGACCTTCTCACGCGCCGATACTTGGAACTTCATGGCCGCCGCGGGCCCAGACTTCCGGGATCACTACGTGGACGAGCTCCCCGCGAGCAACGCCGACATCGGCATGACGATGGCGCATCTGCTTGAGCTCGGCCTCACTCCCAGAGGAGCCCTCCTCGGTCGCGTTCTGACCGAGAGTCTTCGAAGCGCCGAGCACGAGCCCCTGCCGGAGGTGAAGACTCACACCGTGAGCTCCAAGTCCACCGCCGACCACCAGCTGACCGTTCTCAAGACCCAATCCGTTCTCGAGACAACCTACCTCGATGCAGCTGGATTTCCCGGACGCACGGTAGGGCTCGAATAGCATGGCGGTCTCCGGTGGTCGATTGTCATTAGCCGATCGATCTGGCTACTCGCTAACGGAAACCGAGCTCAAAACTCGTGCCACGCCGGGGACTTGTCGCGCTAGGTCTTCAGCGTCCTCTATTGCGAGAGCGCTGCCGACGACGCCAGAGAGGTACACGACACCGTTGCGCGTGGCGACGTAGATCTGATTCGATCCGCCGAGGTCCGGATGTCGAGCTATCGCCGACTTCACGGCGGCCGTGATTTCCGCATCCTCAGTTCTCGTGTCGATTGAGGAGCTGTAGTTATCCGCGCACGCTGGAAGAGCCGCGCCCAGAATCAGAACTGCGTACATCGCCATGCACACTCTTAACTTGCTCACCGTAATCTCCTGGTTGCTGTCCGGCTAGAATGACCGAGCGCCGATAGGATCACGTCGATTGGTTACGTGATGTTCATCACTCATCCATTCGTTGGAGGGGACTCTGCGGACGTCCCGGATATTCCCTCCTGGAGCCCCTCCGCGTTCCCAGAGTGCGTTACACGTCGCACGACTCCCAGACGCTGCGCATCGAAGCGCGTGACGACGGTCGCGGCAGTGAGCGCGCCGACGGAGGATTTGGCATCCGCGGCTGCGCGAGCGCATGTGGCAGGCAGGCGGTGAGCTTCGCGTGGTGACTCAGCCGGGACGAGGCCTCGAGGTAACGGCGCTGCTGCCGCTGCGCGGCGGCGTGGTGTGATACGCGTTCTGGTCGCCCGGGCTCGCCGGCGCAGATAGCTCTCCGCCCACGGCATCGTGCGGGCCTCAACCGACGTGGATGTCCTTCTCTTTACGACGCCGCAGGGCTTGACCAAGCTGCGCACGCGCTTTCAGCGTGCAGGCTTTGACACCGAATTGCGTTATGGCGGGGCCGACGATGCCATTCCCGCAATGCTCCTCTTGAGCGACGGTCACAACAATCACGTCGATCTTCTGGGCGGCCTGCGCGGCATGGATCCGGCGATCTTCGCCAGGACCGTGGAAGTTCCGGTTCATGGGCGTGAACCTTCGCATCGTAGGCCGCGAGGATTTTATTGCGATGAAGTGCTTCGCCGGCGGCCCCCAGGACATCCTGGATGCGCAGTCCGCCTATTGCAGTGCGCGAGGCCCGGTAGATCTGGATCTGCTGCGCGCAGTGGCTCGTCGATTTGGTCGCGAAAGCCGACAAGCTCGAGCAAGTCCTCACCAGCTGAATGCGCGCTGCCGATCGCCAGCGAGCCGCCGCTAGTGCGAACATCCTTGCCGATCGGCGAGCTGAGCCGCTACTGCTTGACGAGTTCGACCCGGCGATTCCTGGCACGGCCCGTTTCGGTGTCGTTTGAAGCCACCGGTGCGGTCGGACCGTCGCCTTGCGCGCTCAGGCG
>Ga0187782_10000728_pt1 | contig 23073 bp, 13 predicted proteins | sample 0715_SJ02_MP15_2_FD_132454 | JGI IMG/M metagenome (GOLD analysis project Ga0187782, IMG submission 132454) | Tropical peat soil microbial communities from peatlands in Department of Meta, Colombia - 0715_SJ02_MP15_20_MG | ecosystem: Environmental > Terrestrial > Soil > Wetlands > Peat | place... | reverse complement strand
TCAAAATCCCGCAAAGCACGCTCACTTCCGACATAAATGTCCCTGGAATCGAAATCTGCCGTGACTGTCACCGGCAAGGTGGGCCGAAAGCTGGGGCGGCAGAGGGACGCTGCTTCGAATGTCACAGCTACCACGACTGGCGTAACGAGCGGCGGATCCAAGGGAAGTTCGATATCAGCCAGGTACGGGGCAGTGGTCCGGTTGCGCCACCGATAAGCACGCCAACAGCAAGCTCACAAGCCGACACCAGAAGATAGATCGATTCAGCAGGTCACGACGGCGTCTCTACGGTTTCTCCTCCGATTTTCCGAGCAGGTCTTGAAAAGACATCGGAAACGCCGGTTGCGATTTTTCTTGTGCCTTGACCGGTTCGGAAGGTGGTCCGGGAGGGTTATTGGTAACCGTGTAGAGTTGCCCATCGCGCAGATACAAGCGGTGCAATTCATCACGGTTAAAGGGCCTCGCACCGCGACGCCCGAGAACCGCTAGCTGATTGCCGGTTTCGTCCACCGCACGGTCGCGATCGATGCCACGTGAGATCGCCAGTGCGGGCTGCTTTGTGTGGTATGTAGCAATCAGTTTGGGAACCGGCCGGGGGCTGAAGCCGGCGAAGTTTGGATCATCCTCCGGGGCAAATACCTGCACGACTCGCATGCCATTGCGTCCATCCGCAACAAAAGCGAAGAGTCCTGAGCTTACCATCCCTAGCTTCACGTCATAGGCATCGTTGAGTTTGCCGCCGGCGTTGAACATTTGGTCGAGGCGGGGGTGTTCCGGCTGCTCAATGTCTATGATGGCCAGACCTTGCTTGCCGGCAGCGACGTATGCGTAGGTGCGAGCCGTGTAGACGTTTCGGGCGTCTTCCAGTGGAACCGTCGCATTGTCGACCACAACTGGCTTGCCGGGATCCGTAATATCCAAGACTTTTAGGCCGCCTCGATCCACCACAAACGCGTATCGGAATTGGACGACGATGCCTTTGGGAGCATCGAGCGCCGGTGTGCCGATTTGAGTTGTGATGCGCGGTTTCAGAGGATTATCGAGATCCACCACCACCAGACCGCGATCACCCAAGACGTAGGCGAATGTACCAGCAAATGCGATTCGGCGAGCACCGTTCAATGCGCCACCAGGATTGAAGGCTAAGGCGCGCTTCAGAAAATTATTATTGGGATCGCCATCGAGCAGCGTGCCTACGCCGGGAGTTTTGGCCTTCAGGTTAGGCTCCCCGACGATCACCAGCCCTTCGTACTTGTCGGCTACGTAGAGAAAGCCATACATCAGATGAATGGGTTGCTCCTCATTCTCCGGCCGGCGTGTACGTAGGGGATCGACGGCCAGCGTGCTGGGGGAGGCCAACGCCTGGGCATATTTGGTTTTCACGTAAAAATGTTGCCCGAGAGGAGAAACCGGAGCCGTGATGGTGCGCTCGGAAATGTCTTTGTTGTCCACGTTGGCGATGTCATAGACCCGCAACCCTCCCTTGCCGGTAGCGGCATAGAGGTATTCACCGCGTTCTTGGACGTCCAGGACATCTCCCGCGTGGTGCCAGTATTCACCGAGTTTCCGGTTGTTGTGCTCGAAACGTTGGTAGTCTTCCGGATATGCAACTTTCTGGAAGTCGCTGCCGATAATGACTGGCGGCTCATCATGCTCCGCGACGGCAACCGCATCGTATCCGCCCTTGCCGTCGGCCACATAGACGTAACGGCCCATGAAATTCATGAAGCCGCCGCCCTGGAGAATGACCTGGGACAGCCAGGCGTTGTTGTCCTTTTGGCTAGAGACGTGACAATCGGTGCAAGTGCGGGTCTCGCGGGTGCGCACGGTATGGGGCACAAACGTGCTGAACGACTGGCCGCTGAACCCCTCAGCCGAAACTGTCTGTTGCTGGTAATAGCCCCAATCGCGATCGGCATTTTGCGAGCTGACAAGAACGGCACAAGCAGAACGCACTGGAGCGACGCGATTCTTAGTTACGGTTCCGTCGATCCCGAGCATGTACATGTCGTCGCGCAGGATCTGAAAGTTGTAAGAAATGTAGTTGCGCGTTGTGAGCCCTTCATTGTGCAGCATGGGAGTCTTCTGGTTGGCGGTTTGCTGCAAGTGGCAGCCGAAGCAGGTGGGCAGCCAGGAGGAATGGCACGAATAGCAGGTCATGCGCTGATTGCTGTGGGCCAGCGACGAATCGTCGGCATTGGCGCCCCAGGTTTTGCCATCTTTCTGGATGGTTTTTGCGAGGCGGGATTTTTCGTTGTAATTGGGGCTGCCGGGAGTGATGGAATCCACCACTTGAACGATTTCCCATTCCTTCCCCTGCTCCAGCATCGAACGCTGGAAAAGGCGATTGTCCTTCCAATAGAAGCGGCGCTGTTGCCAGGGCGTAACGAGATTCGTCAAGTCAGTGCCGCCGCTCGGCGCTGCGGTGCCGGAAGTCTTCAGCGTAGCCCGAGACTGGATGGTGCCATGGCAATCGACACAATCAACCTCGATAGCATTTCGCGTCTCACCATAAAGTTTTCCGTTACCGTGGTTGTCCTGCTGGAAATGGCAGTCCACGCAGTGCATGCCCTTCTCGAGGTGAATGTCTTTGAGGTGAACAGCTTTGTCGAATTTCTTGGGATCATCAAACGGAACGATGTTGCTGTCCTTATCCAGCAGATTTCCTTTACGATCGCGCTGGTAGACTGCGCGGAACAACCAACCGTGGCTGTGAAAATCTGCGAATTGAGTTTGCGTCAACTTGGCGTTGAACTCGGGGCTACCGGTTTTTTCCAGAAATTGCGTGTCAGACCACAAGCCGCGAACGGCCGCAGCTTCCGGGTTGCGCTGTTGCACGCGATAACGGTCTTCGGGGGAAGGATAGCGCTGCTTGGCCGGATACATCAACTTGCCATCTTCTTCATTGTCCCACCACGTATAACCGAAATAAGTGGCGACCATGTTCGTGCCCGGGTGCATATGGCAGACCATGCACTGGCTGGATGGGATGGAGCGAGTGAACTGGTGCTTAATGGGATGTCCCGACTCGTTTTTGGGGATGGTGGGATCCGAGGTCGCGCTTTGGCCAAGATGTCCGAAGTTTGCGTACGGCCCCGAGTGCTCGTAAGAACGATCGTTGGCATAAACCACGTGACAAGCGCTGCACCCACTGGCTCGATAATCGCCGGGTTCGTCATTGGTACCCGGCAAATAAAGCATAGGATCGAGCAGTCGCGTTTTTTGCAAGCCGAGAAATCCCGGATCGGTCCGCAGTATGGTGCCGAACCCGCGCTGTCCGAGCTTGATGTCGGGATTTCCGGGAAGCTCGTCGAGCAGGGGATTGCCCACTTCCGGTTTTTCCCTGCCGCCGCGTTCAAATATGCGCAACACGTTCCCGGGTTGTGATATTTCCCAGCGTTCTAACGGCTGTAGATACGGGAGAACGCCCTTATCCCGCATTTCTTCTGGAGTGGGTGGCGGAACGGTCTTTACGATCTGCGGTGTACCATCAGTCGCGTAGCTTTCGCCGAAGCGGGGCGCCTTGAAGGGAACCGAACCATTGTTGTAGAGAGCTGCTCCCCAGAGCATTGCGCCATGCGACATCATGCTGGTGCGTGCGCGGAAGACTTCCATGGAGTGGCAACCAGATCGGCCGCAAGTGGTCTCTGCCACGCGCAAATCGCCGGGGTTGATGAATGCGATGTATTGTGGATCTTCCTTTAGCCATTTGGCGTAGGCACGTACCGGATTGGCAGAGTTCCGGGCAAACTGTTCCAAGCGGGAATGAGGATGGGCCTTGTTCTTTGCTTCCGTGTATTGATTTGAGGTGGCAGGGGTATTGGGAGGAATGCTGACGGTTGCATCCCCGCCGTGGCAATCCGTGCAGCCAAGGCGCACGGTTCCGGTGGTATGCATGGTCGGGCTGTCTTCCGAGGTGTGGCAAGTATTGCAACCCGCCGATTTTCGATCCGCATCCTCCTGGGATTGACCTAGCAATGTCTGGGACTGGTCGGTATTCATCCCTGCAGCTTGAGCACCTGAGTCGGGCCTGAGCGCGCGCCCCGAGACATCGAACATGACCAACAACAGACCGACCATCAGCGCGGAGCCGGCAACCCCCACGATAAATTTGTTAAAGGCCCGTCTCATGGTAAAAGCTCCACTAAAACCGGAACTTCAATCCCACCAAACCTGAAATCAGAGTTCTGTCATTAAAGATCTGCTCAAAACCGATGCCTGGCACCAGAGTGGACACGCCCGCAGTCAAGACGATGTTCTCGGTCAAGGGAGGGCGATATTCAATTCCAACTCCCAGATCAGTGCCAATGTTATGACGGATGCCGTTTTGGAATAGCAGCAACTCCAATGGTTCCGTCCGAACAAAACGCAAGTAATTGGCGTTAGCGAAGGCGCGAAGTTTGGGCTTGATGTTAAAGTCCGCTCCCAGGTTGAAAAGCATAAGGCCGGGATTTACAAAGTTCGCCTGCCCCTCGAATTTATTGGAGCGCAAATTCACCAGCAAACTGCCAGGCGTCGTCAAGGCCACTCCGGTGCCAGTCAGACGAATGCCCTCATTATCGAAGAAACTGAAAATGCTACCGGCAAAGTGGGTGTCATCGACAATGGCGTCGAATCCGTGGGCTGTGCCGTCGGTACGGAATACCCCGACATGGTTCGAATTGTCGCCAGACTGATACAAAAAGGATGTCCGGAAGCGCATCCAGTCTTTGTCGACTGAGAGCTCAAGCGCGCCCAATTGGGCGTTGATGTCTACTCGACGTCCCGCGATGCTGTTGAACGTGTCGTGCCCAAGGGCTTGATAGAAAACATGGCTTACATTGAGCCGCCCAATATGGCCATTGCTGGCCCAACCCAAGTAATAAGCCTTAATCTGATGACTATTGATGCCTTGGTTGACCACCAGGCCAATGGGAGCGGGCCGCACTAGAAAGCCGTTATCATCGAAGTGGATGGTGGGATCGTCGCGATTGTAGTGAAAGCTGAATTCAGTGGTGTAGCCTTTGGCCAAGAAATCTTGAATGTAGACGTTCCCGATGTAGACCTGCTGGTGGCGCGCTTGGAACGTATTCAGGTCGCTGTTGGTGTCTTTCTCCAGAAAGTAAAAGTACGCAAGATTGTAGTTAATGCGATTAGAACGCAAGTTGCCGAAAAGGCGCACGCCGGGCTGGTTCTCCGAAAAGATAAAACCGCGGAAATCGCTGTTGAACTGCTGGATTCCCGCTCGTATCGAAATGAAATCGAAGTTCGGGCTGAGATCGTGGAGCTTGGCTTCCACGAAACCTTCCTGCAGGCCGGCGTGATAGTCGAAGCGGTTGGTACCATCCTGCACATTGATGTTGACCAGCCCGCGTTCCCGGGTCTGCAAAAAATTGAGGTCAATGGCCGGAGTAAATCGAATACGAAAATCCGCGGGCCGGAAGCTGGTATCCCCACGAAACAGATCGAATGTGAAGAAGAAAGTTTGCGCCGCGAAAGCCTGTTCGCCGCGGCCGAAGAATGTCGACTCCCCTGGCTGCTCGGCAGAAATTCCGCTGGGGACCGGCAAACGGCGCACGTCAATGCCGGTTTCACTGGTACCGGTAAAATTGAAAAACCATCGCTGGCCGAATATCGGATAGTCGCCCTTCAGCCGGTTACGATCAAAGGGATCGTACCAATGCGAGCGAGTGTAAGGAAATTCTCCTGCCTTGGCGTAGCGGTTCCAACCGGGCAGCTCGACTGTCCAGCGATATGACTTGGGCGAAAAAATCTGCGTGTCCGGCGGCACGGCTTGAGGTATGGAATAAGCGGGAGGCGGCGTCAATGGCTGGGGAGTGCGAATTCCGGGATAGCCGCTGCTTATCGTGGCATCCGGGGGCGGTGCATTACTTGGCCGACCGGGTATACCCGACGGCCCCGGAGGAGCAGTCATCATAGGGTTCGCGAGTTCCAGGTGCAATTCCACCTGTTTGATCTGGCCGGCGGCGAGTGTGATCATGGCCGGGGGATTTGCGCCGTAGCCCGCGCCGCTGCCGCTGACGTCATAATCTCCGGGAGGAAGATCGCGCAGGCGGAATATACCTTCGCTGTTGCTGAGAGCTGTAAATCGCTGTTTGGTGGCGCGATTCACGGCGGTTATCATCACGCCGAGAACCGGGCGGCCATCCTGACCGAGCACCGTACCCACCAGCGCCGCCGTCATGCGGGGCTGCTGACCGGGTATACGCTGCACCTGGGCTGCTTCGCTGCCCGCCCAGCCGTCAAATCCAGACACAAGTAAGAGCAGAAAAGCGCAGTAGCGTAAGTAGCGATGGCACGTTTGCTTCACTGCCGCCGACCTCTGCATTCGTCTGGCTAAAGCGACCTGAGAGTTAAAGCAAATTTTGCCGTACAGTTGTACCACTTGTGGGCTAGCATTTCAAAGCGGATGTTCGAAGAAAAACTAAATAACAGTTGGTGAGCCGGTCTGGAACCAAGGGGTGGTCCTGTTTGGCAAAGTATGCGAGCTATTGCATGACAGCATTCCGCAGTGCTACCTTGTTGCGGCGTGGCTGCGATGACAGGGAAGGGTGATCCCGGAATGCAGCCGCGATCTTGAGATCGAATGATTGACTGCGGGATCCCGCAATCCCATGTTTAGTGGTGGTCGGTTGGTTTAGCGGGGCGATTCGAGGAATTTATATGAGGCACTGGCTGAGCCGTTTTGGCAATTACGCAGCCACCATCCTCACCATTCTGGCGCTGCTTTCTTGTGGCGGTGGCGGCAACTCTTCTCCTGTTTCATCCTCTGCCTCGTCCCCTCCGCAAACCGGCGGTGACCCTCCCTCGCTGAGTGCGAGTCAGGTCAGCAGCATCGTCCAGAATGCGATGCAATCGGTGGACTCGCCGATGGTGGTAGCGGTTGCGGATCGGCTGGGAAACATCCTCGCGATAGCCCGAACTCCCGGGGTTTCGGAAAATGCGACCGCCACGGGGAACTTCGGAGAAACCGTTCCTGCTGAAGAACTCGCACTGGGACTGGCTCGCACCGCCGCATTTTTCAGCAATGATCAGGCTCCGTTGTCTTCCCGCACGGTTCGGTTTATCAGCGGAATCCATTTTCCTCCCGGGGTGGCAAACACGGCTAATGCCGACCTGTACGGAATCGAAAATACCAATCGCGGGTGCACGCTCAGCACCAATTTCTTGGCGGGGCAGTCGATTCCGCCGGCGCGCTCCATCAATGGCACCACGCCCGGACTCGGAATCATTACGGGCAAGGCAGATGTTTTCGACAGTCAGCCCTTTGCCGTCAATCCAGGGGGCATTCCTATTTTTAACGGAGGTGCGGTCGGCGGAGTCGGTGTCGTGAGCATGGTAGGCCGATACGATATTGCCGAATTTGCTGCGTTTTCAGGTTCGCTGAATTCCGGCTTTCTGCCCATAAAATCGCTCCCGCCGCCCGGGATGGTGGTGATCGCCGGTATAGAGGTGCCCTTCGCAAATCAGACGACGCAACCGAGCGGCACCAGTCCTGCTTCTACTCCAATTACACCCATCTACGATATGGGTCCGTTCAGCGCCGCCACTCCTTTTCCCACGGGTTACTTGGTTGGCCCGAATGCCGGTTCAGTCCTGACAGCGCAGCAGGTCAACACAATCATCATGAATGCGGTAGCAACGGCCAGCATCACACGCGCGGTAATTCGCCTTCCGGTTGGCCAACACACAGAAATGACTGTTGCAGTTTCCGATTTGGACGGGACTCTGCTCGGCCTCTATCGCATGCACGACGGAACTGTATTCAGCATAGATGTGGCCGCTACCAAGGCCAGGAACGTCGTATGGTTCAGCAGTCCTGCAGGATCGGCGGACTTGCCTGGAGTGCCGGCGGGTACCGCGGTTACGAATCGCACCATCAGCTTTGGCGCGCAGCCATTCTTCCCTCCGGGAATCAATGGCACGTCCCCAGGTCCATTTTTTGGCCTCTTCGAACACGATGTTGCCAATCCTTGCACACAAGGCTCGCAGGTCACCACACCGCCGGGAAATAATCAAAGTGGGATCGTGTTCTTCCCTGGCAGTGTGCCGTTATATATCAATGGAGTGATGGTCGGCGGCCTGGGAGTAAGCGGTGACGGCGTTGATCAGGATGACTTTGTCACCAATGGCGGCGCACAAGGATTCGAGGCGCCCGCATCCATCCGGGCTGATCAGGTTGTGATCCGGAACGTTCGTCTTCCCTATTTGAAGTTCCCGCGCAATCCAACGGATCTTTAACAAAAGCCGCGGACAGCTGAGGGTGCAAGAAGATTCAGCCCTCGCGCAATTTGTGGCCGGTCAGATTGCCGAGACCATCGTAAGCAGCGTATTTATAAGTCTCGCTCAGCGTGGGATAGTTGAAAACCTGATCAATAAACTCATCGATAGTTCGTTGGTTGTCCAGAACGAACATTCCAATGTGAACCAGCTCGGTGGCGTTTTCGCCGATGATGCTGACTCCGAGAAGCTTTTTGTCGGCGCGGGCAAAGATCAGCTTGAGCATGCCTGCGGTGTCACCGGTGATGTGGCCGCGGACATTATTGGCATAGAAGGCGCGGCCCACGCAGTAATCGATTTTTTTCTCCCGGCACGACTCCTCGGTTTCCCCCACCACCGAAATTTCGGGGATGGTGTAGATTCCCATCGGCAACATCGAAGCAACCCGCTGTTTGTATTTGAAGCCGAAAGCATGGCAGACGGCTACGCGTCCTTGTTCCATCGAGGTGGAGGCAAGCGCCGGAAACCCGATCACGTCGCCCGCTGCGTAAATGTGGGGCACAGCAGTGCGATAGTTTTCGTCGACGGAAAGGTAACCACGCTCGTTCACAGCGAGTCCCACTTTTTCCAGAGATAGTCCATCGACCGCGGCCCGCCGTCCTGCGGCAAACAGCACGGATTCCACTAGCAGTTTCTTGCCGCTGCTCATCGCGACCTCGACACCAGACGGGGCGGTTTGCACAGTTGCCGGCCGCTCATTAAACCAGAACTGCATACCCAAGGCGGAAAGCCGCTGACGAAGCCTCTCAGAAATTTCCGTATCCAGGAACGTCAGTAGCCGGTCACGGCCATCTACCAGCGCGACCTGCGTGCCGAGCGCAACGAACACTGAAGCGTACTCGCAACCAATGACTCCGGCTCCTATGACCGCGAGGCTCGCTGGGATACGATCCATCTGCAAGAATGTGTCGGAGTCAAAAACTCGCACGTCGTCGAAGGCAATTCCCGCCGGCCGGTGTGGCTTACTTCCGGTGGAAATGAGAATGACATCCCCGCGTAGGCGGCGTGTACCGTTCGCGTCTGAAACCGATAAGGTATGAGGATCTTCAAAAGAAGCCTGACCGTGCACCAGTTCGATGTGATGCAGGGCCAGGTTTTTCAGGATCCGCTGCCGCTCCATTTCCACCACTTCGCGCTCATGGTGCATGAAATCCTGCACCGTGAGGTTGTCCTTGAGGGAGTAATCAATGCCGTACAAACCCCGCTGCTTCAGCCCAGAGAAGTAGAGAGCAGATTCCCGAAGAGTTTTGCTGGGAACCGTACCGGTATTGATCGAACTGCCGCCCACATACTTTGCGCGTTCGATGAGGGCAACACGTTTTCCGAAATAGGCAGCCTGTGCTCCGGCCTTTTCGCCGGCTGGACCGCAGCCGATCACGATGAGATCAAATGTGTCTAAGCTCATGAAAATCCTCAGAAAGCAGACGACCCGTAAATCCAATGTCCGGGTCGAATACGTACAGAGATCGAGAATTCTAGCAGCATGCGGAGAACAATAGTCGCCAGCCCCGAAAAGACCGAGGATATGTGATTAATATGTGATTAATACGACGAGGGTTAGGGGTAGCATATGGGATTAACATGGCAAAAGGCGGCCAGCGGCGCAAAGTGCGCTAAAATTGTGCGGCTTTGAATGACCGCCGCGGGGTGGCAAGGGAGGTTGCGACATGAGTTGGCTTCGAGACCAGGATTTCGAGTTGCGCCGCAGAAGCTGCTGGCCTGTCTCCGTTATCGGTTTATTGATCTTGCTGATGCTTCCGGCTGCGGTTGCGCAACAAACGACTCCACCTGCACAGCAGAAGAAACGTGTGGCCGTGCTCAACTTCGATTATGGCACGGTGCAGAGCGCAGTTAGTTCGATCTTCGGGACCAACGTCGACGTCGGCAAGGGAATTTCAGATCTTATGGTCCAGAAGCTGGTTGAAGACGGCAAGTACTCCGTAATTGAGCGCAATGCTTTGGACAAAGTTCTTAACGAACAGAACTTTTCCAACAGCGACCGTGCTGATTCTTCGACAGCGGCGAAGATCGGCCGAGTGCTGGGAGTCGATGCTGTCATCATGGGGACAATTACGCAGTTCGGCCGTGACGACAAAAACACCACGATAGGTGGGGGAGTTGTCGGAAACTACACCAACAAGTTCGGACTTGGTGGAGTGCAGAAGCGGAAGGCAAAGGCAGTGGTCGGAATAACCGCCCGCATGGTGGATACGAGCACGGCGGAGATTCTGGCGGCGGTAACCGGATCCGGTGAGTCAACCCGTGAGGGAACTTCTCTGCTCGGTGCCGGTAGCGGCAACAGCACGGCGGCAGGTGGGGCATACGATATGTCGAGTAAGAATTTTGCCGACACGATTCTAGGCGAGGCCGTTCACAAGGCGGTGGATTCTGTCGGAGGGCAGCTGGATGCGGAAGCGGCAACATTGCCCACTCGCAAAGTGCAGGTGGCCGGGCTGGTAGCCGATGTTAGTGGCAATACCCTCATCCTTAATGTCGGAAGCAAGTCCGGAGTTCGCGTGGGCGATATGTTAGATGTCAGCCGGCCGGTTCGCGCGATCAAGGACCCCGCTACCGGGAAGGTGATTAAAACTATCACCAACAAACTGGGCACTGCCACCATTACGGAAGTTGATGAAACGTCCGCCACGGCCACTTACAACGGGACCGGACCGGCGAAGGTCGGAGACTCGGTGACGAACGCTCAATAGGCTGGAAAAAGTTTGGCTTTCTGTGTGTGGCTCGGTTGTGAGTAGCGAATCTCTGTAGATTACAGGAGTTCTTGCGATGAGCGAACAGATTGGCAAGCGGGTAGGGGACTACGAAATTTTGGGGATCTTGGGTGCCGGGGGTATGGGCCAAGTATTCAAGGTGCGCAATGTTATCTCGGACCGTGTAGAAGCCATGAAGGTTCTCTTACCCGATCTGGCCGGACGCCAGGATTTGGCGAATCGTTTCCTGCGGGAGATCAAGGTTCTCGCCGGCCTGAATCACCCGAATATCGCCTACCTCCGCACCGCACTTACTCTGGACAATCAATTGGTCATGGTCATGGAGTATGTTGACGGTGTCACACTCGCGGCGCGCCTGGAACAAGGTCCGCTGCCGGTGCCAGAAGCTCTGAACTACATCGACCAAGTCCTGAACGCTTTGGGATATGCGCATCGGCAGAACGTGATTCATCGCGATATTAAGCCGGCCAATATGATGTTGACGCCGCAGGGCGTGATCAAGCTCATGGACTTTGGCATCGCCCGCTCGGCCACGGAGCGGACCCTGACAGCTACGGGTACGACTCTGGGATCCCTTCACTACATGTCGCCGGAACAAGTGAAAGGTGCAGCCACCGATGGCCGCTCCGATTTGTATTCGCTGGGTATCTCTTTGTACGAGATGGTGACGGGACACACGCCATTCCATGCGGATAGTGACTATTCGCTCATGGCAGCTCAGCTACAGGAAGAGCCGAAGCCGCCCATTGAACTGTGTCCGAATCTGCCGGCAGCGCTTAACGAGATCATCCTCACTGCCATGCAGAAGGATCCGGCCAATCGTTTTCAAACCGCCGATGCCTTTCGAAATGCGGTAAGCAATGTGGCCTCGGCCCTGCCGAAAGCTGCCGTTCCTGTGATTTTACCGGCAGCCAGCCCGGTTGGTGGCCCTGCGACCGAGTTGTTTAGGGGCACTTTGCCGACAGCTTCAGCCCCGAAGATTCCGGCCCCACCTGTTCCCGCGGCAACTGTGGGCAAAGTGCAGCCGGTTTCTTCACAGGGCGTTTCAGTGCAGCCTGGTCCTGCACAGCCCGTTTCCACGCAACACCGAGCCGAGCAGGCGCCTCGTGTTGCGCCGATGCCACCGCCGGGCGGCGCACACCGGGGCCTCTACATGTCGATGGGTGCGTTGATCGTGGTGGCTGTCCTGGTGGCCGCTGGGTTGTACATACCGCGCCACAGCAGCACTCGGGCCCATGAAGTCGGCAATGATCAATCGCAACCAACAGTGTCGCAGCCAGTGCAGAACCAGCCCAGTGAATCCAGCGGGGGACAACAGCAATCTGCCGGGGCTACAGCTGGCACCAGCGGCACCTCAGTTCCGGCGGTGACCCAGGCGCCAATGGCAAGCAGCCCGGGAGATGCCAGCCACAACTCCAGCCCGGATGTGACGGCAGTGCAACCTGCAACATCTTCTGCTAATCCGAATGCGGCCAGCAAGCCAAGGCATGCACGATCCCAAGGATCTTCGGGTGGCAATTCGAATCCGTCTGCCGAAACGTCCGGAGATGCGCAGAGCACCAATGAGCAGATTCAGGCGACAACTGCAGCCCAGTTGGAAGAACTGGAACAGGATATGGATCAACTCTCAAGCCGCGCCAACTCTGTGAACACGAGCTTGGATACCTTCAGGAACCAGCAGAGCGCACAAGGATTCGGATTACGTGGAGATATCTCCTCAGCGCAGGAATTGATGAAAACCAATCTCGCGAGGGCCCAGACTGCTTTGCAAAATCGGGATGTCAAGAATGCGAAAAAGTACATGGATCTCGCACAGCCTCAGGTTGAAACTCTGGAAAAATTCCTTGGCCGGTGAATGGCTTAATGGACTAAACACCGGCAGGGCGAGGAATGGGGGCTGCTCGCCTGCCGAAGGGCTGAACCCGGAATTCAATAATCGATCATCTTCCCCCAACCCTGAAGTGATTGTGGTATGCTGCTCCGCGCAAAAATAATCCTAGACTCGAGCCTTTCTTCTTGCGGGAGCGGCATCATGGCTAAGCGCTGGATCGTTGTAATTTCGATTTCGCTTTTGCTACTCGCAACCGCGAATGCACAAAAACCATACTCTACCGCGCAATCGTTCAATTTCTGCCCGCCGCACGCTGATACTCTCTACTGTTTTCTACCGCTGTTCGGATTGAAGGACTACAACAGCTATCAGTTTTCGGTGGCAGGCTTCCCGAGTAATTTACCTTTCAGTTTTCCGCCGTTCTCTGTGCAGTCGAACCTGAATTTGCGTCTGGATAGCCTGTTGGGCATTGAAACCTCTACTCGCCCTCTCCCCTCACCCGCCGCTGGCATTTCTCTGACCTTTGATCCAATGCTAGGCACGTTTATACCGTCGGCTGAGAGTCTCGGTCCTATCCTGAGTGATCGAGCGGAAACAATCGGAGCTCACCGCTTGAACCTTGGGTTTATTTATCAGCACTTCGGATTCCAGGAATTAGATGGCCAACCGCTGAATTCAGTGGGTGTATTCAATGCGAAGTTTCTTGGTGGTGAGTTCGCTCAGTCAGTTGCGTTACGGGTCGACGAGTTCACCACATTCATCACTTATGGCCTGACTAAACGTATTGATGTTTCGGCTGCCTTCCCGGTACGTACCGTGCACATTTCGGCAACCGGTCAGTCTGTGAATCCTTTCGCCACATTTAATTTTATTAATGGCCCGACTTCTTGTGCTTTACTCGTAAATTCAAGCCTTAGTGGAGCTCCGTTGCAGGGAATTCCACTCAAACCCCTTTCCCAGCTCATCGGGATACCGCAGTTGTCTCCCTGCTTCCCGTCGGGGTTCAGTGATAATAGAGGTAGTTCCGGTCTATCGGATATCACGTTCCGCGCTAAAGCGACTCTATTACACACTGAGCATGGAGGGTTAGGGTTAGGGATAGATGTGCGCACGCCGACGGGCCAGCCACTTAACTTTCTGGGGTCCGGTGCGTTTGGAGCCCGACCGTTCCTGATCGGATCATGGGGCAAACGCTTCCACCGCGTGTACCTTAGCCCGCATCTGAATATCGGATATCAGTGGAACGGCAGCTCGCTCTTAGGCGGAGTCCTTTTGGGAGAAGAAGGCCGCCTGCCACACGTGTTGTCCTATGCCGTAGGCAGTGAGGTAGGCGTAACGAAAAGAGCCACGATAACGCTGGATCTTGTCGGCGAGCGCTTATTCAGCGCGGACCGGAAATACGACTTCGCCACCATGCCTGGCTTCGCAGTGGTGACCACGCACTCGATAAGCATGAAGGACGGTTCTGTCGGCCTGAAGGTCAACCCTTGGCGCACTCTGCTGTTGACTGGGAACCTAGAAACCAGGCTGGATCGGTCCGGGCTGCGTGCCCGACTGATTCCGTTAGCTGGAGTCTCGTACAGTTTCTAACCAGACTTTTCTTCAGCCGTTGGTGTGCAGTCCCATCCCTTTCGTGATCTGTCCTCCCCGATAACTAAGTAAATCAGTCTGCTGACCAAGACGATTACGATCTCGGTGTCTACGCCCGGTTACACCGCGACTTTGGCGGCGCGAGCCTCATCCCAGATTCGCGTACTGTGGGTCTCGCGTAGCAGCAGGCTGCCCACCACAAACGTGATGCTCGCTACAATCATTGGGTAATAGAGGCCGGCATAGATATTGCCCGTGGCTGCGCACGTGGAGAGCCCGATCAGCGGCAGCAAGCCGCCGAATACCCCGTTACCTATGTGATAAGGCAAGGAAAGGGACGTGTACCGCACCTTGGCCGGGAAGGCCTCCACCAGGTAGGCCGCGATCGGACCGTAGACCATGCACACATAAATCACCTGCAGGAAGACCAGCCCTACCAACATCCACTCATTCGGGTTCGGGGCCTCTTTGGCCGGAACCAGTGCACCCGTGGCATCGGTCGTCATTGGGGTAAGGGCGATGGCACCGGTGACTTTGTTGCGCGTGGATTTTACCGTTACGACATTATTACCTGCTGCCCGTTCCATGGCCTTGTAGATCGGGATGTAAGTAATTACTGCCAGCAAACATCCCAGCATCATGATTTTCTTGCGGCCTAGCTTGTCCGAAAGAGCGCCAAACACAGTAAAGAAGGGCATTCCGATTGCCAGCGCAATGGCAATGATGATGTTCGAAGCACGCGGGTTGACCTTCAAAATGGTCTGCAGATAGAACAAAGCGTAAAACTGTCCCGTGTACCACACCACTCCCTGACCTGCCGTGGCGCCGAACAACGACACCAGTACTTGCTTGAGGTTCGGCCATTGCGTGAATGCGTCCTTTAAAGGCTGAACCGAGGCTTTGCCAGCGCTCTTGATCGACGTGAAGATGGGAGATTCCTTTAGCCGCAAGCGGATGTACAGCGAGATTGCGACCAGAATGATGGAGATCAGGAAGGGAATGCGCCATCCCCAATCACTGAACTGGTCCTTGGTCATCATGGATTGGGTACCAAGAATGACCAGCAGCGACACGAACAAGCCCAGTGTCGCCGTAATCTGGATGAAACTGGTGTAGAAACCACGCTGGTGATCGGGAGCGTGCTCACCGACGTACACTGCGGCTCCGCCATACTCGCCGCCCAAGGCCAGTCCCTGCAGAACACGGATCGCAATGAGAATAATCGGAGAGAGCCACCCCACAGTAGCGAAAGTCGGCATCAAGCCGATCAATGCAGTGGAACCGCCCATGATCGAAAGGGTGACGAGGAAGGCGTACTTGCGGCCGATCAGATCACCAATGCGGCCGAAGAACAGCGCTCCAAACGGCCGCACTACGAAACCCACAGCAAAGGTAGCAAGATAGGCAATGTAAGCGAAAGTTGCATTACCGGGGGGATAAAACTTTAAAGATAGAACCGCGGCCAGACTTCCGAAGATATAGAAGTCGTACCATTCGATCATGGTTCCCACAGACGATGCGGCGATCACAACCGGCAAACTGTATTCCCGCCGGGGACCATGTTCGGTGAATACTTGGGCGCTTGCATTCATTGCAATTACCTCCTGGTCAACAGGGATCACGCGGTAGGGCCGAAATCATCGGGGTAACTTCGCACTAATCGGTCAGATAGTCAAGGAGTTTCGTCACACGGACTTGGCCAGGAACACCGATAACGACACCGCGGGCTGAAACAACTGAAATGTCAGTTGGCCGTCGGGCCAGCAGGAGGCATTACAAATCGATATATGCTTTGACGGACTCGGGTTCGCTACCCAGGCGGAAATGGACCGGGCATCCGAGTTTGTCCAGCATCCGCCGAAGCGACAAGTTATCGCGCAGGATCTCTGCATTGACCCTGCGTAGCTTCCGTTTGCGGGCGACCTGCAGAAGTTGGAGCACAAGGTGTGTTCCAAGGCCCTTGGACTGCTGATCATCGGAGACCAACACAGTTGCTTCTGCTTCTCCCTCTATCGGCAAATCCAGCAGGCGTGCCACGCCAATGATCTGGTGCTGCCTGGTTACGGTCCCCTCACAATCTGCCACCAGGACAAGTTCGCGCTGAGGCTCGGGATTACAAATGCGCGACAGCCGCTCATGCGCAGTGCGCTGTTCAAGGCTGAGAGAGTTGAAATACCGCATGTGGACGCTATTTTCGGAAAGGCGACTGTGGAACTCCACCATCGACGGTTCGTCTTCGGGGCGAATGGGGCGAATCGTGACATTTGTTCCATCGCGCAGGACAAGGGAAGCAGCGGGACATACAGGATGGCTGGCACTTGAACTCGCGTTTGTCACTGACAATCCCTTGCGCGCTGGACCCGCTATCCTGACCCAAAACTATTGGCAATTCACCTTCGGGCCGGGGCCCTTCTGTGAAAGGAGAGTACCGCTTTGCTGATCAATTTGGTATAAGATTCGAGCGAAATCGAATCTCGCCCCGAACGACAGGGCCAAATCCTTTCCAGGCGAACTCCCAATGGAAGCGCGAATCCTGGATCAATTTCGAGCTGTGAACGGCGAGTCCGTGATCACCGAGTCGTCCCAGCTGCACACCTACGAGTGCGATGGGTTGACAAATTTGCGGGTTCTGCCGGAAGCGGTGCTGCTTCCCGGCTCAACCGCAGAAGTCCAGTCGATACTGCGCATCTGCCACAAAGAGAAGGTCCCGTTCGTGGCTCGGGGCTCAGGCACTGGGCTCAGCGGTGGCGCGCTTCCCGTGCAAGCAGGCATCGTCATCAGCCTGGCCCGCATGAATCGCATTTTGGAGGTCGATTTAGAGAATGCCCGGGTGGTGGTTGAGCCCGGCGTGATCAACACGGAAGTGACCCAGCGGGTTGCGCCGGCGGGTTATTTCTATGCCCCCGATCCATCGTCGCAATCGGTGTGCAGTATTGGAGGCAATGTAGCCGAGAACTCAGGCGGGGCCCACTGTTTGAAATACGGGTTCACGGCTACTCACGTGCTGGGGTTGGAGGTGGTGCTTCCCGACGGCTCATTGGTGCACCTGGGGAGCCGGGCTCTGGATCGTCCGGGGTACGATCTGACGGGAGTCTTTGTTGGATCGGAAGGAACGTTGGGGATCGCGACCAAAATCGTGCTGCGGGTCATGAAAAAACCCGAGGTGATTCAGACCCTGCTGGCGGCCTTCAACTCCACGCACGAAGCGGGAGCGGCGGTCAGCGAAATCATTGCGGCCGGCGTGCTGCCAGCGGCGATCGAGATGATGGATAACCTGGCAATTCAGGCGTCGGAAGCGGCGGTTCATGCGGGCTATCCGAATTGTGGTGGGCTCTTGCTGGTGGAATTGGATGGCTGTTTGGCGGAAGTCGAGCACTTGATCGCAGAAGTGACGGGGATTTGTAAGCAAAGTGGTGCTTGGGAAATCCGGGTCGCTCAGTCGGAGGGCGAGCGCGCCGTGGTATGGAAGGGCCGTAAGGCTGCGTTCGCCGCCATGGGACGAATCTCTCCCAGCTACATCGTTCAGGACGGCGTGATCCCGCGCACGGCATTGCCCAAAGTGCTGGACGCCATCGAGCGCATGAGCGCAGCCGAGGGATTGCGAGTGGCCAACGTTTTTCATGCTGGCGATGGCAATTTGCATCCACTGGTGCTTTATGACCGAAAAATCCCGGGACAGGAGGAGCGCGCGTTTGAGCTTTCGGTCAATATTCTGCGGCTGTGTGTGGAATGTGGCGGCTCAATCACCGGGGAACACGGGGTGGGAGAAGAGAAAAAGATGATGATGTCGGAGATGTTTGCCGAGCCCGATCTGGATACGATGCAACTGCTGCGCTGTGCCTTCGATCCGCACCAGCTTTCCAATCCGGGCAAGGTGTTCCCGCGCACTCGCCTGTGCGCCGAAAGAACCGGGCCGTATCAGCCGCATCCGCTGGAAGTGGCAGGAGTGGCGCAATTCTTTTGAACGCTGCCTTAAAGATGTGGCTGTCATCAGGGGTAACGACGCAGTGGCTTAAAGAAAGCAGATTCCTGTGGTCGGCTCCTCGGAATGACAACCAACGCGCTTCGATTAGGCTGAGGTCCATGGACATCGAGCCGTCTTCAACACGCCCGCCCTCGGCAGCTGCGATCGCTGACCTCGAGGCTGATCTGCGCGCCATAGTTGGTGAGGAATACATGCGGCAAGCGGCGCCAGAAGATTGCCTCGAGGGCGTCTCGCCAAGCGTTGTTCTCGAGCCGGGAACGGTTGAGGAGTTGGCGCGTGTACTGAAAACCGCGACGGAAGCCGGCGTCCACGTCATTCCGCGCGGTGGCGCAAGCAAAATGGAATGGGGGAATCTTCCCCGCTGGAGTGATTTGATTGTCTCCACGCGCCGATTGAATCGAATCGTGGAGCATGCCTGGGCCGATATGACGACGACGGTCGAAGCTGGATGCTCGTTTCAAGAACTGCAGCGAGCCCTGGCGCAGCACGGTCAACGATTGGCTCTTGACCCTCTGTGGCCAGAAAAGGCTACCGTCGGAGGAATTGTAGGAACCAACGACAGCGGACCGCTGCGCGTTCGCTATGGTACTCTGCGCGACTTGCTCATCGGAATCACACTGGTGCTGCCCGACGGAACTATCGCTAAGAGTGGAGGGAAGGTAGTCAAGAATGTTGCCGGTTACGATTTGCCGAAACTGGCGATCGGTTCACTGGGAACTTTGGGGATAATCGCCCAGGCTATTTTCCGTCTGCACCCTTTGCCGCGACAGACTCGGACCCTGTGCTTCCGTGTCAAAGATTACCGCGCCATGAACGAGCTGATCCTCTCAGTTCTGGATTCCACGCTGGTTCCGACGGGGCTGCAGATTCGCGCACGCGGTTCCGAGGCTCCAGAAGTCGATGTTCGGTTTGAGGGAACCGCAGGGGGTTGCGAACAGCAAATCGAGCAAGTCTCGCGCCTAACGGGTGACGCAATGCAAATCGAATCGGACGCGGATGCTTGGAATGCTCGAGCAGGGCTGTGGAGCGGGAATGAGCCTTCACTGGCCGGAAATTTTAGCTTGCTGCCGGCGCGCCTGGAAGGGTTGTTCGATTTGCTGAAAACCACTGCAGAAAGGCAGAGTTTGTCGTGGCGTGCCGTCGCCCAAGGCGTGGGAGTGGGGCTGCTACGCCTTGAAGGAGCCAGTTACTCAGTTCTGTTAGCCGTGATCCGGGAATTGCGTCAGAGTCTCGAACAGGGCGGTGGATCACTGGTCATCCTGCATTGTCCTGCCGAAATCAAATCCCAAATCGATGTCTGGGGCAGCGCCGGAGATACCCTGCATCTCATGCAGAACATCAAAGCCCAATTCGACCCAGCAGGGACCTTGAATCCTGGGCGCTTCATTGCGGGGATCTGATGGCACAACTCGCAGCCAATCCAGTCGCGGCTTGTGGCGCCTTCGATGCGCATCATCCGCCCTCGTCCGAGTTGATCGATAAGTGCGTGCATTGCGGGTTCTGTCTCCCGACGTGTCCCACCTATTCGCTTTGGAAAGAAGAAATGGACTCGCCCCGCGGACGGATTTATCTGATGAAACTAGCGTTGGAGAACCGCATCCCTCTGGACGCGACGTTTGTCCGCCACATGGATAATTGTCTGGGCTGCATGGCCTGCATGACAGCGTGCCCATCTGGAGTGCAGTACGACAAGCTGATTGAAGCGACACGATCCCAGATCGAAACCAATTACAGCCGTGGCGTGAGTGCCGGATTCCTTCGGCGGATGATGTTTGCTTTCCTTCCCCGGCCTGACCGCCTTCGTCTATTGCTGGGACCAATGCGAATGTATCAGCGCTCGGGGATGCGGTCGCTGGTTCGCCGCAGCAGATTATTGAGACTGTTTTCTGAGCGCATAAGAGCGATGGAAGCTCTGATGCCAACCATCGCAACTGAGGCGAAGCCGCTTCCGGCCTGTATGAAAGCGGAGGGAGAACGGCGACTGCGGGTTGGGCTTCTTCTGGGATGCGTGCAACAAATCTTCTTCTCCGAAGTGAACCTTGCCACCGCCCGCGTGCTTTCGGCAGAAGGTTGCGAGGTCATAATTCCCCCGGACCAAGGCTGCTGCGGCGCGCTGCTCACCCACGCCGGGGAAGAGGAGCAAGCGCTGGCATGTGCCCGCCGCACCATCGATATGTTCGAACAGGCCGATGTTGACGCGGTTGTCATTAATGCCGCAGGTTGCGGTTCAAGCATGAAAGAGTATGGGCACTTATTGCGCGATGATCCGAAATATGCGGAGCGCGCGAAATCGTTTGCTGCAAAATGCCGCGATATTTCCGAAGTACTTGCGGAGCTGCAACCACGTGCGCCGCGACACCCGCTTCCGGTGAAGGTTGCTTACCATGACGCGTGCCATTTGCAGCACGCACAAGGGGTTCGCGCTCAGCCACGCAAGGTGCTTGGCCAAATTCCGGAATTGCGTCTTCTTGAGCCTGCTGAAGCGGCACTTTGCTGTGGCTCGGCGGGAATCTACAACCTGGTCAAACCAGGTCCGGCGGCAGAATTGGGTGATCGCAAAGTGCGCAATATGCTGGCCACTGAATCGGAGATTGTGGCCTCTGGAAATCCCGGCTGTCTTTTGCAATTGCAGAGCGGCTTGCGGCGCGCGGGAAGCACACTACCGGTGGTTCATACCGTGCAACTGCTCGATGCTTCCATCCGCGGTTTGACGGTCGAGTCTCTTCTGCAACATGCTTCGTAATTGCGGGCATCTTGCCGGTCCACACGGGATAGCCGGGACTCGGTGTAATGGTCACTTATCATTGTGACGGACATCACCTGCAATCGTGCTTCTGAGGTGTTAATAAATTGCCTGCGGGCAGTCCAAGGGCGTAGTGTAACTTTTCCTAACCGTGTGGAAGATTTCGGCTGCCGCCTCAAGGAGCTCCGTATGATGCGATCGCGCCTTCTGTTAGGGTTGGTCATTGCCGTTGTTGCTTTCCTCTCGACAGGTTGCCAAGGCAAAGGTGCGGGAGGCAATACCTTCAAGATCGGAGTAGTCACCTCGCTCACCGGCAGCAACGCTGCCTTCGGACAGGCCCACAAAAACGGCTACACTATCGCGCTGCAGGAGATCAATGCTAAAGGCGGCGTGCTCGGCAAACAGGTCGAACTCGATTATTACGACGACCAGAGCCGCCCCGATCAGGCGGTACAAGGCGTTTCCAAACTGGTGGACCAGGATCGCGTGCCGGTTGTGCTGGGCGCCTACTCATCGGAGAGTACTCGCGCCATTGTGCCGGTGGTCACGCAAAAACAGATCCCGCTGATTATCCCCACTGCGGTCGCTGACAACGTAATGGAAAGCGGTTCGCCCTGGGTGTTCCGCATTTGTGCCGGTTCAGGTTCGTTCGCGGCTGCGACACTCGATTTCCTGAAGAACAACGGCGATCCGAAGAAGCTGGCAATTGTTTACGAAAACACTAACTTCGGTCAGGCAAACAATAAGTCTATGACCGACGCTGCAAAGGCTGCCGGCCTCAATCTGGTAGACACCGAGGCTTACCAGGCCAGCTCGCCGGATTACAAATCTTTGTTGCAACGGGTGAAGGGGAAAAATCCGGAAGTCATTTACTTCGCCTCTTACCTGCTCGACGCCAGCACGCTCATGCGCCAGTCCGAGCAGCTGAATCTAAATCCGAGATATTACACTTCGGCAGGAACTGGTTTCGCAGCAGCGGAATTTCCGACTTCGGACAAAGGCGCCGGGAAGTATGCGGAGTACACATTCTCGGTTTCGCAGTGGCTGCCTTCCGCCAAATGGAAAGGCTCAGCGGATTTCGATCAAAAATTCTTCACGCTCGCCGGTTCGCATCCCGCCTATCACGCGATGGAAGCCTACGCGGTGCTGCTGGTCGCAGCGGCCGCGATCGATAATGCGAAGTCAGACCAAGCGGCGGCAATTCGTGATGCTATCAAGCAAGTAAACCTGCCGGAGACGCCGTTTGGCCCGGTGCAATTCGATCCCCGGGGCCAAAACCAGCACCCAGTACTGATCACGCAGGTGCAGGGTGGGCAATATAAGGTCGTCTGGCCCCCCGACGCTGCCGAGAGTAAGCCGATTATTCCGGCTCCCGAGTGGTCGAAACGTCCGCAATGATGGAGCTGCTCGGCGTCGACGAGAGGACAGAGTAAAATCAGCCGACGGTCGCGCCTCGGGGATAGGAATGGCGCAGGATTTATGCTGAACTGGATCTATGTCGCGCTGCAAGCCATCGTCAACGGTCTGTTGACCGGCGCGCTTTATGCCCTCATTGGAATGGGCATGGCCCTCATCTTTGGCGTCATGCGAATCGTTAACTTCACTCATGGCGCGTTTCTGATGATGGGCATGTACATCACCTATATGGTGTTCCAGGCGACTGGAGTGAGTCCATATTATCAGTTCCCGATCGCCGGTCTTGCCCTGTTTGTTGTCGGCTATGTCACCTATATGGGACTTCTACGGCCCATTCGCGGGCAAGTGGATTTTATGGTGATCCTGCTGACCATGGGACTGGCGCTGATTCTGGTGGACGGAGCGCAGTTGATTTTCGGCGCCGACTATCATCAGATCAACATTCCACTTCTGTCGCGGAACATTCGCGTCGGTTCACAAATCTTTATCAATGCGCCCT
>Ga0187782_10000727_pt1 | contig 23077 bp, 17 predicted proteins | sample 0715_SJ02_MP15_2_FD_132454 | JGI IMG/M metagenome (GOLD analysis project Ga0187782, IMG submission 132454) | Tropical peat soil microbial communities from peatlands in Department of Meta, Colombia - 0715_SJ02_MP15_20_MG | ecosystem: Environmental > Terrestrial > Soil > Wetlands > Peat | place... | reverse complement strand
CGGCGAGACGCTCTACTGGCTTGCGCCGGCGAAATTCAGCCAGATCGTGACGCCCTGGGCCGCGCCGACCGGCGCTCCGTTCTGGGGACGCGCCGCGATCCTGGCGCTGACGACGCCGACCGCGCTCGCGCTGCTGATCGCAGGCTTCGTCCTCGCCGCCGTGGGGCGGCCGGCGCGCCGATAGCGCCGACCTAGGTCAGTGGATTTCGTCCATCTTCTCGAACGCGGCGCGGATGCCGGCGCTCGAAAATCCGCTCCGCTTGCAGGCGTCGAGAATGATTTTCTCCTTGCGCTGAAGGGTTTCAGCCGCGTCGGCGATTTTCTCGGCGATTTCCGGCGGGATCACGACCGCGCCGTGACGGTCCGCGTGGATCAGGTCGCCAGGCTGGACGCGCATCCCCGCGACCGTCACAGGACAATTGAAGGCGACGACGTCCGCATGGACGTGCGAGGGCATGATCGACCCCGCAAGCACGAAGAAGACTTTGGCCATCATCGCGATGTCGCGAACCGAGCCGTCCGTGACGACGCCGAGGCAGCCGAGGGCGGCGTGAATGTTGGTCTGCACCTCGCCCCAGAAGGCCCCGACGCCCGGTTCGCTCTCGTCGCCGTCCTGAATGACCGCGACGCCGGGCTTTGGGCCCTTGTCGACATGCTCGTAATAGCCAAGCCGCATCCGGCGCTGGTCGGCCGGCGAAAGCGCGCTAGGCGCGCTGCATCTGATGATCGCGGTGCGCGCAAAGCCGACGATCGGCGGCAGGTCGGGGAACGGACAGACGAAAGGCCTCCGGTTGAAGCCCGTCCGCCGGCGCTCGGGCGCGAGGCCCTCGATCGCGTTGCAGACCGTCGGCGTGTCGATTCGTCGCAGCGCCTCGAGCGCGCGCGTCGAAATACCCAAGAGTGAAGCCTCCTCAAAAAAGCCGTCATGACAAGCCTAGCGCAGTCGGCGGCGCTTGTCTGGCGGGGCGTTGGAACGGGGCGCCGCCGCGTTCAAGCCTGTGGGGTTCGACGCGCTGAAACGGGCCGCGTTTCCGTCCCATCCGGCAATGTCTTAAGCCTTCAACCGATGCGCCCGCCTCTCCTTGACCCCCTGTTTGCCCCGGCGACGGCCCTTCCGGGGGTCGGCCCGCGCAGCGCCAAGCTGCTCGAACGATTGCTCGACCGCCGCGAGGGGCCACGCGTTCTCGACGTGCTCTTTCACTTGCCGACCGGGGCGATCGACCGGCGCGACCGCCCGAAGATCGCCGAGGCGCCGCGCGACGCCATCGTCACGATCAAGGCGCGCGTCGTCGAGCACCGCCCGCCAGGCGCCCGCTCGCGCGCGCCGTTCCGGGTGCTGGTCGAGGACGAGACCGGCGACGTCGAGCTGGTGTTTTTCCTAACCAACTACGACTGGGTGATGCAGCGCTTACCCATCGGCGAGACGCGGTGGATTTCGGGCAAGCTCGAACTCTATGACGGCCATCTGCAGATGGTTCATCCCGACCACGTGATGACCGAGGCCGAGCTCGCCCGCATGCCTGAAGTCGAAGCGGTCTACGGCCTGACCGAGGGGCTTTATCCGCGGACGATGCAAAAGATCGCCCGCGCGGCGCTGTCGCGGCTGCCCGAGTTGCCCGAGTGGATCGACGAAGCGGCGTTGAAGACGCTCAACGCCCCGTCGTTCACCGCCGCGTTGCGGGCGATGCACGCCCCGAGCGCGCCTCAAGACCTTGACCCTTTGGGACTCGCGCGGATGCGGCTGGCCTATGACGAACTTCTCGCCAACCAGGCGGCCCTCCTGCTCGTCCGCGCCCGCATGCGCTTGCTCGCCGCGCGGGCGCAAGTCGGCGACGGCCGGCTGGTCGAACCGATCTTAAAAGCTCTGCCCTTTGAACTCACGCCGTCGCAAACGCGCGCCCTCGCCGAGATCCGCGCCGACCTCGCGGCGGAAAAGCGGATGATCCGCTTGCTGCAAGGCGATGTCGGCTCAGGGAAAACGATCGTCGCGCTCCTCGCGATGGCGCAGGTCGTCGAGGCCGGCCGGCAGGCCGCGCTGATGGCCCCGACCGAAATTCTGGCGCGCCAGCATTTCGAGCGCCTCGCGCCGCTCGCGGCGCCGGCCGGGGTCCGCATCGAGCTTTTTATCGGCCGCGACACGGGGCTCAAGCGGCGGGCGCAGACGGCCGCCCTTGCGGCCGGCGAGATCGACATCGCGGTCGGCACCCACGCTTTGTTCCAGGAGGGCGTCCAATTCCGCGATCTCGGCCTCGCGGTCGTCGACGAGCAGCATCGCTTCGGCGTGCATCAGCGCCTGGCGCTCGCAGCCAAGGGAGAAGCTGCCGACCTTCTCGTCATGACCGCGACGCCGATCCCGCGGACGCTGGTTCTCGCATTTTTCGGCGACATGGACGTCTCGGCGCTGACCGACAAGCCGCCCGGCCGCCTGCCGATCGACACGCGCGCTATGCCGCTCGACCGGCTGGACGAGGTGATCTCAGGGTTAAAGCGCGCGCTGGCCACGGGCGCGCGCGCCTATTGGGTCTGTCCGCTGGTCGAAGAAAGCGAGACGCTTGACGTCGCGGCGGCCGAGGCGCGCGCCGAAGCGCTGAGAGCAGAATTCGGAGACGTCGTCGGGATCGTCCACGGACGCATGAAAGGTCCGGACAAGGACGCCGCCATGGCGCGCTTCCAGAGCGGGGAAACCCAGATCCTTGTGGCGACGACGGTCGTCGAGGTCGGCGTCGACGTTCGGCAGGCGACGATCATGATCGTCGAGCATGCCGAGCGCTTCGGCCTCGCCCAGCTCCATCAATTGCGCGGGCGCGTCGGGCGCGGAGGCGCGCGGTCGAGCTGCATTCTTCTCTATAAGCCGCCGCTCGGCGAGGCCGCGCGCGCCCGCCTTTCGACGCTGCGCGAGACGGAGGACGGCTTCAAAATCGCCGAAGAAGACTTGAGGCAGCGGGGCGGCGGCGACGTGCTCGGCGTCAGGCAGGCGGGCGTTCCCGGCTTCCGCATTGCGCGGCTCGAAACGGACGGCCAGCTGCTGAGGCTCGCCCGCGAGCAGGCGCAGCGGGCGCTCGGCGCCAACGAGCGCCTGCAAGGCCCGGAGGCGCGGCCCTTAAGGCTGCTCCTCTACCTTTTCGAACGCGACGAGGCGCTGCGCCTTTTGGAGGCGGCTTAGGGCGCTTAGGCAGGGCTTCCGTTTCGGCGCCCGGCGCGTCCTTCGCCCCGCGGCCAGGCCCACCTTCAAAGCCGCGTCGCGTCCCGCTACAATCTCCCCGGTTGGGGGAAGGGTTTATGGCCAGACCGCCAGGGAATGGATCGAACGTCGTCAGCTTCGTCGGGCAGAAGGGGGGAGTCGGCAAAAGCACGCTCGCCCGGCTCCTTGCGGTCGGCGCGGCGCATCGCGGCCGCAAGGTTCTGCTCGCCGATTTCGATCTCGAACAGTTGACCTGCGTCGAATGGAACGCGCTGAGGCTTCGCCGCTCCATCGAGCCGGAAATCGACGCGCGGGCGATGAAGAGCCTAAAAAAGCTCCACCAAGACGGGGCGCTCGCCGACTTCATCGTCGTCGATACAAGAGGATTGGCCGACGGTCTGACGAAAGAGATCGCCGAAGAGAGCGACGTCGTGTTTCTGCCGACCGGCCCGACGGGCGATGATCTGCGTCCGACGCTTGCGCTTGCGCGCAAGCTCGCCAAGCGCGGCGCCGACGGGCGCCTGGTGATCGTGCTCTCGAAGGTCGGGCGCTCGGAGCCGCAGCTCGACAAGGCGAGAGAGACGATTGAGGAAGCGGGCTTTGAATTGCTCTCCGCCCACTGGCCGCAGCGCGACGGCTTTCAGGCCGATCTCGACTCAGGCCGCGCCGGCCGCGAGGCGCACAACCCCTATCTGCGCGAGGCGGCCGAGGCCTTGGAGGAGGCCCTGCTGAAGCGGATCGCCGGCGCGAAACCGCGGCGCGGATAGGCCATACGGTCCCCCTCTCCCCGCTTCAGCGGGGAGAAGGCCGGGGCGAAAGGCTTGAGCAGGCCTATCCGGAAAAGTCCGGGTAAGCCCCTCGTCCGGCGCCACAGCCCGTCCGAATGGACGGGCGTCCATTCGGACGCCCTATGGCGCCGCCTTCTCCCCGCTTAGCCGAGGAGAAGGGATGCTACCCTACAATCTCGTTGCCCGAGAAGAACTGCGCGATCTCTGCTCTCGCGGTCTCCGGGCCGTCGGAGCCGTGCACCGAATTCTCGCCCATCGACAGCGCGAAGTCCTTGCGGATCGTGCCCGCCGCGGCCTTCTCGGGGTTCGTCGCGCCCATCACGTCGCGGTTCTTCTGGATGGCGTTTTCGCCCTCGAGCACCTGCACGACGACCGGCGCGGATGTCATCATCTCGACGAGCTCGGCGAAGAACGGGCGCTCGCGATGGACGGCGTAGAAGGTCTCGGCTTGCTCTCTTGTCATGCGCAGGCGCTTTTGCGCGACGATGCGCAAGCCCGCCGCCTCGAGGCGCTGATTGACCGCGCCGGTCAGGTTGCGGCGCGTCACGTCCGGCTTCAGAATCGAAAAGGTCCGCTCGAGAGGCATGGGCGTCAAAGGATCCTAAAGGCGTGTGGGAAAGCGCGGCGCTTATAGGCACGCTGCGACCCGAGCGGCAAGCCGGGCGCCGGAAACGCCATTTGAGACGTCGCCGGCGCAGCCCCGGTTGCAACGATCTTACAAGCGACGCGCGACGCTCCGTGTTTGGCGTGATTAAGAAGCGCGCTTTCACCCACGCCCGCGCTCGCGCCTCAGCCGCGCCCAATAGTCGAGCCGCTTGCGGATTTCCCGCTCGAAGCCGCGTTCGACCGGCTCATAGAGCCTCTGGCGGCCGAGCGCCTCGGGCCAGTAATCCTGGCCGCTGAACGCGTCGGGCGCGTCGTGGTCGTACTCGTAATCCGCGCCGTAGCCGTGCGCCTTCATGAGCTTCGTCGGCGCGTTGAGAATGGTCTTGGGCGGCGCGAGCGAACCGCGGTTGCGCGCCAGAGCCTCGGCGGCCCCGAAGGCGCGATAAAGCGCGTTCGACTTCGGCGCGGTCGCCACGTAGACGACCGCCTCGGCGATGGCAAGCTCCCCCTCTGGCGAGCCAAGGAAGTCGTAGGCGTCTTTTGCGGCCGTCGCGAGCTTGAGCGCCTCAGGGTCGGCAAGACCCACGTCTTCGACCGCCATGCGCACCACGCGCCGGGCGATGAACAGCGGATCCTCGCCGGCGTCGAGCATGCGCGCGAGATAATAGAGCGCGGCGTCGGGATCGGAGCCGCGCACGCATTTGTGCAGCGCCGAAATCAGGTTGTAATGGCCGTCCTGGGCCTTGTCGTAGATCGGCGCGCGCCGCTGCACGACGTTGGTCAGGGAGGCGACGTCGAGCGTTTCGTTCGTCTGCGCGGCGCGCACGACGTCCTCGGCAAGCGTCAGCGCCGCGCGTCCGTCGCCGTCGGCCATGGCGATCAGCGCCGCGCGCGCTTCAGCCGTCAAAGGCAAAGGCTGGCCGAGCTCATGTTCTGCGCGCTGCAAAAGCGTCTCGATCGCGGCTTCGTCGAGCGGCCGAAAGACCAGCACGCGGGCGCGCGAGAGCAACGCGGCGTTGAGCTCGAAGGAGGGGTTCTCCGTCGTCGCGCCAATGAGCGCGATCACGCCGTCCTCCATGACGGGGAGGAACGCGTCCTGCTGGCTGCGGTTGAAGCGATGGATCTCATCGACGAAGAGCAGCGTCCCCCTGCCCGTCTCGCGGCGGGCCCGCGCGGCCTCGAAAATCCTCTTGAGATCCGCGACGCCCGTATGGATCGCCGAGACCTGCACGAATTCATAGCCTGCGCGCTCGCCAATGAGCCGCGCAACTGTCGTCTTGCCCGTGCCCGGCGGTCCCCAAAAGATCATCGAATTGAGCGAGGGCGCGGAAAGAAGCCGCGTCAAAGCGCCGTCTGGGCCGATCAGATGGTCTTGGCCCGCAACGTCCTCGAGCCGGCGCGGACGGAGCCGGTCGGCGAGCGGGGCAAGGGGCGGTTTTGGGGAATCCATCGGGGGCGGGACGCGGGGAGCGGCAGTTTAGGATAAGCTTTCGTTGCGCGGTATCGCCGCAGCGTTCCTTCTCCCCGTTTCACGGGGAGAGGAGCCCGTCCCCGGGCGAAGTCCCGGGGATGGCCGAAGGGCCGGATAAGGGGCTTAAGCAGGCCTTTTCGGAAGTGGCTGCGCTGCCCCTCACCCTGACCCTCTCCCCGTTTCACGGGGAGAGGGGATTGCGCGTGTTTACCTTGAGAACGAGACTTGCTCCAAGTATCGAGGCCTCATGTCGCTTGAAGCTCTCTCACGATCATCCGGCCTCGCCGCCGCCTCGCCCCGCGAGGCCGACCTCGATGAGGCGGCGCTCAAGCGCATGGAGGACTTCTACTCGCGGCTGGTCGGCGCCGGCCTCATCCCCGGCGCCGCCGCGCTGATCGCGCGCGGCGGCAAGCTCGCCTTCGTCGGCCTCTTCGGCGCGCTCAAGCCCGACGGGCCGCCGATGCCGCTCGACGCGATCTTCCGCATCTATTCGATGACGAAGCCGATCGTCTCCGTCGCGGCGATGAGGCTTGTCGAAGAGGGGAGGCTCATCTTGACCGACCCGCTCGCCAAATTCGCGCCCGCCTTCGAGACCGCCCGCGTCGGCGTCGAGCGCGACGGCGAATTGACGCTCGCGCCGCTCAAACGGCCGATCATGATCCACGATCTCTTCCGCCACACCTCCGGCATTACCTACGGCTTCACCGGCGGCTCCGAGGTTCAGAAGCGCTATCTCGAAGCGAACCTCATGAGCCAGGAGAAGACCGCGGCCGAGCATGTCGAGACGATCGCCCGCCTGCCGCTGCGCTCTCAACCGGGCGAAGTCTGGGACTACAGCAATTCAACCGACGTGCTGGGCCGCGTGCTCGAAATTTTGGAGGGCCAGCGCCTCGGCGAAATCTTAGGCCGGCGCGTCTTCGATCCGCTTGGCATGAGCGACACCGCCTTTTTCACGCCGCCCGACAAGCTCGCGCGGCGGGCGGAGGCGTTTTCGCTGGCGATGCTCGAAAACTTGCGCATTGATCCGATCGCCGCTCAGGCGCCGCCGCGCTGCGAGTTTGGCGGCGGCGGCCTGGTCTCGACGCTTTCGGACTATGTGCGCTTTTGCGCGATGCTGGCGGGCGGCGGCGGGGCGCGAATCTTGAGCCCGAGAACGATCGCCTATATGGCCGCCAACCACCTTGGCGCCGAGGTTAAGGTCGATCATCCGCTGCTCGCGCCGGGCAATGGATTTGGGCTCGGATTTGGGGTGCGGGTCGCGCCGGGACTTGCCCCGACCATCGGCTCGGTCGGCGAATATTATTGGGGCGGGATGGCCGGCACGGCGTTCTTCATCACGCCGGCCGAAGATCTCTTCGCCATTCTCCTGGCGCAAGCGCCCGAGCACCGCGACTTCCTGCGGCAAACGTTCCGCAATCTCGTATATTCGGCGCTGGATAGGGGACGCCTCCCCTCTCTCCGCGCAAAGCGGGGAGAGGGCTAGGGTGAGGGGCAAGCGCGAACGTATCCGGACAGGCCCCGAGCCGCCCCTCATCCGGCCTTCGGCCACCTTCTCCCCGTTGCACGGGGAGAAGGGGCGCGGTCCCTACCAAACGCCGGTATTGGGCATCGACGACCACGGCTCCTTGGGCGGAAGCGCGTCTTCGCCCTTTTGGATCAGCTCGATTGAAATGTTGTCCGGCGTGCGGATGAAGGCCATTCGGCCGTCGCGCGGCGGCCGGTTGATCGTGATCCCCGCCTTCTGCAACTTGTCGCACGTCGCATAGATGTCCTCGACGCGATAGGCGAGATGCCCGAAATTGCGCCCGCCTGTGTAGACTTCCGGGTCCCAATTGTAGGTGAGCTCGAGCAGCGGCGCGCCGGTCGCCTTGGATTCTACGACGTCCTCGGGCGCGGCGAGGAAAACCAGGGTGTAACGGCCTTTCTCGTTGACGCTGCGGCGCACTTCGACGAGGCCGAATTTCTTGATGAAGAAGTCGAGGGAAGCGTCAAGGTCGGTGACGCGGACCATCGTGTGCAGATATTGCATGGCGGCTTCCTCCGGATTTGCCTCGTCGAGGCGCAAGCATCATAAAGGCCGCCACGCGGCGCGGGCAACCTTCGATCCACGCTTTAAGAACCGGACGAGCGGCGAATGAGCGTCCTGGCGGACGCCGAGGCGAATTCTGCGCGAAAGCGCCGCGCGGCCCTCGCCTCCGTCGCGGCGAGCGTCGCCCTCGCCGTGCTGAAACTTGCGAGCGGCGCGGCCTCGGGCTCCCTGGCGCTCATCTCGGAAGGCGCGCACAATGCGCTCGACATCGCTGCGAGCGGGCTGACGCTGATCGCGGTGCGCGAGGCCGACCGTCCGGCGGACGAAGACCATCCGTTCGGCCACGCCAAGATCGAATCGGTGGCGGCGCTCATCGAAACCGGCGCGCTGCTGGCGCTCGCCGTCGGCGTGGCGGTCTTCGCGGCTCTGCGATTGACGATCAGACCCGCGGCCGTCGATCCGAACGTCTTCGCGCTCGGCGCGATCCTCGGCTCGATCGTCGTCGATCTCTGGCGCTCGCTGACGCTCTCGCGCGTCGCTAGAGAGACCGGCAGCGACGCGCTCGCGGCGGACGCGCTGCATTTTTCGAGCGATCTCGTTTCCTCCCTCTGCGTGCTCGCCGGCCTCGTCGCGACGCGCTTTGGCGCGCGGCACGCCGACGCCTTCGCGGCGATTGCGGTTGCGCTCTTTATCGCCGTCGCCGCCGCGCGTCTCGGGCGGCGGACGATCGACACGCTCGTCGACACAGCGCCCAAGGGCCTCTCGAAGGCGCTCAGCAAGGTTGTCGAGGAGACGCCGGGCGTGGCCGGCGTCGAGTTCTTGCGGCTCAGGCGCAGCGGCGCGAGAATTGTCGGCGACCTCGGCGTGCTCGTGCCGCGCACGCTGTCGCTCGAGCGCGTCGCGGCGATCAAGTCGGCGCTCATTGAGCGCATCGGCGCGCAATGGCCTGAAGCCGCGCTGACCATCACCGCCAATCCGCGCGCGCTCGACGACGAGACGCTGCGCGAGCGCGTCGCGCTGATCGCGGCGCGGCGGCGGCTCAGCATTCATCATGTCGTCGTTCAGCGGCTCGAGGGCCGCGCGGTCATCGCGCTCGACCTCGAGGTCGACGGCCGCATGCGCATCGCCGACGCGCACGACGTCGCCTCGCGCTTCGAGGCGGCGATCGCCGAAGAGCTCGGCGCCGACGTCGAGGTTTCGACCCATATCGAGCCGATCGACGCCCGCGAAACGGAGGGACACGACGCCGACCCGGCGCTGACCCAATCGGTCGCCCGATCGCTCGCGCGCCACGCCGCGGCCGACGGACGGCTGACCGCCGTCCATGACGTCCGCGTGCGCCTCACGCCGAACGGGCCGGTGGCGATCTTCCATTGCGAGATCGAGCCGGCGGTGAGCGTCAGCGACGCGCATGAGGCGGTCGACGCGCTCGAGCGGGCGGCGAAGCTCGAGCATCCAAGCCTGTCGAGGATCGCCGGCCATGTCGAACCGGCGGGCGGCCGGGCGGCTTGAGGACTTCGCGCGCAAACCCAGGGCCGCCTAAACGTCGCCGTCGATCTCATGAAGTCGGAAAATCCGATGGAAAGGGCTTGTCAAGGGGCATGCCCGCGAAGCGGCGCGCGGTTCCCGCGCGCCCTTGACAAGCCCTTTCCATCGGATTTTCCGCCTTCATGAGATCGACGGCGACGTTTAGGCGGCCCTCACCGACCGAGTCGATTCACGCCCACCGCCCTCGCAGCGCTGCGGCAAAACCTGACGGGCGCCCCCCAAACGCGCGGCCGCAGGGTGAAGAACCGTGCGGCCGCGCGCCGGCGGCGCGAGGACTGACGACGCTCTGGCGAAAGGGCGCTTTTTTCCGGGGGGAGGAAAGCGCGCCCGAAAGCGTGAAGTCAGGCCTCGCCGTCGTCTGATGAGGCGTTTTCGAGAATCTGGTCGGCGATCAAACCCGCGTTCTCGCGCACCGCCCGCTCGATCCGGTCCGCCATTTCCGGATTGGCCTTCAAGAAGGCCTTGGCGTTCTCGCGCCCCTGGCCGATGCGCGTGCTGTCGAAGGAAAACCACGCGCCCGACTTCTCGATGACGCCCGCCTTCACGCCGAGATCGATCAACTCGCCGGTTTTCGACACGCCCTCGCCGTACATGATGTCGAACTCGACCTGCTTGAAGGGCGGCGCGACCTTGTTCTTGACGACCTTGACGCGCGTCTGGTTGCCGATCACCTGCTCGCGGTCCTTGATGGCGCCGATGCGGCGAATGTCGAGACGGACGGAGGCGTAAAACTTCAGCGCATGGCCGCCCGTCGTCGTCTCGGGCGAGCCATACATCACGCCGATCTTCATGCGGATCTGGTTGATGAAGATGACCATCGTGTTGGAGCGGGAGATCGAAGCGGTGAGTTTACGCAGCGCTTGGCTCATCAGCCGCGCCTGCAGGCCCGGCTGCGATTCGCCCATCTCGCCCTCGATTTCCGCGCGGGGCGTCAACGCCGCAACCGAATCGATGACCAGCACGTCGACCGCGCCCGAGCGGACGAGCGTGTCGGTGATCTCAAGCGCCTGTTCGCCGGTGTCGGGTTGGGAAATCAACAGATCGTCGAGATTGACGCCCAGTTTTCGCGCATAGATCGGATCGAGCGCGTGCTCCGCGTCGACGAAGGCGCAAACGCCGCCTTTTTTCTGGGCTTCGGCGATGACATGCAGGGTGAGCGTCGTCTTGCCCGACGATTCCGGCCCGTAGATTTCGATGACCCGGCCGCGCGGCAGGCCGCCGACGCCGAGCGCGATGTCAAGCCCGAGCGAGCCGGTCGAAATGGTCTCAACCTCAGCCGCCTTCTGACCTTTGCCGAGCCGCATGATCGAGCCCTTGCCGAAGGCCCGCTCGATCTGTGACAGCGCGGCGTCGAGCGCTTTGGTCTTGTCCACGAAGGTTCCTTCCACCACGCGCAGGTTCGGCTGAGACACGGGCTTCATCCTTCTCTCACGGCCCCCGCCGCGCCTGCAAGGCGGCGTCGGAGCGGTTCGACGAGGACATTTGTGCACGTTTTGTTCTCATACGCAAGGGGTTTTTGTGCGCTTTGTGCACTTAACGAACCGATCAAAAACCTGGCAGGCGAACCTAGACAGGCATGCCAGGATGAAGAAATGACATACGAAGAATGGCTCATGGTTGCTCTTCGTCACGCTCACCTTAGTATCCAGCCGAACTGAAAATATGGAATGGGCGCTATAATTTTCAGAAAGGCTATAGGCTCATTGCAACCGCCGGAGCAGTCCGACTGACGAAAGTTCTAGGCCAAAATTCCATGGTGCCGGGGTCAGAAGCAAAGGCGGCTCACAGTACTCCGATGATTTTAATTCGGTGTCGAACATTGCGCTTGCGAGGTTTATAGCGGGGGCATTCCACAAATCAATGGAAACTGGAACCGCACAGTCCACCTGTATATTACCGTCCTGGTGCGCAGTAAGAGATAGTGCAATGGATTGCGTATCGTTAATTATGATTTCGCAATTATGCATCTGAATTGCGGCGTACAAAAGAATGGATGGTTTCGATGTGTCGAAATGGCGAAGCTCGTCTTTATTAATCAATCCATTACTCTTCAGCGTCGCCGCAAATTCGTCAAACAAACGAGCTCCCGTAAAAGCTGGCGCTGCAACCAAATGCGACGTAAAGCAATTGATTATAGACAATTCGCGTCGAGTATAGAAAGCGTACAGCGCATAGGTACTATCCGCATTCCGGCGTAATTTGGAGATTATTGACGGTATCTCAGCTACAGCCTCAGAGCGAGTCAGTCCGGTAAACTCCTTGATTGTTCTGTGCTCAAGTCGTCGTCCCATAGCCTCAAGAAATTTTGGGAAAGACGGGGAAAGGCGATTCGGGTTAAGAACCTCGCCCGGAAACCAATTGCGGAATCTTGCAATAGCGAACCAATCGCGCACCGTTCGTGTGACAATCCCCTTTGTGCGCCGATCATGATGTGCGACGAAATCACCAATTTCTTGAACGGACTCACGGCCATCGCAGCGGTCTCGCGCGAAAAGAAACAGCCTAGTCAGATCGTCTTCGCGGACGTCTCCGCGAAGTATCCTTTCGACGCGAGCCCTTAGCGCCTGGTCGGGCATGAACTCACGACAAGACGAACCGCTATCAAAAGACAAGATCGAACGCTGGGTAAGCGCTGGAATTTCTCGCGCGTTGGGTACGCCGCCAACGCCAACCACCGCATTGGTTGGAAGGACAGAGCGTCCCAAGAGTCAAGATGATCAGCTGGTTGAGAAACCACCGAAGAACACAATACATTGCTAGGCTTCCGAGCCAATGAATTTATTGATAAGCCTTGTGACAAGAATTCCCATCACGATGGTGCCCACAGAATAGGCCAAGAACAATAGTGTTGCAAATATCGGCCCGTACGACAGCACCGATATCAGGACGCCCGCTCCGCTAAATATTGAATCGGAGAATATCGGTATGAACCACGCAAAATAAGAGTTCGAAATCCAAGCGAAAAGTCGCCCGAAAACATCTTTCCCCCAAAATGTTTGGGTCGCACAATATTGGTCTACCGGACAATCGTCGCGATGAATTTCGGGCCAGCGAAACGTTCTCGTAGTGGCGCGGATCGAGCCGGCAATCATCAGAAACGTATCCGAGGAAACGTTTGTTGAATTGACGTCGACGGATTTTCCGGCAAGCTTAGCAGAAATTAGGTCGACGAGACTGGGCCATCCTTTCTCAACGACAAGTCGACGTACCTCCTTGTCCGCATCACAACCTCGATTCATCAGGAAAGTCGTGTAATCTCTCTCAGAAATCTCGCCAGTGAAAAGCGTGTCACTCTTATTGCAAACAACCCCGTAGGGAATGAACCCACCGAACGCGTAGCCAAACCCAAGAATAATTGGCAGGGTAAAGAAGCCGCCTACTACAAGCGCGCCGACTATCAAGATGTTATTAAGCTGGAGCAGAAATTGCTTCCCTAAGGGGTTGCTCATTTGACGTCCGCCAATAGTTCTGGCCAGAATGGATTGCTTAGATCAAAGATCTCGCTTCTTCCGTTGACCCAGCGTCGGTGTGAGAAAGCGAGACAGCGACGAAAAATTGTCTTCGCAAGCCCGTGGCTGAGTGCGCGAGATCGAATGTTAGTCCAGGCTCAGACACTGCGCCAGCGCCGCCCGCGGCGCCAGCTGAGACAACTCATTCGCCCGCGCCGCGATGATGGGCGCGAACGCCTCAGGGCCACGCGGTGGACAGCTGGGCCACCGCCAGCCAAGGCGTCGAAATCGCTGCGTCGCTGGAACCACTTGCCGCTCCCTTCGCGCCTGCTTACGCCGCCTGCCCACCCTGTCAAAAACCGAGCATCCCTTGTGCAACGCCGCCCTCCGCGACGCTTTCTTCTCGTCCCTCCGTTCCGGCCCGCAGGTCATGGGCGTGCTCAACGTCACGCCGGATTCCTTCTCCGACGGCGGCCGGCACGCCGACCCTGAGACTGCCGCAGTCGTCGCGCGCGACATGATCGCGGCGGGGGCGGCGATCGTCGATGTCGGCGGCGAATCGACGCGGCCCGGCTCGACGCCGGTTAACGAAGAGGAGGAGCTTTCCCGCGTTCTGCCCGCGCTCGAGCGCTTGAGCGAAGCCCGCCTGCCCCTCTCCATCGACACCACCAAGGCCGCGGTCGCAACCAAAGCGGCGGCGCTCGGCGCGATTCTCGTCAATGACGTCTGGGGCCTGCAGAAAGACCCGCGCATGGCCGAGACGATCGCGCAAAGCCAAGTCGGCCTCGTCGTCATGCACAACCGCGAAAAGGCCGACCCGAGCCTCGACATTCTCGACGATCTGAAACGCTTCTTCGACCGCTCGCTAGCGCTCGCAGCAGGCGCAGGAATCCCTCAGAGCCGCATCCTCATCGACCCAGGCATCGGCTTCGGCAAGACGCTCGAGCAGAACCTGACCTGCCTCTGGCGGCTCGACGCGCTCAAGCCCTACCGCCTGCCGATCCTCGTCGGCGTGTCGCGAAAGTCGTTCATCGGCCGCATTCTCGATGCGCCGGTCGACCGGCGCCTTATCGGCACGCTCGCCGCCGGCATGGTCGCGCTGATGCGCGGCGCGAGCGTCTTGCGCGTCCACGACGTTTCCGAGCATGTCGAGATCGTCAAAATGTTTGGCGCGATGAAGGGGGCAGGCATTGGCTGACCGCGTCTTCGTCGAGGGGCTGAAAATCTTCGCCCGCCACGGCGTGTTCGAGGAAGAGCGCCGCCGCGGCCAGACTTTTGCAATCGACATTTCCTGCGAGCTCGACCCACTCGATGAACCGCTCGGCGATGATCTCTCTTCGACGGTCAATTACGGCGAGCTTAGCGACATCGCCGCGGAGGTTTTCGCGGGCGGCCCCTACAATCTCGTCGAGACCTTGGCCGAGCGCATCGCGACGGCGATCCTCGATCGCTTCCCGCGCGTCTTCAAGGCGCGGGTCAAGGTGGCAAAGACCCTGCCGCCGATCGACGCCCTCGCCGATGCGGTCGGCGCTGAAGTCTTGCGCGCGCGCCGCGCCAGCGTGGCGTTGTCGCTTGGAAGCAATATCGGCGACAAGGCCAAAGCCATCCGGCGCGCGCTCGACCGGCTCGAGCGCGATCCGCGCATCGCGCTCCTGGCGGCCTCCCGCCTCTTTCGCACGGCGCCCTGGGGCAAGACGGATCAGGACTGGTTCATCAACGCCTGCGCGCTCATCGAGACGAGCCTGCCGCCCGAAGCGCTGCTGAAGCGGCTGAAAGTCATCGAGCGACAGGTCGGCCGCACGTCTTCAGTCCGCTGGGGACCACGGGTCATCGACATCGATATCGTCGACTATGCGGGGCGAACGCTGCGAACGCCGTCGCTGACCCTGCCCCATCCTGAGGCGTTGAACCGGCCCTTCGTGATGATTCCGCTTGCCGACGTCGCGGCCGACCGGCTAATTGCCGGGCGGCGCGTCGGCGACGTGGCCGACGCCATGCGCGCGGCCGCAACCGACGTCTTCGCAATCGACGAGGCCAGCGGAGACTTAACGTCTTCCCCAGCGCGAGATGGGGGAAACGTTTAAAGCCCATTTGCTCAAGCCGCCTCCTGCTTGTTACAAAATCACATGGCGTCGCTCGACACCACCGCCGCTCTCGCCGCCCGCGCGGCGCGCGACATTGTCGACGCGCTGCGCTTTTTCTCGCGGCTGCCGCTGCCGCGCGCGGCAAGCGGCGAGTTTGAGTTTCAGCGCTTCGCCTGGGCCTCGCCGATCGCCGGCGCGTTGATCGGCGCGCTCGGCGGGTTGGCGGGCGCGATCGGCGTTTGGCTGTGGCTGCCGGCGAGCCTGCGCGGCCTCTTGGCGATCGCGACGACGGTGTTGGCGACCGGCGCGCTGCATGAGGATGGCCTGGCCGACGTCGCCGACGGCTTCGGCGGCGGAAAAACGCGCGAGCAGAAGCTGCAAATCATGCGCGACAGCCGCATCGGGACTTACGGCGTCGTCGCGCTGATCCTCACTTTGAGCCTGCGCATCTTCGCGGCGGTCGCGTTCTTTGGCGCGGGCGCCGGGCCAGGCTTCGGCGCGCTGGTGGTTGCGGGCGCCGCGGCGCGCTTTGCCGCCTTAGCGCCGCTGGCGCTGCTGAAGCCGGCGCGCAGCGACGGCGCCGGCGCGGGCGTAGGACAATTGACGAGCGAGCCGCTCATCGTCGCCGGCGGCGCGCTCGCTATCATCGCCTTCATCTTCGGCCTTGCCTGGCTCGGGGTGATGCGCGCGCTTTTTGCCTGCGTCGTCGCCGGCGCCGCGGCCTGGGCGGTGACGAAACTGGCGCAGAGGCAGATCGGCGGGCAGACGGGCGACGTCGCCGGCGCCGCCGCGACGATCGGCGAAGCCGCGGCCTTTGTCGGCCTTCTCATGGGCGGCCCCGGCGCCTAAATGAAGCGCGCAAGCCGCCGCTTCAAAAGAAGCCGATGTTTCGTTTTCTCCCCCTTATCGCCGTCGTCGCGGCGACGCTCGCGCTCGTCGCGACGCCGGCCGATCAGCCGATCCTCGGGCTCCCGCATGGCGAATTCGCCAAGCTCGCCTATGGCGTGTCGCTGCTCCTGTGGTTGGTCATGGGCCTTGCGCGGCGCGCGGGAGCGGCGGCTTTGTCGCGGGTCGTCGGCGGGGCGCTGACCTGGACCTTTTTCCTCATCCTGCTCGTCGGCCTCTACGCCTATCGCTTCGAGTTTAGCGATCTCGCCGACCGGATTATCGCCGAGTTCTCGCCGACCGAGCCGCAGATCGGCGCGGGCGGCGAAGTCGTCGTCAATCGGCGGCTCGGCGGAGAATTCGTGGTTGCCGGCAAGATCAACCGCGCGCCCGTGACGCTGCTTTTCGACACCGGCGCCTCGTCCGTCGTGCTGCGCGCGGAAGATGCGCGCAAGGCCGGCGTCGATTTGTCGGACCTAAGCTACGACGTCGAAGTCACCACCGCCAACGGCTCGGCGCTCGCGGCCGAGACGCGGCTCGACGAGGTCGCAATCGGGCCGATCGTCGAGCGCAACGTCCGCGCGCTCGTCGCCAAGCCCGGCGCGCTCAGCGAAAGCCTGCTCGGCATGAGCTTCTTAGAGAAGCTGAAGAGCTACACGGTCGAGCGCGGGCGGCTGGTGCTGAGGGGCGGCTAAGGCGCGCTGACCCCCAAAGCGCTGGGGTTGGCAAGCAGGCGATCTTCGAGGAACCAACCGCCGCCTAAACGTCGCCGTCGATCTCATGAAGAGCCCGCCTCATCCGATTGGAGACGCTTGTCGAGTGCGCGCCGAAGGCGCGCCCGCTCCGCGGGCCGCAGGCACTTGACAAGCGTCTCCAATCGGAGATTTCGCCTTCATGAGATCGACGGCGACGTGCGGCGGCTTCAAGGCGGGTTTGTTGCCGCGCGGTGACGCGCTTTGCACGGGCGCCACGGACGGAAAACCATTCCCTTTAGGCCCGCGTGTTAAGCAGCGAGCGCCTCTTTGACCACCGCCTCGCGCGAGACGTAGCCAACCGCCTCCCTGAGCACATCAAGGCCCGCGCCGCGCTCTAAGACCTTCTTCGACAGCGTCTGCCGAAAGGCGCGCGCGCCGCGCCGGCCGGCGAAGAGGCCGATCAGCGGGCGCGTCAGGTCGGCAAGACGCATGCCCTCGCTGAGCTTTTTCGCGACATAGGGCTCGTAGAGGTCAAGCGCCGCGAACGCGTCTGAGACCTGCGCCTGATCGCCGAACAGGCGCCGATCGACGTCGATGAGCAGTTCGGGCGCCTGATACGCGGCGCGGCCGAGCATCACCCCATCAAGAAAAGCGAGGCGCCGCTCGGCTTCGTCGAGCGTGCCGATTCCGCCGTTCAGGACGACGTGCAGATCGGGCCTCGCGCGCTTCAGCGCAGTGACGAGGGCGTAGTCGAGCGGCGGGACCGTGCGGTTGTCTTTTGGGCTCAGGCCCTGAAGCCAGGCTTTGCGCGCATGCACGATGAACGTCTCGGCGCCAGCCGAGGCGACGGCCTCGGCGAAGGCGAAGAGCGCCGCTCGAGGCTCCTGCTCGTCGACGCCGATGCGGCACTTCACGGTCACCGGAAGCGCCGTCGCGGCGCGCATCGCCGCGACGCATTCGCCGACCAAAGCCGGCTCGCGCATCAGGCACGCGCCGAACCGCCCGCTCTGGACACGATCCGACGGGCAGCCGCAATTCAAGTTGATCTCGTCGTAACCGAATTCCGCGCCGATCCGCGCCGCTTCGGCCAGGCGCTTAGGATCCGCCCCGCCGAGCTGCAGCGCGATTGGATGCTCGGATGGGTCGAACTTGAGCAGCGGCCCGCGCGGCCCGAAGAGGACGGCGTCGGCGGTGACCATCTCCGTATAGAGCCGCGCGCGCTTCGTGAGCAGACGGTGGAACACGCGGCAATGCGTGTCCGTCCAGTCCATCATCGGCGCGACGCAGAAGCGGTTTGCGGAATAATCCATGGCTGGAACGCGATTGGAGGCGCCCCGTCCCATAGTCTATAGCGGCGCGCCTCGGCAATCCCGCTAAGAAGATGGGCCTCCTCCCTTGTCCGCGCTCGATCGCGCCGCCGGCCTTGGCTTTCCTTCGTCGCGCAGCCTCTCATCCGAGATGGCGGCGACGTTCGCGCTCGCCTGGCCGCTGATCGCAACCAACCTCGCCGCCATCGGCATGACCACGACCGACGTGATGATGCTCGGCTGGCTGTCGCCGGAAGCGCTAGCGGGCGGATCGCTCGGCTTCAATCTCTATTTCCCGTTCTTCCTGTTCGGCGTCGGCGTCGTCGGCGCGGTCTCGCCGCTCGCCGCGCACGCCTACGGCGCGGATCGCGCGGACCGAGCGAGCGTCCGGGCGATCGCGCAGCATGGGCTGATCGCCGCGCTCGTCATCGCGCTGCCGGCCTGGCTCGTCCTGTGGTTCGCCGAACCGATCCTGACCGCCATCGGCGAGCCGCCGGCGCTGACGAAAATCGCTCGCGTCTATGTCCACGGCCTGCAATGGGCGCTGCTGCCGGGGCTCGGCTATTTCGTGCTGCGCGGCGCTTTCGCCGCGCTCGACCGCGTCGGCCCGATTTTCATCACGGCGCTCGCCGCCTTCTTATTCAACGCCGCCGCGGCCTATGGGCTGATCTTCGGCAAGTTCGGCTTGCCCGCTCTCGGCGTATTCGGCTCAGGGCTCGCGACGACGTCGGCGCAATGTTTCATGGCGCTGGCGCTGATCGCCTATGCGCACTTTGATCGAGGCCTAAAACCCTATGGCCTGGCAAGCCTCCGCTTTCGCTTAAGCCTCGCGAGGCTTAGGCGGCATTGGCGGCTCGGCCTGCCGATGGGCCTTCAGCTGCTTGCGGAAGTTTCAATCTTCGCCGGCAGCGCGCTGGCGATGGGCCTGCTTGGGCCGAGCTCGATCGAGGCGCATGCGGTCGTCTTGCAGATCGCTTCTCTGGCTTTCGCCGTGCCGCTCGGAATCGGCCAGGGCGCGATCGTGCGCGTCGGGCAGTCGTTCGGGGCGCGCGATCATTTGGGCGTCGCCCGCGCCGGCCTCGCGGCGCTCGTGCTCACCTGCGCGTTCGCGGCCGGCTCGGCGACGCTGATGTTGACCTTGCCGAGGCTTTTGCTGTCGGCGTTCTTCGACGTCGGCGCGCCGTCGAACGCCGCGACAATTGCGCTTGCCTTCGTTTTCTTGCGGGTCGCGGCGGCGCTGCATGTTTTCGACGGCCTGCAGGCGACGCTGGCCTGCATGTTGCGCGGGCTGCACGACACGCGCTGGCCGATGATCCTGGCGCTCGTCGGCTATTGGGGCGTCGGCGCGCCGCTGGGCCTGATGCTCGCCTTCCTCACGCCGCTTGCCGGCGTCGGCCTGTGGCTCGGGCTCGCCGCCGGGCTGTTCGTCGTGGCGGCGCTGCTCGGCTTACGGTGGCGGCAGCGGCTCAGGGCCGTGCGGGGGACGGCAGCATAGTCTCAATGAAAATTCCGCCCGGCCGGCATGGCGCGCTTGACTTCGCGCGGGTCGTCGACGGGCGGCTGAAGGCCTCGCGAATCGGTAAAGAGCTGCACTTGCGCGAAGCGGTTGCCCTGGCGCTTCTGCGCCATGGTCAGTTGCGGACGGCGCACTTCGTCGGAAGGAGCGAGGCTTTCGAGCCTGGGGCCTTCCTCGCTCAGGACGCCGAGCATGGAGGTTAAGTCCTGCATGCGGTCGACGATGACGTGGATGACGCCGGATTCGTTCTGCAGCTTGCCGGTGATGCTGACCAAGCGCGCGCCGATGACGATGGCGCGCAGCCGTTCGAAGGCTTTCGGCCAGACGATGACGTTGACGACGCCCGCCTCGTCCTCGAGCGTCATGAAGATGACGCCCTTGGCGGTGCCGGGGCGCTGACGCACCAGCACGAGGCCGGCGACGGTGACGCGCTCGCCGCTCAAGACGACCGCGATGCGGTCGCTGCGCGTGACGCCGAGCGCCTGAAGTTTTGAGCGCATGAAGGCGACGGGATGGGCTTTCAGCGACAGCGAGAGGCGGCGATAATCCTCGACGACATGCGCGCCGAGCGGCATCGGCGGCAGTTTCGCGTCGGGCTCCAGCGAGCGCTCGGGACGGCTCGCCGCAAAGAGCGGCAGATCGTCCTGATCGCCGACGCGATCGAGCGCCTTAACCGCCCATAGCGCCTCGCGCCGATCGAGGCCGAGCGAACGGAAGGCGTCGGCGTCGGCGAGATGCTCGAGCATGGAGAGCGACACGCCGCCGCGCAGCCACACGTCGCGCACCGAATCGTAGCCTGCGCCCCGCCGCTCGACGAGCTTGCGCATCTCCTCTTCCTTCTGGCCGACGATCTGGCGAAAGCCGAGCCGGACGGCGAGGTTTGCGCGGATGTGCTCGGCCATCGCGGCGTGGCGAGGATGAATGCCTTCTCCCCGTACACGGGGAGAAGGTGGCGCGAAGCGCCGGATGAGGGGCTGCGCGGACTGTCGGGCGTTTGCGTCTTCCGGCGCGTCCCGACCCCTTTCGCGCCGCCCCTCATCCGGCGGGCTATCGCCCGCCACCTTCTCCCCGCAGGCGGGGAGAAGGGGCTCCAGCGTGCAGTCCCAGTCCGACAGGTTCACGTCGACGTCCCTGACCTCCACCCCATGCTCGCGCGCGTCGCGCACGAGCTGGGCGGGGGCGTAGAAGCCTAAGGGCTGCGAATTGATCATCGCCGCCAGGAACGCGTCGGGGTAACGGCACTTCATCCAGCACGAGGCGTAGACGAGCAGCGCGAAGCTCGCCGCATGGCTCTCGGGAAAGCCATATTCGCCAAACCCCTCGATCTGCTTGAAGCAGCGCTCGGCGAATTCGCGCTCGTAGCCCTTAGCGACCATGCCTTCGACCATCTTGGCCTGAAAGGTCTGGATCGTGCCGGCGCGCCGGAACGTCGCCATGGCGCGGCGCAGCTTGTCGGCCTCGGAGGGCGAGAAGCCGGCGGCGACGATGGCGATCTTCATCGCCTGTTCCTGGAACAACGGAACGCCGAGCGTCTTGGCGAGCACGTTTTCGAGCTCTTTCGAGGGGAAGGCGACCTCTTCGAGCCCCTGCCGGCGGCGCAAATAGGGATGCACCATGTCGCCCTGAATGGGCCCCGGGCGGACGATCGCCACCTCGATGACGAGATCGTAGAAGTTGGCGGGCTTCAGCCTCGGCAGCATCGACATCTGCGCCCGGCTTTCGATCTGGAACACGCCGATCGTGTCGGCGCGCTGGATCATCGCGTAGACGCAGGCTTCTTCCGAAGGCAGCGTCGCGAGCGTCAGGCGCTTGGCGTAATGCTTGTCGAGCAGGGCGAAGGTCTTGGCGAGCGCGGTGAGCATACCGAGCGCCAGCACGTCGATCTTCAAGATCTTAAGCGCGTCGAGATCGTCCTTGTCCCATTCGATCGTCGTGCGATCCTCCATCGCGGCGTTGAGGATCGGCGCGACCTCGTCGAGGCGGCCGCGGGTGATGACGAAGCCGCCGCTGTGCTGGGTGAGATGGCGCGGGAAGCCGATGAGCTCGGCGGCGCATTTCAGGCAAAGGGCGAGCGTCGGATCGGCCGCGTCGAGGCCGGCGGCCTTGGCGCGATCTGCGCCGACCGGCGTCGAGTCGTGGCCCCAGCTCATGTCGTTCAACGCGACGATAACGTCTTCCGACAGGCCGAAGGCCTTCGCCGTCTCGCGGATCGCCGAGCGCGAGCGATAGGTGATGACCGCGGCGGCGAGGCCCGCGCGCTCGCGCCCATAGCGGGCGTAAAGATATTGGATGACCTCCTCGCGCCGCTCGTGCTCGAAATCGACGTCGATGTCGGGCGGCTCGTTGCGCTCGGGCGAGATGAAGCGCTCGAACAACAGATCGAAGCGCGCTGGATCAACCTCGGTGATCCCGAGACAGAAGCAGACGGAGGAATTGGCCGCCGAGCCCCTCCCCTGGCAAAGGATGCCGCGCGAGCGCGCGAAGCGCACGATGTCGTGGACGGTCAAAAAATAGGGCGCGTAGTCGAGCTGCTTGATGAGCGCGAGCTCGTAGGCGAGCGCTTTGCTCACGGCCTCAGAGAGACCGTCGGGATAGCGCGCCCGCGCGCCCGCTTCGACATAGGCCTCGAGCGCGGCCTGCGGCGAAACATAGCCTTCGCGCAATTCCTCCGGATATTCATAGGCGAGATCGTCGAGGCTGAAGGCGATCCCGTCGAGGAAGCGGATCGTCTCCTCGACCGCCGACGGCGCCTCGGCGAAGAGGCGCGCCATCTCTTCGGCCGACTTCAAATGCCGCTCGGCGTTGGCCTGGGTTAGGCGTCCGGCGCGCTCGAGCGTCGTCTTCTCGCGGATGCAGGCGAGCACGTCGGCAAGCGCCCGCCGCTCAGGGACATGCATGAGCACGTCGTTCGTGGCGAGAAGCGGCGCTTTGAGCGACGTTGCCAGCGCCGCGCGCTCAGCCAGCGCGCCGCGCATGTTCGCGCCGTAAACGAGCGACGCGCCGACCCAGAGCTTGCGATGAGAGGTTTCGCGAAGCGCGCTTAAAGCGACGTTCCCCTTGTCTCCTTGCGGGAGAAGGGAAGGCATCGCCACGAATTGCAGCCCCTCGGCGTGCTCGAGCGCGTCGGCGAGCTTGAGCGCGCATTGGCCCTTCTCGACGCGCAGGTTGCCGCGCGTGAGCAGCCGAACGAGGCGTCCATAGGCGGCGCGGTCTTTGGGAAAGGCGAGAAGGTCGGGCGTTGCGTCGACGAAGGCGAGGCGCGCGCCGGCGACGACGCGGAAGCCTTGAAGCGCGTCGCGATGCTCGCGCGCGTAAACATGCGCGCGCACGACGCCGGCAAGCGTATTGCGGTCGGCGACGCCGATGCCTGAAAGCCCCAGCTCGGCGGCGCGCGCGACGAGCTCCTCAGGGTGCGACGCGCCGCGCAGAAACGAGAAATTCGTCGCGACGCCAAGCTCGGCGTAGCGGGGCAAAAGGCGGATCATTCCGACGCCTTCCCCTTCTCCCCGCAAGGCGGG
>Ga0187782_10000726_pt1 | contig 23101 bp, 15 predicted proteins | sample 0715_SJ02_MP15_2_FD_132454 | JGI IMG/M metagenome (GOLD analysis project Ga0187782, IMG submission 132454) | Tropical peat soil microbial communities from peatlands in Department of Meta, Colombia - 0715_SJ02_MP15_20_MG | ecosystem: Environmental > Terrestrial > Soil > Wetlands > Peat | place... | reverse complement strand
CTCGAGCCCGGCGGCCCGAGCCTCGTCGAGCCCGATCTCGCGCTCGTCGTCGGACGGGTCGTCGACGACCGTCATGTACTGAAAGAGGTCCACCTGGCCGGTCTCCTCATTGAACCGGGCCTCGAGCTCGCGGTCTGGCCCGAAGACGCTCTGGGCGGCCTTGAGGATCGCCTCCTCGACCGTCTTGACGAGGCGCGCCTTGTCGATCCCCTTGTCCTTCGCGACCATCTCGATCGCTTGCAGAAGCGTCAAGTCGCCGGAGCCGGCCTGTTGTTGTTGAATCGCCATGATTGCTTCCTCGTGCTCCTAACCGCGCCGCGGATGTGCCGCCGGCGTGCCGAATTCGAAAACAAGACGCGCAGTGTCCACCTCCGAAAGCGGCACCTCATGCACACCGCTGTCGTCCGTGACACGAACTTTGCCGTCGATCACCCCTCCAAGGATCCCGACGAAGACCCGGGAGCCGCCTCCGCTTTCCCCTGCCGTTCCCGGGGCTCGCGACACCTTGATCCGGGCTTTTTGCCCTGCGAAGCGCGCGAAATCCCTCTCGTGCCGGAGAGGGCGCTCGACCCCCGGCGAGCTCACTTCGAGATGATAAGCGTGAGAAATGAGATCGGCCACGTCCAGCGCGGGGCTGAGATCTCGCGAGATCGCGGCGCAGAGCTCCAGATCGACGGCGGCGTCGCGGGTGGAGAGATTGCTCTCCGCGGCGCCCTGCTTCTCGACGAACAGCCTGAGCACCCAACCGCCGCGCTCCGGCCGAAACTCGAGGTCGACCAGCTCCGCCCCGTGAGCGCGCGTCACCGGCTCGACGACTGCCCGGAGAGCATCGAGATCGCTGTGCTGGAGACTGGCCCTGGAAGTCGACATGAGTGAGTGCCCGAAGCGTCAGGGGTAAAAAAAAACGCGGGCCCCGAATTGGGGTCCCGCGCTCCTCAAACCACCAAACTAGGGCGGCCGTAGGCTAGCCGAACATGGATCTTCGATCAAGTCGGCCCCTGGGCGCCCTCCCGTCAGAAGCCCGGCGCCGGCGCTTTCTTGTCACCATTCGCTGGCATCGCTGGCGCGCCGCCTTGCCCTGCGCCTGCCTGACGCTCGAGGATGATGAACTGAACGCGGCGATTGCGCGCGCGATCGGCAGCTGTGGCATTCGAGGTGAGAGGGTTGTCCTGGCCGTATCCGCGCGCCACCAGACGGTCGGCTGCGACGCCGTGCTGGACGAGCCACAGCCGGACGGCGCCCGCTCGCGCATCGGAAAGCACCTGGTTGTGCTCCGCGGTTCCGCTGCTGTCCGTATGCCCTTGCACTTCGACGTGGGTGAGCTCGGCGTGACGAATGAGCGTGTCCGCGACTTCGGTCAGAACACCGAAGGATTGCGGCAGGATGACGGAGCTGTCGAGCGCGAACTGAATCTGCTCCTTGATCGTGATCTCCTTCGCAGTGATCTGAACTTTCGGCTGTTTGGGCTTCGGCCGAAGCATCAGGTCGACCGTGGTCTCCTGACGTGGCTTGACATCGGTCGGCGCCACGAGAGCCAGGTAGCCGTCGGCGACGACGCTCAGATCCGCCGTTCCGGGGGCCACTCCCTCGAAACGGAATCCGCCCCCTGGATCGCTCGCGAGACGAAGCTCCTTGTGCTGCGGATCCGTGAGAACCAGCTGCACGTTCGGAAGCGCTTGGCCCGTGTCGGCGTCGCGCACGACCCCGAGCACCGTTCCGGTGCGCGGGAGCGCCTCGAGCGCGCAATCGATGTCCACTTGCGGCACGGAGTTCGGACCCGCAGGCGAGGCCGTTGAAGCGTGCGACGCATCCGCCTCGCACGTGGCCGGCTTGAACCCGTCGGCGCGAACGTCGTACGTGTAGGTACCTGGAGGCACGTCGTCGGAGAACTTGCCGTCGGGTCCAGTCGCGAGCGGCGAAAGATCGGCCCGATCTCGATACGACACGATGGCGGCCGCGACCGGATCGTTCTTGTCCTTCTCGTGTACGAAGCCGACGACGTGCACGAGGGGACGGCCGCGCTCGACGATCTTCTCGACGGTCTTGACGACCGGCGGCCGATCCCACGTGTCGATCGCCCATCCCCCACCGATGAATAGCGTCCACGGCGGCACGGGCTGCAGCTCCTCGATGAAGTTCTTCGTGCCCGTCAGGCCGATGTCCAGGGCAGTGAGGAGCGAGAAGCCTCGTTTCCAGGGGTAAAAGCGGCCGCCGATCGTGAGGGTGGACGGAACGTCATGGTCGTAGATCAAGCAGTCGTCGCCGCTCGGGTTGGTCTGGTCGCATTGATAGTGCTGACGGTTGCTGGGAACGAGGACGTGCGCCTCGAGGAAAGGGCGCACGCGCTCGTCGAAGAGAAGGGCCTCGCCCCCGAAGAACAGATCGACGTGATCGACCCGGTTGACCCCCAGCCCGTAGCGCTCGATGCGAGTCACGGGCATGTCCTGAGCGGCCTCGGTGGCCGCCAGCACGGCACCGGTATTGTCGAGGGAATATACGACATCCACGCTGAACCGCAGAGGCACCGGCGTCTCCAGGCCCCGAAGGTCGGCCGTTCCCAGCGCGCCGAACTTCGCGCTCGTGCCGCCTCCGTCGAGCCCGACCGACCCCGTCCCGTTGATGAGCCAAAGCTCCGTGAAGGCTCCGACGCGCACGATGTCCCCCAGCGACGCGACGTACTTCGCGCCCAGATTGGTGTCGCCGAGCACCTGGAGCAACGACGGTCGGTTGGCGGCGTCGTTGTTGGCGTACGCCGTCGTCGACGCGTACCCTTCGAGAGTGCCTGGCCCGAGCTTGGCGAAGGACATGCCGAGCGACAGCGTCCCTCCGACGTGGTCCAGCGTATCGCTCGTCAACGCAGCCCCGCCGGTCGGGTTGGGGCAAGGGTACTGCGGGGTGCACAAGAAGTTGGCCGTGAACCACTCGGCGACGAAACCGACGCGCAGCTGTCCGGGTGCCCCGCTCTCGGCGTGCTGCGTCCGCAGCAGGCCAACACCGCCCGTCAGCGTGTTCGCCTCGTTAATGTCCCGGTCCCGCGTCTGCCATTGCGCCGTCTGCGCGCTCTCCGCGGTCGGGACACCGGCGGAGTCGGAGGCCGCGACTGTCCCGTCCGGCCCCGCCGGAACCGACGGCGCGGGAGATTCGCTCGACGGGGTCGGCGCCGCATCGTCCGCAGGAGCCGCCGGCCCGACGGGCGCTGCGGTCGACGCGGGTGCGGGGGTCGACGACGGGGCTGCCGCCGCACCTTGCTGCGCCGCATCGTTCGTCTGCGCGTTCGCAGTCGCGGCGCCTCCGAGCCATCGCGCGCCCGGCATGGGCGCGCCGCAAAGCACGGCGAGCGCCAAACCTAGTTTCGAGCCATGAACAACCGAAGCAAGGCAGCGACTCATTCCGTCTCCAACGTGACCGCGCGAAGCCTCTCACGACGTCATGACGTCGGCGCCCCGCCCCGACTTCAACTTTGGCCTTTTATCACCAACTCGGCTCGACGCTCCACAAGCCTTTCGCCAAAAAAGCTCGGTTACTTGCCATGGCACACCGCGGCCGCATTTTGATCGTGGACGACGAATCCAACGCTCGAGCGGCGCTCAGCGAAATCCTCGGCGAAGAGGGCTACGCCACCGAGACCGCCGCCGATGGCTTCAAAGCCCTGGGCAAGCTCGACGAGTTCGTGCCCGACGTCGTCTTGACCGACTTGAAAATGCCGGGGCTCGACGGCATCGCGTTCATGGAGAAGGCCCGCGCGGCGGCGCCCGGAACCGCATTCGTGGTCATGACCGCCTTCGGTACGATCTCGAGCGCGGTCGCGGCCATGAAAAAAGGGGCGGAAAACTACCTCCTCAAGCCGCTCGACCCCGATGCGCTCGGCGCGGTCGTCGAGCGTGCCATGGAAAAGGCCCGACTCACGCAGGAGGCCCAGCGGCTGCGGGACCGGCTGCGCGAGCGGAACGCCTTCAGTCACATCGTTTCGGCCGATCCAAAAATGCACGACGTCCTGCAGCTCGTCTCCCAAGTCGGGCCAAGCCGAGCGAGCGTCCTCATCTGCGGGGAAAGTGGCACCGGCAAGGAACTCATCGCCGAGGCCGTACACGCCGCCAGCCCGCGGGCGAAAGCACCGTTCGTCCGTCTGCATTGCGCCGCGCTGAGCGAGACGTTGCTCGAATCCGAGCTTTTCGGTCACGAGCGCGGAGCATTCACCGGCGCGGTGGCGCGCCGCGAGGGCAGATTCAAGCAGGCCGACGGCGGAACGCTGCTCCTCGACGAGATCGGAGAGATATCGCCGCCGGTGCAGGTCAAGCTTCTGCGCTTTCTCCAAGAGAAAAAATTCGAACGGGTCGGCGGCAACGAGACGTTGAGGGTCGACGTCCGCATCATCGCGGCCAGCAACCGCGATCTCGCGGCCGAGATCGGAAGGGGAGCTTTTCGCGAGGACCTCTTCTACCGGCTCAATGTCGTGACCATCGATCTCCCGCCGCTCCGCGAACGGCGCGGGGACATCCCGGCGCTCGCCAGCTTCTTTCTCCGCCGCTACGCGGTCGAGAACGGAAAAACGATCGAGACCTTCACCGACGACGCGCTGCGAACTCTGCTCGATCATCGATGGCCGGGAAATGTTCGTGAGCTGGAGAATGTCATCGAGCGGGCGGTGGTGCTGTGCGACGGGCCGCGCGTCGAAACGAAGCATTTGCCGCCGACCGTCATTCCCGCGGAGCGCCGGGAGGGGCCGCCGCCCATCCCGGGCTCGACGATAGCGGATCTCGAGCGCTATGCGATTCTGAGGACGCTCGAGGCGTGCGGCGGGTCGACGTCGAAGGCCGCGACAGTGCTGGGCGTGAGCCCTCGCAAGATCCAGTACAAGCTGCACGAATACGAACAACCCGGCCACGGCACCGCCGAGCCCCGCTCCCAGGAGAAGAAAGCGTGACCGAACCGGTGCTCGCAGCATCCAGCGTGGCCAAGCAGTACCGCAAGCCATTCACCGGCAGGCGGGTCGACGCGGTTCGCGCCGTCTCGTTCGAAGTCCGGCGCGGCGACATTTTCGGATTCCTCGGACCGAACGGCGCCGGGAAAACGACCGTCATCAAGATGCTCATGGGGCTCGTCGCGCCCACGCGAGGATCCATGCAGATCTTCGGGTCTCGGGTCCCGGCTCGCGAGGTGATGAGGCGCGTCGGATTTTTGCCCGAGAGCCCCTACGTGCATCCGTATTTGACGCCGCGCGAATTCGTGGTGATGTGCGGCCGGCTGTCCGGGCTGCCCGCCTCGAGCCTGCGGGCGCGGGCGGCAGATGCGATCCGGCGCGTCGGGGTCGCGGAAGCGATCGATCGAGCGGCGCGGACCTTATCGAAAGGGATGCTGCAGCGCGTGGCGTTTGCTGCAGCGCTCGTCCACGACCCGGAGCTCTTGATCCTGGACGAGCCGATGAGCGGCCTCGACCCGGTTGGACGCAAGGAGGTACGCGACCTCATCGTGGAAGAGAAGAATCGCGGACGAACGGTCTTCTTCTCCAGCCACATCCTGACGGACGTCGAGATGCTCTGCGATCGTGTCTGCATCTTGCGCAAGGGCGAGGTCGTCGTTGCAGGCGCCCTCGGTGATCTCCTGGCAGCGGAAAAGAGGCGGAGCGAAGTCACGATCGGCGCGCTCAGCGACGACCTGCGTCGTGCCATCGTCCCGCTGGCCGCTGCCGCGCGCGACGTCGGCGAGTCGCTGGTCCTGGAGGTGGAAGGCGATGCCGCGGTCCGTGAAATCTTGCAGCGCACTCTCGCGGACGGGGCGCGCCTCCAGAGCGTGATTCCCAAGCGCGAGACCCTCGAAGATCTCTTCGTCAGGAAGGCGCTTTAGACTTGGCGTTTTCCCCTGAGTCTTTTTTTTGGGTTCTCACGTCACGCTGAGCCTCGCTCCGCCTCGACTCGCCGACGCTCGCTCGGCTCCGCTGCGGCAGACCCGCCAAGCAATTCACGTTGTGGGGAACGCTGCTCCCCCCAAACCCCTCCCCAATCCCCCCCAGCAGAAAAGCGTGCGGCCAACCTGTCGCCCGCCCCGGCAAAAAAGCGTGCGCCCGGCCTGCCGACCCGAGCTCCGAGCGGGAGCGCGCTCGAGCTCCCCCGGTGGGAGCGCGCCGCAATTGCGTGAAGCGCTTTCGGCTGGGGGGGGTGGAGCGGTGTGGAGCCGCCGCGCTCCCCCCACCGGTACTAGAGACTCGTGTAATCGATGAAGTTGCCGCTGAGCACGAGCAGCGACAGTACACCGAGCGACGTATCGAAGTAGTTATTTCCGTTCCGCGAGGGAAGCGTCAACGAGTAGGTCTGGGTCCAGGCGGCGTCGATGAATGCCTGATTGCCCGAGCTGACCATCGCGGCAATGGCCGCGGGTCCCATGACGGCTGCCGCGGGGTCCTGCGTCCCGTCTGCCCCACCGGTATCGATGTTGATCGGGATCTCCAGAGACGTGACGCCGACCTTGACGAAGAAGGCGGCCATCGGGGTGAGTATGCCCTTGGCCTGGTCCGAACCCGTGAAGCAGTAGTGGAGCCCGACGCGGAGAGGCGCGCGAGATGCCTCGAAGCCGAATGAGACGGTTCCATTCCCACTGGTGATCCCCGAGCTGTCGGGAATGAGCCCGGTCGTGTTGCCCGTCGTGGTCGCTGTCAGTGCGCCCAGTAGGTTGTACCCCGGTGTGATGTCCGACGTGAGGCCGAACAACGTGTAGTAGGCGGGAGCGAAGTAATCAGGGTGAATCGTCGAGGAGTTGGCATCCTGGTCGCCGATGTTGGGAACCCCTTGATCGAACTCCCCGCTCAGCTTGCCCGCGATGGTTTGCCCGGCAGCCGCGTATCCATTTCCGGGCCACTGCTTGTCCGCCATGAGGAGCGCCCATGCCATGTCCTCGTCCGCATCCGTCGCGGATCCGGTCCCCTCCGTGTTGCCCTCGTCGTCGATCTCCCAGTTCATGAGGCCATTGCCGTCGAGATGCTGCTTCTCGTATCCCCAGAGCTCGTTGAACGTCGTTTGGTCCGACATGTAGACAGCCGCAAGCAGGCCGTACCCGATCCCTTCGGACACGGTCCGATTGCTATTGAGCGGATCTTGAACGCGCGCGGTGCCGGATGGGGCGCCGGAAGTCGTCACCATGGCGGACAGCCATGCCTTGTACGCGGCCGACACGTCGGCGTTCGAAATGCTCGTCGGATACGCGCAGTACGCCCCCCGGCGATTCTGCGGAAATGGATACGTCCCGCTCGAGTTCGATGCCGTGGGAGGCCCCCAACCGCTGCTGCCGGAGCTCGACGAACCTGCGGCGGCCGTGCTGCTGCCGGCCGATGTCGAGCCGCTGGATTGGGACGTGCTCGACGAGGTGCTGCCCCCCGCGGTCGAGCCGCCGGAGACGCCCGTGCCGCTCGTCGATTCCGAGTCGTTGCTCGTGCTGCTCGCTCCATTGCCCTCGGAAGGGCCGCTCGAAGACCCCGCGCACCCATAAATATAGAAAATTGCCGTGAGTGCAGATGAGAAAGTGTAGGTTCTGATACGCACTTTGCCTCTCTCTATACGTGAAGACCAAAAGTCGGTGTCCCGGCCGCTTCGATCGACGCGCGCGAACCCCCTCGGAGCGCCCGAGCGTCGTGTGTAATGCCTCAAAGTGTGTCCGCGCGCCAGCCGACAGGGCTCAAAACGTTGCTCCGATGCCCACACCTCTCGGCCCAATAGCGGGAAAGACCGAGACAGGTGGCAGCGGACGGCTGCGCGTCTCGACGAACTCGGGAACGAACGTCAGCTCGGCGTGCACGATTCCCGCGATGGCTGCGAAAGCGAATGCTGCCGCGAATACATCACCCACGACGAAGGCCGATCGCGCTCGCCCTTCGTACAGGTTGGCCGTCGTGGCATTGCGTCGGGCGATCGACGCATCCTCCTGCCCCACGTTGTAAAGCCAGGCTGCCGCGCCCACCACGCTTCCCACCGCGAAGACCGACTCACTGGACAGAAACATCCATCCGAGCGCCGCCTGCCGGTTCTGGAACTGCCCGACGCCAAACGGAACGAGAGCTATCCAGCGGGAGCTGCGCTCGATCACGACCTCCTCGGCGGCGAGTTTCTCGATCAACGCTTGCCTCTCGGCCGCCCTCTGTCTTGACGCCTCGATGCGCGCTCTCTCCTCCTGCGCCTTTCGAACCTTTTCCGCCTGGATGGCTTCGAGCCGATCCCGCAGCCGGGTCCGCGCGTCGATGAGCGCGTCGATCCCTTGCAATGCGACGCGCAGCGGATCCGGTTGGTAGTCGGGCCGCTCCAGCAGCAGCTGCTCGAATACCTCCGCCGCGACGTCCTTCTTTCCCTCGGCGACGAGCACGGCCCCCAAGTACATCCGGGCGTCCGCCACCGCGTCGGGGTCGGTGAGCGTGCCCGTCTGCGGGTCGAGCAGCGCCCGGAGGCGTTTTTCCGCATCGTCGTACTTGTGGGCGACGTACGCGCTGTGCGCCTTCTCGAGATCGCTCGCCGGATCGGCGCGCGCGTCGCCGCTGGACGAGGAAACGATGAGCGCAGCCCACGCGGCTACGAGCCAGACGAGCGCCTTGCGCACGGCGAAACGATCCATCCAAGCGCCGCTCGTCCGCAACAGGTTTTTGGAAGATCGCGATTGCCGGTGCCTCGACCGGCGCCCACGGCTCGTCACGGAAACTGCGCTCGCACCGACTTGCCTGCCTCGAGGCGGAGCGAGACCGATGCTCCCGTCTCGATCTGCTTGATCGTGACGTGCTCGAACGCGCTCTTGAGCGGGATCGTGGTCGTGCCGGCCCGGGCAACGACCTCGGGATGCTCGACGACCTGATACGTGCGGTCCACTTCGCCTTCGATGACGAGGATCGCGGGCTTGACGGGGACCGATACGACGAGAGTATCGTCGTGCTCCGACGCCGAAACCGCGACCTGCGTCGCCACGCACACGGAGCAGGAAAACGTCAGGGCGTGCGCTCGCGAGTCGAGTGTCAGCGTGTCCCCTGTGCTGACCGAGCGCGGCGGCTGGCGGTCGACGGAGACCGATACCCCCATCGGAGGAATGAGATCGAGCGTCAGACGGCGATCGACGGGCTTCGCGACCACGACACGGGGTAGGGCTGCGGCGGTGGCACTTGTGGCGGGCTCCGGTGAAGTTGCGACAGCGCTCGCGCCCGCTGGACGGGGGGTTGCGCCGTCCGACGAGCGCAGCTCGCCACGGTCCGAGATGTCCATCGGTCGCGCGAGTCGGGTGTGCAGCGAGCGTGCAACCCCGCCGGCGACGATTCCACCGGCGGCGGCGACAGCGGCTATCTTCCCCCATCGACGAAAGAGACGCTTGCGGACCTCGACGGCGTGCAGCCGGGCCACGATTCGAAGCAGGCGCGGATCGTCGGGAGCGTTCGCCAGGGCGCGGTTGTAATCGGACGCAGCCGCCAGTGTCCGCCCCTGCCTTCGCGCCAGTTCCGCGCGCTCGCAAAGTCGCGCGACGATCCGGGCGGTGTGACGCGTCGTGTAGGTCTCCGGGTCGTCGAGATACACCTCGAGCTCCCGATCCGCCGGCCAGCACCCCAGGCCGTCGAGCTCTGCGACCAGAGCATCGCGCATGGCCTGGGCATCGGCGAAGCGATCCGTTCTGGCGTGCGCGAGCGCGCGGTCGACGATGCCACTCCAGTGGTCGCCGACCCGGGGCTGCTCGACCCGGGCCGGGCGATAGATTCCATCGAGCACGCGACGCAGCACCTGCGCCGGGTTGCTGCCCTCGAACGGCAAGTGCCCGACCATGCATTCGTACAGCAGCACCCCGACCCCGAAGATATCGGAGCGCCCATCGACCTCTCCGCCTTCAATCTGCTCGGGGGCCATGTGCGCCGGGCTTCCGAGCACCTGCCCGGTCGACGTGACTCCCTGCGCGTCGAGCAGCTTCGCGATCCCGAAGTCGGTGAGCTTGACGTTGGCGCGCGGACCTGCGTCGCCTCGTTCTTCCGCCGTACCCGATTGCTTGCGGTGCTCGATGAGCACGTTCTCCGGCTTGAGATCGCGGTGTATGACGCCGCTCGCGTGCGCGTGGGCCAGTGCATCGAGCAGCGTCACCGCCACCGACGCTGCGATCTCCGCCGGCATGGCCCCACTCTCCTGCAGCACACGTCGCAGCGTCGTGCCATGAACCAGCTCGACGACGAGGTACTGTTCGGGCTCATCCGAGCCGGCGACGTCGAAGACCTCGACGATGTTCGGGTGATGCAGCTTCGCGACCGCTTGAGCCTCGGTGTGGAAGCGCGCGGCAACCTCAGCAGAGTTGCGCAGATGCGGGTGAATGACCTTGAGAGCGACTTCACGCCCGAGCCGGCTGTCAAGCGCGCGGTAGACCGTGGCCATACCCCCGTGTCCGATCTCCTCGCGGATCTCGTATTTGGCGAACCTCGGAAAGTCGCCGCCGCGAACTGCGAACTCGACCATCGGCCCCTTTAAATTGTACGCACACTGGGGGGAATTCGGCTCAAAGTTCCGTCGACGACGTCTTCGAGACGCCGCGGACGCCCATGTCCTCGCCGAATGCGCACACGGGGTTACGTCGAGGGCGCGACGGCCTCCTCCGCGACGCGCGACAAGAGCTCATCGTGAAACGCCTGAAAAGCGCTTTCTCGGGGCCATGAGGGCGCACCTGCCAGCAGCAGCGGAACGTCGCGGGTCCGGCCGTGGTCGATCGCGAGGACGGCTGCCGCGTAGCGCATGGCCCAGTGGACGAGCGGCGAGGCGGCCGCGGCTTTGGCGAGAAGGCGTGCGTCGCCGCCGCGGCTCGAATGGGCGAACGCGCGGGCCAGCGCGGCGAGACCCTGGCGGAGAAGCGCGATGCGGCGCCGCGTGAACGGTCCGGCGTTGGGCATGGGAAGGTGCTCGAGCGTCGACGCCTTGCGAACGGCGGCGTCCCGGTCTCCTTCGAACGTGTCGAGGAGCGTCTCGATGAAGAGCCTTTGCTCGACGGCCGCGTCCCAGGCGGGCCCGCGCACCGCGCGATCGAGCGCCCGCCGCGCAGGCTCGATCCAGCCGTATGCCGCGTAGGCGGTCGCCTTGAGAAGAGGTGCCATCGTACCGCGGTGCGCCGCGCGCTGCAGCGTCCCCTCCCAGGTACCGATGACCCGCTCGACATCGCCCGACATGAGAAGTTTCCTCATCCGCCAGCGACCGACGATGCGCGGCGCCGAGAGCAGGAGAGCCACGGCCAGAGGCGCCATCAGATAACGCGGATCGCGGCTCAGAGTCTCAGCGCCCAGCGCAGCCACGAGACTGACCACGAGAAACGGCAGGAGGGACCGGGCGAGAGAGAGGCGCCGCGGAGCAGAAGGGGCCATCCGTATACTATCCTTATTAAGGCTTCGTGCAGCCCGCGCAACGTGGCTCCCGGGGCGAATCGACACCGACCGACAGTCGGAGCGCCTGCGAGTCAGGCTCGAAGGCGACGTTGAGTCGGAGCGCTTGCGAGTCTAGGCTCGCAGCATGCGAAACGAGAAGGACGTCGAAGCGTACCTGCTCCAGATGAAGCGTCCGTACCGATCGGTGGACGATCAGCCGGGCACGTTTCTCGTCGAGACGAGCCGCCCTCTCCCTCCCATCGCCGTCCGCGTCGATCCGCCTCTCGTCGTGATCCGTGTTCACATCGGCGACATCGATCGCGGCACGAACCAGGAGGCCCTGTATCGCAAGCTGCTCGAGCTCAACGCGCGCCAGCTGGTGCATGCCAGCTACGGAATCGACGACCGACACGTCGTTCTCTCGAGCGCGCTCGAGCTCGAGAATCTCGATTTCAACGAGCTGCAGGCGACGCTCGATGAAATCGATCTCGTGCTCGCGCAGCAGCTTCCAGAGCTCGCGCGGATGGCCAAGCAACTCCCAGCGCCCTCCCTTCGCTGATTCGGCTTCGTCGATTCGAAAACCTCGAATGAAACGATGCCTGAGGTGAACCGAAAATGGGTATTTTCAGCCGGCTCGCACAACTCATCAGAAGCAATTTGAACGACCTGATCAGCCGCTCGGAGGATCCCGAGAAGATGCTCAATCAGGTCGTTTTGGACATGAACAATCAGCTCGTCGAGGCCAAGAGGCAGGTAGCCGCCTCGATTGCAGACGAGAAGCGGCTGGCCAAGCAGCTCGAGCAGGAGACCGCGAACTCACAAGAATGGGAGCGCCGCGCCATGCTGGCATTGCGGGCGGGAAACGAGACGCTCGCAAAAGAAGCTCTCGCCCGAAAACGCGAATACGACGAACTGACGAACACGCTCAAAGACCAGTGGACGAAGCAGAAGACCGCCGTCGAGCAACTGAAGACGGCGCTTCGCCTCTTGAACGACAAGATCGAGGAAGCGAAGCGCAAGCGCAACGTCCTCATCGCCCGGAAGAAGCGCGCCGAGGCACAGAAAGCCATTCACGAGACGATGAGCGGCCTACGCGATCAGAGCGCCTTCGAGACGTTCGATCGGATGTCGCAGAAGATCGACCAGATCGAAGCCGAGGCGGACGCCCAGGCGGACCTGGCCGAAGAATACAGCGGCGACACCCTCTCGAAGCAATTCGAGCAGCTGGAGCAGACGCACGGCGCGGAGGACGATCTCGTCGCCCTTAAAAGAAAGATGGGCATATTGCCTGCCGAAGAGCCGGAGGCCGCGGCTCGACCCGTTCAAGCTCGCGTGGAGGCGCCCGCACAGCCGAACACCGAGCAGGAAGAGTTGGCGCAAGCCCTCGAAGAGCTCGAGAGGGAGCATCAAGCGGACGAGAAGCGCAAAGCCGAGCGATGACGCCGGTCGCGATTGGTTCTTTCGCCGCTCCAGCTCATTCGGAAGCGCCGGGAACCCTATTCGCGCGCCTTCGAACCGATCCGGTGCGCGGCCTCTCCGAGGCCGAGGCCGAGGCGAGGTTCGCCCGAGACGGGCCGAATGCGCTTCCCGCGCCCCGGAAAAAGAGCGCTGCCCTGCAGCTGCTCGGACAGTTCTCGAATCCAGTCGTCCTGACGCTGCTGGCAGCGGCTGTCATCGCTCTTTTCACGGGCCGCGCCGACGACGGCTCGTCACCGCTTGTCCGATACGGCGACGCCACGGCGATCTTGTTGATTGTCGGCCTGAACGCGGCGCTGGGCTTTCTGCAGGAACGCCGGGCCGAAGCGGCGCTCGCCGCTCTCGAGAGCATGCAGACGCCGTCGGCGCGGGTCCGACGGGACGACCGAGTCATGGTTCTGCCGGCGACCCGCGTCGTCGTCGGAGACGTGCTGGAGCTCGAGGCCGGCGACGCGGTTCCCGCGGATGCGCGCCTGCTCCAGACGATCAATCTCGTCGTCGAGGAGTCCACATTGACCGGCGAGAGCGTGCCGGTCGCGAAGGACGCGCGAGCGGTCCTGGCCGACGACGCGCCCCTCGGCGATCGGTGCACGATGCTCTTCGTCGGGACGAGCATCGTTCGAGGAAAAGCACGCGGCATCGTCGTCGCCACCGGAGCTCGGACGGAGCTCGGGCGGCTTTCCGCGCTCATCGGGCGCGTCCATGATCGAAAGACCCCGCTCGAGGACAAGCTCGATGCATTTGCCAAGCGCGTCCTGTGGGGCTGCCTCGCTCTCTCCGCGCTGCTCTTCGCGCGCGGGGCGCTGCGTGCTGATCGCCGGTGGCACGATCTTCTTCTTGAGGCGGTCAGTCTCGCGGTGGCCGCCATACCCGAGGGGCTGCCGGCGATCACCACCATCACCCTGGCGCTTGGAATGCAGCGCCTGGCCAAGCGCGGCGCCATCGTCCGCAAGCTCGCGGCAGTCGAGACCCTCGGGGCGGCCACGGTCATCTGCTCGGACAAGACCGGGACCCTGACGCGGAACGAGATGACCGTCCGTCAGGTTTACGCAGGAGGCTCGCGGTACGACGTCAGCGGCGACGGCTACGATCCGACGGGTGAGCTCCGAGACCCCGGCGGCAAGCCGATCGAGAGCTTGCCCGACGCGCTCGGTGACCTGCTCGCCACGGTTGCACTCTGTAACAACGCAAGGCTCTTCAAGCGCGACGGATCGTGGGGAGTCGAAGGCGACCCGACCGAGGGCGCATTGCTGACGCTCGCCGCCAAGGCGGGCGTGTCCCCCGATGAGGTGGTCAGCTCCCACCAGGTCGTGGGCGAGCTGCCGTTCGACAGCGATCGAAAACGAATGACGGTCATCGCACTCGATGCGCGGGGACGCCAAATCGCCCACTCCAAAGGCAGCGCCGACGAGCTGCTTCCGCGCTGCTCGAGTTACCAAGGCCCGGCCGGAAACGTGCCCCTCGACGACACATCGAGGCGGACGATCCTCGCCGAAGCCGAGAGGATGAGCAGCGGCGCGCTACGTGTGCTCGCCGTGGCGCGGCGAGAGCTCGACCGGCGCGCCGGCGAAAGAAGACGTGCTTCCGTCCCGCCGGACGGTCAAGACGCCGCCTCCATGGATCGCGAGATCGAGGATCGCCTGACTTTTTTGGGCCTGGTAGGGATGGCCGATCCAGCGCGCCCTGGAGTCAAGGAAGCGGTGCGGCTATGCGCTGACGCGCACGTTCGCGCGGTCATGATCACCGGCGACCACAAGCTGACTGCCGTGTCGATCGCGAAGGAGCTGGGACTCTGGGACCAGGGCGGAGAGTGGGCAGGATCGCTCGCGCTCACGGGGACCGAGCTCGAGAGGCTGTCGGACTCGGAGCTCGAAGGCGTCGTCGACCGGGTGCGCGTGTTCGCGCGGGTCACGGCCGAGCAGAAGCTCAGGATCGTCGGCGCGCTGAAGCGACGCGGCCACATCGTGGCGATGACCGGCGACGGGGTAAACGATGCTCCGGCGTTGAAGGAAGCGCACATCGGAGTGGCCATGGGCAAGGCCGGCACGGACGTGGCACGCGAGGCCGCCGATATGGTCATTGCCGACGACAACTTCGCGACCATCGTCGATGCCGTTCGAGAAGGCCGCTCGATCTGGCGCAACATTCAAAAATTCATATTTTTTCTTCTTTCTTCGAATGCCGGCCTCCTCGTCGCCGTATTCGCGGTGAGCTTCTTCACCAATCTCGATCCTCTGACGCCGCTGATGATCCTGTGGATCAATCTGGTGACGAACGGCCTGCCGGCGCTCGCGCTGGGGGTCGATCCTCCGGACCAGACTCAGATGCGCGAGCCACCGCGGCAACGGTCGGCGGGGCTGCTTTCGCCGCGCGATTGGGTCGGCATTGCCGTGGTCGGGCTCTGGATGGGGGCTGCCGCGATCGCATGCTACGGCGCCGCGCTCCAGCCGGGGGTCGCGATCGCCACCAAAAAAGGGCGCGCAATCGCCTTTTCGCTACTCGCTTTGAGCCCCCTCTTTCATGCGTTCAATTGCCGATCGGCGACGGCTTCGGTGTTCTCCCTACGCCCTCGTCTTCCGCGAGCCCTGGTGGCCTCGGTCGTGGCCAGCGCGGCCATTCACTTCGTTGCCGTGCTCGTGCCCGCGCTGCGCCCCGTATTTCAGACGTTCTTCGTGACGGGACGACAGTGGGGCATCCTCATCTTGCTCTCGGTCTCGATCATACCGGCTGTGGAGGTCGTCAAGCTTGCCGAGCGTGGGCTCGTGCATCGCATGCGGTGGCTCGGTCCACTGTCCCGACGCGGACCGACGTAGCACGCACGTGCCCTGCTACTCTTCTTTGAATGCGCCGCCGCGTCACTGCACTGGCACTCACGTTCTTTTCGTGCGGAGGCGCCGTGCCTGCCGCGCGCGAGGCTACGGCCCCGGGCTCCAGCGCGGAGGGCGACCGCGACTTCAGCACTTACGCGGCGGCGCATGGGATTGCGACGTTGAACGGTGGTGGGGGAAGCACCGCGGAGCCGGCCGGCGCCGACGACCTTCGACTCGAGCACTTGGAGAAGGGAAAGCCCGTGAAGCTGGACGGCGTGCTCGCCGAATGGCCCCCGCTCACAAAAGCCACTTTCGCGTCGGGGCGGTCGGACGCTCATCCCGCCCTGGGAATCGCCCTCCAGTACGACGAGACGGCGCTCTACGTCGGGGCCGACGTCACCGACGGCTCGTTCACGCCCGGCAGCGATCATCTTTCGCTGGTTCTCGCCGTACCGCAACCCGGCGCCACGTATACCGTTTATGACGTCGGCCTCTACGCAGGCAAACCCGGCGAGACCGAGGGTAGTGTGCGCTACGGCCGCCGCGGCGCGGTGCCCGGCGCGAAGATCGTCGAGGCCATGACAGGCAGCGGTTACACGGTCGAAGCTTCCATTCCCTGGAGCGCGCTTCCCGAGGCGCGCGCCACGCGCGTTGGAATTCATGGAATCGCACGCTACGTGCACGGAGACGCTGCCGTGGCGACCGGTCCCGGCGACGCCCAGCATCCGGGAACGATGCCGTGGATCCCCAGCGAGCCGGAGCTATCCCTCGTCGAGCAGCTTCTCGCTCCGAAAGGTTTGGCGAAGACCGCGCCGGCGGCCGATATGGTCGCCGATCTCACCGGTGATGGAGTCCGCGAGAGAATCGCTGTCTACGAACGCTACTTGACGATTTGTGGAACCTCCTACCTGGGGGGGACGGGCTTCTTCTTTCGCGATTTGGGCGGCGAGCTGGTCAAGCTCGACGTGCGCGACGTGACGGGCCGCGGCAAGGCCGACGTGGTCGTACGACGGCGAGCCAGCGTCGGCGACGGCACGCGGGAGTACCTCGAGATCCTCAGCGTCTTCGACGCAAACAGCGAGCCGCGGCTGACGTTTGCACACGAGATTGCGGTGCGCCAATCGGATCGGGAGATTGACAACGCGGTCCATATCGCGCGGGGCGAGATCGAGGTTAGCGTCGAGCCTGCCACCCGATGGGACGCCGAATCTTACAGCGAACCCATCGCAAGCGACGTCGAGCCGATTCTCTTGCCCTGGGGCAGCGTTCGTTCGCAATCCTGGCGCTGGGACGGCTCGCGCTTCACGAAGGCCAAGGAAACCTTCCAGAGGCCGCAAGTACCTGCGGGCGCCGCCCTCGGTCACCGATCCCAGAGCCAGGACGACGCCGCCCCCCGCCCGGCCGAGCCCCCGACCCCCAAGGTCGTCCGAGGCAGCGAGCTGTCGGCCGAGATCCTCGCCGCCTACCGCCGAGACCGAGGTGTTCCTCCGGACGTCCGCCCCAAGACGGACCTGGAGGTCCAGGTCGCGGGCGACGACCGTCCGGAGCGCGTTCTTCTCGTCGGGCGCGATCTGGTCGTCTTCGGCCCGGGGTTCAAAGGAGGAACCGGCTACGCGTACACCACGCTCTCCGAGTTCGCGGACCCGAACGATATTCATGATGTCTCGGCGCGCGACCTGACCGGCGACGGCGATGCGGACCTCATCGTTCGCGGCGTTCGGCACATCGCAGTGCCGTCGGGAGTCGTCGACTCGGAGGTGCTGCTGGTCTACGAGGTCAACGGCGAGACCATCGGCCGTGTTTTCGGCATCGAAGCAGGCCGCCAGCTGGGCAAGAAGCGCGTCCAGGGCCTCGTCCAATTCGTGCCCTCGCCCGGCGGCCGATCGTTCGACGTGCTCGCTGCTCCGGGGCGAGCATCGGGCTGGACGGAACGCACCTACCCGTGGGCGCAGGCAGTGCCGGGGAGCGGGGGCGACGTCGAACCGTTGCTGTTGCCCTGGGGAGGCATCGCCAGCGTGCGCTACGCCTGGAACGGATCGCAATTCGTCAAGGCAGAGTAGTCCGCGGTCAGTCGGGCGTTCGAGATCAGCGCGGCATCGAGATGCACGCGGACGAGCTCAGTGTTTTGCGGCGAACGGATCGCCCACGTCGTCGATGCCGCTTGGTTGCGGCGCGCCGGCGGGTTTCACCTCCGGACGATGTGGCTTGGCCGCAGGGGCGCCACCGACGGCCTCGAGCGTGAACGTCTGCTTCGCCGGCTCTGATCCGACGGTGACCTCTCTCGTCTTGAACCCCCGGTGCTCGAGCACGAGGACGGCGTGATCGCCGGGTTGCAAGTGGAGGGCTACGGGCGATTGCCCGAGCGGCCGGCCATCCTGGGTGATGGTGGCATCGCTCGGGAGGATGCTGACCAGAATCTCCCGAGAGAAAGGCTCGGAGGCCGCCGCCACCCCGGCCGAAACCGCCACCGTCGGAGCCGTGGAGGGGGTCAGGGTCGGTCCGACGGCAACCACGGCGGGCGAGCTCGCAACGGCAGGCGCCGGGGTCGGCGTCGTGGCCCCTGTGGCGCCGCCGGCCTGCACGGCCGGCGGTTGCGCCTTGCCCGTGCCGCTCTTCACGACCATCACCACTGCGACGACGCCGACCAGGGTACCCACGGCCCCCATGAGCGCGAACAGCGGCCATCGCTTTCTCCGCCCCGCCGGCGGAGCCGCCGGCACGGGCGCCGGCATCGCAGCGCGAAAGTAGTCGGCGGGGACGTTGAACCCGCCCGATCGGGCCATCATCTCGTGCACGGCATCGGGCAGGAGCCCTCGCTCGAGCTTGTCGAGATCGGCAAGCATCTCGTCCATGTTCGCGTAGCGACCCTCCGGTTTCTTCGTCAGGCTCTTGAGCACGATGGCGTCGAGCCCCGCCGGCACGTCGATTTCCGGGACCAGCGCCCGGATCGGAACCGGGGCCTTGTACATGTGCTGGGTGAGAATCCCCATGAAGTTGTCCGCGTCGAACGGCACCTTCCCGCTCGCCATTTCGTAGAGGATGACCCCGAGCGCGTAGACGTCGGTGCGGTGGTCGACGGGCGCGCCGGCGGCTTGCTCCGGGCTCATGTAATGAGGCGTGCCGATGACGCTGCCCGCCCTCGTCATCTTCTTGGTTCCCCCCCCGACCTTGGCGATTCCGAAATCCAAGATCTTGACGAAGTCAGCCTCGGTTCCGCGCCGCACCAGCATGACGTTGTCAGGCTTGAGATCTCGATGAACGATGTTGGCTGCGTGCGCGGCCGCGAGTCCCTGCGCGATCTGTTTCGCGACGCGGCAGAGGCGCACGACCGGCATGGGGCCCCGGGCCTCGGAGATGGTCTCGCTCAGGCTCTTGCCTTCGAGCAGCTCCATGACGAAATACGTCGACCCGTCGGGAAGCTGTCCGAAGTCGCTGATGTCCACGATGTGTGGGTTGCCGATCGCGCTGGCAGCCCTGGCTTCTTGCAAAAATCGCTCATTGAGCTCCCGATCGGACGCCATGTCGCGACGCAGCACTTTGATGGCCACGCGCTTGTCGATGAGCCGGTGGCGCCCTGCGTAGACGACCCCCATTCCTCCTTCGCCGAGCACACGTTCGACCACGTAACGACCGTCCAGCGTCGAGCCGACGTACGGGTCACCGCCCGCGGCCGGAGCGACGGCAACGTTGCTCGAATCGAGCACCGGACGGCGAGGCAGGTCGATCGTCGAAGCGCCCAGCGTGGCCGAGCTGCCCGACGGAGTGATGGGCGGCGTCGGCGATCGCGGCGGCTTGGGAAGGTTGGTCATAGAACCTCAGGAAGAAGGATACTCGAGCGGGGACGGACGCGTATCGGGATCCGGGCGAGCGGCTTGCAAATCGCGCTCCGACACAAAAGCCCGGTCAGTGCCCACCCAGAGGTTCCGGGATGCGGCAGCGCCGCCATGCCCGTGCCATTCGTTGCCATCCGAGCTCGCTGCTTCTGTGGAGCGCCGGGCACAGTGACCGCACGCACGCGCGGCGCCGGTTCGCGGCCCGCCCCCTCGTTTCGTGGTAAGGGGCCCCGAACCCGGGAGCCCGTCCGCGTGGGTGCGGCTCCGTGATCAACCTACAGATGCCGTATTCGCTCACCGTTGCGCTTCGTTACCTCCGTTCGAAAAAGCGCAACATGATCTCGATCAGCACGGGGCTCGCCGTGGGCGGCGTCATGCTCGGAGTGGCTGCATTGACGATCGTCATGAGCGTCACCGGCGGGTTCCAGGAGCAGTTTCGCGAGAAGGTCCTCGGCGTCAACGCCCACGTGCTGGTGCTCAAATACTCGATCGACTTCCGCGAGTACCGCGACATCATGAAGAAGGTCGAGCACGTCCCGCACGTCGTCGGTGTTGCGCCGTTCGTGATCAATCCGATGATGGTCACGCGTGGCGATCGGACGGCAACCGGCGTGCTTCTCAAGGGAGTCGACCCCGAACTGATGCCGCGCGTGCTCGACCTGCCGAAACACATCGTGGCGGGTAGCCTCCAAGGACTGCGGCGTCCCGGCGCGCAGCCGATGAAACGCTCCTCGGACTTGCTTCGCGACGAGCTCGACGCGAGCGACTCTTACCCCCTCCCGACGGCGGCCTCGGCCCTCCCCCGCGCCGATGCGGGAAGCGAATCTCTCCTCGAGATCATGCAGCAGGAGGTGGCCGAGGAGATGGCACGCCTCGACGGCGGTGCCGAAAAGCGCCGCGATCCGTCCCTCGCGGGCGAATCCAGGCTCGCGCGTGAGGCGACTCACTCCCCGGAGGATCGAGCGAGCGAGGATGTTCCGACGCCTCCTCCCAACGCTCCGCACGGCGACATCACTCCTGCGGGCGGCTACCGGAGTCGACTTCCGGACGATGACGCCCTGCCCGACGCGATCAATCCGGATCCCTGCCAAAGCCCCGAAGACGTGGCGAAGATGCCCGGTATCGTCGTGGGGCGCACGCTGGCAAAGCAGCTTGCGGTCGGCCTCGGCGATTGCGTCCAGGTCACGTCGCCCCAGATTGGAATCTCGTTCGGCAGCGGCACGCGATCGCCCATCGCGAAGCAATTTCGCGTCATCGCCATCTTCGAAGCGGGATTCGACCAGTACGACTCCAAGCTCGTCTACACCGATCTTTACGAAGCGCAGGCATTCTACGAATACGGTGACAGCGTCACTGGCATCGAAATGAAGGTCGATGACATCGATCGCGCCCATGGCATCGCCGTCGCGATCGATCGGCTTCTCGACAACGGCATCTACCACACGATGGACTGGCGCGAGCTCAACCATGGTCTATTCACCGCGCTCCTCATCCAACAGATCGGAATGAGCTTCGTTCTCGGTCTCATCATCCTGATCGCCGCGTGTACCGTCATCGCGACGCTCATCATGGTGGTCCTCGAGAAGAAGCGGGAGATCGCCCTTCTCAAGGCGATTGGCGCGAAGAACGACGCGATTCTCCGCATCTTCCTTTATCAGGGCGGAGTCATCGGGCTCGCGGGAACGGCGTTTGGCATCTTCATCGGTTGGCTGTCGTGTCGATTCCTGCTCGCGTACGGCTTTCCCCTCGATCCCAAGGTTTACTTCATCTCTCATTTGCCCATATCGATGCGGCCCATCGAGTTCGTGCTTCCGGCGGCGGTCGCGATTGTGATCTCGCTCATCGCGACGATTTTTCCAGCAATCTATGCCGCGAAGCTCCGGCCCGCCGACGGACTCCGCGCGGAATGATGTGGGCGCGCGTCGTGAACACAGCAATCCGCCAGCCGGCGCGTTGACCGTTCGGACAGCGCCCTGATAAGAGTTCTGCGGGCACGCCGCGTGCCCTCCCGTTCGAAAGGCGAAGCGACGCATGCGCTGGCTCGTCGATGTGACGCCGCTCGGCAATGACACCGGAACCGAGACCGTCCAAGTCGACGCAGATTCCTGGCAGAACGCCCTTCTCGTCGTCCGCACGCGACGCGGAGAATCCGGGCTGCTCAATGGCTTCTCGATCCAGCTGCTCGCGGGAGGCGACTGTCGAGCTCTGGATCCTTCTTCGGGCATCCGTTACGACGTCCGCAACGTCGTCGAACGAGAACCCGCTGCGCCGGCCCACGAGACTTCCACGGACGCGGCCCCCCGCTCGCGGGTGCCGCCCCGTGTGACGTCGGCGCTGCCACCCCGCCCCTCCACCCAGCCGCGCATCTCGTCGAAGACGGCGGGATCAGCGCCCTCGCCGTCCGTCCCGGAGAACACGGGCACGATGGGGCGTCCGGCACCACCCGCCGTCCTGCCCGCCGTCGTGTCCCTGGTGGACGACTCGGTCGCAACGGCGGGATCCCGCGCCGGCGACTCCACCGCCGTCGCCACCTCCCCGACACCGGCGGCCGACGATCGCGAACCGTCACCTCCGGAGGCGCGGGCGGCTCCGGCATCCGACGTCGACCTGGTTTCCTCCCAGATCATCTTCAAACGCGAGCAAGAACGGACGCCTGCGCAGCCCATCACGTACCGGGAGTACATCTACCTGGTTCCTCGAGGCACGAGCGACGAAGCCGCCGAGCTCCTCTTGCAACGCCAACTGGAGCGGGTGCAGGCATCGCTCGCGCAGGTCGCAGCAGGAAAGCTCATCCATCTGGCCGCCTTCGACGTGCAATTTCACGGCAAACCGCCAGTCGCACCGATCGCGACGCTCATCTGGAAAGATTGGCTTGGCTCACCCGTCGTTGCGCTGCCCCGCCGCGGCGCTCCCGAGCCGTCGGCACGTCGAGACCCCTCGACGCAACCGGCCGCGGCCGACGCCACTCAGGCGGACACCCGGGAAGCCTCGTCACGTTCCGAGACGGCCGAGACCGCGGTGGCCGCGGCGCCGGGAGGGTCCAATGGCGTGGGCGCGGTCGCAACCGGCGATGCGCTCTCGTTACCTGCTGAGCACTCGGATGAGCTTTCTCCGCGCGCCGAGCCCCCGGACGAGCCCCGGCCGCCCCGACCGATTTCGCCTCGACAACCCGGGACCGAGACGAAAAGGGGTGCGCGGGGGGAGGATCTCATCGCGGATTTGTTCGAAGCCATGCACGATCTGCACTTCCTCCGGGATGCGGTGGAGGGAGGGGCGTTCTGCCTGGCGCTTTGCGTCGAGAAAATCCCGTGCTCCACAGGAATGGTGCACCTTTACGACATCGACCGGCGCGAGTACCTGGTGACGAACACACATGGGGCCCTGGCGAGGCCGCTGCTGCTCCGCCGCACCTCGGAAGCCGACCCGGTCCTTGCAGCCGCCACGCGCAGAAGACACGCAATTTCCGTCACGTACGCGGAAGAAAACGAAGCGCGCAACGTCGAGCGATACGACGCGATCGGGGGTGCGAGAAGAGTGCTCGTCGCCCCCGTCATGCAGGCGGGGCGCTATCTCGGTGCGCTCGAGCTCATCGACCCTCTCGATGGACAACCGTTCACCGAAACGGAAGCGAATGCGAT
>Ga0187782_10000721_pt1 | contig 23144 bp, 16 predicted proteins | sample 0715_SJ02_MP15_2_FD_132454 | JGI IMG/M metagenome (GOLD analysis project Ga0187782, IMG submission 132454) | Tropical peat soil microbial communities from peatlands in Department of Meta, Colombia - 0715_SJ02_MP15_20_MG | ecosystem: Environmental > Terrestrial > Soil > Wetlands > Peat | place... | reverse complement strand
CTTCTCCTCCGGTGGCGGCGCGGGCTGAGTTTTCTTTGGAGCCAGGACGGTCGGGCCCGCGTCAGGGTTGGGCCCCGTCGATGGTTCCTGTTCGCCATTGGAGCGGGCGTACAAGGATGGGGCAAAACTAGCGAACGCCAACAGACCCACCCACACCAGAATCGGCGGTTGTAAATGACGGTTTCTCATTGCGCATCCCCCTCGGTCCGTAGGAACCCTACAGACTTATGATGCCACTCACCCCCCTTCCAGTCAACCGAGGGGGAAGCAAGTTTTGATGTCGAGGCGGCTTGACACCACCCGAACGCGTAAGCCGGCTGTACACAAAGCCAGCAGCGAACTCGAGGCGACTTTGCGCTCCCTTTGCGAGATCAGCGCAGGCTTGACAAAGCCAATGGGAGAGGTAAACTCTGAAGGCGAGGCGGCTCCACCCCGCCCTTCGGCGATCCCGCCGAGGTGGGGTTGCGTCTAAAGTAACCGCCACTTGCACGAACCATGCGCCGGGGATGGTGCTGGATGCTAAGCTCCAGAAAGTACACAGTCCAGTACCATGGCGTCAGTACGATTGTACTGTTGCGGGGGGGTTGGTTTTAGGTCATAAATATTGTGAAAGATGTGAAAGGAGGAAACTAGAGGACTCAAACGACCGCGGGACCAAGGGCTCTTCATTGACAAATTGTCTAATAGTTCCGCACCCATAAAAATGCGCAGAAAGGTATTGACTTTTCGGGAATGAAGGCTTAGGCTCTCCCAGATGCCGGTTTTCTGCGAACCGGCAATCGTGTTTCGTTCAGGAGAGCCTAAATGAAGAACCTAATTCTGACGTTCCTGCTCGCATTGCTGGTAGTCCTGACAGCTATCTCGGCTCGGCGTATGGTCGCGGGGAGTTCGACCGCCGCAGGGAGCCCAACGTTGGTTGCAATCGGTGGTGACCCAGTTCCGCCGTTGGATCCACCGCCGCCGCCGAAGCCGAGCAATTAGGAACCTCCGAATTGCGTGAGCGATCCGGAGGGTGGTCGTTTGATAGCGCCTTCTTGGACCGCTCATGGTCAGCACCATTGCAAGCTACGGACTACAGTACGGCTGCATGCTAATCGAGGCCGCGCTCATCTGTTATTGTGTGTCCTCCGCTAGGCGGGCGAAGAGAGAGCTTACCCCGATTCTCTACTTGGCTTCGCTGCTGGGAGCCGCGCTGGCTCGGTCCTCGGTGCTGCGCCTTTACGGCTACCGTTCGTCGCAATACAGTTGCGTTTACTGGAGCACGGATTTCCTGCTGGTCATCGCCGCCTTCCTACTGGTATGCCTCCTCTTTCGACGTGCCTGCTTTCAACAGGAAAAGCTGTGGCGGTTCGTCCGCTTGCTGCTCTTCTTCACTTTCCTAATGGTCGTCGGTATTTCAGGCCTTTCCTTCCTTAGCCATTACGGCCGGCTCTCCAACCTCTACATTACTGAGTTCAGCCAGAATATGTACTTTACCTGCTTGGTTCTGAACACCTTGCTGTACCTCATGCTGCTTCAAATCGGATCGACTGACGATCAACTGGGACTCCTGGTTTGCGGAGTGGGCATCCAGTTTGCCGGCCCGGCCGCAAGCATGGCGCTTTACCACCTCACCACCGGCGAGCACTTTGCCGCGTCTTTGGCTACTTTTACCCTACCCGTGTGTTCGTTGGGAATGCTCTTGGTGTGGGCTTACGCGATCGTGTGTGTTAGAGACAGAGAAACTAAGGTTGCCCGGCACAAGATTCCTGCTTTTGCCGAGGCCACCGCGGATTAGAATGCCTAAACCAGGTGAAAGACCATGATAGTCGCTGCGCTTATCTTGATCCTTTCGACCGCGATGTTCTGTTTCTACTTCCAAGTCACCTGCCAGCGCATTCTGCGCCGGCAGTTTGACCGGGAATACTTTCAGTCTATCGCCAACGCCAACCGTTTGGAGTTTCCGTCCCTGCGAAAGTCGCTAGAGGAGTTCGGCGCCCCGGTCGATTACTCCCGGCTGCGCATGATGCTGAAGTGCGACTTCCTCGCCCTGACCTATCTCCTCAAGAATGCCGCGAATGTGAACCAACGTTACTCCCACGAAGAACGCCTCTTGATTCTCTATTTCCGCTGGCAGTTCCTTTCGTTGGCCGTGCGGCGTTTACTGAAAGTGGGCGAGAACAAGGCAATCCTGAAACTGACTTCTGTTTTGCAATACTTTGCGAATGTGGTTGGCCAACGCGTCAACGCCGTGAAATTTGGCAACTTGACCGCCGCCGACTACCTCCTCAACCTTTGATTCAACCCGCTCCGAAGCCCACCTGGGCAGGAGCTGCCTTCCGAAGTGTTGTTCTTTCTCTTACACATCATGTCCCGCCATTTGGACTCGCTCGCATACTCCCCGCACAGTAGAGCTCTAATTTGGAGGTAGGGCTGGCCTTTCAGCCAGCATTTGCCAACCTAAAGGGCGGCGCTACGCCCAAGTTAGGATGCTACTTGCCTGCACCATGTCCTTGACGTGGGCGCTTCTTAGGTGTATGAACTCGTCAGGTGTATGAACCAGAGTGGCGAGGTGTTCGGCCCCATCGCTCGAAAGGCGAGGTGCGACTGCAATGAAAACAGTTCTGCGGGTGGTGATTCTGGTGTTGTGTGCTTTGACGGGACTCGTGGTGACCGGTCACGGCATTGCGCAAGCGGTGTCAATTCACACGCCGGGCGGCGCAGACGTCATGCGGCATCTCATCGAGGGAAGCGTCTCAATCGCCGGTGGGGCTTGCGTAGTGGCGGTGGCCATTGATCAACTCGAATGCTTACGCGCACACCATAGGAGCCGCAAGATCCTGTAGAAATCGGGCGATCGGGAGATCGGGTGAATAATTTGTGATTTGTGATTTCTGATTTGTGATTGGCTCTTCAATCAGCAATCGCCAATCACAAATGGTTCACCCGATTACCCGATTATCCCTCTCCGAATCATTCACGAATGTGGGGGGACGGCCTGCTGTCCCGCGATCGTCGTGCAACTGACCCTTTTCCACGTATACCGATCCAACTGCGAATCATTTCCAGATCGAGGGAGCGGCGCACGTGGGCGGCAAGCCGGTCCAGGCGGGATTGCCGTTCCGCGGCAACGAAAGCTCTGGTTGTACAAGGCGCGAGGCCACACTCCGCCCGCACCGCATCGAGGAATGCGTGCCGGAAGTCGTCAGCGTCGAAGATTCCGTGGACGTACGTCCCGAACACGCGCCGGTCCGTGCTGACCGCGCCGTCAGTGACCACGTTGTTCGAGCCGGCCCGTGTTAGCTGGGCGAATGGCGCGGCTTCCCCCGTGTACACCGTCTCGCCCACATGGATCTCGTATCCCCGAAAGGCCCACTCGTCTTCGTGCTGCCCGAAGATTCCCGGCCTCAAGATGCGACCGGTTGCGGGACGGGTAATCTTATCGGGCCGGAGCACTGTCCCTACGCGAAGCAGACCAAGTCCTTCGCGAGCGCATGGAACGCCGCGGTTCTCAATGCCCTGCGGATCCTCGATTTGAGCGCCCAGCATTTGGAAGCCACCACAGATTCCGGCGAGGCACCCGCCGCGCGCAGGGTGGCCGAGAAGGGGTGGGACCAGCCCACGCTGGTGTAACCATTCTAAATCGTTGAGGGTTTGCTTGGTGCCAGGCAGAATCACGAGGTCAGCCCTGGACAATTCCTCTGGACGGTCGACGAAGGCCAGCGCCACCGAGGGTTCCGCCGCGAGAGCATCAAAGTCCGTGAAGTTGGACATGTGCGGCAGCGCGATGACTCCAATGCGCAATGGTCTTTCCCGAGAACTGCTGCCTTCAAGGTCCTTCCACACCCGCCCAGCACTGCGCCGGTCTTGGACGGCCACCCCGTCCTCCTCGTCTAACCCCAGGTCGTGCAGGTAGGGAATCACTCCTGCGCACGGGATTCCCAGCCGGGGCTCCATCATCTTCAACCCGGGCCGCAGGAGAGAAATATCCCCGCGAAATTTGTTGATGGCATAGCCGCGGATCAAGGCACGGTCGCAGGGTTCCAGCAATTCGAGCGTGCCCAGGAGGGAAGCGAACACGCCGCCTCGGTCGATGTCCGCGACCAGCAGGCAGGCGGCGCCCGCCGCCTGCGCCATGCGCATGTTTACGATATCGTGTTCTCTCAGGTTGATCTCGGCGGGAGAGCCGGCTCCTTCGAGAACTATCAGCTCGTATTCCGATGCCAGTTTCTCATAGCTTTTGAGAACCGCTGGAAAGAGGTCCTCGACTCGCCGTTTGTGATAATCCGCTGCCGTCACCTGGCCCCAGATGCGTCCCATCAGGACGATTTGCGAGCCGGTGTCCGACGAGGGTTTGATAAGAACGGGATTCATTTCGGCACAGGCGGGTACCCGGCAGGCCTCGGCTTGCAAAGCCTGCGCGCGCCCTATCTCGTGCCCAGCGGGCGTGGCCGCCGAGTTGAGCGACATGTTCTGGGCCTTGAACGGCGCTACCCGGAAGCCGTCATCGGCAAAAATCCGGCACAGTGCGGCCGTAATGATCGATTTGCCGGCGTAGGACGCCGTACCCAAGACCATCAACGCACGAGCGGTCCTGCTTTCTCTTGACATACTCGACTCCACGCGCGTGAAGCTGCCCCACCAAGACCAAGTCAAAAGGCAAATTGCAAAAGGCAAAAGCTAGTCGCAAAAGCAAAACACGTAGACCAAATCAAAAGGCAAAACGCAAAAGTAAAACTCGAAGAACAAATCATAGCGCAAATCGCAAAAGGCAAAGTGAGATGCAAGATTCATGTTACGAAACAGCCAGACCCCGAGCGGCGTTGCCCTATGCGCTTTGCCTTTTGACTTTGCACTTCTGACACCTCGCTCCTGGACTCTCTTTTGACCTGTTCCTGCGATCTTACTTTTGCCATTTGCCTTTTGCGTTTTGCCTTTTGACTTGCTCTTCTGACTCCTGTTTCTCGCCCTGGCAGGTATCCTGGCTCTCGGGTCGTCGCCTTCTCCTCGGCCTTCCCTTTCCGCGGTAGCAGAATAGTGGCTGTCCGTACGCAAACGGACTGCGAGGATTTGGCTCGCCAATCACAGTGTTCATGTAGCCCCCTTGGGGCTGGTTAAGACCAGCCTCTTTCGACTCCGAATCTTCGCTTCGTTTTGCGCAAATGGCGCTGTTTTTGCTCTTTTTAGCCTCCAATTTGGCTTCGTTTCAGGTCCATTTTAGGTTCGTTTTAGGTTCGTTTTTCAGGGCTCTTCCTTTGTTTTCACCAAGTTGGTGGCTTCGTTCGTATAAAAAACAATCTTTTTGCTGCCAACCCCTCCCTTCCGCGCGGGGACGGATTTGTTTCGCGCCTCGGGCAGGGGCCACGGCTTGCGACGGATTGTCCCTGGCCTGACCACTATGCTAGGCTATCATCTCTCGGCGGTTTCGTCAAGCGAAAACGGCTACCCCTAATCCGTGGATAACCATCGGCGAGACTGGTAGGGCGCACGGGCGTGGCCCCTACGCCCCATCCGGTTTCACCCAGAGGGTGGTGCCTGTAGAGGCGAGGCGCCGCCTCGCCCCTACCTCCCCGCTGCCTACCGCCACGTTATCGGCGGATTAGCGAGAGGCCCATGAACGCCAACCAGCCAAACAGCGCACATTTGCCGAGCGCCAAGGCGCGTTGTGGCGATGCTGGCGCGTTCACACCCTCGGCACTCGCGACCCGGAACCCACAACAGCCCGATGGTGAACAGGGAAAACAGAAAAGTCCAGTCTGCGACGAGGGAATGCGAATATACTTTAGCGGCAAACAGGAGGCGCGGTTATGCACCACAAACGATTGTACACGTTCTTCGGGCCGGCAATTTGGGCACTGGTGGCGTCGGCGGAATTGTTTGCCGCCCAAGCTGGCACGACGGAGGCCAAATACGACGTGATTGTGGCGAAGAACATCATGGTCTCCATGCGAGACGGCATCAAACTCGCTACGGACGTGTACCTGCCGGCCCATGAGGGCACGCCTGCGCCGGGCAAGTTCCCGGTGCTAGTATCGCGCACCCCCTATGGCAAGGATCCAGAACCTGCCGGATTCGGCTCCAAAAACCTCGCCAGCGTTTTCGCCGAGCTCGGGTATGTCGTCGTGGTGCAGGATTGCCGCGGCCGTTACAACTCGCAAGGCACATTCTATATCGACGTCAACGAGGGCAAAGACGGCTACGACACGGTGGAGTGGGCAGCGGAGCAACCCTGGTCCGACGGCAAGGTGGGAACCTACGGCGGGTCCTACTTGGCGCAGGCTCAGAACGCCTTGGCGGTACTGCGGCCTCCTCATCTGGCCGGAATGTTTGTCATGGTGGGCACCTCCAATTATTTCGACGAGGGGGCCTACCGCGGTGGTGCCTTCACCTTGTTGCACAACCTCGTATACCCGTTGACCCTGACTTCAACCAGCCAGGAGGCCCAACGAGATCCTGCCCTGAGGGCTGCGATGCTTCAGGCCCTCCACGAGCAGATCGGGAACTGGTTGCGTGAGTATCCCTTTCGTCCTAACGCTTCGCCTCTTCTGCTCGATCCGGTGAATCAGCGTTGGTTTCAAGACTTCGTCGACCATGCTTCGTACGACGACTACTGGAAGCAGAATGGGCTCAATTTTGAGATCGCTTACGACCAATATCCGGATATCCCCATCTATTTCCTGAGCGGTTGGTACGACCTGTTTGAGCGTGGCACGCTGCACAATTATATGGGTCTGGCCTCCCGCCACAAGTCTCCAACGAAGCTCCTGATGGGTCCCTGGGTACACGGTATCGGTCCGCGCGCGTCGGGGGACGTCGACTTTGGGGCCGCCGCCGAAGTCGACTTGGTAGCGGAGCAACAGCGCTGGTTTGATCAAGTATTGAAGGGCAAGAACACCGGCATCTTTGAGGAACCGCCGGTGCGCCTGTTCATCATGGGCGGCGGCGACGGCATGCGTAACGAGAGGGGCCTCATGGAGGACGGCGGCCGCTGGCTCGCCACAACGGCTTGGCCCCCTCCGGAAGCATCATCCCGCGCCTATTACTTGCACGATGATGGCAGCTTAAGCGAGCAACGGCCCGGCAATGAGGCCCCAAGCACTTATTCGTTCGACCCCCGGCATCCTGTGCCCACCATCGGTGGACAGATTGATTCCGGCAAGGATCTCTCACCTGACGGTCCTCGCGACCAGCGCTGCCATCTGAAGATTTTCGGTTGCGACAACGACCTCCCCTTAGCCTCTCGCCGCGACGTGCTGGTGTTCCAAACGCCGCTCCTGGAGTCGGACCTCGTGGTCGCGGGGCCTGTCAGCGTCGATCTTTGGATTTCTTCCTCGGCGCCGGACACAGATTTCACGGCCAAACTCGTCGATGTCGCTCCTCCCAATCGTGACTATCCCTGGGGATTCGCCATGAATTTGGCCGACCGCATCATCCGGGTCAGTTCGGGGGACTACGCTTCCGCCCGGATTCTGCTAAAACCCGGCGAAATCCGCAAGGTGACTATCGACCTGGTGGGGGTGGCCAACCGTTTCCGTACCGGCCATCGCATCCGGGTGGACATCTCGAGCAGCAACTTTCCCTTCTTCGATGTCAATCCCAATACCGGAGAGCGCTCCGGCTATCAGACCCGCGAGGCCACGGCGCTGAACACTCTGTACCACGACCGAGAGCACCCGTCGCACATCAACCTTCCCGTCATGCTGGCAGATCCGGTGACCGGGCAAAATCGGTAACACTGGATATTATCAGTCAGTTTGCGTAATACTATATACTGATCTGTACTAGAGATGCCCACGCGAAGCCAATCCGCCGCCGGAGATGTGGCGCCGCTTTCGCCGGTGATTTTCCACATCCTTCTCTCCCTCGGCGCGGGCGAGCGTCATGGCTACGCCTTGAAGCGCGAAATCTCTCTGCGCACTGGGGGCAAGCTTAGACCTGGCCCGGGCGTACTTTATGGAGCGATCAGCAAAATGCTGGAACTGGGGCTGATCGAAGAGTCGGACGCCCGGCCTGATCCACATCTCGACGACGAGCGCCGTCGTTACTACCGAATCACACCCTATGGCCGAAGGGTGGCGCGGGCGGAAGCGGCTCGCATGCGCGAGTTGGTGCAGTTGGCCGCGGTAAGGTTTGGAGTGCCCAAGCATGCCTGACGAACCCTTCTCATTGCGTCTGTACCGATGGCTGGTAAAGCTCTACCCGGCGGGCTTTCGTGATAACTATGCGCGCCTCATGGAGCGCGAATTTCGCGATGAGCTCAATGAATCAACCGGGGCTGCCGGCCTGGCCCTCCTGTGGATTCGCGTCCTTGGGGATCTAGCGATCTCGGTTCCTTTACAGTTTTCTCGCGAAGTGGCGCAGGACACGCGGCATACCGTCCGCCTTTGGCGGCGCCGCCCCTGGCAGATTGGTTTTGCGATCCTGGCGCTGGCCATCGGCATCGGCGCGAACACGGGCGTCTTTAGCGTCGTCAATGCGCTGTTATTGCGCTCGCTGCCTTTTCGGGATCCCGAACGCCTCGCGTACCTGAGTTTGGATTATCAGCCCCCTCACGACAGCGTCAGGCAGTTTCACGAGTGGCGCCGCGAGAGCGCATATCTGGCTGACGCGGCGGTATTCGAACAGTTCGATGTCAACCTGGGTGGGGCGGGTGAATGGCGCCGTGCACACACCATCCAGGCATCCTGGAATTTTTTCCGGGCGCTAGGTACGCGGCCGGTACTGGGACGTACCTTCGCGCCCGGCGAAGATGTGGATGGAACGGGATGGGGTCCCTCCGGCCGCAACGCCGTGGCGGTGATCGGCTACGGACTTTGGCAGGATCTTTTTGGCGGTGACCCTCAAGCCCTGGGCGCCACCATCCGATTAGACGGAAACCCACTGACGGTCATCGGTGTCGCGCCGCCGGGCTTCGACTATCCGGGCAAAGCCGCCATTTGGAAGCCGGCGGCCTTCGCTCCCGGTAACAACGGCTGGGAAACGGTCGGGCGGCTCAAGCCTGGAATCACGTGGTCGCAGGCCCGTGCCGCCTTTGCCGCCGAAGCCGGCCGTCTGTGGCCCAACCGCACCCAACTCGAGAAGCTCAAGGATCCCTTCGCCTTGACTGGGCTTCGCGACGAGCTTGCCGGGCCGGCGAGAAGGGGCTCGCTGGTGCTAATGGCCTGCGCGGGACTGATCCTCCTGATTGCTTGCACGAACGTCGCAAACCTGCTGATGGCCCGTACCGCCGACCGCGCCGCGGAGTTTTCCATACGGTCCGCACTGGGAGCCAGCCGGGCGCGTCTCTCGCAGCAATTGATGACTGAGTGCGTGCTTCTATCGCTTGCGGCGTGTGCCGTGGGCATCTTCGTCGCGCTCTGGACTACTTCCGTCACGGCCAAGCTTCAACCCGCCGCGCTCGCCGCGCAAGCCTATTCCCTTGTGGACGGCCGTGTGCTGGGGTTTGCCATCGCGGCGTCGGTTTTCACTGGGTTGCTTTTCGGCGTCCTGCCGGCCATGTATGCCAGCCGCGTTCCCGCCTTGCAAACGCGCGGCTCGAGCGATGCTCGCGGGTCACGGCTTATTCGCGAAACGCTGGTCGCCGTGCAGGTGATGCTCACCGTTGTGCTTCTCACCGCCGCGATTTCAACCGGTCGGGCGTTTGCCCATCTCATGCACGTCGATCGCGGGTTCGATTGTGGCGGTCTGGCGACCGTCAACGTTTCGCTGGAAGGAACAACGCACAAATCCGATGCGAGCCGCCGGAGCTATTTTGAGGAAGCCCTGGCTCGCGTGCGTCGGCTGCCGGGGGTCGAAAGCGCGAGCGCCACGGAGTTCCTGCCCCTTTATGCTACGGCCTTTATCGGCGGGCGGTTTCAGGTGAACGGCCGTCTCGCAAGCAAGGCTTCCATGGTGAACCCGGTTTTGCCGGACTATTTCCGGACGATGGGTGGGCGCATTCTGTGGGGACGCGAATTCACGGACGCAGAAGTGCGGGACAACGCGAAAGTGGCCCTCATCAATGAGCGGTTTGCGAGCGAATTCGGGGCGCCCGCGGAGGCGGTGGGACGCGAGATTGTGATCGACAACGATCACTGGAAAATCATCGGCGTGGTCAAGACGATGGATTACATGACGGAAGGAGCAGACGGCTATGAAACCTTTGTTCCCGACCGCTCGCCTGGCAGCTTCTTCTCGACCTTCGTGGTTCGGGTCAATGGCCGCGCCGATGACCGCCTCGCCATGATCCGCGCTACTATCCAGGCAGTGGACCGCGAAGTTCCGGTGTTTGGCGTAAAAACCATGGAGCAACGGCTTGACGACGTCCTGGCACGGCCGGAGTTCTATAAGACCGCTGTCCTGTGCATCACATCATTCGCGTTGCTGCTTGTCGTCATCGGCATCTATGGCATCGTTTCCTACACCGTTGCTCGCAGAACACGCGAAATGGGCATACGCTTGGCTCTGGGCACGACGCCGAAACGGCTTCGGGTCCGGCTTCTGTGGGAAGGCCTGGCCCCGATTGCCGGGGGGGCAATTCCTGGAATTGCTGGGGCCGTCCTCAGCGGCCGGCTGCTCGAGACCCTGGTGGAGGGCTCGAAATCCGTAAACGCCGCGACATACGCGTCCTGCGTCCTTTTCATCGCATTCGTTGCAGCCATAGGCATTTGGGCCGCCACCCGCCCCATTGCTCGACTCGAAATTACGGAGATCCTCCGAACAGAATAGCAGCGTAGCACCGAGGCGGGCGCCGTCTGCCGTCCTCTGCGGCTTTTAATCCATCTACCCACTCCCCTCAATCACCACACCAGACAACCATCCCTTTCGTGACCTCGGGAATCGTGAAAGTCATTCTTCCGGGACTCCATGCACCATCAAACTCTTGAACCTCGCCCAGGAAAGGAAGGACGTATAGCTTTGACTTTTGCCGCGCCAAGAAGACGATCCTCACATTCCGCTCTGGTACCTGTTGTGCCACTTCATTGCTTTCGAGTCCCCGGAAGTTTGCCATGAAGACATGGATTTTGCCATTGACCTCTGCAATCTGGGTGGAGAGGAAAGGCGAGGCGTCGATTTCGACGACCGGTTCCGAATTGGAAAGCCGCAAGATTTCTGTGGATAGCTGTTGACGCAGTGTCTCGAAGCTCGCAGCCTTGTAATCCCCTCGAACAGCGTAGTCATTGAAATGCTTCTCGAGCTCGGCATAGTAAGCTCTGCCCGGACACCGCGGAGCGTAGATAAACCGCGTCGACGAGGTGGAGGTTTGTTGCCGCGCGGGGTCGGAAATTCCTAGTAACTTGTGCAATGGATTCTCAGTCCGGGGTTGGCGTTTCTCGTCGTAACTCCCGGTTTCGCCGGCAACCAGCAGTGCTTTCCCGCTCCGCACAAATCCTTGCAGCCAATTCAATTCAGCCTCGCTCAGACACCGCACGTCCGGCAGGATGAGCTCGTTGCCACGGAAGCTTTGCATATCGCGCGGCGTAACAATTTGAAATTCCAGGTGCGACTGCAGGAGCAAAAACATCATTCCGCGAAAGGACTCGATGAACGCTTTGGGAAAATAATCTCGAGTCTTCGGTGAAAAATAGATTCCGATAGGTCGAGCCGGATTGCGGGGTGAGTAGAAGGTCTTCTCATGGCCGGCGATCCAATTGAAAATCAGCTTGCGAGTTTCCTTATCGTTCGACCCAGACATGACATGTCCTCGCGTATCCCAAACGTTAGCGCCTGCCATGAGTTCCGCCATCGCCAGATTTCTCATCGCCTCGCGGCGGTCCACATTCTTATTGCCGTCCCAAGAATAATTGAGCATCCAAGACGCTCTCCCGGCAGCAAAGGACCTGAAAGAATACATGCCGGTCATATATCCGAACCAGTCCAGAGGGGTTCGGGATGCCGCCATGTGATCGCCACTGCCATACTCATATTCATGTGCAATCACGTCCACAACCGGATAAAGCTGATACACGTCAGCCCCCACCCTGGGAGATCCTTCTTCGATGCCCGGGTAAATTTCCGCGATGGTTACGCAGTTGGGGCTCACAGCCTTCACGTTCTGGCTAATCTCTTCCATGAAGTCTGTGATCGTCTCAACCCGGAAATCGATCCACTGAATGAAGCCTGGATCTTCATAATCACCGGGTTTGACCTCAGTCCTGGCGTCCAGGCCAGTTTTCTTTTTGAACGCCGCCACGGTGTAGTCATCAAAGCTCGCCCAGCTATTCTCCCAGCCCTCGAAGTGTGTCATCCAGTAAGGTATGTCCACATAAATCCCGTCAATTCCGGTTGCCGCGATTTGGCGCACGCGCTCCATGTAAACCTTGCGCCACTCGGAAGCATAGGGGCTGATCCAAACGTCTTCGTCGCCACGGGCAATCCAAAAAGCTGTGCCCCCGCCGAAGACCGCAGGCTCGCCGGTAAGTTTCCGCTGAACCCAATCGGGATGGTCTTTAAAAAGGGTGTGCCGCTTCTGGTCGGCGTTGGCGGTGATGCATTCCAACCCAGCAACATAAACAAAGGCATAATTTCCCACTGCGTGGGCCTTCTGCGCGACCGCTTTGATGGCTCGGAGCTTTTCCGCAGGCTCGAGAAAACTTTCGTAGCGGCCCGGGATGTCATTGTCCGTCTCGATACCGAAGACATGGGAATCTGTGGCGTCTTTGATGATGTCATCGACGCGGTTCAGGCTCAGACCGTATCCGCCGATCCGTACGAAGTGCGTCCAGTGTCGAGGGTCAAGTGGAGAACCGTTGGATTGCGGCGTCAGGCCATTCGACGCGCCGGTGTACACAGCGACTGTAATCGCGGCGAGCGACATACCCCACATTCCCGCCACGACCCAACTGCGTGTTTGCATGGTTAAGACCTCCCTGGAGGACAGAACCCTCCGCTGCTCGCCTTTCATTCTGCTAGTTCGGCAACGACCAAATCTGATTGGGCTGATTGTGTCCGCAGGCCTGCATACTCAGGCTCTGCGGTTTGCCGTCGGGGCCCCCGGCGCTGAGGCATTCATGATTCTCGTTGTCGATCAAGTTGCCTGCCAGAGTGTAGTTCCAGTACTGGGCGCTCGTGGGGCCACATGCTTGCATCTCCGGCTTGCCGTCAACTACGGCAAGGCAGCGTCCTTCTGCGGACTTCAAAGCACCGCTGGCGGTGACCGTCCATGTTTCTTCAGGAGTGCCGGCACAGGTTCCGACGTGTCCCGGCGCCGCCAGGCAAAGGCTGTAGCTGGCGATGTCGCGATGTCGTCCCGGGGCGATCATCGTGATCGTTCCGATGCGCGTCGGCCTGCCGCAGGAAGGTGCAGGATGCAAGCGCCAGATCACAGTGTCGTGAGCGGCGATGTCTGATTGCAGCGCGGATACCGCGGATTGATTCGTGCCGTTCCAAAGGTCTTGTGTATCCAGGCGGCATTCCGGGTTCGTCGCAAAGCCGAAATCGGCCGGACGCAGCTCGACCCGGATGGATTCAGGGCCGCGGTTCAGCACCGCAACCCCATACTCGCCCTCCTCGAGAGGTTTAAACAGGATGTCGATGGCGGGACCACGTCGCACCAGGGTAGCCATCCGGCCCAGCGCATCCTGATCGACTAAGATGACCGCTTTGTTCCCGAGAATCGCCACCGCCTCCGGGCTGAGCTTGGCGACCTCAGAGCTGAGGATGAGCGGCGATGACATCATTGACCACAAGGCGAGTTGGCTGCGGGTTTCCGCCACGTTCATGCCGTCATCCCCGCCGATGATGAAATCCGGGTCGTTCCAGTTGCCGGGTTTCTGGAACCGGCCTAGCGGGAGGTTGTAGGCATAGTTCCAAAGCACACTGCGGAAGCGCGGATTTCCGGGCCGTTTCGCATGATAGTTGGCCATATCGTCACCTTCGCGCCAAAGCTGTCCGTAGCTCCCCACCCAACTCAGCACGTCGTACCACTCCGGAGTGCCCTGGAAATATGCCGGAGCCGATTCCGAGAAAACAATTGTCCGCCCCACGGCTTCGAGCGCTGCACTCTCGGCCGCATAGGCCTTGCGGTAGGCATCGGCCTCATTGCTACCTTTGGGTACGTAGAGGTTGCAGCCATCCAGCTTCAAGTAATCCACGCCCCAGGAAGCGAATAACTTAGCGTCTTGGAGGAAGTGATCCTCGCCGCCACCTTTCGGCTCGCCGCTGCCGGCGAATCCGCCGCAGGTCGCATATCCGGAGTCCTCGTAGATACCGAATTTCAGGCCCAAGGCATGGACGGCCCGGGCAATTGGCTCGATTCCGTCAGGAAAGCGATGCAGATCTGCTTGCAGGTCGCCGTGAGGATCGCGATCTTTCTGCATCCAGCAATCGTCGATGGTCACTGTGTCGTACCCGCGTGCGGCGAGTCCCGTCTTCACTAGTGCCTGGGCGTTGGCGAGAATATCCTGCGCGGTGTAATTACATTGGTAGTGGGCCCAGTCGTTCCAACCCATGGGCGGTGTGGCGGACAGCGACGGCGAGTCGTTAGCAGGCGCAGCCAAGACGCGATCCGCCATGCCGCTGGGGAAAACCAGCAGGAGAACCGACACGATAACGAAAAGGAAGTGTTGCCGGCATGAGGCGCGGGTAGGCATGAGTAATCCCCCACAAATGAGATTCCTGACAGCCTCGGCGGCTGAGAGGCCGAAAACGCATGGGCCAACGAAGTTGACCTCGGTCACGTTAGTCATCAGCAGTAACAATGTGATTTTAGGTGGAGGGGATTGTCAAGGGCATTTCTTGTTTTCCAGCCGGCGCGGAGAAGAGGGAAAGCGGCAGCATTGGCCGGAAAGCCGGAGAAGGTATAAAAGAATTGAGGAGCCCTGTCATTCCGATCTCCATCGCATTGTGGGGTTTTCATAAGGCCCGATATGGCATCTCATGCCCACAGGTCAGTGCTCAGGTATTTCAGGCCGGAGTCGCAAATGATGATGACGACGGTTTTACCTCGATGCGGGCCCACGAGCAACTGAAGGGCAGCAGCCAAGTTTGCCCCCGAGGAGAAGCCGGCAAAGATTCCTTCTTCTTTCGCTAAGCGGCGCGCAGCCAGGACAGCCTCGTCGTCGCTTACTTGCAGGTAGCCATCGACAAGTCCAAGGTTAACGAACGTGAGGGCGGGCATGGAATAGCCGCCGCCCTGGATGCGGTGGTTGGGGCGACGGGAGGGCTCTCCGGCAAGCACCGCGGCGCCTCGTGGCTCAACGACATAGCACTTAATCTGCGGGTCTGCTTCCTTGAAGGCGGTGGAGCAGCCTCCAAACGACCCGCCGGTTCCTACAAAGTCGCAAAAAGCATGAATCTGGTTCTTTGCCTGCCGTAGGATCTCTGGTCCTGTGTGAAGGTAGTGGGCGCGGAAGTTGCCTTGTAGCTTGAATTGGTCGGCGCGGAAGGCTTGGCGCGCCTGGACGATGCGTTGTGTTTCCAGCTCGACTCGTTCCAAGTCGGCCCCCGAGACTTGGCCCGGAGTGGAGTCCGGGAGCTGGTCAACGAGCACCACCTCCGCGCCAAGGGCAGCCATCATCCGCGCGCGCTCCTGAGAGTTGCCTTTGGACATCACCGCCACGAAAGGGTATCCACGGATTCCGCACACGATGGCGAGTCCCGTGCCGGTGTTTCCGCTCGTCAGCTCGACAACGGTCTGCCCCGGCGTAAGTGCCTTGGCCGCTTCGGCGTCCTCGATGATCTGCCGCGCGATGCGGTCCTTCTTTGAGTACCCGGGATTCAGGTTTTCCAGCTTGGCCAGGATTCTGCCTTCCAGGTTTCGGGTGATCCGTGCGAGCTCGACGAGCGGGGTTTCTCCTATCGCTTCGATCGTGGAGGGACAGAGCTCATTGCGCATGGGCCACCTCAAGAAAGGCCGTTTCCCTGGAATTCATCCTCGAGGTTCCTTCTTGTCCCCATGCCTAGGGCAGCTTGTATCTTGCCGGTTACCTTTGGACCACCATTAATGAGGCATCCTCGGCTTACTGCGCGGGACGCTGGAAGAGACGCGCTAGGACCGCGACGACGCCCCCTGAGAGCATCCCCGAAACTAGAGTAAAGCCGACCCAGAAAATTAATTGCGGGAAGAAATCGAGCCAGAGGAACTTTGGCCATAGGGCGATTCCTGGCGGGGCGTCCGAGGGGGCAGCACTGTAATGTGTTGCCCAGCCCTGCTGAAAGGCCACGAACATGACGATCACGACTGGAATCCGCGCCGCGTAAGCATAGGCCAACTGTACCTTGAACAGCGCGGGCCACCCCGGAAGAGTAACGATTCCGGCCAAGGCGAAGACTGTCCAGATGTAGAGGAGCCGGGCGTAAAAGCCCGAGAAGGAAGGCAGCCCTTGCCCCACGAAGCTCCCGCCAATCAGCACTGCCGCACCGAGGGCCGCAAAGGCCATCGCCTGCCATGCCGATCGAGGGCCTGCGCCAGTACGCACCAGTTTCGCCGCGAAGTAAGCCCCAAAGATCGGCGCCAGCCAGGTGATCCCCACGATGGAGCCACCGCCGCCCACCTCAGTGTTGAAGTACTTCTGTGACCAGTGTGCCAACTCGCCGGCAAGCCGAAAAGCGGTGACGGCCAGGCTTATGAGGGCGGGCACGAAAATGAGTTGTTTGATGGATCGCCGCGCAACGGAATCGGTTTGTTCCATGAGAAGCTCCCGTCGCCGAACTGGTTGTCTATGCGTCATGGGGCAAACGCCAGCACGCCCACCGCGGAGGCTGCGCTTTTGAGCCTGTCATCCAGCGTCGCGAGCGGCAGGCCCCGGCGCAAGGCTAGTTCAAGATAGGCCGCGTCATAGGCCGAAAGGCGATGCGTACGTCCCAGGCCCAGCACTTCACTCCATGCCCGGTCGTTGGTCTCGTCATCGACGGCAATGGGTAGAGATCTGAGGTAGGTAAGCCACTTGGTGGCTTGCGCCTCCGTGCACCGCTGCCGTCGCTCTCCTGTTAGCAGCGCGTTCGCCACCTCCCAGGGCCAGATCAGGGGCACAAGGGCCCGCACAGCCGGAAAGCGCGCTGCGACCGCATCCGCGTACGGGTCTGCCTCGTCCTTGAAGTACCAAGCCAAAGCGAGCGAGCCGTCGAGGACAAACTCGGCCACGCTAGGCTTCCGGGCCCTTTTCGCCATTGCGTCTCCTCTTGGTCGCGCATGCACCTAAAGCCGGCGGCCTTCTTCAATCAGTTCGCGGATGGTCACTTGGTCGCCCAGCGTTGGTCCTTCGCGATCCCGGAACGCCAGCATTTCCTGAACGACCTGCCGCACGTCCCGCTGGCCCTGCTTGCTGGGCGGACCAATCACGGCGGCAGGCTTGCCGCGCCGGGTAATAAGAACCTTCTTTCCCTTAGCGACGTGGTCAAGCACCTCCGAAAGATGGGTTCGCGCTTCGTAGAAACCCATGGTGGTCATATCGCGTCACTCCCTTCGACCTGTCTAATTGACCAGTCTAGCAGAAAGAAACCAGTTCTGCCACTGGTCCAGCCTCTGTTGGGTCGTGCTCCCGGAAGCTAGCCTCCATATGAGCCAATCGAGCAACTGTTGGTGAGGTAGGGACCTAGCCACCTGTCTCCGCGACAACCAGCACGTAGATCGGGATTTCCATTGACACATAACTATTCAATAAAGCCTTCCTCATTGCACAGTCCTAAGAAAACAAGGACAATAGGAGAAGAGACAGCCCGCTCTTCGGTGGGGAGAGCTTACGGGCGTCCTGGAACGAGCCTGCACTGACCATGACGTATGGTTAGTGTGGACGAAAGTTGATCCCCGGCTCGACGGACTGAGACACGACGCTCGATTCCGAAAACTCCTCCAGCGCATTGGGCTGGCGGATCAGGACCACCCTATTTCGTCGTCGTTGCGTCTATGAAGCTGGCAAAATCCTGCTTCAGCTTGGCGTGTGCTTTCGAGTCGAGGTACACCATGTGCCCGGATTCGTACTGGGCGTGCGAGATGTTCTTTCGGAACTCGGGTGGCAGATCGAGGTGGTCGAAAGTGTACCAGGCCGCGAGATAAGGCGTGGCGAGGTCGTAGTACCCTTCCATGTTCAGGATTCTCAGATAGCGATCTTTCACGATGGCCTCGCGCAGCGGGGTGGAAGTTTCCGGCGCAGCGGAGAAGAGGACGGAGCCCGCCGGAGCATTGAGACTCCACTGGAACAGTCCTGACTGCCGCGCCATGACGTAGTAAGGCATATCCACCTTGTAGTTCAGCTCACGGCGAACGTAGTCGTAAAAGACGCTGGTGAAGGGCGGTGTGGGTTCCGCCCCAGAGGGATCATAGAACTGTGTGCTCATAAATCCATCGGGGTCCGGCCCCTTGAAGCGGCCATCGTAGCGGCCGACGCGCAGCCTCTGATCGGCCAGCAGGAAGTGAGTGAAGGTGCCAACGTCCAGGCGCAGGTTCGACCACTCGATCACTTCCTTCGAGATGCCGGTGTAGCGGTTCAGTTTGTCAACGATGTTCTGCCGCTGCTCCGAGCTGAGCGTGTCGCCGGAAGCCAAGGCTTGGGTGTATTCGCCCAGCGCGAATTGCATTGATTCCTGCCGGGCGCGGCTGGGATCGGCCATCAGGTCGGGCGGCAGTTTCTTGTGGTACCAGGCAATTGAGGTGAACGATGGGAGCAGCATGGGGTAAGGCACATCGTTGGTGAACGATGTGGACAAAGTCTCGAAGTTCAGCACCGTGGAGAGCAGCACGATGCCGTTAAAATTGATGCCGCGATCGTTCAGGTATCCGGCGAGCCCCGCGGAACGAGTGGTTCCGTAGCTCTCACCGAAAAGGTAGAGCGGCGACAGCCAGCGGTCGTAGCGTGAGATGTAAATGCGAATGAACTCGCCAAAGGCCTCGATATCGCCCGTCATATTCCAGAATTTGCGGGCCGCGTTCTGATCCGCCGGGCGGCTGTAGCCGGTGCCGATGGCATCCACCAGCACCAAGTCGGTCTTGTCTAACGGCGTGTTCGGATTGTCCTCGAGGCGGTAGGGCGACTGCGGTAGCCATCCTTCGGGTTCGAGCACAACTTTGCGCGGGCCGAGCGCGCCCATGTGCAGCCAGACGGAGGCGGAACCAGGACCACCATTGTAGGCAAAGGTCACAGGACGTGTAGCGGGGTCCGCGCCATCCAGCGTATAGGCCTCAAAGAACATCTCCGCCTCAATCTTGCCCTCCGCGTCCTTGATGGGCAGGCGGCCGACCGTGGCCGTATATTTCAAGACCTTTCCATCGACGCTAATCTGATGGTGCGTCACCACGGGGGGAGCTTCCGTCATTTCGAAATGCATGGGCCGGATCCCTTCTCCGGGGGCGCCGCCAGGCTGGGCCTGCGCGGGCTGCGATGGCGGAGTGGAGGGTTTGGTTTCGCGTTCCTCGCGTTGAGGACGTTCGGGGGGAGTCTGCGATGGCGTCCCGGGCGTCTGCTCAGAGGAGCGTCGCGGCGAAGTCTGGGTGCGCTCCGAGGGAGCGCCGGGCTGCTGGGCAAAAATCATCAATGGAAGAGATACAATTGCCAAGGCTAAAAGCGTTCGTCGCATTGGTGTCTCCTTTGGTCGTCAAGCCAATGATGCGCCTCGGGGGCCGCATGGGATTGTACACCTTTTGCGATTCCGCGGGTGGGGCATACATTGATTTTTATGGAGGCGCTCCCACGGTCGCGTCAAAGTTGGGGAAAGCGGCTCTGCCGCCTGATTTGCGGAAAGGCCTCGAAGGTGTGAAAAAAAGCGGCTTGGCCGGCTGTAGCGGCGCTCTATGAGCGCCGAAGAGCATGGATCTCAAGGCGCGGCGGTCATAGACCGCCGCTACAGTCCGATTTTTTCACACCTTCAAGTACGATCAGAACGAGTGGCAAGGACCATGATTGCAGTATCCGAAGTCTTGCACAAGAAACGTGACCTCAATAAAACCCATATAGAGAAATTGAGCGAACGATTTCACGTATACCGAGCGGTGTTCTTCTAGGGCTGCGGCCCCCTCTCTTTCGTTAATCCGCGTGGTCAGGGCCGGAGTCCTGAGCAACCGGCGGGCTAGCCATGAAGCCCTTTGCTGGGCTGCCGTCGGTTCTGAGAATGACGTACTCGTCCGCAGACAAGTCGGCGCCCTGAGCCTTCACCGTACTGAGCGCGTCGTTGCCTGCCACGACAAGGACCATATGGGCGGCGTCGATAGGGTTTCCCGCCGCCAGAATCAGGGCTTCGCGTTCAGAGGCGTGCACCTCGCCATTGATCTTGAAAGCCGCGCCCACATAATTGAGCCGTAGTTTACTGGACCAAAGGGCGAGCGCGGAATTGGCTTCCGGACGGCCGACAAAGACCACATCGCGGTGGCGTAACAACTCGTCCGAGGCTTCGAAGTCTTTGTAGATGGGGACTTGGCTCTCGTAGATACCGAGGAAGTGGCTCTGTATCTGCTCAGCGGCATAACGGTTCGCGCCCGCCTCACGCAGCGTGCCATAGACGATCACGGCCGACGCCAGGCGACGCAGAATGTCATTGGTGAGGTATGCAGGACCTGGAGGAGGGTCAGCAGGTTCTAACTGTGTGCCTGATTTGTCGAGCCCAGCTTGATCCAAAAACGATTGCGCCGTGACGGTCTTGGTGGTGTTGGCAGCGAAGTAGTCACTCATCAGCTTGAGGAATGCGTCGTCGCCCAATTTGAGGCGCAACGAATCAAGCAACAGCACTCCCCGGGTCAGCTCCCGGCGAAAGTGGTTCGCAGGCGTATCGGGAGTGAGTTTCAGACCCCGCCAAATGGCGCGCTGCGCATTGAGGGCCTCGTCCAAGTCTTTCGACTGAAGCACGCGCCTGTACTGGGCGGAACCGGCGACAAACCAGGTGTCGGCATCGGAGGTGGGCAGCACCCAACCTTTCCAGAGCCGGCCTTCGTAAGACGGCGGATCGGCGGATGGGGGCGTCATTGCCTTGGGCGGGTCCAGCGACGCCGCGAGGCGAAGTTTTTCGTTCTGCTCGAGCCCAGAGAGCAAGGCTGTGGAGGGTTCGGCCTCGAACAAGTGGTAGCCCGATGGATAGAGACCATCGTCCTTGGCGAAGTCCCATTTTTTGTTAGGCAGCCACTCTCGCTCGTTCGGCTTGCCAATCTCAGCCCACAGCATAAGGCGGGATGCCATATCCGAGGTCGTTATCTTGGCATCCATGGTGCTGGCACTGACCAGTGGGGCTGTGCGGAACGCGAGGAACCCGAACTGCTCGTCGATCTGGCCACGGTATTTGCGATAAAGCTCCTGCCAGGCCAAATCGCGGGGCTCTGGGACGTACGGAATGTAATCGGGGTCGCCTTTGGGATCGGGATAGTCCTCGAGGCGAACCGAGAGATCCTTGGCGTTGTTGTCTCCCCAATAAAAGCCGGGGGTGCCGCCGAACCATTCGTTCTTGGAACTACGCCAAAGCCTGGTGTGGTTCGTGCCAAGATCATAGATGGCGATTTCATTGGTCTTGGCCTCGCCCATGATCCATTCATTGGTATAGAGCCCATTGTTCTGAGTGCCGAGATAGCGAACGACGTCATCGATGTTGCTGCCATACTGGATGGCCATGCGGGCGCGGAAGGCCACGGGAGTTCCCTGCGGGTTGAAAGGCGTCTGGTCGATGGTGGTTTCGGTCAGCACCATGCCGGCGTCGTTCTGATACCAGTCGGTGCCGCTTTCAATGCCTCCGGGATAACTTTGGATGAGCATGCGATGACCGGAAGCTGGCTTGATGTCGAGTAAGACATTGGTCTGCTCGGCGAGCGTCAAAGGCCACCAGGTAACATGTCCAATCACCATTTTGCCGTCTCGCGTGGCGGACCCGGTGGCGGCAAAGGCGCTGCAGTGATCCAGAACTGAATCACGCTTGTGATCAGCGTAGGGTGGGGCGGCAAAGCTGAGGCCCTCGAGCCCAGTGGGCGTGGCGGAGACAGCGCTGGCGAGCTCGCCCATCTCGACGGTAGTGTTGGCGACGACGATGTCCAGCAAATCGATGCGGCGGTCCTGCCACCGGGCGCCCGTGTCAGAAGCGCCTTCCGAGATGCCGCGCATCTCCTCCAGGATTTCGCGGTCGAATCCCCGCAGGAAAAGAGCATTGGCGGTGGTGCGATAGTCGTTCCAGTTCTCCTTGGAACCCAAAACGGCGGCGCAGCGCTCGAGATACTCGGGAATCTCGTGAGCCATCAGGTGGCCATGCTGATATCCGCGCTCGTAGGGCTGGCCTTCAATGTGGAGATAGATCCAACCAGCCGCGGGGTAGCGGTAGGCAGGGCCAAAAGTCTGGACGGCGTCCCGCGCTGGCCACTCGTCGCTCGAGTCGACTTCATCCAGGCGAACGCCTTCGAACCACGCCTTGCCCTGAAACGATCCGCCGTTGCCCACCGTAAGCAGAATTTGGTCCTGCGCGCGGCTGGCGACGAAACGAAGGGCGAGGCGGGTCCACGCCTGAGTACCGCCGAGGGAGGTCGAGTGGACGTCGAAGGGCATGGAGGCCATGGTGAGCGTGGCGCCTACGGCGATGGGGGAACGATCCAGGTCTCGCACTTCCAGGTTTTCGGTCCGAACCCAACCACTCAGCTCGTAACGCTTTCCGATGCTGAGGGCCAGGGGCGCCAGGCGAACGCAGGCGTCCTGGGAGACGTTGTCTCGTTCCAAACGGAGAGACTTGTTGCCCTCATGCAGGACGGTGGAGTCAGGCGCGGCGGAACCGCGAACCACCGCCCAGCCATTGCCGGGCTTCTCAAACGAAGCCTTGAAAACAGGCGTGGCAGCTTGAGCCAGCGCCGCTACGAGCAGACAGCACGTAAGACGAAGCATGCATCCCCTCCCGTGGAACATTGACTCCTGCGGACAGGAATCTCATCCCTTTTTAGACGTTCTAAAAAGCCCTGAGTTATTTTACCACTAACTAATTGAGTGCCGAGAGCGCGACGCAAGAGCAGGCAGCGCGGAGTCTCGGGTTTTGAGCCTCCGCGGCACTTCGTTTGGCGTGAGAGAAGCCACAGACTTTGAAGAGCACGAGGCGCTACCCACGGTGGCTGGCGCATACCGATTAGTTGTAATTCGGGTTGCGGGATAGGCTCTTCGGCCACCAGAGGTGTGGGGAGATCGCGAGCTTGGAGCGCGTTATTCCTCGCTAATCTCATCCCCGCTAATTTCATCGCAGGTTGACGCGCCGGGGGGTTGGGTATATACCTGCCTTCTATCGGAGCCGAAATGCAAACTCCG
>Ga0187782_10000720_pt1 | contig 23155 bp, 26 predicted proteins | sample 0715_SJ02_MP15_2_FD_132454 | JGI IMG/M metagenome (GOLD analysis project Ga0187782, IMG submission 132454) | Tropical peat soil microbial communities from peatlands in Department of Meta, Colombia - 0715_SJ02_MP15_20_MG | ecosystem: Environmental > Terrestrial > Soil > Wetlands > Peat | place... | reverse complement strand
GGTCTATGGCTCTCTTCACCTTCTCCCCTACCACCGCGCCCATGCTTCCGCCGATGAACTGGAATTCCATGGCACAGATGATGGCCGGCTTGCCCTCCAGTTGGCCCTCGCCGGTGATGAGGGCATCTTTCAGTCCCGTGCTTCTTTCCGCTTGCTTTAGCCGGTCGCTATAACTCTTGTTGTCCTTGAATTGAAGAGGGTCCGCGCTGGCTAGCCCGGCGTCGTGCTCCTTGTAGCGCCCGTCGTCAAAGAGCATTTCCAGGCGTGCGCGTGAACCCATTTTGAAATGGTGGTTGCACTTGGGGCAGCAGAGCAGGCTGTTCTCCAAATCTTTCTTCCAGAGAATCTGCTTGCAGTCGTCGCACTTCACCCAGAGTCCTTCGGTCTGGATGCGCTTCTCCTTGGGCGGTTCAATCGGCTGCTTTTCTTTGCGAAACCAAACCATGAGTTTATTGATTCATTGACTCATTGAGTCATTCAGTCATTGAAGAACTGCGGAAGCGACGGCTTAGAAATGGCCCAATGACTCAATGGCTCAATGACTAAATTCATCAGTACTCGATTCCTCTTTGGGCCGGAATCCCCCGCTGGTACGGATGCTTCATTTCGCGCATTTCGGTGACCAAGTCAGCCAATTCCACGATCGAAGGATGCGCATTGCGCCCGGTCAGGATAACATGGACCATTTCAGGTTTTTTCTTCAGCGCCTCCACCACCGCAGCCGGATCAAGCATCTTGTAGCTGATGACGTAATTGATTTCGTCGAGGATGACCAAATCATATTGGCCACCCAGGATCTTCTCGCGGGCGAATTCCCATGCCTCTTGCGCCAATCGGATATCTTCCGGTTGAGGCTTTTCCGCGCCCAACTTCACAAAGCCACGACCCATGGGAAGGATCTTGAAACGATCCTCGCCCAGCATGCGGGCCGCCTCGAGCTCCCCATAGTGCCAGGAGCCCTTTATGAATTGTACCATCAATACCTTCAATCCCTGCCCTACGCAACGCAGCATAGTCCCCAGGGCCGCCGTCGTCTTTCCTTTGCCGGGTCCGGTATAAACGATGATTAATCCTTTGCGCGTTTCCGGCAAGCTCACCTCACTGCTTCGCGTTCTGGAGTGCGGCAGCTTGCTGCCGCTCTCTCCCAGGCCAGCTTGCTGGCCGTGCACCAGTGCACCAGCAGGCCTGCGAGCAAGCTCGCCGGACCAAAGCGGCAGCAAGCTGCCGCACTCCAAAGCTACCGCGGATATGGGTATCCCCGCAGGATAGTGAATCCCCGATAGATTTGCTCCAGCAAAAGTGCCCGCGCCCAATCGTGCGTCAGCGTCATGCGTGAAAGGGCTAGAAGCACATCCGCTTCCTTTCGGAACGCTGCTGAGAACCCTTCCGGCCCTCCAATCAGGAACACAAGTTCCCGCGTGCCTCGCAAAGCCTGTTGCCCAAGCCATTCGGCGAATTCCGCGGAAGTCCACTCCCGCCCTCGTTCGTCCAAAAGGACCTTCGTGCACCCGCGAGTTTTTTCAATCAGGTTCCGTTCGCTCGGAGACAGTCCTGCCCTGTTGCGGCCGCCTGACTTACGGCCGGGGGGCATTTCCTCAACAGTCAATCCCGTGAAGTGCTCGATCCGGCTGACCAAGTCAGACTGGAGAGCGCGCAATTGTTCGTCCTTCGTCTTTCCTTCCCAGAGGATTCGAATTCGCATGCGATAAGAGTCTAAAGGTTAAAGGGTAAAGGGTAAAGAGCAAGGCACGCAGTGCTGGGCGGAAGGGGTTGTTCGGTCGCCACAGCTTCCGTCCTTCACCCTTTAACCTTTACCCTTTAAACTTACTCAGGTATCGGCAGCCGTGGCGCGTTCTTCCACAAGCGTTCAAGATCGTAAAAGCGTCGAGCTCGTTCCAGGAAGATGTGGACAACAAAACTCAAGTAATCCATCAGGATCCACTCCGCCTGCGTATAACCTTCGATATGCGCCGGAGTCAATCCTTTCTTCTCGAGCTTTTCCGCAATGGCGTCGCAGATAGCCTGGGCATGCCGCACAGACGTGCCGGTGCAAATCAGAAAATAACTGGTGAATGAGCATGTTCGTTCCAGATCCAGGACGCTCAGGTCCAGAGCTTTCCGGTCTTGAGCGGCGTGGACAGCTTCCTGCAATTGCGGGGTCATCATCCTAATCTGCTTCACTACCTCCTGCCACGGCGTGCGTAAGCGCCCGGCTTCAGAGCCTGTGTGAGAGCTCGGCCCTCTCCCCCTTGGGGGAGAGGGTGGCCCGCGTCGGCGTATTCACCAGCCGTCGCGGGTCGGGTGAGGGGGTTCCAACCTGGATCGCTTACCTCGCCATGCGAGGTCTTCACATAGACTCTTCAGTTCGGCAACGTGCCATCAAATGCCCCTATACTCCCCTGAAGGCGGCCCCTTCGTTTTCCCCATGGCGGGGACGGTAAAGGCCCTCCTTCAGAATGTATTCTTCCACAAGCGGGGGAACAAGGCCAGTCACACTGCGGCCCGCGCCGATGGCCTTTCGTATAGCATGCGAAGCCACCGGCATATGAACACCCCGGAGGACGTGAAGGGTGCTGTGTCGCAATCGAATCGTGTCAGGCTGTCCTGCACCACCCCTTAATCCCCTCTTCAGTGAGGAGGCGGCTGAGAGTTGGTGCGGCGCGGTACCGGATGAAGTCATCGCTTCGGACACCACTTTCCGAATCTCATCGGAATCAAAACCCGGCCGCGAGACCACGATGAAATCGACCAGGTCCAGCAACCGGCGGTATTCCTTCCAATGGGGCAATTCCAGAAAGGCGTCGACCCCGATCAGGAAGAAAAGCCGGTCGTTCTTTCCGAGCGAACGGCGCACCTTGCGGACGGTATCTATTGAGTAGCTGGGCTTTCCTTCATGAGTCGGCGCTTCCAGCAGAGAGGGGATTAATCGCGGATCCCCTGCACACGCTAGGACCGTCATGCCATAGCGCTGTGGGAAGGGGATTAAGCGATCACCGTGCTTGTGGGGCGGTTTTCCTGTGGGAATGAAGAGGATCCGGTCCAACCTGAACTTGCGCGCTGCCGCGCGAGCGGCCTGCAAGTGTCCGGTATGAATAGGATCGAAGGTTCCACCGAACAAGGCAATATTCACGCTATGAGGACCCCGTTAGAAAATCGGGTGATCGGGTGGTCGGGAGAGCACCCTAAGGACTGGGGGCTAGGGGCTAGGTTAACACGACTCTTCCATTTTCGTGCAATCAAGCCGATCCGCCCGCCGCCTGGTTCTTACCCCAGCCCTCCCGACCGCCTGCACCTAGCCCCTAGCCCCAAGTCCCTGGTCCCTAGCTTTTTCACCCGATCTCCCGATCTTCCGGTCTCCCGATCGATTCCAGCATCGCCCAGGTTTTTCGCTTCAGTTCTTCCAACCCTGCGCCGGTTACGCTGGAAATTTCAACGAGCGGCACGCCGCGGGCGCGGCAAAATTCCCGCAACGCGGTCAGCCGCTCACCTGAGCCAGCGGCATCAATCCGCGATGCTACCAGCAACATCGGCTTGTCGGCAACCACCGGGCTGAAACTTTTCAACTCTTCCATGATCACTCGGTAGTCTTCCACGGGATCCCGGCCGGACTGCTCGGCGGTGTCAATCAGGTGAAGCAACAAGCGGGTTCGCTCAACATGCCTGAGGAACCGCGTGCCCAATCCCCGTCCCAAATGTGCGCCCGCGATCAGCCCGGGAATGTCTGCCATGACGAAGGAGCGTTCTTCATCTATAGCCACCACCCCAAGGCACGGCTCCAGAGTAGTAAATGGATAATCGGCAATTCGCGGCCGGGCGGCGCTGAGCCGAGATATCAAAGTGGATTTGCCCACGTTGGGGAAGCCCACCAAGCCAACGTCAGCCAGAAGTTTGAGCTCGAGCCTGAGCTCCCGCTCCTCGCCCGCCTCCCCGGGTTCTGCCTTGCGCGGAGCCTGATGTGTCGAGGTAGCAAATTGGGCATTTCCGCGGCCACCCCGCCCTCCTGTTGCCACCAAGAAGCGCTGGCCGGGAGAATCAAAGTCCCAGAGCTTTTCTCCACTGCCGGCGTCGTAGACCACGGTACCAACCGGCACTGCAACGGTGAGATCTTCGCCGTTCTGGCCATGTCGATTGGAGCCTTCCCCGTGCCTTCCTCGGCCCGCGCGAAAAAGGCAGTTATACCGGAACTTCAGCAGCGTATTCGTGTGTTCGGAGCTTTCCAGGGTGACATCCCCACCTCGGCCGCCGTCCCCCCCGCTCGGCCCGCCACGCGGAACGAACTTTTCACGGCGGAAAGCAACACAGCCATTTCCGCCCTGCCCGCCAGCAACATGGATCCTGGCTTCGTCGATGAACACGTAAGTTCCAGCCCTCTCCCCCTGGGGAGTCTGTGTGATAACTTACGGGTGGCGCATACGTCCCGACGCTTTTTGTCGCGATGTATGCGTCTCTCGATTGGCTCTTCCTGGCCGATAACTGGTCGGCCGTTTTGTGGGGAGATGGATATTCGTAAGTTTTCGCAAGCAGGGTGCCGAAAAGTGTAGCGGCGATCTTCCATCGCCATTGGAGGCGATTTCCCATCGCCACGAAGGTGTGAAAAAATCAACAAGCCATGTCATTCCGAGCGAAGCGAGGAATCTGCATTTGTTTGTTTTCAAGGAGATAAATGCCGATGCTTCGCTCAGCATGACGGCGCGATTTTTTCACACCTTCCACGACTCCGGGATTTTCGAATGGCGAGGGCGGCGTGGAGTCGCCGCGGCGCTTCCTTGCTCAATTGGTTGATGGAACCAGAATGCTCACAAACCGGCCGGAATGGCCTCTGTCCTCAAATCGGACTACGCCTGAAACCTTAGCAAAGAGGGTGTCGTCCTTGCCGATGCCCACGTTGTCCCCAGGCTTCAAGGGAGTGCCACGCTGGCGAACAAGTATTGACCCGCCCGTAACAAATTGGCCGTCGAAGCGCTTCACACCAAGCCGCTGCGCATTGGAGTCCCGCCCATTGCGCGAAGTTCCTTGTCCCTTCTTGTGTGCCATGTTGAAATCCTGTTCCCGGAATGTCCCGCGCCAGTCATTCCCGCGAAAGCGGGAATCCACAGGTCGTCCGGATGTGGACCCCCGCCCTTCGGCAAGCTCAGGGCAGGCTTTGCGCGGGGGCGACGACTGCTATGCCTGTTCAGTTCGTGACGATATCCTGGATGAGCACCTCGCTGAAACCTTGCCGGTGGCCGATGGTGCGGCGGTATTGCTTCTTCCGCTTGTACTTCAATACCCGGATTTTGGGTGCGCGGGCATTTCTGAGGATCGTACCCCTAACTTTGGCGTTCTCCACCAAAGGCGAGCCCACCCTCAGACTCTCTTTTCGCACCGCAAAGACATGATTGAATTCGATCGTCGAACCCGACTCAGCGTCAACTTGCTCGATACGGATTACATCACCCGGCGAGACCTTATACTGTCTCCCACCCGTCCGCAAGATCGCGTACATGACTCTTCCTTCCTTGGGCTGTTACGAAATACTTATTATACGGGCGTGTTCACTGATCTGTCAATCGCATCTTGCACGCAGCCAGTATTCTGAAGTTGCTTGGGGATGAAGGCACCTCTTGCGCTTGGCCGTGCGAACGGGTAGTATCTAACTCATGACGGATAAGCAGGCCGTGATAGACGCTCTCCAGAGACTCCCGGAGGACGCCTCGCTCGAGGAAATCAGCGAGGAGTTGCGCATCATGGCGTCCATCCGGCGCGGGCGGGCGGACATTGCCGCAGGCCGCACCAAGACTCAGGAGGAAGCAGAACATTTGCTGGAGTCCTGGGCCACAGCATGGACTTCAAGATAATTTGGTCAGACGCGGCGATTGCGGACCTCCGGGAGGTCTGCTCCTATGTCGCCCAGCATGACCCGCAGGCAGCCGCCCGGATCGGGCGGGGCATACTTGACCACGTTCGGGTTCTGGCTTCTTTTCCCTTTATTGACCCCACCTATCCTCGCGGCGCAAGAGGAACTTTGCGTGAGATCGTCTTTCGTTCTTACCGCATCTTCTACGACGTCAGCGAGCAGTCCCGCAGCGTCGAAATTCTTCACGTCTGGCACGGCGCGCGTGACGAACCGGAGTTTTGAATGGGATCCCATCCCAAATGACACCACCGCCAAATCCACCCCAGGACTTGACTCGCAGGTTGGGCGGGAGTCTGATTGAGCCATCCCTGGCACTAGCTGGAAGATTTCCGCAAGGCCCGGCGACGCGAACAAATCCCCCTCCTGTTTTAGTCTACCGTGGACTACAAGCCACGCCAAGTGCAGCCCCTCCCAGTGGCGGTTAGTGATATCCTAACAAGTGGCGTGCCGCGCGAGCGGCAGCCGCCTTGAATAGCTCAATTCCACGATTGGAGGCTTCGCGATGAAACTGATGAATCTCGAGTTCAGCCGCATTGCGCATGACACCTTCCGCATCCAAGGCTCGAAGGTAATTTACACTGACCCCTTTAAGGTGACGAAGGCGGATGAGGCCGATATCGTTTTAATCAGCCACGAGCATTTCGATCACCTGAGTTTGGAAGACCTTCAAAAGGTGACCTCAGCCAGGACGACCATTGTGGCAAGCATGAGTTGCAAAAGTGGGCTCAAAAAGGTGAAGGCAAAGGAAACGAAGTTTCTCGAGCCCGGCGGCAAGCTCACCATCGGGAAGGTCGAAATCGAGGCCGTCCCGGCTTACAATGTGAATAAGTTTCGTGCGCCAGGGCAGGTGTTCCATCCCAAGGAAGATAAGAAACTGGGATTCGTGTTTGTGATGGACGGGACGCGCGTCTATTTTGCCGGTGACACGGACTTTATTCCGGAAATGAAATCCATCCAGTGCGATATTGCGCTTCTCCCCGTTTCCGGCACTTATGTCATGACGGCCGAAGAGGCGGTGGAGGCGGCCGAAGCGATCAAGCCTAAAATCGTCGTGCCGATGCATTACGCGGCGATCGTGGGCAGCGACTCCGACGCGCAGCGTTTCAAGTCTTTGGTGAAGAACTGCCAGGTAGAGATTATTTAGTGTCGAACCGAAAACCGGGAATTAATAGCCCTCTCCCTTGGGGAGAGAGTGTCGCGCTCCGGCGCTTGCATCAGCCGGAGCGGGACGGGTGAGGGGCCTCGTCCCACCTTCCCTGCCGACTTATGGCTTCTGCGGCGCCCAAGCAAGCCCATCGGCGTCCGGTCCCGCGGTGATGAACTTGTCTACATTCCAGGTCTTGAGATTGAGGGCCGCAATCTTGCCGGCGGCTTGGCAGGAAACATAAGCCACTTCCCCGTCGGGACGCACCAGGATTTCCTGGGGCATCTTATCCACCGTGACGGTCCTGGCCAATTTCATAGTCGCGATTTCAAGCACCCCGACTTTGTTGGCGTCCGGAAGTGTAATGAGGAGCCACCGCCCGTCGAGGGTGGGTGCGGTGCCGTAGGCCACTGTGGGAAGCTTTACCCAGGTCTTCAGTGTGTTGGTTGAGGTGTCAATGACCGCCAGGCGAGGCGCTGTCTGGTCCGCAGTGAAAGCCCAGTGGTCGTCCACGGAAAGCGAAATCCGCTGGGTCTGGCGCGAGATGGGAATAATGGCCAGGGTTTTCTTGGCCGCTAGGTCAATGGCGGAAACCGTTCCCGGCCCCACGTTGGCGGTGTAGCCATGCCGCCCGTCTCGGGTGATGGCCAGCATGTGCGATTCCCGCTGACCCGTGGGAATTGAGGAGACGATTCTTAGGCTTTTCGGGTCGATGACGGTTATGGAATTGGCAAGCTCAGTGGTCACGTAGAGCAGGCCGTTCTCAGGTCCGAAGACCGCGCAGTGAGGACGCAGGGGTTGGTCGAAATCCAGTGTTTTAACCACGCGGCGGGTGGCGAGGTCAATCACTGCCATGGTGCGCCCGTCCGTGCCCGGCCTTCCCACGCCGGAGTTCCCGTAAATGGGGACATAAGCCGTCTGCCCCTCGGGTGAGGCTGCAACTTCATGCCCGGTAATTCCCCCCTCAGGGATTTCCGCCACTTCCCGGCCTGCCTCAGGATCGATAATCCCCAGCGTCTGGTTGCCCTTGTTGGCCACCAAAAGCAGGCCACGAGAGGGCGAGGTCCCAGTTGGCGCAGCCACCCACAACGGTACGAGCAGACCGAGGCAAACGAAGGCGAGCGTTCTCAAAACAAGCCCCTCCATGGTGCCCTCCAAATTCTCGAAGTACCCACTTAACCCCTACGTATATGCTAACACAGTTTCCCAGTGCTCCTCGGCTCTGAAAGAGCAGGTCAAAATTCAATTCGCAAGGGACAGCAGACATCAGCCCACGTTTTGGCGTAGCACAGGCACTCTTGCCTGCGTCCGAGGTTGGCTCGGCGTCCCAGGGGCACAGGCAAGAGTGCCTGTGCTACGCAGTGCAAGTTAAACGCAAATTCGAAAGGTCAGAATTGGGCAGCTCGCCGAGAAGCCTCGCACTGAGGACAAGGACAGAGGCTGCGCATGTAATCGAACGAGTAGATACCGGAGGAATGGCCATCGTTCCAAAAGATCTGTAGAGCGTATCGCCCTACCAGTTCTGCGCGCTCAGGTTTCAACGCTTTGACGCCGAGTAGAGGCAGGGAAGTGGATGGCGAATGATGCGCGCCGCCTCCCTCCTTGCAAGCGGCGCAGGGGCAGTGATCACGAAGATCGCGGTAGGAGTAAACGCTCGAGTGGCCGTCCGCCCAAAGGATCGATAGCGTGTCATTCCCGGCGTCGAGTTTGATTTTGGTTGGGACGTGGGCCATAGGAAAACCGTCCGTTGTCCGCGGTCCTTTGTCCGTTGCCCTCTCGGCGGTTCTTTGGGAGTAGGAGATGGGCTGCTGAGCCCTTGACCGCATCTATTTCCTGTTACGTGCACGCGGTGATAAGCTGGAACGGCGTCCTCACGAATTGCCTGGAGATTCGCAACAGATGGTCCGCAACGGACAACTGACGACGGACCACGGACTACTCAATGCTGATCGCCTGCTGGTGCGCCGCGCTCACTTGTTCCGCCAAGGCCCGGGCTGCGGCCTGGAAGGCTTTTCCGTGCGCTGATTTCCCGTCCAGCGCCACGGGCTTGCCCGCGTCGCTTTGCGCTCGAATGACGGGATCGAGCGGGATCTCGCCAAGAAATGGTAAGCCAAGTTTGCGGGCTGCTTCGCGGGCGCCGCCATGCCCAAATATCTCCTCCCGATGTCCGCAGTGGGGGCAGGCGTAGTAGCTCATATTCTCAATTATCCCAAGCACAGGGACATTGAGCTTTTGGAACATGGCGATGGCTTTCGACGCCACCGTGAGAGCCAGATCCTGGGGAGTGGACACGATTACTGCCCCGGTCAGCGGGATGGTTTGCGACAGGCTCAACTGAATGTCTCCCGTCCCTGGCGGCAGGTCCATAAGGAGATAGTCCAGTTCTCCCCAGCGCACATCGCCCAAAAACTGTTGAATAGTCTTATGGAGCATAGGGCCGCGCCAGATAACGGCTTCGTCCTTGGGCAAGAAATATGCCATCGAGATGAGTTTGATGCCGTAGGCGAGGGGCGGCTCGATCTTACCCTCCACGACGCGCGGCGGTTCGCCACCACCCATCAGCGCGGGCACGCTCGGGCCGTAAACGTCCGTGTCCATCAGGCCCACGCGAGCCCCGGCACGTTCGAGCGCCACGGCCAGATTGGCGGCCACTGTCGATTTGCCCACGCCACCCTTGCCGCTCGCCACCGCCACGGTGCTTTTGACCAAGGGTATCAGGTTCGACTTCCCCTGTGGGACGGGTGGAGCCGGGTCGGTCACCCGCACTTCAACATCGTCCACCCCCAGCCCATGCACGATTTGTTTGATATTCGCCACCAGTTGGTTCCTGGCAGGGCTGGCAGTCTGCATCAGGATGCTCACTCGGCGATCCCCCACTTCGATGTCCTTTATGAAGCCGAGGGAAATGATGTCTTTTTGCAGGTGCGGGTCGTTGACACGCCTCAGAGCGTTCAGAACATCCTGCGGGCTTAGGTTTGTAGGCACTGTAACTCCTTATACTCGCTCCTAATCCCCAGCAACCCAAGATCGAACGCTAACCGGGACCGCAAAGGTTCTTCCACACGATATCCCCTTCTTCTCATCTCTCAATTATACATGGTGTGTGTAATCGCATAAGTGAGGAATCTTGTATCCGGCGTCACTGACATCGCCACCTCGGTTGCATCGCTATTTCCCTCGCTAGATCGCTGTTGACCGGACCGCGCGATTCCTCTATTGTGTCGCAGGCTGGATTGTCAGCTATGGATCACGTCAAACCCGGCACCGCGCCCCATACTGCCATCCCGGAGCAGCCCCCACTGCTTCGCGCCCTAGGATTATGGGAAACCACTGCCATTGTCATGGGGATCATGATTGGCTCCGCCATCTTTATCGTTCCGGCGGAGATCACGCGCGAAGTGGGCAGCGAACGAGCCGCCCTTGCTGTCTGGATCATTTCCGGACTGCTCAGCGTGTTTGGAGCGCTCTCCTTCGCTGAACTTGCCGGCATGTTTCCCCAGGCCGGCGGCCAGTACGTTTATCTTCGCGAGGCTTACGGGCATTTAGTGAGCTTCCTGTGCGGCTGGACGTTCTTCCTGGCGGTGCAGTCGGGCGGCATATCAACCGTCGCCGTGGGATTCGCGCAGTATCTTGCCGATTTCTTCTCCATTAGCCCCGGTCAGCAGAAGTTGGCGGCCAGCCTGGCTATCGTGGTTCTGACGGCCATAAACTATCGCGGTGTGCGCGAGGCCGGTTGGCTCCAGTCCGTCCTCACCGGGGCCAAGGTGGGCGCCATGGTCGCCCTCGTTGCACTGGGCTATGCGCTGGTCCACGGGCCTGCGAGCGGCACAGTGAAACTGCCAGTGCCGGCGGGGTGGGGCTTTCTCTCCTCCTTTGGCGTGGCCATGGTGGCGGCGCTCTGGGCTTACGATGGCTGGAACAACGGCACGTTTGCCGGCGACGAAGTCAAAAACCCCGAACGCAACATTCCCTTGGGCCTTATCCTGGGGACGGGCGCGGTGGTAGTGATCTACGTTCTCCTCAACCTCGTCTACTATCACGTGTTGCCGCTTTCGACCGTGGCTCATTCTCCTCGCGTCGCCGCAGAGGCCGGAATGCGTCTTTTCGGACGGACTGGCGCCCACTGGGTGTCGCTCGCCATCATCGTGGCAATGTTAGGCTGCGTGAACGGAATGATCCTCGCCGGCGCAAGAGTCTACTATGCGATGGCTCGAGATGGCCTCTTCTTCCGCTGGTGTGGCAACGTTCACCCAACGTTCCGAACCCCGAACCTTTCCTTGCTTTTCCAGGCTGCGTGGGCGGTTCTCCTGGTGCTTTTGGGCACTTACGAGCAGCTCTTTACTTTCGTTATTTTCGCGGGATGGATTTTCTACGCTCTGGCAGCCCTGGGGGTAATCGTCCTGCGCCACACCCGCCCACATCTGCGGCGCCCTTATCGAGTCTCCGGCTACCCCGTTGTTCCAGCGGTTTTCGTGATTGCAGCCGCCGCTTTCATCCTGAACACGATTCTCGCTCGGCCGCTCGAGGCGGGCATCGGCACCGGCATCGTGGCGCTGGGGATTCCTGCCTACTTGCTTTGGAAGCGTCACTCGCTGGCCTGACTAGCGGCTTTCTTTACCTTTCCCAAGAGCTCCTCAGCTTGCGGTTTCCATGAGCTTTGCAAGCTCGCTGCCTTGCTGAGCGCGTCCATAGCTCCTCGGTGGTTGGCCGGGTATCCGGATTCATACGCGTACCCCAAGTAGTACAAGGCCTGTCCCTGCAGTTCCGGATTGGCCGCCAGCAGGTCTGCCGCCGCCTTGAGTTCATCAATGGCCGGCCCTAGCTTCTTTGACTTGGACGTGGCTGCCCGCGTGAAGTCAACATATCCGAGCGAAAGGTGAGCCATGCCGAGCTGGCTATCCTGCTCCTGCTTGAATTGAGCGTCAGAAACGCCCTCAGGCTTCTTCATTTGCTGCGCCAATTCGATGGCCTTTTTCGCATAATCAGCGGCCTTGTCGGGGTTGGTGCGGCCGATGGCATAGTCGTACGCCAGCAGGTTGTGCGCCAGCAGGTTGTTCGGATCAGTTGCGATAGTCTTCTCACCGTACTCGAGGGCCTTATCAGGCTTATTCGCCATCTTGTACGCGATGAAGTAGTCGTAATTGATCTGAGGCGCGCTCTTGGCGGCATCTTCGGGGAATGTTTTCGCAAACCTGTCCAACTGCTCGATGCGTTTGTTGGGATCGCTCACCCGCGGGACGAGCTGAAGAAACGCATAAACCACATATACAAGCTCGTCCTTGGCCTGCGCCGCGCTGTCTTCCAATGCTTTTTGCCAGTCCGCGTCGCTGACGCTGGGGGGCCGGGCAGGCTTGCTCTCCGCCGTGATCACTGCCGGGGCCTCATTGATGACGTCGAATGTGGAATCGGCCACCTTGCCGGAGGCTACGTAGCCTTTCAGCAGGTTGAGCATCAGCATCACATCTTTGTAATTTGAGGCCAAGCCCTTTTCACCGTATTCCACAACTTTGTCATAATTGTTGAGCTTCAGGTACACCATCGTATAATATTCATCAACGCATGGCATGAATTTGGCATCGCCGTGCTCCTGAGCGTACTTGTCCAGGGCCGCAACCTGCTCTTCTGGCTTGTCCGCGCCGTTGACCGCCTGCATCAGCTCATCTTCCGGCGTATTCGCCACATAGGGCAAACCAGGACAGACTTGTTGGGCTTGCAGGAGACCGGCGAAAACCAACCAGCCCAAAACAAACAAACAAATAGACATCTTGCGCATGGAGACCTCCAGTCCGAAGCGTCATTCCGGTGTGAGGCCGCAGGCAGGGCGAGGATGCGGGACTTCCCGGCCCTACGCCTCCCCTTGTTGGCCGTACTGCTCGCTAAGCTCCGGCTCTCCGAGCAGCGCAAGAACTTGATACAACAAGACGCGGAGAATTGCCAGCAAAAAATGCTTACCCCTGCTGTATTCTGAACCACCGAGGCGCTGAGGCACTGAGATCTGAACAGCAAAGAGGTTTTCTCCATGTCTCTGTGCCTCTGTGGTTCAGACTGCTCTGAATCCTGAATCCCGTGTAAAATATAAAGAATGCACGGATTTTACGGAGGACGATGCATGGAGCATTTTTCCTGGGAGAATGTGAAGAAAGAAGTGCTCAACGACAAGCTCGCGCGCAAAGTCATCTCGGGCGAGAAAATCACCATGGCGCAGATTTTCCTCGCCAAGGATGCTGTGGTGCCGCTCCACCATCATGAGCAGGAACAGGTCAGTTCCGTTATGACGGGAGCGCTCAGGTTTGAGCTGGAGGGCAAGGAAATGGTGCTGCGAGCGGGGGAGGTGCTTCTCATTCCCTCCAATGTCCCCCACCGCGTGGTGGCCCTGGAAGATTCTATGGCCCTGGACGTGTTCAGCCCCATCCGCTCCGATTGGTTAACCGGAAATGACGCTTACCTGCGCCGGTAGGACTACGGAAACTGGCATTCCAAAGCGAAAATCCCCGGACCTTTGACCACGCGAACGGCGAGCGGGGAGTCATTCGGAACAAAGCCCAGCCAACCGTGAACGTTTGCGCCTTCATTGCGACAAGCTAACGTAGGTTTGACCCACTGCTGGTGACGTGAACCCTATTCGGTCCCCGCCGGCTTTCTGCCTCTTGACAAGCCAATCGAATAGGCTAGTATAGTACTGTCAGTACCAGACGTGAGGTGTCAGGTGTGAGGGGAACTCACAGCTCCCGTCCTCCGTTGAGGAGCGTCGGCGGTGGTGGCCTGTGGGGCTTTGCGAGCTTGGCGTGCTTTGCGCCTTGGCGTGAAACGGGGTCTGTGCCATTGAAAAATGCAGGAACGAACCGGGAATGTCTATGAAAACAAAGAGTCAAAAAGTCGAGGAGTCGGAAGAGTTGAGGAGATGTGGAGCCAAATTAGAAAGCCGGGGTTCGGACGCCGATGGTTTGTCACTCTTCAACCCTCGACCCTTGACTCTCGACTCCTCGACTCTCAAAAATGAAGGAACAAAGCGAGAATGTCTATGAAAACAAAGGGTCGGTCTAGAAAACTTGGAGGCAAAGCCAGAATGTACTTGAAAACACAGCACTTAACCAACAGACGCCGGAATATTGTTGAGAATAAAGCCACTTATCATCTCGCCGCACTGCTGCTGGCCGTCTTAGCCGTCTCTTGCACCGTGAGTGGGAATTCCTCGCCGCCACCCTCGGGCACGACCGTCGCGGCTCCTGTATTCTCGACCACTGCGGCTCAGAACGGGGCGGTGAATGTTGCCATATCTTCAGCCAGCAGCGGGGCAACGGTACATTACACCATCGACGGGTCAACGCCCACAACCTCCTCGCCCACTTACCACGCGCCGATGCTCATCTCCACCAAGCTGACCATCAATGCCATTGCCACCGCTCCTGGCGCCACCTCGAGCAGCGTGGCCACTTGGACGCCCTCGGCGGCGGTGTCGCCAGGCGCACTGGTCTGGTCCGACGAGTTCACAAACACAACGGGCGCGAACGCCCGGCCGAACCCCGCAGTGTGGACTTACGACACGGGAGCGAGCGGCTGGGGCAACCAGGAACTGGAAGACTACTGCGCCTGGGGCTCCGCAGCCAGCCCCTGCGATCCCGCCAAGCCCAACGTCTATGTGGGCACGGATGGCTATTTGCACATCGTGGCGGAGCAGCCCTCCTCAGGCGTTTACACCTCCGGGCGCATGAAGTCGCAGGGTCTGTTCAGCATCCTCTACGGGCGCATCGAGGCGCGCATTATGGTGCCCGAGGCGCAAGGGCTCTGGCCGGCCTTCTGGTCGTTGGGCAACAACATCGTGACCGACTCCTGGCCGGCCTGCGGGGAGATCGACATCCAGGAGCGCGTGAATGCGGCCGGCAACCCCGACTGGAACGACGGCTCAATTCACGGCAAGGGGTTCACCGAGGAAAACCTGGGGACTCGGTACAACTTTCCGACCGGGCAGACTGCCGCCGGCTGGCACACCTATGGAATGATATGGAAGCCGGGCTCGATCCAGTTCTACATCGACGACCCCGGCAACATCTACGCCAGCTATACTCCGGCGAGCCTGGCGCCTTTTCCCGGCGCTGTGTGGCCATTCGATTCGGGCAACGCCCAGTTTTTCATCCTCAACTTGGCAGTGGGCGGCAGTTGGCCGGGCAGTCCCAACAGTACCACGCCCTTCCCGTCAGAGACATTAGTGGACTACGTGCGGGTTTACGCCCTGAGCAATCCTTGACGCTAATATCGTATTGGGTTAGGCTAGCGTGCGTGTGGGCATTTTCAGGGCCGAGATGCTCCCCCCGTGCTGGCAATCAGAACACAGCGATGGTTGAGTGTCCGCTGAAGGACTTTGTTTAGACGCGCCGAGCGGTAGAAAGTGAGGGTTACATGGCGAGCCCACTGACCAAGACAGGCCGATACCAGGTCGTGCGTGAGCTGGGACGCGGCTCGATGGGGGTTGTTTATCAGGGCTTTGACCCTGTCATCGGTCGAACGGTTGCGATCAAGACCATGCTCACCCAGGGCCTTTCTCCGCAAGAATTCGAGGAGTTTAGGGCCCGGTTTCAGCGCGAGGCGCAAGCAGCCGGGGTGCTGAGCCACCCCAACATCGTCAACGTCTTCGATTATGGCGAGGACAGCGGTATCCTCTACTTGATCATGGAATTCCTGGAAGGGAAATCCCTGGAGAAACTAATTGAGGGCAAGAAAATCCTCCCTATCGAGACCATCATCCCCATGTGCGAACAGGTCTGCGGCGCGCTGGACCACGCCCACCAGCGCGGCATCGTTCATCGTGACATCAAGCCTGCCAACATCATGATTCTCGATAACGGAATAGTTAAGGTGACCGACTTCGGCATTGCCAAGATGGTGTCGATGGGGATGACGCAGACGGGCCTGGTGCTGGGCACGCCCAATTACATGTCGCCGGAGCAGGTCAAAGGGCGGCAGGTTGACGGCCGCTCCGACATCTTTTCCTTAGGCATCATTCTTTACGACCTGGTGACCGGCGAAAAGCCCTTCGCCGGACAGAACGTTACCACCGTCATTTATAAGATCGTCAACGAAAACCCCATTCCCCCACGTGAATTGGACGCCACGATCCATCCGGGTCTGAGCTACGTGATTTGCAAAGCTCTGGCCAAGAGTCCCGACGAGCGCTATCAGACATGCCGGGAGTTGGCGGATGACCTGAAGAATTTCAAGTCCCTGGGTGGTCAGGCGGCGCCCTCCGCCACTATGTTCCTGAAGGCCATGCCTGTGCCGAGCGCAGGCATGGAGCATACGGCGGCCCCGCCTGTGAGGCCTCCAGCGCCGCCCGCTGCTCAGGCAGGGCCGGTCCAGATAGCGCCGGTTCAGCAGCCTTCACCCGCGCAAGTGCCAACCCAGGTCATAGCGCTGGCGCCGACCTACCAAAAACCGCGTACTTCGCCGATTGTTTGGGTCCTGGTGTCGCTGCTGGCCGTTGCATTCCTGGCAATCCTCGGAGGAGGATACTTCTATCTCCATAAAGGGAATCCGCAAGCAGCCAGGCCCCAGGTTGGGCAATTGCACGTTGATGCCAACATACCTGGGGCGGTAGTTTCGGTCGATGGTCAGAGCGGGCCTAGTTGGGTCGCACCTTGCACTATTATCGATCTTTCGCCCGGTTCCCACCAAGTGACGGTTTCAAAGGACGGCTACGATAATTACCAGCAGACGGTGACTATCGAGGCTGGGAAGACGAACAGCATCATCGCCAGTCTTCCTGCGCACAGGCCGGAAGCGCCGAGCACAGCCCTCGCGGAAGAACCTGCTGCGGCCCGGGGTAAACCAAAAGCCAGCGGGGCGCCCGGAGCTGTTCCCGTTTCCTCTACTCCTGGTAAAGCTCCTGGCAACACCCCCCTCTCCGCTGCCAGGGGTGGAGGACGCAGCGTCACTTCCCCTCCCGCGGCCAGCGGCGGAGCAACTGCCGCCACGGCCTTGCCAGCAACTGGTGGCGGAGCGCCTGGCGTCACCTCCGTTCCCGCCGCGAGTGGAGGGGGGCCTAACGCGACTCCCACGATGGGCCAATTGCTGGTCACGGCGAATGTCGCAGGGGCAAAGATTTCTATAGATGGCACCAGCGATGCAGGATGGATCACCCCTTACTCTTCCCCGATCAACCGCCCCGCCGGCTCTCACCTTGTGGTCATTTCAAAAGACGGGTACGGTGATTACCAGCAGTCGGTTACTATCGAAGGGGGGAAAACCGCCACGATCAAAGCACAGCTCTCCCAGCTTCCGGAGGCAGGCGGAGAAGTCGTTGTCATCACCACGCCACCCGGGTTGGACGTGTTGATTGACGGGAAATTGATCGGGCCCAGCCCTGTGCACCTTAACGTGGCCGCGGGCAGCCACAAATACACAGTCAAGCGGCAGGGGTGGGAGCCGTATGAAGGCACCGTCAATGTGAGGAGTGGGGCGCAGATGACTATCAGGGTCAACATGGGAGGATAAGAAGCGGCATCATTCATCGTGGTATCAAGCCGGGCAACATCATGATTCTCGGTAATGGAATAGTTAAAGCGGCCGACTGCTCGTTCAGGTGAGGTGGAACACCGTTGCGCGCGGGTGACCAAGGCTTGATTCTCTCATGGCTCGATTCCTTATAAGCGACCCTTCGAACCAGACTCAGATCTTCGAAATCAGCGGGTCAACGGTGAGCATTGGGCGCGCCGACACCAATGATCTGGTGCTCCAGCACCCTAGTGTGTCCCGGAGTCACGCCCGCGTAACTGTGCTGCCCGGCGAGACGGTCCTAATCATCGACCTTGGGAGCATGAATGGCACGTTCGTGAACGGCCAACCGGTCCAGGAACACCGCCTCGCGGACCAGGACCGAATAAACATCGGCATCTTCGAGCTCAAGTTTGACGCCGCCGCGCTACTTCCCTTTTATGTCGAGGCAGGCCGCGACGCCGGTAGGAATATCACGGGGCTGGCCAGCCGGGACGCTCTGAGTTCCGGGTTGCGTCCGGCGACCGAAGCTGCCGTATCGCCGGAAGCCGTAACCCGTGATCGGCTAAGAACTCTGGAGCAAGAAAATGAATTGCTGAAGCTCCTGCTGGCCGTGGGCAAGACTCTCTCGTCGGTGATGACCCCTGAGGAAGTGTTGCAACAAGTGATGCAGCTTGTGTTCCAGATGGAAAATGTGGAACGCGGGTTCGTAATGCTCTGGGACGAAAAGAAGGGGTTCCGGTCGGTCGTCTTGCTTTATAAGGACGAGCGGCACGAGACCGACCCCACCGGCCCCGTACTTTCGAAAACACTCCTCGACCGTATGATGACTGAGAGAGTGCCGCTGCTCATTCGCGACGTTTCGAGGGACCAACGATTCTCGAGCAGCCAAAGCCTTCGCATTTCCGGCATTCGCTCTGCAATGTGCGCTCCCCTCATCTATAAGGACAAGATATTTGGTCTTTTCTACGTAGATTGTCTCAGCAAACCCTATGCCTTCTCGAAGGAGGAGCTGGACATCTGCTCCGTGGTCGCGGCGGAACCCGCGATCAGCTACGATCGCGCCCATTCTCACGCCGAACTCTCCCGCCGCGCGATCGAACGCCAGGCCCTCGAGCGCTTCCTGAGATCTGTGATCGTGGAAAAGATTCTGGCCAGCCCGGACGAGATCCGCTTGGGGGGTGAGAACCGGCAATTGACTTCAGGTGCGGTTAGCTGTATGTTGTGGGTGTCGCCGGAGCCAATGATGGAGATTCCCGTTAATTGATTCGGTGAAGCCGCTAACGTTTTGAAAAATGGTCCGTCTGTTTTTCGAGTAGATGGGAGGTCGTCCATGACCTCGGCGTCGGAACTGATAAAAGATTCAGCAGCCGAAAGTCCAACCGTGAAAAAGAACGTTGTTCTGGCGATTGCCGTGGGTGCGTTCATTGGAGGGGCTGTGGACATCCTCTGGGCGTGCATCGAGGAAGGCTGGGATATTCCCCTGTACATCGCCGCCGGACTGCTCGGCCGGCAGGCTATCCACGGCGGAGCCGGTACTTATGTCCTTGGTGTCCTCCTGCACTTCTTCATCGCATCCTCTTGGGCAACGGTCTATTACCTGGCGAGCCGCAAGCTGCCATTCCTCATCGAGTATCCGTTTATCTGCGGCTTGAATTTCGGGGCCTGGGTTGAATTGTTTATGAACCTCGTAGTGCTGCCGCTGTCTGGGCTCCATCACACGGGTCCTCTTAGCCTCCGTTACCTGCTCGAAGGCCTGGCCGGGAAAATGGTAGTCATCGGACTGCCGATTGCCTATAGCGTTCGCCACTTCGCCCCAGCGCGAACTCCTCGACGAGTTGTTCCATCCTGAAATTTTGCGTTGATGGCGGTCTCTGCGACGACTCGCAGAATTCTCATACCGGAGATCCCGCTCTGGAAGGTGACCTTTTCGACCCCTGCGGGGTCGATAGTCATCGATGGGGCGCGCGGTCCGTGGGCGGCCCGCCGCCCGTAGGCTGAGCCTGCCTCGCAGAACCGGTAAGGGGCTACGGGCCGCAGGGCGGCGGGCACAGAACCCGCGCCCTTGCCCACGTCTACTCAATTTGGACCCCTTCGGCGTCCAGTGTCGCCTCAGAGCAGGGTCACGGTATAGAACCTGGCGGGCGCCTCGGGTGGAGACGTGAGGGTCTCCTTGCTTCCACCCAGTTCGATTTCGGCCTGGACGTAATAGTCCATCAAAGGGCCTGCCTCTTGCCATTTGATCTCGCCGGCATAGGTGCGCCTGCGGGCCAAGCTCATGGGGAAAGGACTCCAGTTGTCCGAGTCTTTGGCGCGAGCAAAAAGGGTCTTAGGACTCACACTGGCGTTCGAGAGTCCGCGATGGCCTCCTTTCGCGTCTGGCCTTCACCAAGTTTGACGGCACCCGATTCGTGCAAGAAAAAATAGATTTCCTTTGGGTAACAAACCAAAATATCACGCTGCCCGTAATCCCGACGCGACGGGTCAACCCGCAAAATGTAATAGTATCGCATTCTTTCCCTCCGCATCATGCTCCGGTGTACTTCAGCCCCTCAGCCCCGCCGTCACACTTAGGGCACTTGCGGTCATGAATGTCTGAGCCATTCGCTCCGTAAATGTGACCACACTTGCTGCAACCCATTTGATATATTCGCTGTCCGTAAACAGTCCCCGGCAATCCAGTGTTTCGGATCACGACCTGACCGTTCTTATTCACGTAACCAGTTCGGGTTGTACCTTTTTCGATCACCATCTTTGGCCGTACAGAAAATCGTCGAACTGCTGAACGAGTACTTCAGCGAAATGACGGACCTTATTTTTGACAATGGAGGCACGTTGGATAAGTACCTTGGAGACGGAATCATGGCGCTGTTCGGAGCTCCTTGGCCCAAGCCCGACGATGCGCAGCGATCGGTCAAGACGGCGAGAGAGATGCAACGTGCCCTCACGGCTCTCAATCGTCAATGGCAAGCGCGCGGCCAGGAGCCTTTACAAATGGGGCTGGGCATCAATACGGGCCAGGTGACTGCCGGGAACATCGGCTGCTCAAAGCGCATGGACTACACCGTCATCGGCGACGCCGTGAATCTGGCTTCCCGGCTGTGCACCCATGCTGCCGGAGGTCAGATTCTGATTTCTGAATCCACCTTCAAAGAAATCCATGGGGGCCTCCCTGCCCAACGCTTGGAAAGCATCAAGGTGAAAGGCAAAGCTACCCCGGTGGAAGTCTACGAAATTCTCTGGCAACACCCTGTGACGGAGCAGGGCATAGTGCGCTAACTAATGATGGTGTAGGATGCTGAAGGCTCCTTGTTTCCAGTTGACCCGCGCCTCATCTCGGGAAAGAATGAAGGCAGCAAGGGCTATGTCCACCTGGAGGCTCGAACACAAAACATCACCGGCGACAGGTTTCGCTGCTATACTAATGCGATGTGGCTGGCAATCACCGGCAAGTAGCTTCGGTCCTCCGGAGCATTAAATATGTCTAGGGAAACAAACTACGAAGGAACTGTTCGCTATATCCCATGCGCGAACTGCGGAAGTGGGAACCCCGCAAGCGCGACGACGTGCGCGCGTTGCGGGAAACCCCTCCAGGCGGCGAGCCCCCCCGTCTCCCAGCCGAATGTTGCACAGCAGTCGCAACTGGAATGCCCCAAATGTCATAAGACGTTTCCGGCCGGCAGCAAGTTCTGCGGCTTCTGCGGCACGCCGCTTTTGGCTACGGGGCCTGCAACTCTTCCGCAATTGCCGCCGCGGCCTGTTGCGCCCCCGCCCGCGGCTCCGTCAGTCTCACCAAGAGTCGCGCCACAAGTTTCGGCGCCAGGTGTTGCTCGGCTGTCCCCTGCGGCGGATGCCCCCACGTGGGCCGCTTTGCCACCGCCACCCCCAAAGCCCGCGACGCCGTCGCCAACTACGCCGTCCGCCCGCCCTCAGCCGCAGGCAGTCAGCCCACCAGCAGCGGGACCCGTCGCCACCCCAGAAATTCCCTCTGCACCATCAAGACCCACACCCCCAACCCCACCGCCCCTCTCAGAAATGCCGGATTCAGCTTTGCCTTCCGCCCCGCCGGAAGGGACCTGGGTGTTTGGCGGACTTCGCACACCGAGTATTGAGGCGCAAATCTCCGAGAAAAAGCACGATGGCTCCTGGGGGAGTCCCCTGCAAATCGTCGGCGGGGTTTCCGTCGGACGCACCAATTGTCAGATCAATTATCCTGACGATCCCCGGCTTTCTGACCGCCATGCTTTGCTAACGAATCGCGAGGGTAAGTTGTTCTTGGAGGATTTCGGCAGCGTGAGCGGGACGTTCATCAAGCAGCGACAGGATAGCGAACTTGTTCCTGGGGATGTCTTTCTCTTGGGACAGGATCTGTTTCGATTCACCACGCAAAGTCTGGACGAAGCGGAGAGCTCCAGCCCCACCGAAGGCACGGCGGTGTGGACTGCACCACCCAAGCTGCAACGTGGCCCGGTGACTGCCAAGCTCGAACACATCATGCTGACGGGTGAGGTCATGGAAGAGTTTCGATTGGATAAGCCTGAAACCACCTTGGGACGGACTAACGCCAACTTGGTATTCAAAGACGATCATTACATGTCTGGGACGCACGCCCGCATCGTGGCACAGCCAGGCCGCTTCATCCTGCAGGACTTGAGGAGTCGCAATGGCGTTTTTCGCCGGGTGCGAAATGAGATCGAGCTCCAGGGGGGCGACGAGTTTTTCCTGGGGGAGCACCTCTTCCGGGTAGAAATCAAGCGGATCAGTTAGTGGGGCAGGGGCAGTTTTCGGCGGAGCGCCTTAGGGGCGCCTTGTGAAATCCTCCTCCCTAAATTCCTTCAACTCTACGACCGCGGTGGAGGCCGTGGCAGGAAGCCCGGGTCCGCTGAACTCCGCCATGACCACCGTTATGTTATCGTTCCCGCCCTTGGCGTTGGCTTTATCGATCAATGACTGGCACTTGTTGGCGTGGGGTTCAGTCCCCTTCATCGACGCAAGGATATCGGTGGCGGATACCATGTTATACAGACCATCGCTACAAAGCAGGAGGTTATCTCCCTGGCAGACTTTAGTATATGTCACCTTTACATTCACGTTCTCGCTGCTTCCCACTGCCTGGGTCAGAATGCTCTTGCGGCTGTCCATCTCCGGGTCGGCGGGCAATTCGACACCGATTTCCTTGAGGTAGTTCAAAAAGGTCTGGTCGCGAGTCAACTGCGTCAACTCGTTCCGGCGAAGGAGGTAGGCGCGGGAATCGCCCACTTGCGCCACAAAAAGATAAGGCCCGAACAGAGCAGCCGCCGTGGCCGTGGTTCCCATCCCGCGATGGATGGGATCGCTTAGCGCTTTCTGGTGGATGATCTGGTTGGCATATTCGATGGATTCCCGGAGCAGGAGCACAAAGTTCACTTCGCTGACCTGATCCAGAGACTTGAGATTCTCATACAAACGCTGGGGGACAGTGTGAGTGCAAATCTGGCTGGCAACTTCTCCGCTCGCCTCCCCCCCCATACCGTCGGCTACCATGAATAGCGAGCCGCGATTCCCCAGCGTGTGGGCACGAATTGAAGGCGTAAGCCCCACTTCGCCCGTGGTCAGGTTGCAAATCACAAAGCTGTCTTCGTTGTTCT
>Ga0187782_10000719_pt1 | contig 23155 bp, 20 predicted proteins | sample 0715_SJ02_MP15_2_FD_132454 | JGI IMG/M metagenome (GOLD analysis project Ga0187782, IMG submission 132454) | Tropical peat soil microbial communities from peatlands in Department of Meta, Colombia - 0715_SJ02_MP15_20_MG | ecosystem: Environmental > Terrestrial > Soil > Wetlands > Peat | place... | reverse complement strand
GTCGCCACGACCTGCCCCAGCGTTGCGACCCGCCGCGTCGCCACGACCTGCCCCAGCGTTGCGACCCGCCGCGTCGCCACGACCTGCTCGCACGTTACGACCCGGCGCGTCGCTGCGGTCGGCTTCGCCGTTCAAGCTCGATCCCCACCTCGGGATGCCTGCACCGGTCTTACGTTACCCTCGCGTCCGGCTCCTTTCCAAGTCACGTGCCGGGTCGGGCGCGCGCCGCGACCGTGGTATGAGCCAAGCTCATGGCGGGCGACGAGATCCCCGGCGCCAGGCTCCGGCTCCTGCGTCCCCTCGATCCGACCCGAGACCACTTCCGGGGGCGCCCCGGCGAGGATTCGGTCGAGGTCGTCGGCTATCAGGACTTTCTCTGCCCCTACTGCCGGAGGCTGCGGCAGGTTCTGAAGCGGCTGCGCGAGAGGTTGGGCGATCGGCTCGTCTACGTGTATCGCCAGTTCCCCAACGAGCGCGCGAACCCGGGTGCCGACTTGGCCGCACGGGCGTCGGAGGCGGCCGCTCTGCAGGGTCGCTTCTTCGAGATGCACGACCGCCTGTTCGACCACCAGCCTCCGATCGGTCGCGACGACCTCGTCGATTTCGCCCGCACGATCGGAATCGACGTAGCGGGCTTCGTCCGCGATCTCGACGGCGACCAGACGCGGGCGCGGGTCGACGAGGACCTCGCGGACGGCCGACGGAACGGCGTGACGGCCACGCCGACGCTCTTCATCGACGGCATCCGGTACGACGGTGCGTGGGACTTCGACTCCCTGCTCGAGGCGCTCGAGCGTCCGATCGCCGCCCGAGTGCATCGCACCGCGCGTGTCTTCGCCAGTCTTCCGACGTCGACCGGGCTCGTGCTGCTGGGCACGGCCCTGCTCGCGCTCGTATGCGCCAACACGCCCCTCGCGCCCACGTATCAGCGTTTCATGAATACGCAGGTGGGGGTGGGCCCGAGCGGCAGCGCGCTGCTCTTGACGGTGCGAGAGTGGTTTTCCGAGGGGCTGCTCGCTGTCTTCTTTCTGCTCGTCGGCCTCGAAATCCGGCGAGAGATGACGGGGGGCGCGCTGGCCAGCTGGCGAGCCGCCCTGCTGCCCATCCTGGCCGCAGCGGGCGGCGTCGTGGCTCCCGCGCTCGTCTACCTGCTCTTCAATCGCGGACCGGCGTCCCGGGGGTGGTCGATTCCGACCGCGACCGACGTGGCGTTCACGCTCGCCCTGCTCGCCGTGCTGGGCAGCAAGGTCCCCGTCGGGCTTCGCGTCTTCGTCGCCGCTTTCGCCGTCGTCGACGACATTCTCTCCGTGTTCACGCTCGCGATCTTCTACCCGCGCTCGTTCGCGCCGTCGTACACGGGGGCGGTCATCGGCTCGCTGCTCGTCCTCGTCGCCTTCAACCGCGCGCGGGTCTACGCCATCTGGCCGTACGTCGTGGCGGGCGTCACGCTCTGGCTCTCGCTCCACGCGGTCGGCATCGACGCCGCCCTCGCCGGCGTGCTGCTCGCGATGTGTCTGCCGAGTCGCCCGTCTCCAGCGGCAGCGCCGCTTCTCGCCCAGGCCGCAACCGCGCTCGCCGCCCTGGAGCACGCGGAGCGTCAGGCGAAGACGGAGGGTCGCCACCACCCGAACCTCGAAGGCGAACCCGTGTGGGAGTGGGCGGCGCGCAATCTGTCCGCCGCAAGCGAACGACTGCTGTCGCCCGCCGAGCGCGTCGAGCGCGCCGTTTCGCCCTGGAGCGCCTTCGTGATCTTGCCGCTCTTCGCGTTCTCGGCCACGGGCGTCGGGCTGACGTTCGAGCTGTCGTCGCACGATGCAGGGTCGATCTTCGCGGGTACGGTCGCGGGCCTCGTGATTGGCAAGCCGCTCGGCATCTTGCTGGCGTCGGGGCTCGCCATAGGCGCCGGACTCGCGTTGCCACCGGCGGGTGTCGCACGGCGTCAATTCGTCGCGGCGGCGTGCCTGGGGGGAGTCAGTGACACCCTCGCGCTGGTCATGGCCGATCGCGCGTTTTCTCCCACGGACGCGGGCGTGGCGAAGCTCGCGGTGTTCACCGGGTCGCTGATCGCCGGGGCGCTCGGGACGATCCTCCTCTTGCCCCGAGCCGTCGCGGCGACACCGACACGCTCCTGACGTGTTTTCGAGACGGGTCGAGCGCGGTGGGCACAAACTGGCTCGTATGGGAATCGTGCTGCAAGCCTCCGTCGGAGCTTTCGTCGTGCTTTTCGTTTTGGCCGGCTGCGTCACCCCGCCCGCCCCGGTCGCGGCCACCTCCCCCTCCACGCCGGCTCCCAGCGCGCCCGTCGCCGCGGAGACGATCACGCCGCCGGCGCCGTCGACGTCCCCGCAGCCGCCCCTCGGCGCCGCACTCAAGCGGGGGGTCAACCTCGGCGACGCGCTCGATGCGCCGAGCGAAGGAGACTGGGGCGTCGTCCTTCAGCCCTCCGACTTCGTGGCCGCGAAGCGGGCCGGCTTCGATCACGTGAGGCTGCCCGCGCGTTTCAGCGCTCACGCCGCGGCGGCGCCTCCGTTCTCGATCGACGCCGCGTTTTTCGCGCGCGTCGATTGGGCCATCGACGAGGCGCTTTCGCAGGGGCTGGCCATCGTCGTCGACGTTCATCACTACGCCGACCTGATGGATCAGCCCGAGCAGCAGCACGCGCGGTTCGTCGGTCTTTGGAGCCAGATTGCCGAACGAGAGCGCAGCCGCCCACGTGGCGTGGTGTTCGAACTATGCAACGAGCCGAACGGCAAGATCACCGCCGACGAGTGGAATGCCATCATGGCCGACGCCCTCGCCGTCGTCCGGACGACCAACCCGACACGGGCCGTAGTGCTCGAGGGGCTGGGATGGGCGTCCGCCAAGGCGCTGCGCGACTCGCTCAGGGTGCCTGCGGGGGATCCGAACCTCGTCGGAAGCTTTCACATGTACCAGCCGATTCTCTTCACCCATCAGGGGGCGAGCTTCATGCCCGAGGAGTTCGATACACGCGGCATCGTGTTTCCGGGTCCCCCCGCGCAACCTCTGGAGGCCGGACCGGGCGCGCGCCGCCACGCGTGGGCCGCCGACTGGGTGAAGCGCTACAACGAAGAGCCCGCCGCCACGAACCCGTCGAGCCCGGCCCGCGTGATCGACGAGCTCGACGTCGCGCACTCGTTCGCCGAGCGCACGCGCCTGCCTGTCTACATGGGCGAGTTCGGTGTCATCGAGAACGCAGACCCCAAGTCGCGCGCCGCCTGGACGCGGCTGGTGCGAACCGAGGCCGAACGGCGTGGCTTCGGATGGGCGTACTGGGACGACGGTGGGGCGTTCAAGATCTACGACCGCAAGTCGGGCGAGTACGACCCGCGCATGCGGGCTGCGCTGATGGAGCCGTAGACGCGACGAGCCGCGCTCGGTGGATCGTTGCCATGGCAATGATCTTGCGCGGAGCGAACCCGTCACCCGAGGTGAAACCACCGGTCGGCGCCCATCACCATCCCGAGCGTCACCAGCGCAACGGCGACCTCGCCGATGGCGCCCACGATGAGCGGCCTTACCCCCTGGCGCCGAAGCATGACGAGGTTGGTTCGGAGCCCGACCCCTGCGAAGGTGAAGAGAAAGGCCCACCGGCTGAGGTTTGCGATGCGACCAATTTGCGCCGTAGTGAAGGTCCCCGCGCTGGCGAGCGCCGAGAGCAGCACGAACCCCAGGACGAACTTCGGAAACTTCGTCCACACGAAGGAAGCGCGCGAGCCTTCGAGCTTCCGTCCGGCGCGTGCCGCGAAATAGAGAGCGACGCCGAGGACGACGAAACCGATGGTGGCGTTACGAGCTGTCTTGGCCAGGACGGCCCAGCGACCCGCCTCCTCGGAATATAGATTGCCCGCTGCCACGACCTCCGCCGTGTTGTCGATTCCCAGACCGACCCACAGCCCGAAGGCGTGGTCGCTCATGCCCAGGGCGTGACCCACGACGGGAAACACGAAGAGTCCGACGGCGCCGAGGAGGAGGATCGCGCCAATCGCGTACGATGCGTCCTGCTCCTCGGCCTCGATCGCCCCCTCCGTCGCGATGATGGCCGACACTCCGCAGACGGACGATCCGACCGCCAAGAGCGCGGTCAATTTCGGGCCGAGTTTGAATCGAGATCCCAGATAGACCATCAGCGTTCCGGCGACGGCGAACTCGAGCACGATGAGAGCCAGGCTGAGCCCCCCGAGCTTCAGCACGTCGCCGAACACGAAGCGCACACCCAAGAGTGCGATGCCCACCTTGAGAAAAAATTCGTACGTGTCGATCCCCGGCGCGCACGCGGCGAACCACCGCGATGCCCCGAACAAGTTGCCGACCGCAAAACCGATCAGGATGGCCCAGAGGACGTACTCGATGTTGGGAAGAACGAGGTGATGCGCCTTGCCGTAATCGCGCAAGAACGCTTCGATCCACTTTCCCGCGAAGCCGATCGCGAACAGCAGCGCAGCGCCCGGAGCGAGACGCGCCGCGCGCAAAGGCGGCGACGTCACCGGACGATCGTGGACCGAGACCCCGGTCACCACGGGACGGCTCTCAGGAGCTCGAGCTTGACCACGGCGGCGAGCGCCAGTGCCACGAGCAGCGCCGTCCAGTCGACCGACAGCGCCGGGCCCGAGGGGCTCTTGTCCTTCATTTTGCCTGGTCACGTCTATCATAACGTCTGTGACCGGGCAAGGGGTCAGACGGCCGGATCGGGCCTTGGGGGCTCGCTATCGGTCGGAAGTACTGTATAAATCGCGTACCATCGCTCGCCGTAACGCATTCGCGACAAAGCTTGCTCCTTCGCCTTGTCCGTTATAGTAGACATGAACTACGATGGACTTGGACATCGACACGGGATCGGGCCCATGCGCGCCGCCTACCAGCAAGACATCCGTCCGGCTTCTCTCCCGCCCCCGCGTCGCGGGCCGCCGAGCCAGGGCGACGACAACCCCGTAGGGGGCACGCCTCTCGTCGAGTTGAAGCGAGTGACGGCCCGGCTTGCGGGCCGGGTCGCCGTCAAGCTCGAATCACGCAACCCCACCGGGAGCGTCAAGGATCGCGTGGCGACGGCTCTCGTCGACGAGGCCGAAGCGCGCGGCGAACTGCGTGCCGGCAGCACGATCGTCGCTGCGACCAGCGGCAACACGGGACTGGCACTCGCCCGCATCGCCGCCTTGCGCGGCTACCGGGTGCGGCTGACGATCCCGGAGGACTGGTGCCACGAACGGATCGCGCTGCTCCTTTATCTCGGAGCCGACGTGATCGTCACCGGCGGAGGCGACATGAAAGCTGCGGCCGACCGCGCGCGCGCCCTCGTCACGGCCGACCGCTCGGCCGTCCTGCTCGACCAGTTCGCGTCCGAGGCGAACCGGGAGATTCATCGAACGACCACCGCCGACGAGATCTGGTCGAGCACGGGCGGAGAAGTCGGGGCATTCGTGGCGGGCGTCGGCACCGGCGGAACCATCACCGGCGTTTCACTGGGACTGCGCGCTCGAAAACGAGGAATTCACATCGTGGCCGTCGAACCGGCGTCCTCGCCGGTTCTCTCGGGCGGCAAGGCCGGAAGGCACGGCATCCAGGGCATTGGGGCCGGCTTCGTGCCACCACTCTTTCAGCGCGGTCTGGTCGACGAGATCGTCGGCGTATCCGACGAAGACGCCTTCGAGTGGACCCATCGCCTTGCCCGCGAGGAGGGGATCCTGGCGGGAGTTTCCTCCGGCGCCGCCGTCTGCGCGGCCGCTGCCCTGGCCAGCCGCGTCGAGATGGCCGGCAGGCTCATCGTGACCATCGTCAGTGATTCGGCGGAGCGCTACGTCCTCGCTCCGCGGTTGGAATCGCCGGGGCGGGGGCGGCGGCGCCCTTGAGCCACCGTCCGCGGGTCAGCTTCATCGGCGGAGCCGAACGGATGGAGCCCGACTTGCTCGCGCTGGGCGACGAGCTCGGGATCGACGTCGAGTTCCATGGCGGCCATACCCGTGGCACCGGGGCGGCGCGGCTGGCGTCGCTCGTGCAGCGCACGAACCTGCTGGTGATCATCACCGGTACGAACAGCCACAACGCGGTTCATGTCGCGAAGCGCGAGGCGAGTCGCCATGGCATTCCGATGCGCATTCTCAGGGCGTGCGGGGTCGGTACCGCGCGAGCGCTTCTCGCCGAGGTGGCGCGGGCCGCAGGTTTTTGACCTCGGGGTGAGGGTGACACGGAGCGCCGGTTTCGAAGTCCCGCGCGCTGGCCGCAGCCTCCCGCCCCCCGCGCGGCCGCCGGCTCGCGCTTGCCGTCGCGGTTTTCTATACTAGACGGGTTCGTCGATATGCCAAATCACGAAGCCCGGGTGTACGATTCCATCCTCGAGCTCCTGCCGAGCGCGGACAATCCAACTCCGATTGTTCGTCTGCGCCGCGTCGTCCCCCTCAAGCGCGCGACAGTGTACGCGAAACTCGAGTGGTACAACCCGTTCGGCGCCGTCAAGGACCGGATCGCGGCCAACCTCGTGCGCGACGCGGAAGAGCACGGGCGCATTTCGCCCGGCACCCGGCTGGTCGAGCCGACCTCGGGCAACACGGGCATGGGCCTCGCGATGGTCGCGAACGCCAAAGGCTACAAGCTGACGGCCACCCTCTCCACGAAAATACCCGCCGAGAAGCGGACGACCCTGCGGCTGTTCGGCGCAGAGCTCGTCGAGCTCGAAGACGACCTCTGTCCGGCGCCCGGCGCACCCGAAGGAGCGATCGCGCTCGCTGCAGAAATGGGCGCGCGACCGGGAAACTACCGGCTCGACCAGTACGGCAATCCGGCAAACCCCGACGCCCACTACCGGACGACGGGACCGGAGATCTGGCGACAAACCCAGGGACGGGTGACGCACTTCGTGGCGGGGCTCGGCACCTGTGGCACGATCACGGGCACGGGGCGCTTTCTGAAGGAGAAGCGGCCGGACGTGCGCGTTCTCGGCGTCCACCCGGCGGAGGGCCACGACATTCCGGGCGTGCGCAGCTTGCGCCAGCTCAAACAGACGGCGCTCTTCTTTCCCAAGGAATACGACGGGCTCGTCGAAGTGCAGGACGAGGACGCCTTCGAGATGAGCCGGCGCCTCTGCCAGGAGGAAAGCCTCATCGCCGGCCCCAGCTCCGGAATGGCATTGACGGGTGCCCTGAAGCTGGTTCCCGACGAGCCGGGCGTCGTTGCGGTCGTCATCTTCCCCGACAATGTTTTCAAGTACCCGGCCTCGATGCGCAAGCACCTGCCGGAGCTCTTCGCGAGCACCAAGCCCATCTCCGGCGGCCTGAGCTCCAACCTCGACAACATCGTCGAATTCGCGCGGGCCTCGCCCGACGTGATCGATCCACGCGAAGCCAGCGCCCTGCTCGAACGAACCGGCGGGCTCCTCGTCGACGTTCGATCGCCCGCGGAGTTTGCGACGCGGCGCGTCCCCATTGCGCACAACGTGCCGCTTCCCGATCTCGCCGGCGGATATCCCGTCGGCCTCCCCGACGATAAGTGCGAGCCCATCGTCACGATCTGCAAGGTGGGAGAGCGGTCTCTCTACGGGATGCTCCTGCTCAAGTCACTCGGGTACCAGCAAGTCAGAAACGTCCGCGGCGGCCTCGACGCCTGGATTTCCTCCGGACTGCCCACCACGCCGTCGTCCTAGCAGTCGCGCGCAAGCCCGCGCCATCCTTCCCCCCCCCGCGCGAAAAGGGTCGATCGAACATGACTCACTTCACTCCCATCCCCGCGCTCGCAGGCGGCATGCTCATCGGAGCGAGCGCGTCACTTCTGTGGATCGTCAACCGACGCGTGGCCGGCATCAGCGGGATCGTTGCCGGTCTCTTGCCACGCGGATCGAGTCGATCGGACCGCCGCGAACGATCACCGGAGATCTCGTGGCGCGCCCTCTTCGTGGTGGGGCTGCTTTCGGGCGGACTCCTGGTCGAGCTGCTGCATCCATCCTCGTTCGGCCCAACCCCCGTACCGGCGTCGCTCGCGATCGTCGCCGGTCTGCTCGTGGGCTTCGGCACGCGCCTCGGAGGGGGCTGCACGAGCGGTCACGGCGTCTGCGGCCTGAGCCATCTCTCGGTTCGCTCGCTCTGGGCCACCCTCACCTTCATGGCCACGGGAGTCGTGGCCGCGATCGTCGTGCAGCACGTTCTCGGGGGCGGCCGATGATTCCTGAGATGGCCGGCGATTCTCGGCGGCAAGCGATGAAGGGACAGAGCGTCGGCGTGTTCGTGTCCGGAGTCATCTTCGGCGCCGGCCTCGGGCTCGCGGGGATGACCCAACCGGCCAAGGTGATCGCATTTCTCGACGTCACCGAGCACTGGGACGCCAGCCTCGCGTTCGTCATGCTCGGCGCCATCGGCGTTCACGCCACGTTCCTGGCACTTTTCAGCCGGCGCGTTCCCGGCGGCGACGGGGTCGGCGCGCAGGCGCCGGCCGTTCGCGCAAAGTCGCCGACTGTCGACCTTCGCCTGGTGATCGGGTCCGCGATCTTCGGGATCGGATGGGGCATGGCGGGGTTCTGCCCGGGGCCCGCCGTCGTGTCGGTGGTCACGGGCTGGCGGACACCGCTCCTTTTCGTCGGCGCGATGCTGGTGGGGATGGGTGCTCACGCACTCGCGTTCGGCCGGCGGGCGGAAGACGCGGGGGGACGCGCGGTCGAGCGAGCATGCTCGTGAGCCCACGAGGCGGCAAGCGACCATCGACGCCTCTTGCGCTCATCATCCCGCATAGTAGACAAGAGGGCCGAAATGCCGAACGTTCGGGGGCCACGCACGACGGTCGGCCGAGTCGAAGCGATCGGCACTCGGACCCGCGAACAGACCGCCGCGGCGGAGACGGGGGATTCCGAGCCTCGACCGACCGAAACGGCACCCGCCGAAGGATCGCAGGGCTTCACCCCCGAAGTCGGCGCGAACCTGCGCCGACTGCGCACCCGGCGGGGACTGTCGCTCGAGCGGCTCTCACGCGCCTCCGGAGTGAGCCGGGCCATGCTCGGACAGGTCGAGCTCGGACGCAGCATTCCGACGATCAACGTGCTCTGGAAGATCGCCCACGCTCTCGGCGTTTCGTTTTCGGCGCTCATCACCGACCCCACCGGCACGCATCCCACGGTGATCCGCGCCGCCAACGCGAAGGTGCTCACGTCTCACGACGGAGCTTTCGTCTCGCGCGCTCTCTTCCCGTCCGACGCGCCCCGATCCGTCGAGTTCTACGAGCTGCGGCTCGCGCCGGGATCGGTCGAGCGGGCGGACGCACATCCGCCTGGAACGCGCGAGAATCTGGTCGTCGTCAAGGGCGAGCTCGGCCTGGTCGTCGGGGGCAAGCGACACCGCCTGTCGGCCGGCGACGCGATCCTCTTCGAAGCGGACGTGCCGCATGAATACTGGAACGAAACCCGCGAACTCTTGCACATGTACCTCGTCATGACCTACGAGGACGACCGGCTCCGCTGAACCGATTGCCCCGGCCGGTTAGCCCGGCTCCGACTTTTCCCGAGGGTGGACGGACACTTGCGTGCCCTCGCGTTTGCGTGGCCTTGCCAAGGGCTATTTGTCCGTTATAGTGGACATATGATCGTTCCCATCACCCCCCACGCCGTTCAGGAGCTTCTGGCCGGCGGGGAAATCGAAGTGGTCGATGTACGCGAGGCGCACGAGTGGGCGACCGGGCACATCCCTGGAGCCCGCCGCGTGGGGCTGAACGAGCTTCGGAACAATCCGAAGGGCGCCCTGCCGCGAGACGGGGTCGTCTTCGTGTGCGCGGCCGGGGTCCGCAGCGAAACCGCTGCGCGGATCGCCCTCTCGAACGGCCTGACGCGCGTATACAACCTGACGTCGGGGATGCGGGGCTGGGCGAAACTCGGACTGCCGCTCGCCCTTCCGGAGCTGGCCGCGGCCGTCTGACGACGCGGGCTGTCCCGGCTACGCACCGTTGCGGCTGACGGGGGGAGGGGGCCGGCTGCCCTGCAGTCGAAGGAGCGCCGCGACGAGCGCGTCGACGTCCTCGCGCGTGTTGTACGGAGCCAGCGAGGCCCGCACGGTGCTTTCGAGCCCGTAGCGCCGCAGGATCGGCTGCGCGCAGTGGTGGCCCGCCCGCACGGCGATGCCTTCCTGGTTGAGCTCCGCCCCGACGTCCTCGGTTCGAACCCCGTCGAGCACGAACGACATCACTCCTGCCTTCTCGGGTGCGGTCCCGATCATCTGAAGACCCGGCACCGTGGAGAGTCTCCCGGTCGCGTATTCCAAGAGGTCGTGCTCGTAGCGGGCGATGTTCTCGATGCCGATCCCGGACACGTAATCGAGGGCGGCACCGAGGCCGACGGCGTCCCCGATGCTGGCAGTGCCGGCCTCGAACCGCTGCGGCGGGGGCTGGTACGTGGTTTTCTCGAAGGTCACGTTCGAGATCATGTTTCCGCCGCCCTGCCAGGGAGGCATCGACTCGAGCACTTCGCGCTTGCCGTACAAGGCGCCGATGCCGGTCGGCGCGAAGATCTTGTGGCCGGAAAAACAGTACAGGTCGCAGTCGAGCGCTTGGACGTCGACAGGCATGTGCGATACGGCCTGCGCGCCGTCCACCACGACGACCGCGCCGTGCCGGTGCGCCATTTCGATCATCTCGCGCGCCGGCACGATGGTCCCGAGCGCATTCGAGACGTGACTGAACGAGACCAGCCGGGTGCGCGGACCGAGAAGACGCTCGTACTGGTCGAGGATGACCTGGCCGCGCGCGTCGACCGGCGCGACCTTCAAGCAGGCCCCTTTTTCCGCGCAGAGCATCTGCCATGGAACGATGTTCGCGTGGTGCTCCAGCCACGTGATGACGATCTCGTCGCCGGCGCCGACGTAGCGGGCGCCCCAGCTCTGCGCGACGAGATTGATCGCTTCGGTGGTCCCTCGCAAAAAGACGATGTCCCGTGCGGACGGTGCATTGAGAAAGCGGCGTACGGTGTCGCGGGCGGACTCGTACGCGTCGGTCGCCCGGGCGGCCAGCGTGTGCGCCGCCCGGTGGACGTTCGAGTTCTCGTGCTCATAGAAATACGAGAGCCTGTCGATCACGACCTGAGGCTTCTGGGTCGTGGCGGCGTTGTCGAGCCAGACCAGCGGCCGCCCGTTCACGCGCTCGCGCAGGATGGGGAAATCCTTCTTGATCGCGTGTCCGTCGAACAGGGGGCGAGATACCGCCACGTCGGGGACGAGCTGGGGCCAGAAATCACTGCCGGCTGCGAGCGGGTCGGAGTGCGGCAAAGCGTACGCGGGGGTCGCGCGGGTCGAAGACGCGGGGGCGTCGGGTGGCGGAGTCGGAAGCGCGAGAGAACCGGCGGCCGGCACCGACGACAAGGAGAGGGGCTGGGGTGCGGCCGTTGCGGGAGCCGGTGCGGGCGTTGCGGAAGGCGGCGCAGGCGGCGCAGGCGGTGCGAACGGCGGCGTGGGCGACGCGGCCGGCGCAAGCGGTGCGGAGGGCAACCCCGCGATCTGGAGAAAGTACGGAGTGGTCGTCGCGGCCTCCCCCGTGCTCGCGAGAGCGACCGGCGACGACACACCGAGCGCGTCCGAAACGAGGCCGGGGATCACCCGGAGGTCGCTCTCCTTCGGGGGCGGCGCGAAAGGCAACGGGGGCTGCTTCAGCGGACCAGGGATAGGCGGGGCCGTGAGCGCCGGAGACGCGCCCCCCGCTCCCATTCCGAGAGCGCTTGGGCCCCAGGCCGGCGGACTGACCCAGCCGGGCGAGCCCGCGCCCGCCAACGGGGGTGGGGTCGCGAGCGAACCGATGGGGGCGACCGATGACGTCACGGGGTCGCCCGACGGGGCGGGCGAAAGCGACGAAGGGGGCAGTGACGAGGCGGGTAAGGAGGGCGATGAGCCCGCGGGCACGGTCGAAAAGAGCTCATTGGCCAGGCGCCGGATCTCGCCCTCCATCGCCGCGGCGTCGGCCGCGACCGTCGTGACGTCACTTGTACTCATGATACTGGCCGACATCCACGTTCTCGAGAACCCCGAGAGCGTCGTCGACGAGAATGGCCGCGGAGCAGTAGAGGGAGATGAGGTAGGCGGCGGCGCCCCTCTGGTTGATGCCCATCAGCCGAACCGATAGTCCGGGCGTGACCTCGCCGGGAAGCCCCGGCTCGAAGAGACCCACGACGCCGCGCTTCTTCTCCCCGGTACGCATGAGCAACACGCTCGTCTTGCCGTCCTGGATCTTCACCTTGTCCGAGGGGATGAGCGGAATGCCGCGCCAGGTGAGAAACGGCGAGCCGAACATCGTGATCGTCGCCGGGGGGACGCCCCGCCAGGTGCACTCACGTCCGAATGCCGCGATTGTTCGAGGGTGGGCGAGAAAGAACGCCGGCTCCTTCCAGACGCGCGCGATGAGCTCGTCGAGATCGTCCGGCGTCGGCGCTCCCGCGCGCGTGCCGACGCGCATCCCGGGGCCGACGTTGTTGAGAAGACCGTAGTTGGAATTGTTGACGATCTCGTCTTCTTGCCGTTCCTTGACCATTTCCACGAGAACGGCGAGCTGCTCGCGCACCTGATCCATCGGACTGCGATACAGATCCGAGATGCGCGTCTGAACCTCGATCGTCGTCGTGACGGTGCTCAGCGTGTACTCGCGGGGGTGCTGTTCGTAATCGATGAAGGCGCAGGGAAGGTCGTCGCTGTCGCTCGGGCTGCATTCGATGGCGATTTGCGATTCGCCGCCCCCTTTCACCTTGTTGACTCGATAGGTGCCGGCCTCGACGGGCGTCCACGGAAGGAGGCTGACCAACCATCGGGGTGTGACCCCGATCCATTGCGGAGGTGTCTTGGTGGTATTGGCAAGCTGGCGAGCTGCTTGGGCGCCGAGCGTCTCGTGAGCTCCAGTGGGTCCGGGCATGTCCGATGGGTCTCCTGGTTCTCGTGAGGAGCGCGGACGAGAACCGCGTGAATTGGCTACCGGCTCCGGAGCCCATTTCGCGCACTCGATGCCGTCATGTCAAAGGGCAACGCACCCGTGGATGTCGCTTAAATCCGCTATGCACTGCAATCCATCCGACATGCTGTGCGGAGCCGGGGGCGCCCGCGTCGGCGAACGGAGAATCGCGTCCCGCGCGTTCGTGCGACGGCGACGCACCGCGCGAGCGGCCGAGCTCGTCAGATTGCCCGCCCCGCTCGCGTCGCTTCGGGGACTTCCACGAGCCTGCCCGTTTCGACTTGATAGATGTATCCGTACACCGCGATGTCCCCGGGAACGAGCGGGCTCCGGCGGATACGCTTGACGTCGTCCGCGACGCTCAGCGGCTGGTCCTTGATCGTCAGCCAGTCGACGAACTGCGCCTCGGCGGACCCGACGCCACCCCCGGGGTCCTTCCACTGGGTGCCGTCGTGCGACGCCGTCTTGAGGCTGCTGGCGAGCAGATCGCGGATGATCTCGTCCGTGAAGAGCTCCATGCCGCAGTTGGTATGATGGATGACGAACCACTCGCGCGTACCGAGAAGCTTGTACGAGATGACCAGCGATCGGAGGGCGTCATCGCTGGCGCGACCGCCCGCATTGCGAATCACGTGCGCATCGCCTTCGCTCAGGCCGGCAAGCTTGGCCGGATCGATGCGCGCATCCATGCACGTCAGAATTGCGAACTTTCTTGCCGGCGGGAGCGCAAGCTTCCCTTTCCCGCCAAAGGTCGCCGCGTAACTCGCGTTGGCCACAAGCACCTCTTCGACAACCTTGCTCATCGTGGATCTCCTTCGGAACGACCGGAGTCCCGGTCCCTCGGTGCGCCGTCCTTGTCCGTAATAACAACCATAGCGTCTATTTAAATGAGCCTCGGGGTCAAGCACGACTTCGTCAGGACACGCCCGCCGCCCGGTACCGTGGGATCGCGCCGCGGCCGAAGCCGCTCGCCAACGGGCGAGCTCGCCGGACAAGCCGGCGGGAGAGGCGGCCACCTGCAAGCCGCACCCGTCGGGAGCTTTCTCCCGTTTTTCCTTGCCACACTCTTTCGACTGCGCCAACCCGACACTAAGAATGCGCGCGAAAGCGCGAATCGATGAACGCCCTGGGCTGGAGCCGCCTGCAGTTCGCCTTCACGATCACGTACCATTATCTGTTTCCCCAATTGACGATGGGGCTGGCGCTGCTCATCGTCGTGATGAAGGCCCTGGGGCTGAAGCGCTCGGGCACCCGCTGGAACGACCTCGCTCGGTTCTGGGGGCGCGTCTTCGCGCTCAACTTCGCCGTCGGTGTGGTGACGGGCATCCCGATGGAGTTCCAGTTCGGCACGAACTGGGCAAGGTTCTCGAATGCGACCGGCGGCGTGATCGGGCTCACTCTGGCCATGGAAGGCCTCTTCGCATTCTTCGCCGAATCGGCGTTCCTGGGGCTGTTCTTGTTCGGCGAACGCAAGCTCGGACCGCGCGGCCACCTCCTCGCCGCGCTGATGGTGTTTCTCGGGTCCTGGCTCTCCGGCTACTTCATCGTGGTCACGAACGCATTCATGCAGCACCCGGTCGGCTATGCGCAGGACGCGAGCGGGCGCCTCACGCTGGCCAGCTTCTCCGCGTTCGTCTTCAACCCCTGGGGTCTCTGGCAGTATGCGCACACGATGACGGCGGCGGTCATCACGGGATCGTTCGTGGTGAGTGCGGTGGCCGCCTACTGGACGCTCATCGGGCAGTTCCCGGAGCACGCTCGCGCGTGCCTGCGTCTCGGGGTCGTCGCCGGTCTCATTGCATGCACAATGCAAATTTTTCCGACCGGCGACCGGCAGGGGAGACTGGTCGCACGGTTCCAGCCCGCCTCGCTTGCGGCGATGGAGGGCAAGTTCGAAAGCGGGGGTCACGCGGAGCTGGACATCATCGGCCAGCCCAACGTCGAGGAGCGCCGCCTGGAGAACCCGATCGTCGTCCCCGCGACGCTCAGCTTTCTTGCGTACGGCTCGTTCGGCGCGACCGTCGAGGGGCTGAACGACGTTCCTCGCGACCAGTGGCCGGACAACGTCGAGCTTCTCTACTTCGCCTACCACATGATGGTGGGCCTCGGAACGCTGCAACTGGGCCTGATGGGCGGCTCTGCGCTGCTTCTCTGGCTTGGAAGGCTGGAGCGAACGCGCGCCGTCCTGTGGATCCTCATGCTGGCTTTTCCCTTTCCGTACATCGCGACGACCGCCGGGTGGACGACCGCCGAGCTCGGACGCCAGCCGTGGATCGTCTACGGCCTCCAGAGAACCGCTCGCGCCACGTCACCCGACCTCGGCGCGGGCGACGTCGTGTTCACCGTGCTCGGTTACGCCGGCCTCTATTTTCTAATCGGGATCTTGTTCCTCTGGCTGGTTCTTCGTGAGATCGCCCACGGCCCGGCCGAGCCCGATGCGATGGCCTCGAGGTGACCGTGCACGCCCTCTGGTTCGCCATTCTCGCTCTGATGCTCACGGCGTACGTCGTCCTCGACGGTTTCGACCTCGGAGCGGGCATCGTTCACACGTTCGTCGCCCGCACGAACGAGGACCGGCGCACGGTGCTTGCAGCCATCGGTCCCCTGTGGGACGGCAACGAAGTGTGGCTGCTGGCCGCCGGAGGCGTGTTCGTCTTTGCCTTCCCGCGGGCATACGCCGCGGCATTCAGCGGATTGTACCTGGCGCTGATGATCGTTTTGTGGCTGCTCGTCCTGCGCGGAGTCTCCATCGAATTCAGATCCAAGGTCGATCATCCGCTGTGGCGCTCGGCCTGGGACAGCGTCTTCGCAATCTCGTCGACGGCGTTGGCGATCGTCCTGGGAGTCGCGATCGGCAACGTCGTCCGCGGGTTTCCCATCGACGCGTCCGGCTACTTCCACGAGGATCTTTTCGGCGCAGCACGATCGCGACATCCGGGCGCCATCGACCTCCTCAGCACCGTCTACGGCGGGCTGGGGCTCACAGCGCTCGGCGCGCACGGAGCGACGTTTCTCGCGTGGAAGACTTCGGGGGCGCTGGGCGTCCGGAGCGTCGCCGCCGCGCGGCGGCTCTGGGCGGTTTCGCTCGTGCTCTTCACCCTGGCGACCGCGCTCACGGCGGTCGAGGCGCCGGTGTTTGCGCGACACGTGGTCGCCCGCCCGTGGCTCTTGCCGTTTCCGATGGCGACCGTGGCGGCGGCAGGGATCGCCCGTGCCAGCCTGGGCGCGGGTCGGCCGCTCCGCGCGTTCCTCACGTCGTGCGGCTTCCTCGCATCGATGCTCGTCGCGACGGCCGGCGCATTGTACCCGGCGCTCTTGCCGTCGGTCATCGACGAGTCCTTCACGCTCGACGCGTACAACGCCGCTTCGGATCGTGCGGGCCTCGAAATCGGCCTCTGGGTCTGGGTGCCCGCGATCGCCCTTTCGATTGTGTACTTCGCGTACCTCTTCTGGTCTTTCCGTGGAAAGGCCGAAGGGACGCACCACCACTACTGAGCCCCGCGGTTGCGCAACCCCCAGGGGCTTGCACAATCACCGCCATGAGCCTTCCATCGTCGCCCCGAGCGTCCGCGGTGCGAACCGCGAACGGGACATGATAAACCCCACACGGCGCGATTCGCTGCGCATGGCCGCCCTCGCCGTTCTCGCCGCCCGGTGCTCGAGGTCGATGCCCGCCCGCCCGGAGCTCGGCGAACGCTCGCGGCGCGAGATGCGCCTGTGGTACCGGCAACCTGCGCGCGAGTGGGTGGAAGCCTTGCCCCTGGGGTCGGGGCGGCTCGGCGCCATGGTGTTCGGAGGGATCGAGTCCGAGCGACTGCAGCTGAACGAGGACACGCTCTGGGCGGGCGGCCCCTACCGCGCCGACAACCCCGATGCGCTCGCCGCCCTCCCCCGCGTGCGGAGCCTGATCTTCGAGGGCAAGTACCGCGAGGCTCAGGATCTCGCGGAAGCCGCGATGATGGGCAGGCCCATCCAACAGATGCCCTACCAGAGCGCCGGCGACGTGGTTCTGACCTTCCCGGGTATCGCCGCCGTCGAGCGATACGAACGCGAGCTCTCTCTCGACACGGCCATCGCCCGATCGACCTTCGTGAGCGGCGGCGTGGCCTTCAGCCGCGAGGTGTTCGCGTCGCCGGTCGACCAGGTCATCGTGGCGCGGGTGTCCTGCGCCGCGCGGGGCGGCACCCACTTCGAGCTGAGCCTGGTCCCCCCGCACCCTGCCCGCATGGGAGGCTCCGCTCCCGTCCCGGGCGCCCGTGTCGAGGTCGACGGACCTGCGGCGCTGGTCATGCGCGGCAAGAACCGAGGCGAGGGCGGAGTCGATGGGGCACTCGCCTTCGAGGTGCGTGTCGAATGCATCTGTCCGACCGGATCGGTGACGGCGCGCGACGGCGTCATCGAGGCTTCGAACGCCGATTTTGCCGTCGTGCTCGTCGCAGTCGCAACGAGCTACAAGAGCTTCCGCGACGTCTCCGGGGATCCCGGCGCCGTGACCACGCGCCAGGTCGCCGCCGCCCGAGCCAAGGGCTACGAGCGCCTGCGCACCGATCACGTCGCGGAGCACGGTCGCCTGTACGGCCGCGTCTCGATCGATCTCGGAACGGGCGCGGCGGCCCCGCTGCCGACGGACGAACGCGTCCGGCAGGCTGTCCACGTCGACGATCCCGAGCTTGCGGCCTTGTACTTCCAGTTCGGCCGGTACCTGCTCATCGCCTCCTCGCGTCCGGGAACCCAGCCGGCCAATTTGCAAGGGCTATGGAACGACTCGCTCACTCCTCCATGGGGGTGCAAGTACACCATCAACATCAATACCGAGATGAACTACTGGCCCGCCGAACCGGCCAATCTCGCCGAGTGCGTGGAGCCGCTCGTGGCGCTGCTCGAGGACCTGTCGACGACAGGGGCCGAGACGGCCCAGGTGCACTATGGGGCGCGCGGCTGGGTCGCGCACCACAACACGGATCTCTGGCGGGCGGCCGCCCCGGTCGACGGCGCGCGCTGGGGGCTCTGGCCGACCGGCGGCGCCTGGCTGTGCCTGGCCCTGTGGGAGCACTACGAATACGGGCGCGACGAGGCGTATCTGGCTCGCGTCTATCCCATCATGAAGGGCGCCGCCGAGTTCTTCCTCGACACGCTCGTCGCAGAGCCGAAGCATGGGTGGCTCGTGACCTGTCCGTCGCTCTCGCCCGAGAACGTGCACCCCATGGGCGCGTCGGTGTGCGCGGGTCCGACGATGGACTCGCAGATCGTGCGCGACCTCTTCACCCACTGCATCCGGGCTGCGGAGATCCTGGGGGTGGACGAGCCGCTGCGCGGAGAGCTGCGAGAGAAGCGAGAACGGCTTGCACCGAACCGGATCGGCGCCGCCGGCCAGCTCCAGGAATGGCTGGACGACTGGGACATGAGCGCTCCCGAGATGCACCATCGCCACGTCTCGCACCTCTACGGCTGCTTTCCAAGCGGCCAGATCGACGTCCGGACGACACCCGAGCTCGCAGCTGCGGCCCGCCGTTCACTCGAGATCCGGGGCGACGACGCGACGGGGTGGGGCATCGCGTGGCGCCTGAACCTGTGGGCCAGGCTCGGTGACGCCGAACGCGCTCACAAGATCCTGCGCTCGCTGCTCGGCCCGGATCGCACGTACCCGAACCTCTTCGATGCCCATCCGCCGTTCCAGATCGACGGCAACTTCGGGGGAGTCTCGGGCATCTGCGAGATGCTGCTGCAGACCCACGGCGGCGTCATCGCGCTCCTTCCCGCGCTGCCCACGGCGTGGCCATCGGGCTCGGTGATCGGGCTACGGGCGCGGGGGGGCTTCGGTGTCGACGTGCGCTGGAAGGACGGCGGCCTGGAGGCGGCCACGCTGCGCGGGCGTCCGGGCGCGCACGCCGTCGTGCGCTATCGAAACCGCGAGCTCGTGGTTCCCATCGCCCCGAGTGGAGTCACGCGGATCGTGACTCGGGGAGACGACGTCGCCGCCGTACCGGCGTGACCCGCCACGCGGAAATCACGAACCCGACTGGGGCGGCATCGTCAGCTTGATCGAGCGAACGATGTCCAGAAAGCGCACACGCGCCTCGGCCAGCTGCTGGTCCAGCTCGATCGCTTCCTTCGTGATGGACTCGAGGCGAAGCGAATCCTTGGCAAGACGCTCGATGAGCTGGTTGCGGAGATCCCCCGCAACACGGTTCTTCTCCAGGGCTCTGACATTCTCGCGCGTTTGCTCGGTGGCGTTCTCCAGCTCCCGCTTCTCGGCCGCCAGCTTGGCGCGATCGTTGTTGACCCGGACGAGCACGGCGCGGATGTCCCACGCCGCCTTGAGCTTCGACACGATTGCCGGATCGGCCTTGCGATCGCCGAAGTAGGCTCGCACCGCGTCGTCGGCGAACGGCGAGGTCCAATCGACCTCCCTGCGGACGATCCGTCGCTCGGCGACCACGAGATCGGCGGTGGCACGGGGCCCGACGTTGACCGGCACCAAAGCCGACCCCGTTCCGACGTTGTCCTCGGTGCCGATCGGAGGATCGGACAGCAGCGTCGATTGTGCGCGCGGATGCTTCACGAGAACCTTCGCAGCCTTGTCGCCGCCGTTACGGACCCGGTACTTCGTCCGCGTCACGGCATCGCGCTCGATGGTCAGCTGGCCGCCCTCGATCTTGCCGATGCGAGCGCCTTCCTCGAGCGCGTCTCGGGATTGTTCGACGGCCAGACCGCGCTCCAGCGCGAACGGGACGGTCGCCGTCGCGCCGTCGGGCAACGAATCGACCATTCCCTGGCCGAGAAACGCGCCGTCCTCGAAGACGGCAATCGGGCCGCGCTCGAGCAGACCGCCGGTCCGATTGCTGAACCGCACGACGCGGAAGGGATGGGTCGCCGAATCGGGAACGCCGGGGTCGGCGCCGAAGAGATAGATCGATTCACCAGGGACCTGCTTGGAGAGCAGCATCACCATCGTCGCGCTCTTGTCGGGCACGGTGACTGGTTCCGGGATGTCGTAGCGCGTCGAGCCCTCGTCGACCGCGACGCCGGCCAGAGCGGCGAGGTTGCGAGGCCCGGACGGATTGGCCGGCGGCGATGGGGGCGGAGGCTGCAACGGGGAGCGCGCCACGGCGGCGACCGACGGCGCGGACTTGCGGGCGGGGCGCGCCGCCCCGCTCGCGCGGTCTCGAGCCACGGCCCCGGCCCCCGCGGCCGACGCCGGCGCTGGCTCCACGCGACTTTCGTCGACCTCCTGCTCGGCAGGCTCGGCAGGCGCCGATCCCTCGAGTGCGGCCGCCCCGGCTTGGTTCAGGCTCGTCTCACTCGAGGGAACGGCGGCGATCACTTCGCCCTCGTCGCTCACGGTGGGCCGGTCCGGAATCACCGGGGTGCCGAGTGACGCGTGGAACGCGAGAGGCGCGCCGGCGATGAGAGAGAGCGTCACGTCCTTCCAATCCTCACCCGAGACGTTCTGCACGATCCCCCATTCCTGCAGATCGGCTCCCGCCGGGCGCACGATCAGCCGGTACGAAGGACGCCAGACTGGCGTCTCCGAGATGTATCCCACTTGGAGATCGTGCTCCTTGCCGTCGAGCTCGAGGACCACCGTCTCGAGCTTGTCGGCGCGCGCCCCCGCGTCGCGTGGCGGATCGGGGTTCGCAGCGGACTTCGCACCCGGGTCATCGTCCGGGAAGTGGATGGGAAAAGATGCTGCCCGGACGGAGCTGCCGCCGCGCTCTATGACAGCGAGCGTGGCGAGAAAATCACCGACCTCTCGCCCGCGAACCTTGAAGTCGACCTTGTCGTCGGCGACGTGCCCCTGCCGCTCGAAGTATCCGACACCGTTTCGGTAGACCACCACGCGCCGCAGCGCGAGACCGTCCGCCGAAACGGCCGGCCCACGTGCGCACCCCACCGACACGAGCCCCACCACCGCAAGGCATGCACATCGCCATCGATCCATGGCTCTCCTCATTTGGTCTCCTGCCGCCCGCCCAACCCCAGACGCCGCTCCGAACCGGATGTTCCCGGCAGAGGTGTCCGGCAGGACCGAATCTCGAGGATCGCCTGCCCGGGTGGGAGGCTCACCTCGAGCTCCCACGGACCCGAGACGTGGCGCGTTACGCGCTGAAGAGCGCGCGGACCCTCGTCCGCTCCCCGGACAGGATCTCCATCGCTCGCCCGAGGCCGATTTCGGCGGCGACGGCCCGAAGCAAGCTTTCGACAGGCGACGTCGAGGACACGGTCCTGGGCAGCGACCCGCCGCCCCTGGCGACGGCGCGACGCGCCGCTTGCTTCACGACCTTCTTCCGGGCCCCGGCCTTCGCTGCGCCGCGCACGTTGTACACGTACCCCACGTCGAGCTTGATTCCCTCGGCCTTCGCCTTGGCCACGATCTCTTTGGGCGACAGGTTCGAGTGGGCACGCACGAAGGCTGCTTTGCTGGCGGGCGGCTTTTTGGCCACCACGCTCTTTGCCACGACCGCGCTCGCTTTGGGCGCGGCCTTCTTCACCCCAGGCACTTTCTTGGTGCCGGCCGTCTTGGCCTTCGCCATCCGACGGACTTCGTAAACGAGCCCCGCACGAAGCTCGATGCCTTGGGCTTTCGCCTTCTTCACGACTTCGGCTGCGGACATCGTTGCAGGTTGCTTGCGTATGAAGTCCGACTTGTTCGGCTTCGCGGCACTAGTAGTTGTAGGGGCCATGTTTGTGATCCGGGAGTTCAGCACAGACGGGGCAAGAAGGCCAACTTCGAGTTGGCTCAAGGGCGACCTCGACGGCAGCGCCCGCGCCCCTGACGAGGCCGCGGCGGTGTCGACCCGGGGCACAGACACCTACCTCAGACCGGGCCGTGTCCCAGAACGAGGGAGACGTACGTCCCCCCGAACCCGAACGAGTTCGACACTGCGATGGCGGCCTCGGACGCCGTCGGCTCGAGCAGAGGGGGGTAGTCGGCAAACTCCTCGTCGAGCGGGGTGGCCCCGGCTGACGAGGCCAGCCAGCGGCCGCGCAGCATCTCGAGCGTCAGGATTGCCTCGATCGCGCCGGCCGCGGAAACACAATGGCCCGTGTATCCCTTGGTCGACGAATAATGCACTCGCCTCTGTGCGAATACCCCACGCATCGCTCGGACCTCGATCGCGTCGCCGGCCCTCGTCCCCGTTGCATGCGCATTCACGTAGTCCACGTCCGCGGCCTGCACGCCTGCGTCGTCGATCGCGCCCTGCATGGTCGCCACCGCGCTCTCGAGATCCGGATCCACCATGCCGCCATGACCGTTGGACCGCATGGCAAAGCCACGGAGCATCCCGATCGGCGGGACGTTGCGCCCGATCGCGAGCGATCGGGTCTCGAGAACGAGAATGCCTGCGGCCTCCCCGAAGGCAAAGCCCGTACGGTCCGCGGAAAATGGACGACACGCGCGGTCGGGACGGTCCTCGGTCGTGTATGCCCGGGCTGCTTCGAAGGCGGCGTGAAATATCGAATCGGCGGCCTCGGCTCCACCCACGATCGCGATGTCCGCCAGTCCGGCGCGGAGGAGCAACGCACCGACGCACATGCTCACCGCGCCACCCGCGCACGCCGCGCTCACGACGAACGCGGGCCCGGTGGCGCCCAGGAACAGCGCCAGGTTCGCCGCAACGGTAGACCCCATGATGCGAGGCACGGCAGTGGGGGAGACCGGACGGGTCGTGCCTCGTTCTCTCAAGAGATCGTACACCTCACAGACGGCGTCGACGTCGCCCGTTCCACTGCCGACGACCACGGCAACCCGATACCTTCGCACCGTCTCCGCGGAGATCTGGGCCGCGAGACAGGCGTCGGCCGCGCCGGCGCATGCCATGCGCGCCGCGCGACCCATGAACCGCAGCGACCGCTTGTCGAGATCGTCCTGTCCCTTGTAGAGCGCGACGAGATTGCTTCGCGACCGATACTTCACCCGCGGCTGCCATCGATCGAAGTCCGGCGCCTTACCGGCGCGCACGGCACTGCCGACCTCCAGCGGGGACCGACCGAGGTTGCAACGTATCCCCGTGCCGGTGACGACGATATCCTCGCGGTCGCTCCTTCGAGGCCCGCCCGGGGCCCTCACCACACGCCTCTCACGCTTCTCGATCGGTCCGCGGCAGCCACAGGGGGGGCCAGCGTACATCGGTTTCGGGCCGTGTTGAGCGTTCCCGGCGGCGGCCCGTGGAAATGGACCTCGTGCGTCCAAGCGAGGCTCCATTGCGTCTCGGTGCGCCGGCCGAGGCGGCGGCGGGCCCCTTCC
>Ga0187782_10000718_pt1 | contig 23157 bp, 18 predicted proteins | sample 0715_SJ02_MP15_2_FD_132454 | JGI IMG/M metagenome (GOLD analysis project Ga0187782, IMG submission 132454) | Tropical peat soil microbial communities from peatlands in Department of Meta, Colombia - 0715_SJ02_MP15_20_MG | ecosystem: Environmental > Terrestrial > Soil > Wetlands > Peat | place... | reverse complement strand
TACCTCAAGGTCCCGGTCAAGATGGTAACGGCACTGGATACGTCGGTACCGTACAGTGAGACGCTGGAAAGCTATGTCCTGCCCAGTGAGCAGAAGATTGTTGACGCCGTGAAGGCCGTGCTGATGATGCAGGCGGCCGCCGTGTAGCTCGCTACCGCCTTCGCTTCCGCCCCTTGGCCTTCTTGGATGCTCGCGAGCTTTTGTGCCCTGTTTTTCTCCTAGATCTTCCCGCCGCAGAGGCTTTGCCAGGTTGTCGGTGCGCTCCTTCGGCTGGGAACTGTGCCATCGTCGATCGAAAGGCCTTCTCGACCGTCTCGCTGAGAGGCTTTTTTCTCCATTCGGCATTTAATACTTCGATTCCCCACGGACCGTCGTAGCCCGCCTTTAGCATCGCGCTGACGAATCCCCGGACATCGAATTCACCGTCGCCGCAAAACAGGCGGTGATTGATGGTGTCTTCGTGCAAACTCCAAGGGCACTCGTGCGTCCCGTCATTGATTTCGATCGAAACAACGTATTGTTTCGGGGTGCGCGCAATCTTCTCAAATGGGATCTTCAGCTTGGCGATATGCCACAGATCGAAGCAGATTCCGCCGTTTTTTGCTCCGGCGCCGCTCACTAGCTCGACGGCCTTCTCGACCGAATCGATCGTCGAAAATGGCATCATTTCATAGCAGATGCGCGTGCCGTGATTCCCGGCATCCTTGCACAGGGCCGCGAAAGCCTCCGTCAGGCGGGGCATCGGGCAGTCGCTGCGTACAAACTCGCCCACCTTCAAGTGTCGCGCGCCAAGAACCTCGGCCGCTTCCAGCAGCATCCTCTTTGCGACGTCGGACCGTTTCTTTCTTTCACCATCCAAAAACCAATCGGTCAAAAACTCCAGCTCGACGTGTTTGATTCCGTTCCCGTCCAGAATGTTCTTGATCTCTTTGAGGCTGTATTTCTCAAGGGCGTGTGCAAGGTCGGCGTGCCAGATGCCGAAGCCCTTGAAGCCGGCGCGTGATGCGGCGGCGACACGCTCAGCCAAATCGACCGGGCTGAACTCATGGTCGGTGTGCGGCTCGGCTCCGGCCGCGAGCGTCCAGTAGGAGCCCAACAGCTCGATTTTCTTGGCCATCTTGGAATCCTTTTCTGTGTCGGTCGAAGAAAGCGGCATGCTATGCCCTGCCCGGCTATCAGTCAATGAGCACGACCCGGATGGCCCGAAACGATCCGGGGGGACGCCCCCCGCTCGGTTAGGGTAGGGTGGTTTGGATCGTGCCATGCTATTGTCTTCGTTCACGCGAGCCGACCATGCTGCTTCAGGGACAAGTGGCCATCGTAACGGGAGGGGGCCGCGGCATCGGCCGGGCCATCGCCCGCAGATTTGCCTTGGAGGGCTCGGCGGTCGTCGTCACCGCGCGCACGGAAGCAGAGATCGAGCAGGTGGTGGCAGAGATTGAAAGGGCCGGCGGCCGTGCTTCGGCCGTGACGGCGGATCTTGCGTGCGAGGCCGACAGCGAGAAGATCCTGCGAGCCGCACGCAAAGCGTTCGGCGCCATCCATATTCTGGTTAACAACGCGGCCACCTATGGGCCCGTGCAGCCGATCGAAAAGTGGTCGGCACAAGAATGGGACCAGGTGATGGCGGTCAACCTGCGCGCGCCGATGCTGCTCTCGCGGCTGGCCCTTCCGGAAATGTACGAGCGCAAGGCCGGGTCGATCCTGAACATCTCGACGGTCGGTGCCAAGGCCGCTTTCGGCTTGAGCGCTGCCTACACAGCATCGAAAGCCGGGCTGATCGGGCTCACGCGCGTACTGGCGGCAGAGGGCGGGCGCAAAGGCGTGCGCGTCAACGCTCTTTGTCCTGGCCCGGTGACGGAAACACGCATGTCACAGGATCTCACGCGCGAATTTTCAGCCTATTTCCAATCCGGAGCAGACGAAACACTGAAACGAATGATCGAGGGAATTCTGCAAGGAAGACCGCAGACGGCCGAGGAGGTTGCTTCGGCCGCCCTCTTTCTGGTGTCCGATCAGGCCGGCGCGATTACCGGGCAGACTCTGAATGTGGATGGCGGAATGGTCTTTTACTGAATTCTTCCAGCGTGCTGTAGCTGCGCCGCGTAAGGCTGAGTACGGCGCGGGCACCCATTTCGGCCCAGGTAAGGCCGTTCTCCCAAACGGTTCCGATCAGATAGCAGACGCTCACAATGACAAACAAGGTTATAAACAGCGCGCCAAAGAGCAGTTCGGCGGCGATCAGTTCGCGTACGAAATACAGCTGCACCACGAGCAGGATCGTAACGGCCCAAATGATGCGCTTGCGCGTTTGGGGACGAATCGATCTGACAAATGCAACCAGCTTTGACAGAACCCTAGACATCGGTCGATCTGGCCTCCGCGCTGTTTCGATGCACGGGCGTTGCCAAAGGAACCGGGGGCTAAGTCTTTAGGCTGGATCGAGTTGTCTTGCTTTGCGAGGCCGCGAAGGAAAACAGTTTCCGTTGTGAGAGCAAGGCGGCGCCCGGCGGGAATCCGGCGCGCTTTCGATCTTCTTTCGGCGAAGAAAGTTCTAGGTTCTAGCGTCCTTCAAATGGATAGCGTTCCTGCAGCAGGACGGCCTCGGCGATCCGCCGCCGCAGTGCCACCGTGTCGACCGGCGCGTGTTTGGCGAAGCGTCGCAGCGCTGCGAGATGCGTTAGCAGCATGTCGCCTTCCGATATCGCCGCGAGTGCCGTGCGCGCCTCCTTCTCCAGGCGATCCATCGCGTCATAGCTGTACGCGCGCGTGGCCTCGGCCATCAGACTTGCGGCCGGCCCGCGGCCGGCGGCTTTCTGAGCGCGCCGCAAGGAGGATTCCATGGCGTAGATCTCGATCACGATGTTCGCAAGACAGGAGACAATCTCCTGGTGATCGGCGAGCTTTTCTCGAAACTTCTCAACCGCTGCGCCAGCGGCGAGCAAGAAGACTTTCTTCGCCTGGATCAGGGAACGCTCCTCTTCGGCGAAATCCCCCCCGCTCACCTCTTCCCCTTGCGGCCCGGCCAGCAGGTCGTCGGCAAGCTTCTTCGCCGCGGCAATCAACGGCAGCACACCCGCCATGGTTCGTTTCATCAGCATCTGGATGATGACCATGCGGTTGATCTCGTTCGTGCCTTCGAAGATGCGGTTGATACGGCTGTCGCGGTAAGCGCGCGCCATCGGATAGTCTTCGTGAAATCCGTAACCACCAAAGATCTGCAAGCCCTCGTCGACGCAGTAGTCGAGTGTTTCGCTGCCCGCAACTTTGCTGATGGAGCTTTCGATCGCGTATTCCTCGAGCGCCTGCATCGCCTGCGTGACTTTGTCGACACCAGACGTCGACACAGCCCCTTCGATGGTTCCCGCCGTCCGATAGATCATCGACTCCAGCGCATAGATGCGGATCGCCATTTCGCCCAGTTTTGCCTGAATCAACCCGAAGCTGGCAATCGGTCTCCCGAAGGCCACCCGCTCCTTCGCGTACTTCGATGCCTCCTCCAGCGCTTTTTTCGAACCACCCAGGCAGGAAACGCCCAGCGTATGCCTCCCGGCGTTCAAGGTATTAAATGCGACAATATGCCCCCGCCCGATTTCGTGGAGCAGGTTCTGACTGGGCACGCGCGCGTTCTCAAGAAAAAGCGGCACCGTCGAGCTGCCGCGAATGCCCATCTTGTTCTCCTCGGCGCCGACGCTAAAGCCTGGCGTACCCCGCTCGACAATGAACGCCGAAAATTTTTCGCCGTCCACCTTCGCGAAAACAATGTAGACGTCGGCAAAGCCGCCATTTGTGATCCACATCTTCTGCCCGTTCAGAATCCAATGCTTTCCGTCCGACGACAGCTCGGCCCGCGTCCGTGTGGCGAGCGCGTCGGAACCCGCCTGCGGCTCCGATAGGCAGTAGGCGCTCAGCCACTCGCCCGTGGCGATCTTCGGCAGGTACTTCTGCTTTTGCTCCTCCGTTCCGAAATAGACGATCGGAATCGTGCCGATGCCGGTGGTCCCGCCGAAGGCCACCGCAAACGACGCGTACACACTGATTTTTTCGCTCAGGATCGTTGTGGCAACTTTATCCAGCTCCGATCCCCCGTACGCTTCGGGGATCCCGGCACCCAGCAGCCCGATCTCTCCGGCCCTTTTCAGCAGCTGCGGCATCACACCCTCTTTGTGCTTTTCAAGGTCGGGAACGAGCGGAATGACTTCCTTGGCAACAAACTCAGCCGCTGTCTGTCCGATCAGGCGCTGGTCGTCGGAGATGTCGCCAGGTGTAAAAACATCCGCCGGGCCGGTGGTCACAACAAGAAACGCCCCACCTCGACTGAGTGAGGGAGAAACGGTCGTCGCCATGGTGTTCCTTTCCGGATGGGTCCGCGTCCGCGTGGTCACGCAGCCCGCTCGAAAATACCCGCGGCTCCCATGCCTCCGCCAATGCACATCGTGACCATTCCGTACCGCGAGCGGCGCCGCTCCATTTCCCGCAGGAGCGAGGCCGTAAGTTTCGCCCCGGTGCAGCCAAGCGGGTGCCCCAGCGCAATCGCGCCTCCATTCACGTTCACCCGCGACGGGTCAAGTCCAGCCAGCTTGATCACCGAAAGAGCCTGCACTGCGAAAGCCTCGTTCAGCTCGATCACTTCGATCTGGTCCAGCTTGAGCCCCGCAATTTTCAGAGCCTTGGGTATGGCATAAACCGGCCCGATGCCCATCTCCTCGGGCGGGCATCCCGCCGTCGCGAACGAGACAAAACGCGCCATCGGCTTCAGTCCGAGCCTCTGCGCGCGCTCCGCACTCATCAGAACGGCCGCCGCGGCAGCATCACTCATCTGCGAGCTATTTCCCGCCGTGACCACACCGCGCGCATGAAACACGGGCTTCAGTCTCCCGAGCGCCTCAATCGAAGTGTCGGCACGGGGTCCCTCATCGGTGTCGAAAGTAACCGTATGCGTTTTCTTCTTGGCCGCGACCGACGACCCGTTCGCTCCGCTTTCAACATAGGTATAGCTCACTTCGACCGGCACAATCTCGTCCTTGAACCTCCCGGCTTGGATGGCGGCGAGCGCCTTCTGATGGCTCGCGAGCGAGAATTCGTCGGCCTGCTCCCGGGTGAGCCCATATTTGCGCGCCAGGTTTTCCGCGGTGAGGCCCATGTTGAGATAGGTATCCGGGTAATGGTCCATCAGCCAAGGATTGGGTGAGACCTTGTGTCCGCCCATCGGCACCATGCTCATCGATTCGGCGCCACCAGCGACAACCACTTCGCTTTGCCCAGAAAGGATCTGCTGCGCCGCAATCGCGATGGCTTGCAAACCTGACGAGCAGAAGCGATTGATGGTCATCGCCGAAACATTTGCTGGCAGTCCGGCGCGCAACGAGGCGATCCGCGCCAAATTCATTCCCTGCTCTGCCTCGGGAGTCGCACACCCGAGGATCACATCTTCGATCTCAGCCGGATCGAGGCCCTTGGCCCGAGCGATGGCCTCCTGCACCGCTCTCGCCGCGAGATCGTCAGGCCGGCTCGCCCGCAACACCCCTCGGGGCGCTTTGCCCACCGCTGTGCGCACCGAGCTTACGATCAGAGCTTCTCGCATGGCTCACCTCGGTTAAGTCGGACCCGCGTCGACTGCTCCATTGGATGCCAGCGGGGGAAAAAAAGCAACCGGTGGGCCGGTGATTTCACCGAAAAACCTGAAGGAATCCTATTGGTGGTGGAACTTGATCGTCACCGTCATTTGCACCGGCACGGGTTCGCCATTCAGTTTGGACGGCTCGTACTTCCATTGGCGCAGCGCGTCGAGAGCGGCCTGACGTAACATCGCATTGCCGGAGACAACTTTCATGCCGGTGACCTTACCGGTTTTGTCGATCGTCGTGTCGATGACGACGTCGCCTTCTATCCCGGTCTCACGCGCGACGGCGGGATAGACAGGGAGAACGGAAGACACCAAGCGCGGAGGCTTGATTTCGCCACCCACGTGAATGCGAACGGGAGCCTCTGGCTCGACCGAAGGAGGTGGGACCTCCGCAGAGGGCCCGATGGCGGAGAGCCCCGCATCACTGTTTTCCGAATCCACAGCGGGCGCTCCATCGGCAGGCCCTGAATCTGCTGAATAGGCACGCGAAGTCGGGTGCGCGTTGAGCGCGACGAACATGTCCGGCACCTTCGAAGACGGGGTCATGGTTGCCGGAGCGCCGGACGCGGTAGCGGCGGGCGTTTCCGATACGAATTTGCTCGGTCTCGACGGCGCCGGTGCTGTGGCGCTCGCCCTCGGGGAAGGCCCGCTTGCACCCGTCGGGCCGGTGGTCGGCGGTATCGTCGCTGGATTGGCAGGCGTTGAGGACGGCTGTGGAGCGAGATTCGTCTGTGGCGGGATGGCCGTGACGGGAAGTTCGGCCGGTGCCGGAATCGTTGCGGCCGGTTTCGCATCAGGTTTTGCTACGAACGGAAGCCATTGGAAATAATACGCAGCTCCTGCCACCACAACGAGCGCGACAGCACCCAGGGCGATCGCCGCCTTGTGCTTGCCTTTGCCCGGGGTGCGCTCGGACGCGCCCAGAGTGGTTGCGAAATGTCCGATCGGCGCAGAGTGCTGCGCCCGTGGCGCGCTGTCCAGGAGCGCGGCGTCGGCCACTTCGCCGGGCACTCCCGCGCCCGCAAAGGACACGGCGGGCGCCGCTTCATCGTCTCCCTGCAATTCGCCCAGAGAAACGGACGCCACAGGAGAGGAAGGCGCAGTCGGAAGAGAATCGACGACCGGACTCACAACCGTTTCGAAGTCTCGGTGTTTGCCCGCATGCTCGGCGATCGAACCCGGCTTCACTCGCGAGGATGTTGCCGACGCCGCAGGCTGCACCGGTTCTTGAGAGCCGATCGGCGCGAACACGGAGTCTGCCGGCCCAGGCGACTTCGCGACAGGAGGTTTCGGAAGGGAGGGGAGAGCTGAGGCAGCCTCAGGCGACAATCTTTTCTCGACCTTGAGCTCGGTTGAAACCGGCGGGGGGGCCAGGGTCGCGGGAGGGATGGGGCTGAGCTGGTTCGTAGTTTCCGATCCGTCGGATGGAAAATAAACGCCCCAATAGCCGGGCTGCCGATGCGTGAACTCGACTTCCACGTAGCTCTGCCCTGCCCCGTAGGCACGAACCTTTACCACCCGACAAATGGAGTCGTGACCGGATTTCAAGTTCGTGACCACCATCATCTGGCCCGCAGCCACCGGTGTGGCCATCTTCAACACACCACCCTGGGGGAAGACAATCATGGTGGAGGTTTGTTCCTCAAACGCTTCGTTGTTGGGAGTGGCACCGGACGCGGTGTCGTGCAGGCGCGACCCGTGGACCTTGACCGGCACTTCGAGCGAGACGGCGTCGGATCGCATGTGAGCCGAGTCGCGCTTGACCCGGGTGTTGGTTTGCGAAACGGCTGAATCGGTTGCGATGGTTGGGAGTGTCTCCTTGGTTGTTGCCATAGTACGAACGGTTGAACACCGCCCCCTGCAAAGAGCTGCATCTCCGCGGAATGTTGATTTTGGGCGGGCGCAGAAAAGGGCGGCAATAGTACGTTCGTACTCCCCATGCCCATTTCGGCAAACGACGGGCCCATACCTAGTTGCGAAGGGGCTTACCGGTCTTTAGGGTGTGCGCGATGCGTTGTTGGGTTTTGGGCTCGCCGCACAGACTTACGAAGGCTTCACGCTCAAGGTCGAGTATGTATTGTTCGGGAACCATCTGCGTTGCCGTGATGCTTCCTCCCGCCAAGATGAAGGCAAGCTTGCGAGCGACGACGCCGTCAAACTCGGTGGCATATTCACCGCGGATCATCATGTGAATCACGAGCTTCGCCGCTGCAAGAAATTCCTCGCCGAGGACGCGAATTTCCGCCGGAGCCGGTGGATGATACCCGGCGCGCACCAGCGCGAGTGCCGTCTGTTTGGCATCGGCGATCTGGCGGTCGCGATTCATGGTCACGAGGTCGGAAGATCGCAAGTAGCCGAGCGAACGCGCCTGCTCCGCGCTGGTGGAAACTTTCGCCATGGCAATGTTTTCAAAAACGGGCCTGAGTGCGTGCAGCAGGTCGAGCGTGTCTTCGCCGGCCGCATGCTCATTGGCGCGAAGGAGCATTTCCTTTGTCCCGCCACCAGCGGGAATCAGGCCCACACCCGTTTCCACCAGTCCCATGTAGGTCTCTGCGGCCGCGTGAATTCTCGCTGCGTGCAACGGAATTTCACAGCCTCCGCCCAACGCCATCGCGTGCGGCGCTGCAACGACGGGTCCGGGCGCGTACTTGATCGCCATATTCGTACGCTGAAACTGGCGAACGGCAACATGAATGTCATCCCATTCGCCTTCCTGGGCCATCATGAGAAGGAGCATCAGGTTGGCGCCGGCGGAAAAATTCGGCTCTTGGTTGGCAATGACCAGGGCCTCGAAATCCGTTCCGAGCCGTGCGACGCCCGCCTGCAGGATCGCCAGCGTATCTCCGCCGATCGCATTCATCTTGGCGTGAAATTCGCAACACAGCACGCCATCGCCGAGATCGATCAGGCTGGCTGCCGAGTTTTCCCCAATCACCGCCGAGCGCTCCTTGAGCGCTTTTAGAACGATGCAGCCGGCCTCCTCCTCCAACGGCCGCAAGGTGTCGGGCGGAGTGAAGTATTGCGTGCGACCTTTTCCTGTCAGGTAGAACGATTTCTTCGGCGACGCGAGTACGTCTAAAACGAGGGCCGGCATCGGCTTCCCCTCTCGTGTCAGCGCCTGGGCCATGCGCTCGACTCCGATGGCATCCCATACCTCAAAGGGTCCCAGTTCCCAGCCGAAACCCCAGCGCATCGCACGGTCCACATCGACAATGCGCTCGGCGATCTCCGGCACGCGCCGCGCGGCATACAGGCAGGTGGCGCTCACTGTCGACCACAGGAAGCGGCTGGCCTTGTCCGCGACGGTTTGATCGAGCGCCCCTTTGACGAGCACAGGCAATCGCTGGCGCGTGCTTTCAATCATCCCGGCAACCTCCAGCGAGCCAAATCTGGCTTTCTGTCGCGGCCGATACTCCATTTTTTGCCAGTCGAGCGTCAGGATTTCGGATTCGCCGGAAGCCTTCACGCGCTTGTAGAATCCACTGCCGGTCTTTTCACCCAGCCAGCCGCGCTTAATCATCTCTTCCATCAAAGGTGGCACGCGATACAATTCCCGGGATTCGTCGTCGATCAGATTGTCGTAAAGGTTTCGAATCACGTGCACGAGCACGTCGAGTCCGACGATGTCGAGCGTGCGAAACGTGGCCGAGTTGGGCCAGCCGATCACCGGACCACTCGACGCGTCCACCTCCTCCACGGTCATTTCCAGTTCCTGCATCTGGTGCAATGCGTTGAGTAGCGAAAACGTGCCAATGCGATTGGCAATGAAATTCGGCGTGTCCTTGGCGATGACCACGCCCTTGCCCAACCGTACGTCGCAGACTTCCTGCAGGCTCGCCAGCACCGGGGGCAGCGTTTGGGGACCGGGAATTAATTCGACCAATTTCATGTAGCGCGGTGGATTGAAGAAATGTGTACCTGCCCAATGCTGCTGAAAATCCTCCGAGCGCCCTTGGGCGATGAGGCGAATGGGCAGTCCGGAGGTGTTCGACGTGACCACGGTTCCCGGCTCCCGCACGCTCTCGACGCGATCTAAAAGCTTGCGCTTGATCGCAAGATTCTCGGCGACGGCTTCAATGATCCAGTCCACCTCACCCAACCAAGCCAGATTGTCGTCGAAGTTTCCAATGGTAATGAGCCGCGCTGATTCAGGAGTGAACAGGGCCGCGGGGCGTGACCGCTTCGTCGCTTCCAGTCCCGCCTGCACGATGCGATTTCGCACACCAGGGTTCTCCATTGTCAGCCCCTTGCGTATCTCGTCGGCGTTCAATTCCGGTGGGACGATGTCGAGGAGATAGCAAGGGATGCCGGCGTTTGCAAGTTGGGCGGCGATTCGCCCCCCCATCGTTCCCGCTCCCAACACGGCCGCTTTTTCGATTCGGGGCTTCATCGGCCTCCTCAAGCAAGGCACATCGTTGCAAAACCGCCAAACTGGGTCAACCGGAAACGCTCGGACCCGGTGAATTTTGGTAGATTAAATACTAGGTGCGAGTCTTGCGCCGAGGTGCCCGATGGGTTCGGCAACAAAATGGCTCTCGCGGGCCGTCCATGGCCTGCGCTCGTTCGCCTATGCCGGACAAGGTGAGCGACCAAAAATCGGGGTCGCGCTCGGCGGCGGATTCGCGCGTGGCATCGCTCACGTCGGTGTGCTCCGCGTCCTCGAAATGCACGAAATTCCCGTCGACTTTATCGCCGGGACGAGCGTCGGCGCGCTGGTCGCGGCGGCCTACGCCGGCGGGACCTCACTGGAAGAGATGCAGCGCCGCGGCGCGGAAACTCATTTTCGCGATTTCGGCCGCTGGACCCTCTCGCGCATGGGCATGGCGTCAAACGAGCGCCTGGATGAGTTTCTCCACAAATTCACACCGGCCACGACGTTTGACCAACTCAAAGTTCCTCTCAGCATTGTTGCCACCGATCTGATGGCCGGCGAATCGATCTACTTTACCAGGGGCGAAATCGGCCCGGCGCTGCGCGCTTCCTGTGCGTATCCCGGCCTATTCTTGCCGGTGCTCCACAAGGGCCGCATTCTCGTCGACGGGTTTCTCACCGAAACCGTGCCAGCGCCGGCAGTGCGCAAAATGGGGGCGGAGGTCGTGATCGGCGTGCATCTCGAGCCAGGGCTTCTCACGACTGGACCGCGCAACACAATCGAGGTCATCTCCCGTTCCTTTTCCATTCTCCAGATGGCCGCGGCACAACCCTGGCGCGGTGCCACCGACGTCTTGATCGAGCCCGACGTCCATCACATACTCTGGGACGAGTTTGCGAAAACGCCGCAACTCGTCGAGGCAGGAGAAGCCGCCGCCCGTGCCGCTCTGCCCGCCATCAAGGCTGCGCTCGTCAACTGGCACGCCAGAACTTCGCGAACGCAGTGGTTGACGCAGGCTCGTGGCTGACCCTGGAACGGTCCGAAATCGCTCCCTGGTTCTCCTTTGCTAACTATCCCTGCTCGGTCACGTCGAAAGATACGTGGGAGCCGAACCTCTCCCGCCACGTCGCTGCAACGCCCCAAACGTGAGCGGGAATGGTTCGGCCCTCTTTTTTTTCGATCGGCGAACTTCCCCTCTTCGGCTTGGGTGGCTAGCTCTCCAGACGAATTTCCACAATCACTGCGGCCCCCTCTCCCTTGCCGCGCTTGGTGAACCACTCGCTCATGGCAGATGCCAGCCGCTCCGGGTCCACGCGTAATCCCGCTTCTAATCGCCCATCGGCAGTCGGAAGGGTGTCGTCGAACTCGACCGAACCTGTAAAATTGCGCATGCAAAAACTGTCGAGCCAGTCGAGCGGTACCGGCCTCCGCTCATCTCGAATGGTCATCTCCGCTCGCAGTTTTCGCGCGTACACGTTTCCGCGAGTATAGCATTCCGGTCGCGAGGGCTAACCCGCAGCTCGGTCGAAGTACAGTAGGGTGAGGAGCCTTGCACTCTACCGCTACCCGTTGCTCGGTTTGCTTGCATTTCCTTCAAGCGTACTCTAAGCTTTGGTTTTATTAGCTAGAATGGGTGCCTTTTTTCCGCAGTGACACGGAGATGTGCGTCCCAGCGTAATGAGGGGGAGTTTGGGTGTCCACACCACTGGAAGTCTGGGTTGAAGAATCCGCCAAACTGACCAGGCCGGCCAAAATTGTTTGGTGCGATGGATCGGAGGCAGAAAACAAACGCCTAACCCAGCTGATGCTACACGAAGGCACCTACATCGAGCTGAACCGCCAGACCTACCCCCACTGTTACCTGCATCGCAGCAATCCCAACGACGTCGCCCGAACCGAAAGTCTCACGTTCATCTGCACACCCAAGAAAGAGGACGTGGGCCCGACCAACAATTGGATGGATCCCCGCCAAGCCAAGGAAAAAGTCCGGCCGCTGTTTGACGGCGCAATGAAGGGACGCACGATGTACGTGGTTCCCTACATCATGGGTCCGGCGAGTTCGCCTTATAGCAAGATCGGCGTCGAAATCACAGACAGCCCCTATGTCGCAGCAAGCATGCGCATCATGTCGCGGATGGGGAAAGTTGCGCTCGATCGTCTGGGCAATTCCGACGATTTCGTTCCTGGGCTTCATTCCCTCGCCGACCTCCATCCCGATCGCCGCTTCATTCTTCACTTCCCTGAGGAAAAATTGATCTGGAGCGTCGGCTCGGGCTACGGCGGAAACGCCCTGCTGGGGAAGAAATGCTTTGCCCTGCGCATTGCGAGCTGGATGGCCCGCGAGCAGGGATGGATGGCTGAACACATGCTGATACTGGGTCTGGAAGACCCATCCGGCAAGGTTACCTACATGGCTGGGGCATTTCCGAGCGCCTGCGGAAAGACCAATCTCGCGATGATGGTCTCCGCCCTGGAATCGCAGGGCTATCGCGTCTGGACCGTCGGTGACGACATTGCCTGGATGCACGTGGCGTCTGATGGCACGTTGCACGCCATCAATCCCGAAGCCGGATTTTTCGGTGTGGCACCCGGCACAAACGGCCGAACGAATCCGAATGTGATGGCCGCCATTCATCACGACACGATTTTTACCAACGTCGCGCTCACAGAGTCCCGCGAACCTTGGTGGGAGGGCCTGGATTCGGCGCCCCCGGCTAGCCTCACGGACTGGCACGGCAACCAATGGTCATCTGGTATGAGCCCGGCCGCGCATCCCAACTCGCGTTACACCGTGCCGGCGTCACAGTCGCCGTCGATTTCGCCGCGTTGGGAGGATCCGCAGGGACTGCCTATTTCCGCCCTGATTTTCGGCGGTCGACGCGCCCGCCTCGCGCCCCTCGTCTACGAATCTCACAGCTGGCAGCACGGCGTCTTCGTCGGAGCCACGATGGCATCGGAGACGACTGCCGCCGCGACCGGAGCCGTCGGCGTTACCCGCCGCGATCCCATGGCCATGCTTCCCTTCTGTGGCTATAACATGGGTGACTATTTCGGTCATTGGCTCGCGATGGGATCGAAGCTGAAGAATCCCCCCCGGATTTTTCACGTCAACTGGTTTCGCCGGGACGCAGATGGCAAATTCCTCTGGCCCGGCTACGGAGAAAACGTCCGTGTGCTGAAATGGATTCTGGAACGGATCGAAGGGCGCGCCGGCGCCTCGGACACGCCCATCGGCTGCGTCCCGACCCCTTCCTCCCTCACCGTTGACGGCCTGGCGATTTCTCGCGATACGCTCCATGAGCTGCTGGCCGTGCACTCGAACGCATGGGCCGACGAAGAACAGGCCGTCGATCGGTTCCTCGCAAAATTTGGCTCCCACCTCCCCGGCGCACTCAAAGACGAGCAAAAGGCTCTCGCCGCCCGCTTGCAGGCCTCCACCTCTGCGGTTGGCACCAAGTAGCAGAGAGGATACCGGGCGCAGAAGGCTCGAGCGCTGGCCGACCCGCCGATTTTCTTACGCGACACGTCTGAGCGACTGCGCGCTTGCACGTAAGCCTTTCTGCTCTAAGATGGGCGCGTGAGAAACTTCCCTCGAAGTGCCGCGCCAAGAAACGGAGCCAGGCCGGAAGCGTCGACCTGCTCTCAGCCGACGGGCCCGGCTCTACCCATCCATGGCCAACCATCCAGGGTCTCGGTGAGTCGGCTTTGCCGCCCCTGGGCGTTTCTACTGTGGTGTTTTCTCGCACTCAGACTGGCCACCAGTTCTTCGCAATCCGCGTCACCCCCGAAGCCTAGACCGATTGCGAGTGCCGCGACGAAGCCGGTCGTCGCAGGGGATCTCGCCGAGCGCCTCGCGAAGTTCAAGCCGATTCACATCTCCTTTGATTCCGCCAGCCTGACAGACCGCGAGAAGAAAATGGTCAGTAAACTCGTCGACGCCGCCGGCTTGCTTGATTGCATTTACTGGCGACAGAGCGATCTCGAGGGCTTGAAGCTTTACCTGTCGCTGGCAAACAGCAAGAATCCCGAGGACCAGATGCTGCGCCAGTATCTGAAAATCAATGGCGGCCGCTTCGATCTGATCGACGACAACAAACCGTTTGTGGGCACCGCCCTAATGCCGCCCGGCCGCGGTTTCTTTGAGCGAGGCATCACCCGAGCGGAATTTGACACCTACGTCGCCGCCCACGCGGACCAGAAAGCAGCGCTGTGGAGCCCCCAAACGATCGTTCGCCGCAAGGGCGACGCTCTGGAAGCCGTCCCCTACCACACCACGTTCCGTGAATTCCTCGTTCCTATGGCGCGCGATCTGCGCGAAGCCTCCGAACTCACCGATGATCCCGCCTTCGCCAAGTTTCTCCAGCTGCGCGCCCACGCGCTGCTCACTGACGACTACTTCCCCAGCGACCTTGCCTGGCTCGATTTGAAAAATCCGAAATTCGACATCATCTTCGCGCCCTATGAGACCTATCTCGATGGCCTCCTCGGTGTGAAGACCTCCTACGGCGCCTCGGTGATGATCCGCAACGACGCCGAGAGCAAGAAACTCGCTGTCTTTCAGCAATATGTGCCTCGGCTGCAGGAGTCGCTTCCGCTCGCGGCCGCCGATCTTCCGTCAAAACGTGGCAAGCAATCACCTATGGAAGTGGTCGACGCCATCTACCGCGCCGGTGATCTCCTGCATGGGTATCAGGCCGTCGCCGACAATCTTCCCAACGATCCACGCATTCACGAACAAAAGGGCTCCAAGAAAATCTTTTGGAAGAATTTTATGGAGGCGCGGGTCAACTACATCATTTTGCCGATCGCGCAGCGCCTGATGCCCCCTGCGCAAGCCGAACTCGTCACCGGAGAGGAACTGCTCACCTTCGTGACACTGCACGAGATTTCTCACGGCTTAGGGCCTGCCTATGCCCGCACGGCGAAAGGCCCATCCGATATTCGTGAAGCGATCGGTCCGCAGTATTCGGCTCTGGAAGAATCCAAGGCCGACATTACGGGCATGATGTGTGTGAAATGGCTCGTGGATCATGGGGCCATCCCGAAGGATAAGCTCAACGGAATTTATGCGTCCTTCCTCGGCGAGACCTTCCGCACCATTCGCTTTGGCATCGCGGAAGCGCACGGCCAGGGCGCGATGATGGAGTTCAGCTACCTCGCCGAACAGCAGGCCATCCGCCGTGACCCGTCCACGGGACAGTACGAGGCGAACTTTGAAAAAATGCCGGGAGCCATCGCCTCCCTTGCAAAGGAACTCCTCGAGGAGGAAGCCACCGGCGACCGCGCGCGCACCGAAAACTGGTTTCGAAAGTATGCGGTGATGCCCCCCGAGCTCAGCAGCGCACTGAGCAAGGGCTCAGACATTCCCGTCGACGTCGATCCGGAATTTGATTTTCAGCCCCCCGTGCGGTAGGAATTAAAGTCCCCGCCCGAAACAACTCCGCTCAGTTGTCAGATTTTTTCACGGCCGGGCTGCGATGCCACCCGAGCAAGACCGAGAGGGTGCCGCGGCAATTGGAAACTCAGAGAATGCTCTGAATTTCAGCGTCGATCGAAACGTGCGTCTGCGGGAATCCATTGATCTGAAACGTCTCGCCGGAATCGTTCCGCATATGGATGAACCGGCTGATATGGTAATCCTCATCAAACAGGCTGAAGCTCCGCTCCGTCTCTCCGTGAGGCCCCAGGGCGGCAAGCGCCACGGCCTTCCCGTAACCTCCCGCCACCGTCAGGTACCGGTCGATCGCCTCGCGCAGGGTCACTGCCGCACCTACCCCCTATCCCATTTCGAGTGGCCCGCCGTCGGCGCTGCGGCCGGTCCGCGAGACCCTCCCCGCCCTTGCGTTCCGGTGGCCGTGGATACTATACTGCTTCTTGCTTCCGGATAGGTCGAGCAAACCAGTGGGCGCAAGCCCACTTTTTTGTTGGCCCGAGTGGGACCGGCGGGAGTTGCCGAAACACACGGCAAGACCAGAATGGACCTGGAAAAGATTCGCGAGGCGGCAGAAAGGGTCGCCCGTTCAGAAGGGCTGGAAGTCTTCGATGTCGAGTGGAAGGTGGGCAAGCAGCGCCTCCTTCGCGTTTATATCGACCGGGCATCGGACCCTGCGCACCCTGGCGTATCCGGGATTAGCCACCAGGACTGTGAGCGTGTCAGCGAGCAGCTCAGCGTGATTCTTGACGTCGAAGAGCTGGTGCCGGGAGGGGCGAGTTACATTTTGGAAGTTAGCTCGCCCGGGCTGGATCGCAAGCTCATCAAGCCGGCCGACTACGAGCGTTTTGCGGGGCGGCTTGCGAAGATTTGGCTGAGCGAGCCGATCGAGCATCTGAGCTATATGGAGGGCCGCCTGGGAGGGTATGCGGACGGCTTGGTCAGGGTGAGCGTCAAAAATCGTGAACTCGCCGTTCCGTACACGGCGATTCGCAAGGCAAACTTAGTGGTGGAGCTGTAGGGGTGGGGGTTAGGAGAAGCGGGGATGGCGAGTCTGCTGTACCAGACAATCGAGCAGATCAGCCGGGAAAAGCATATCGAACCGGAGATCATCGTCGCGGCCATCGAGGACGCCATGGTTGTCGCGGCGCGCAAGTACTACCGGAGCGATGAGGATCTTCGTTCGAAATTCAATCCCGAAACCGGCCAGGTGGACGTCTATTCCGTGCACACGGTGGTGGACGAAGTCGCGGACCCGCTACGCGAAATGTCCCTTACCGAGGCGCGCAAGCACAACCCATCGATTGAAGTAGGCGGCGAGATCGTGCAAGCCAAGCCCACCGACGTGCTTGGCCGCATCGCGGCCCAGACGGCCAAGCAGGTGATCCTGCAAAAGGTCCGGGAGGCAGAGCGCGATACGATCTACAACGAGTTTCACACGCGCGTCGGAGAGCTGGTCAACAGTATCGTCAAGCGCATGGAAGGTCCCGACATTATCGTAGATATCGGCCGCACCGAAGCGCGCATTCCCAAACGAGAGCAATCACGGCTGGAGACCTACAACGTGGGCGACCGGCTGCGCGTGACCATTCGGGCTGTCGAGCGCGCAGCCAAAGGACCGCAAGTGGTGGTTTCGCGCGCCGATGCGGCTCTGGTGCAGCGCCTGTTCGAAATGGAAGTGCCGGAAATCTACGATGGAACCGTGCAGATTCGCGCCGTTGCACGCGAAGCCGGCGAGCGCACAAAAATTGCCGTCGAGAGCCGGGATAAGGATGTCGATCCGGTAGGCGCGTGTGTGGGGATGAAAGGCATGCGCGTGCAGTCGATCATCCGCGAGCTGCGTGGCGAGAAGATCGACATTATTCCCTACAGCGAAGAGACCATCGCGTTCGCGCAAAAGGCCCTTAGCCCTGCCAAGGTGACGCGGGTTCAGATCATCGATCCGGAAGAAAAGCGGCTCGAAGTGATCGTCGAAGACACACAGCTATCCTTGGCGATCGGCAAAAAAGGCCAGAACGTACGCCTGGCGAGCAAGCTGATCGGTTGGAACATCGACATCAAGAGTGAGGAGGAAAAGCGCCGGGAAATCGAGGCGCAGATGGCCGCGCTCACCGCTCCCGGCACCCCACTCACCGAACTGAAGGGCGTGGGGCCCAAGACGGTTGAAAAGCTCGAAGCGGCCGGCATTACCTCGATTGAGAAGCTCGCCGACATGACTCCCGAGCAGTTGGTCGAAATCCCCGGCATCGGCGAGAAGATGGTCGAAAAGATTCACCAAGCGGTGGCGGCGCATTTCGAGGCGCTCGAACTACAGCCCGCCGAAACGGCCGGTTCCGAAGTTAGCGAAGAACTCCCCGAAGAGGGAACTCCTCCGGCGCCCACAGCCGACGACGCCGGAGATGAATCGCCCGCCGAATTCAGCCAAGAGTTTGAAAGGACCGAAACGGTCGCGGAGTCGTCAGAAACTCCGGTTGTGAGCGATGCACCCGCCGCGGAGCGGTTGGAGGAAGAGAGTCCGGAAAAAGAGCCGGCCGAGGAGCAAACATAATCATTGGGCTCATGTCAGACGCGAACCAAATCCGAATCAACGAACTGGCGCGAGAGCTTGAGATCAAGGCCAAGGTCTTAATCGACTATCTGCCCTCGATCGGCGTACCAGAAAAGAAGACGCACTCCAGTTCGCTCGATCTTGAGCACGCCGAACTCGTGCGCCAGCATTTCCGCCAGCTGGCTGAGCAAGAAGCCCTGGCCGAAGCAGCTAAGGCCGCCAAAGCCAAGCCCGCGAGGCCATCGGCAGCGGCTCCCGCTTCCTCGACCAGACCCGCGGTGCCGGCTCCACCGGCGGGGCCCGCCGCCTTACCAAGACCGGGCGCCCCGGTTACAAGACCGCCAGCCGTTTTACCCGCAGCATCGGCACCTGCGAGCGCCCCGCCGCGCCCAGTCGCTACGCCACCGGCAACGGCAGGCGCTGCTCCCCAAGCGAAACCGGCCGTCGTACCACCGAGACCGGCGACACCGATTCGCCCTTCGGCTCCAGGGGCTGCGACCGCGTCGGCCGGCGCTCCTGCAGCACGAACCGCTCAACCCGGTGCACCTGCGGCAACGCGCCCGGCTCAGCCGGGAGCACCGGCGAGCGTCCGCCCGGCCGCCGCTGCACCGTCGGCTCCGGCCGCGCAGAGACCCGCTGCGGCGTTGCCCGGGCAAAGGCCTGCTCGGCCGCTTGCGCCCGGCCAGGCTCGGCCCGCTGCCCCGCAAGGGATGCGCCCAGCCGCCGGCCAGACTCATCCGACCGGGGCACCGCGTCCTGGCGGCCAGCCGCCTTCCCGACTTCCGCAGAGACCGGTAGCAGGACGTCCCGGTTCACCGCCCGTTGGCGCTCCGAGGCCTGGATCTCTCGGAGCCATTCCCAAGGCGGAACCCGGCAAGCCGCTCTATGCGCGCAAACCCCCCGCGCCTCGTGGCCGCCCAACCCTTGAGAAGAGGTACGCCGAAGGAGAACGCCGGCTGCATCCGGTCCGCGCGCGGGCCGGTGGGGCCGCGGGCCGCGCAGCCCACCCGGAACCGGCTGCGCCGATCCAACGCGAGCCTCGGGAGGTGACGGTTACCGAAGGCATCACGGTCCGCGAGCTCGCCGAAAAACTCGACATCCGCGCCAAGGATTTACTGAAGACCCTGCTCGATCGGGGAATCTTCGCGAGCATCAATCAGCCGCTGGACGTTTCGACGGCCACGAGCCTCGCCGAATCTTTCAATGGAATCGTGCAGGTCGTGACCTTCGAAGAACAGCTCGTTCAGGAGGAAAAGGTCCGGGAAGAACGGACCGGAAATCTGCAGCCTCGCGCTCCGGTGGTGACCGTGATGGGCCACGTGGACCACGGCAAGACTAGCCTGCTCGACGCCATTCGCGAAACCGAAGTCGCCGCCGGCGAAGCGGGCGGCATCACACAACATATTGGCGCCTATGAGGCGCACACCGACGGCCGCAGGATCGTCTTCATCGACACACCAGGCCATGAAGCCTTTACGCGCATGCGCGCTCGCGGCGCGAAAGTCACCGACGTCGTCGTGCTGGTCGTAAGTGCGGATGACGGCGTCATGCCGCAAACCGAGGAAGCCATCGCGCATGCCCGCGCGGCCAACGTGCCGATCCTGGTGGCCATCAACAAAATCGACAAGCCCGAAGCGCAGCCGGAGCGCGTCAAGCGTCAGTTGTCGGACCGCGGCTTGATGCCCGAAGAGTGGGGCGGCGACATCGTGATGGTTGAAGTCTCTGCTAAAACGAAGCAGAACCTGCCGCGTCTGCTCGAAATGATTCTGCTCGTGAGCGACCTGCGGGAGCTCAAGGCCGATCCCGATGCTCCCGCCAGTGGCGTGGTGCTTGAATCACGCATGGACCGGGGCCGGGGGCCGGTCGCAACCGTGCTGGTACAGAATGGCACACTGCACGTCGGTGACGTGTTCATCGTCGGCGCCGTGTACGGCAAAGACCGCGCCATGTTCAACGACCGCGGTCAGCCCATCAAGGACGCAGGACCTTCCACGCCCGTCGAGGTCCTGGGCTTGCAGGGCGTCCCGGAGGCAGGAGACCAATTTCAGGTGGCCGATGAAGCCAAAGCGCGCCACATCGTCGAATACCGACAGGGCAAACTGCGCGAGGCTTCGCTCGCAAAAACGGCGTCGGGCCGCCTCACGCTCGATCAATTGCACGAACAACTCCGTGCCGGCGAGATGAAGGAACTCCCCGTGGTGATCAAGGCGGACGTGCAAGGCTCGGTTGAGGTACTGAGCGAGATGCTGCCTAAGATTTCGAACGACCAGGTGAAGGTCGAGGTCATTCAGGCCAGTGTGGGCGCCGTTACCGAATCGGACGTGATTCTGGCATCGGCCTCGAACGCCATCATCGTTGCGTTCAACGTGCGGCCCGAGCGCAAAGCCACCGAGCTTGCGCAGAGGGAAGGCGTCGACATTCGGCTGCACACCATCATCTACGAACTGCTCGACGAGCTAAAGAAGGCCGTGTCGGGCTTGCTCGCACCGGTCATCAAGGAGACTTATCTGGGTCGAGCCGAAGTGCGCGACACCTTCCGCATCAAGGGAGCGGGAGTGATCGCCGGATGCTTCGTGCAGGATGGGCTGCTCAAGCGCGACGCCGACGTGCGCGTGCTCCGTGACAACGTTGTCGTCTACACGGGACGGTTGATTTCGCTGCGCCGTTTCAAAGAGGACGTCAACGAAGTGCGCGGGGGGTATGAGTGCGGGGCTGGAATTTCGAATTTCAACGACGTGAAAGTCGGCGACGTGCTGGAATGTTTCAAAATGGAGAAGTCCGCGCCGCTGGAAGCCGTGACCACAGCCGATCGCGGCAGCGCGCGGGACGCCGCCGAGGCGCGGCGCTAGCTGGCTGCTTCTCCACCACCGAATTCGCTCGAGACGGAAATGCCGATCGGCCTCCTAACCCTCGAAATTCATATTCCGGACGCTCGGTCGCTCAAAGATAAGCGGCAGGTGCTGCGCAGCCTGAAGGATCGCTTGCGCGCCAATTTCAACGTGGCCGTGGCCGAGCTCGAGCATCAGGAGCTTTGGCAGCGTTCCCGCGTCGGCGTGGTCAGCATCTCCGGTGACGGAAGACACCTGGAGGATTCTCTGCAAGCCATTGCGCAGGAATCAGAACGCGTGTTGGGGCGCGATCTCGTGTCGCAGCAAATCGACTATTTTGAGGACGGCGAATGACACTGGGAGGACATCGCCCGGAGCGCGTCGCGGAGGAAATTCGCAACGAAGTGAGCCTGATGCTGGCGGGGGAATTAAAAGATCCGCGCCTGGCGCTGCCGTTCACTGTCACCGAGGTGCGCGTGGCGCCGGGCATGCGCCAAGCGCGGGTCTACGTCCAGCTGGAAGGCGGCGAAGAGGAGCGCGGCGCGGCGCTCGAAGGATTGCAAGCCGCGGCCGGCTTCATCCGCCACGAACTGGTGGAGCGGCTGCAACTGCGGCGCGCACCGGAGATTCAGTTTGTCGTGGATCAATCGGAAGAATACGGAAAACACATCGACCAGCTCTTGCAAACAGTGAAGCAGCCGGAGAAATCGTAGCGGGCGCTCCGCCCTGAACACTAGCCGGTTGAAATCCGGCGCTGCGAAACGAAATGCCACGCACACCCCAGCTTCCTCCGCTCGACGGAATTCTCGTCGTCCATAAGCCGCGCGGGAAGACTTCGCACGATGTCGTCGAAATCGTCCGCCGCCTTGTGGGCTTTCGCCAGATTGGGCATTTCGGCACGCTCGATCCGCTGGCGACCGGCGTCCTGGTCCTGGCGCTCGGCCGCGCCACACGGCTGGCCCGTTTCTACGCCGGCCGGCGCAAGCGCTACACCTGTGCCGTACGCTTCGGCTTTGCAACCGACACCTACGACGCCGATGGCGAGCCACTGTCGGAAGACGCGGCTCCCGTAGTCGACGCCGCACAGGTGCAGGCGCTCGCCGAGAGACTCATCGGCAAGATTCAACAGATGCCGCCCTCCTTCTCTGCAAAGAAGATTCACGGCCGTCCCGCCCACGAGCTCGCACGCAAGCACAAGCCTGTCAAGCTCGAGCCCGTCGACGTCGAGGTCTACGAATTTCGCCTGATGGCTGTCGAGCACTCCCTGGCACGCTTCGTCGTGGAATGTGGGGCGGGCACCTACATCCGTTCGCTCGCACACGATCTCGGGAAATTGCACGGCGCCGGAGCCCATCTCGCCGAAATCGTCCGCACCGCCGTGGGCGAGTTCACACTGGATCAGGCCGCCCCGGTTGAGGAACTGGCAGAGGACGCAAAAACGGGCAAACTCGCGTCGCGCGTGATCCGCCTAGAAAATCTACTGCCCGAATTGCCACGCGCCACGGTGCTGCCTGTTGTCGAAAAGCGTGTCCGACACGGCGCGAAGTTCCATCTGCCCGTTTCGCAGATTCAGCCGGGACAAGTGACCGCCGCCGAGGGCGCGCCTGCCGAACTCGACTCGGGCGACTGGCGCCCGTCTTGGCTGCGCATCTTCAGCCAGCAAGGGAATTTGGTTGCCATAGCGGAAGCGGTCGTCCCACGTACCTACCAACCGCTCGTAGTCCTGGAAACCTCGCCGTAGCCGCTTCCCTACTAATCCGGACGTCGCGCCGGCGGCGGGGAAGGCTCCCCCGGAGGCTGCGGCGGAGCCTGCAGCTCCGGTGGCGGCGGAAGTTGCGGCTGTGGCTGCGGCCCCGGCTGTGGAGGGGGCTGTGGACCGGGTTGCGGTGGGGGCGCCGTCGGCGGGGATGGCGCCACGTTCACCGGGTTTTCAGCAGCCCCAGGGCCTTCCAAAGCGCCCGGCCCGGCGTAAATCGCACGGCTTTCCCGAGGCGCCCGTCGCACCATGCGAGGCGTTACCAGAATCACTAACTCCGTGTTCTGCCGCTGGGTGTTCTGGTTCTGATCGAACCATCCAACTCCGGGAATCTCGGCGATGCCCGGATTGCCGGTGAGAGCGTTGGTTAGCTGCGATTGCAAGAATGCGGCCACGACGGCCGTTTCGTCCTGCTTGACCCGCACGGTCTGATCGACGTTCTCCGTAGCGATTACAGGAATGGAATTGAAGCTCTGGTCGGTCACACTGCTGAGCTCAAAGCTGAGCTGCAGCGTCACTTCGTTGTTCAGATGGACGCGGGGCGTAGCCTTTACTTTCAGTCCGACATCCAGATACTGAACGCCGGGGAAGGGCGT
>Ga0187782_10000717_pt1 | contig 23188 bp, 21 predicted proteins | sample 0715_SJ02_MP15_2_FD_132454 | JGI IMG/M metagenome (GOLD analysis project Ga0187782, IMG submission 132454) | Tropical peat soil microbial communities from peatlands in Department of Meta, Colombia - 0715_SJ02_MP15_20_MG | ecosystem: Environmental > Terrestrial > Soil > Wetlands > Peat | place... | reverse complement strand
GGAGCTCGGCGCCGGCCCATGACTGAGCGGCGACGGATTGAGTTTGTCCTTGGACGCCGAACCGGTCGCGTTCGGGCCGACAATCTTTCCGTTTCATGATCGTTTCCGTCATTGTCCCTGCCTGCGACGCTCAATCGACGATCGTGCGCGCAATCGAAAGCCTCAGGGCTCAGACCCTGCCGGACTGGGAGGCGATCGTCGTTGCGGACGATCGTTTCGACTATGCGGGCTTTCTGTCCGGGCGGATGGGGCTCGATCATCGGCTGCGCTTTGCGACGACCGGGCTGGCGCGGTCCGGGTGCCACAGAGCGCGAAACGTCGGACTCAAGCTCGTTCGCGGCGATTTCGTCACCCAGTTGGACGCCGACGATCGCTTGGCGCCGGGTCGATTTGCGGCGCTGGTTCCCCTGGCGAAAGAGCATGGCGCCGCGGCCGACAACATGGACGTCGTCGCCGACGAGACGCAGGAGCGCCTCTATCGGCCGCTCGGCGACATTTCCGAGACGGCGTTCCTCGATCTGACGTCGTTCATGAAGCTCAATGCGCCGCTCGTGCCGCTGATCAGACGGGATTTTTCTCTGCCTCGCGCCCTCGGCGTTGAGCTTGCGGAAGACGTCGTCGCCAACATTCGGCTGATTGATCAGATCGGACGGCTGCCCGTCGCGCCGGAGCCGTCCTATATCTACTGTGTTCGATCCGGATCCATCGCCCATCGGCGCGACTCGGCCGAAAGATTTGAGGCGGCCTATACAAGGTACATTGACAGGCTCGTCGATGGAGACGGGTTCGCTTTAACCGGAGCCTCGCGCGCCGCCGCACTTAAAGGGCTCATCGCGAAGCGCGAATTGAACCGCGCGTTCGCCGGAGCCGCGAAGGTCAACCCTCGGCTGACCTTTCAGGAGTTCGCGAGGGCCTGGGTTTGAGCGCGTTTGAGCGGCGCGCTCAGTCAAGCGAGGATTTGCAACGGCGGTATCGAGATCGCCGCTCGGCGAAGCGTTCACTTCCGAAGAGAATGCGGCTCAAGGCGAACGGGAGCGTGTTATTTGAATAGGCGACCCGCGCGGGTCACGCGAGCTCAAATCGAATGTTTTGCGCGCCCTTCCAGAGCGCGAGCTTTCCGAGCGCAGGAAGATTCTCAAGGCCTGAGGTCAACGTGAGAAAATGGTTGCCCGCCAGTTGCCCGACCTTGGAGGCGAACCTGACGCTTCCATAGCCCAGCAGGATTTCGGTCTCGCTGATCCCGCCGGGGTAAAGCAGCACCTGTCCCGGCGCTGGGTAACTCGTGTGGTTCTCGTAGCCGACGTCGAATTTCATGTCGCCGAGCGGAATCCACACCGCTTCGCCGCTCCAGCGAACATGCACGATCTGGCTGACGAACGGCAGGCGGCTCAAGAAGGACTTGCAGGTTTCTGGAGCACCCGCGTTTTCCGTTCTGGCGTCGAAGACGAACGGCCCGGCGGCGATTTTCAGTCGGCTCACGAATAACGTCCTCCCGACGCGCGCACATATCGTGTTTCGGGAGACGAGTAAAACTACGGTCCGACCGCGCGCCGCCCCTCGCCCCAAGGCCGATCTATGCGGTCGTAGGCGCTCGCGCGATTGTAGGCTAGACTTGTTCCCGCACGGGGTTGGAGTGACGTCAATGGCATACCGATGGACGCAGTCTTGGAAGGCCGGCCTGTTGGCCGGAGCGATCGCGGCATTTGCGACCGCGCAGGCGCACGCGGCCACTCCCGCCGACACGCTGGTGGTCGCCAAAGCGATCGACGACATCATCTCGCTCGACCCCGCGGAGGCTTACGAACTTTCCGGCATCGAGATGGTCACCAATGTCTACGACCGCATCATGCGCTTCGAGGCGGAGGACGTGACTAAGCTCGTCGGCGGCGCCGCGGAGAGCTGGACGGTGAGCGACGACGGCAAGACCTTCACCTTCAAGCTTCGCAAGGGACTGAAATTCCATTCCGGCGCGCCGGTGACGGCAGGCGACGCGGCGTTCTCGTTGCAGCGGGTGATCAAGCTCGACAAGACGCCGAGCTTCCTCATCGGCCAGCTCGGTTGGACCAAAGACAATGTGGATACGCTGGTCACGGCGCCCGACGACGAGACGCTCGTCGTCAAGATCGACGCCGACTTCGCGCCTTCGCTGGTGTTGAGCCTGTTGTCGTCGGTCGTCGGCTCGATCGTCGAGAAGAAGGTCGCGCTGGCGCACGAAACCGCGGGCGACCTCGGCAACGCCTGGCTCAAGACCAACGACGCGGGCTCCGGCGCCTTCACGCTGAAAGGCTGGAAGGCGAACGAGAGCGTGGTGATGGAGGCGTTCCCCGATTATCGCGGCGGCGCGCCGACGATCAAACGCATCGTCGTGCGTCACGTGCCCGAGCCCGCCGCGCAACTCCTGCTCGTGCAGAAGGGCGACGTCGACATCGCCGAAAACCTGACGCCGGACCAGGTCGCGAGCCTCGGCGCCGACAAGGACCTCGCCGTCGTGGCCTCGCCGCAGGCCACGCAAGTCTATGTCGGCCTGAACCTGAAGTTCCCGCAATTCGCGAATGTGAAGGTGCGGCAGGCCATGCACTATCTCGTCGACTATTCAGGCATGGCGAACTCGTTCCTGAAAGGACAATATTCGGTCCACGAGAGTTTTTGGCCGAGCGGCTTCTGGGCGTCGCTGGACACCAACGAATATGACTTCAACCCCGCCAAGGCCAAGGCCTTGCTCGCCGACGCGGGCTTTCCAAACGGCTTCGAAGTTGCGCTCGACACCCCCAATTCCTCGCCCTACATGAACATCGCCCAGTCGATCCAATCGACGATGGCGCAGGGAGGGATCAAGGTGTCCCTCATCCCCTCCGAGCAGAAGACGCTGCTGACGAAGTATCGGGCGCGTCAGCATCAGATGCTGCTCGTCTATTGGGGCCCGGACTACATGGACCCGCACACCAATGCGGATTCGTTCGCGAGAAATCCCGACAATTCCGACAATCCGAAGTCGAAGCCGCTCGCCTGGCGCAACTCGTGGGACATCCCCGAGATCACCAAGATGTCGGACGCCGCGGTGCGCGAGCGGGACGCCGCCAAGCGAGAGCAGATGTATAAAGACCTGCAGGCCAAGGTGATGGATGAGGGGCCGTTCATCCTGATGTTCCAGGAGACGAAGCAGCTTGTCGAGCGCGCCAACGTCAAAGGCTTCGTCTACGGGCCGACGGCGGACGTCGTGTTCTACAGGAACGTGACCAAATAACGGGCTTCGCAGCGGACAGGGCGCTTGCGACAGCGCCCTGCCGCCCGCTTGGCCCCCTCGACGTGACGCGTCTTCGGCGGGCCCTTGTTTTCCGCGCCGGGCCTATGCCAAAAGGGCCGCAACCGTTGGGCCGGGGATTTCCGGCGGATTCGACGCGTAGGCTGCCGTAGCTCAGTGGTAGAGCACTCCCTTGGTAAGGGAGAGGTCGACAGTTCAATCCTGTCCGGCAGCACCATCCCATTTTCCGAGTTTGAAAAGTCATTTTGTGGAAGGCGGCTCTTCCTTGGCTAGGCCATCATGAAAAAGAGAACTTCTATCACCCTAAAAGTCGGAAAATAAGGATTCTAGTTTACAAAAGTTCCTGCTTTGTTCATAATGGCCACGGCCTGCTAGCGATTTCGCGGACAACCAAATGGATGAGGATCTTCGCACTTTTCGCCTTCGCGCCGGCGCGGTCGAATGCGATGCGAGCGGCGCGCGGGTGGCCGGCTTTCCGCTTTTGGTCAGAGGCGGCCCAGGCGGCTGGCGACCTCGGCCAAGCGGATCAATTGATCGCGCGCTCATGGGAATATACGGCGTTGCGATTGATGCAGCGAGAAAGATGAACGGGCTCGGCGTCGTCGCCGAGGCGCTGAACCGCGGCGAGATCGCGCGCGCTCAGGTTGCGACCTTGTTGTTGAAGCTTCCCGACCCCGGAAGGGTCGACGCAGCCACCAGCGCCGGTCTGCGCAAACTCGCTGTCCTTTTGGAGTCCGGCTGGATCGCAAAAGATTGGGATCCGTCGAAACATCCAAGAGTAGGCGCCCCACCTAATCCCGGTTGGTTCGCTTCCACCGACGGGGGCGCGGCAGACGCGTTGAAACCGAGCCGGCCGGCCGGAATCGAGGTGGCGGAAATCAAGCCGACCGCCAATCCCGCCGTCGCGGGCAACGCGCCCAGCATCATCGTACCTGCAGGCGGAGAGGAGGAGGAGCGTTTCCCGTGGGAGGAGCCCGCAGACGAGGGCGGAACCTATTTCAATCCCGTGACGGGGCAAACGACGACGATCCAGCCCGGCTCGGGCATCGTGCTGCGCGAACCCTGGATCAGGCTCGAAGACCTTCCGACGCAGACTTATCTCCGCGCGCCAGCGACTGAAACTTGGGTCGATCCCGATTCCTTAGACCAGCATTATATCGACCACGCAGACGAGTTCGGCGCCGCCAGCCCTGAAGCTTACGCGGAGCAAGCCAACGAATTTTACGAGGAAGCTCAGCAGCGTGGGTACAAGGTGAAAGTTGACGCCGACGGAACCGTCAGGATCTACGATCCGAAGACGAATACATTTGGATCTTACACTACCGATGGAAAGACGATAACTTTCTTCAAGCCGGACAACCCAAGCTATTTCGATCGGCAACCCGGCGTACTGAAAAAGCGTGATGAAAATGGGACGACTCAATCCCCTGCAATAAGAGGGAAGGCGATGAGGGTAGACGCTAAGTTCATTTGCCCGGTTTGCGGTTGTGGTGAATTGAAAAAGCCGCCGCGCTCCGAGACGACGGGCGGCTCCTATGAGATTTGTCCCTGCTGTGGCTTCGAATTCGGTTATCATGACGAAGACCAAGGCATATCCGACGGCGAATGGCGCCGCCGCTGGGTCGCCAAGGGGATGCCCTGGTCTGCGCGCACGCGCCGGCCGCCGCCGGGTTGGGACCCGGTCGCGCAACTGCGCCGGCTCACATCGGCGATCTCCGGGGGCGGGGGACCTGCATCAACCGGCGGCGGCTAAAGGCTGAGAACAAGCTCCGCTTTCAATCGCTATCAGAAAGTATCCGCCGCGACCCGGGCCTCTGCGACGGGAAGGCAAACGATGACTGTAGAAGGTAAGTTCACATGCCCGGTTCGCGGTTGTGGTTAATTGAAAAAGCCGCCGCGCTCGGAGGCGACGGGCGGCTCCTATGAAATTTGTCGCTGTTGTGGCTTCGAGCTCGGTTACGACGACGAAGACCAAGGCATATCCGACAACGAATGGCGCCGCCGCTGGGTCGCCAAGGGCATGCTTTGGTTTTCACCCTCCCGCCGACCGCCGCCGGGTTGGAACCCCGTCGAGCAACTGCGCCGTCTCGCGTCGGCGATTTCCGGGAGTGCAGGGCCCGTTTCGTCCGGCAGCGGCGGCTGAAGGCCCCGGAAAAAGTCTGCCTTCGATTGCGATCCGAATGAATCTGCCGCGGCGCGCCCGCGACTCGACGTCTCCTTCAAGAGGCCAGCCCGCTCGGTTACTGCGTCGACCACGCTCTTGATATTGAAAAAATCTATCTTCCGCTTTGATGCCCCAAAGAGTGTGCTGCTCGAAAGTGTGCTGCGTTTCGCATTCTATGGGTTCTCGACGCTTTTCGTCAGATTGCCACTCTATTGGTAAGGGAGAGGTCGACAGTTCAATCCTGTCCGGCAGCGCCATTCTCCGCGACGGCAAACCAATTGCCCACGCGGGATCAAACTGGCCTAGCTGTTGGCTGAGACCGCCGCGATGCCTTCGGCGATCCACAAGAAATTCGCCTCGCGAATGTGCCCCCAATTGTAGAAGGCGACATTGTCGACGCCGCCGTTCTTGAGCGCAGCAAGAGCCGCGATGAACTCCGCCTTCGCCTCGAAGTCGGGATAAGCGGGGCGCAGAATGCCGCGGATCTCGCCGCGCCCGTCGACGCGCCGCTTGACGTCGAAAAGATCGGCTCTCACCCGTTCAGGGCCGCGCTCGTAAAAACAGACCTCAACGATGCCTGCGGCCTTAGCCAGCGCCGCCAAATCGCTGCCCTCGTACCAAGCGCCGCCGGACGGCCGGGCGACCGAGGGGATGACTGCAACGTCCGCATCCTTGCGCACCGACTGGCGGATCTCCGTGACGAGCGAGGTTACGACCGCGCATCGCCAATCGAGAAACGCCCGTAAATCGCCGTCGGAGCGGACGTCTGCAAGCCAAAACGCTTCCGCCATGTCGGCAGGGAAATCGACGTCGCCCGCGAGATAGGCTTCTACGTCCTTGGCCACGCGGGCTTTCAGGCGATCGACGTCAATCCCCGCGCTTTTGGCGCCCGCCATGCAATGTCGGCAGAAGCAGAGCCCAAGCTGGCTTTCGAGCCAGCGATTGCCCTTCACCAGCGCGAACTCATGGTGATAGCCATGCAGATAGGGGAGGAAGCCGGGCGTCTCGAGCGAGACGCCTGCGACCCCATAGCGTTCTGTGACATCCGACGTCAGCGCGACCGCGTAGGCGCGGGCGTCCGGGGACGACGGGCAAAGGCTATAGACGTAGCGGTCGCCGAAGGCGTTGGCGACGACCGAGTCCGGATGAATCGAGCCGAGGCGCGTGTTGTGGAGCAGGACGAGCCAGGCGTTTGTGCGCATCCGCCCGTCGGCGATCAGCTCTTTCAGGATGTCGCGATCTTGAAGCAGCGAGTTTTCTTCGGGCTTGATGACGCCGTAGCGGCGCGGGTCGCTGCGAAAGTAGATGGTGCCGTCCTCGGGGAAGTAGACCTTTCCGTTAAGCCCATGCGGGCGCAGGAATTTGCCCGCATGGTAGCTCGCGGCCAATGTAACCGTGTCAAGCCCGATCGAGTGGAAGCGCCCAACCGTCCAATCGACGCCGGCCTCGGCGATATCCCACGCATAAGCATAGATCGCTTTATTTCCCAACCTCGACCCCTCATCCGGCGCTTCGCGCCACCTTCCCCCACAAGGGGGGAAGGGGAGCCTCCCCTCTCCCCTTGTGGGAGAGAGGTCGGGGGTGAGGGGTCGGCGCCGACTCCTCGCCAATGAGACTCACTTTAGAAGACGACGTCCGGCGAAACGACCCCCTTCTTGAAGATGAAGCAGCCATAGAATCGGCGCTCGCCTGTTCTGACGACGCAGAAGGCTTTCTTCGCCCTTTCGTAGAACGCGTAACGTTCGATCGAACCGAGCGGCCAATGTTTCCCCTCGGCGGCGTCGACGACGGCCTGCACTTCCGTCATGACGGGAAGGATCTCTTCCGGCTTGCCGACGACCTCCATCCGCATCGCCGCGTCGTCGACGAACGTGTCGAGAGGAAAGACCGACAGGATCGCCTTGGCCGCCCTGGCCGCAGTGACGTTCTCGATATGCAGGAGCTGGCCGAGCGATGTGTGGCGGGCAACGGATTCCGCCGGGAAATTCGTGTCGCAAAGCACGAGCTCATCGCCGTGGCCCATGCTTCGCAAGGCATGCAGAACATCGGCCCCGAGGCTGGGGTCAATCAGTTTGAGCACTCGCGTGTCCTCCCCTGTTCGCTCGTCGGCGGCGATTCGCGCTACGGAAAGGATCGCATAGGCGTGTTCGCGCGTCGAGTTAGAGGCTCAAAAAGGCGAGACATTGCTTGGCGAGGCTCGAGTGTGGTTCTCTCCTCCGGCGGCGGCGAGAAGGAGGGAAGAGATGGCCAAGGCGATCGAAGGATTTGGGGCGGACCCCCGCGGGCAGGGCGACGTCCGGCTGCCGTTCTCGCCGGCGGTCAGGGCCGGCGACTTTGTCTTCGTCTCGGGCCAGGTCGCCTTCGACGCCGAGAAGAAACTCGTTCCGGGCGGCATCGAGGCTCAGACCCGGCAGACCTTAAAGAACATCGCCGACATCCTGGCGAGCGCCGGGTGCGCGCTTTCGGACGTCGTCAAGTGCACGGTTTGGCTCGACGACGCGCGCGATTTTCCGGCGTTCAACAAAGTCTATTCCGAGCACTTTCCGGGCGTGAAGCCTGCGCGATCGACGGTTGAGTGCCGACTGATGATCGACGCGAAAATCGAGATCGAGGCGATCGCCTACAAGCCGGCGGCCCCATGACGTTCGATCTCGTGTTAAAGGGCGGCAGGATTCTCGATCCCGCCGCCGGTCTTGATCGGGTCGCCGACATCGCCTTCAGGAACGGCAAGGTCGCCGCGATCGGCGACAATCTCGGGCCGTCTGAGGCCCGCCGCGACGTCTCAGGGTCAATCGTCGCGCCGGGCCTGATCGACCTCCATACGCATGTCTATTGGGGCGGAACCTCGCTAGGCGTCGACGCCGACGACTATTGCCGACTAAGCGGCGTGACGACGAGCGTCGACACCGGCAGCGCGGGGCCGGGCAATTTCGCGGGCTTCCGCAAGCATGTCATCGAGCGGGCCGAGACGCGCATTCTCGTCTACCTGCACATCTCGTTCGCCGGCATCTACGCCTTCTCCCAGCGCGTCATGGTCGGCGAGGGCGAGGACGTTCGGCTGATGGCGCCGCAAGAGTGCGTCGAAGTCGCCAACGCCAATCGCGACGTCGTGGTCGGCGTCAAGGTCCGCATCGGCCGGCACGCCGGCGGCGCAGCGGGGACCGCGCCGCTCGAGATCGCTCTGCAAGCGGCGGACGAGCTGGGTCTGCCCGTAATGTGCCACATCGATTTTCCGCCGCCGAATTACGGGGACGTGGTGGCGATGTTGCGGCCGGGCGACGTCCTGACCCACGCGTTTCGCCCCTTTCCGAATGCGCCGCTCTCCGCGCAGGGGAAGGTTCTGCCGCAAGTCGTCGCGGCGCGCGAGAGGGGCGTCGTCTTCGACATCGGCCACGGCATGGGCTCCTTCGCCTTCAAGACCGCGCGCGCCATGCTCGCCAACGGATTTCAGCCCGACACGATCTCATCCGACGTCCATGCGCTGTCGATCAACGGCCCGGCCTTCGACCAGACGACGACGATGTCGAAGTTCTTATGTCTCGGCATGAGCCTTAACGACGTAATCGCCGCCTCGACCGTCAATGCGGCGCGCGCGATCCGTCGAACGGAGCTCGGGTCCCTCGCGCCGGGCGCCGTCGGCGACGCGACGATCCTTTCCGTCGAGAACGGCCAGTTCGACTATGTCGACGTGGTCGGCGAGCATCTGACGGGCGAGAAGCGCGTCGTTTCTCGCGGCGTCGTCCTCGGCGGGCGCTGGTGGCATCCGAATTAGCCGCTAGCCAAGACTGGCGGGTCAACGACGATCGCTTGATCGGCGGAGGGCGTTGCGGATGCGATATGTCGGCAAGATCGCGATCGTCACGGGCGGCGGGAACGGCATCGGCCGCGCGACGGCCGAGCGGCTGGCGCATGAGGGCGCCGCGGTCGTCGTGATGGACTTAAGCGCTTCGGACGCGGCCGCCGTCGCGGGGGCGATCGTCGAGGCCAGCGGGCGCGCCGAACCCTATGCCGGCGATGCAACCAAAGAGGATGACGTCGCCGCTACAGTCGCATTCGCCGTCCGCCGCTTCGGCGGCGTCGACCTGCTCGTCAACAACGTCGCCCGTGCGACGCGCGCGACATTCGCGGAGTGCGCGCCTGAAGATTGGGATTTGGAGTTCGACGGAACGTTGAAGTCGGCGTTCCTGTTCACGCGCGCCGTCTTGGGCGAGATGGCGCGGCGGGGACACGGCGCGATCGTCAATGTCGGCTCGGTCAACGGACTGACCTATCTCGGCAACCCGGCCTATAGCGCCGCCAAAGCCGGGCTCTTGAGCCTCACCCAAGCGATCGCCGTCGAATACGGGCCTAAGGGCATACGCGCGAACATGGTCAGCCCCGGCACCGTCAGGACCGCCGGCAAAAGCTGGACGAAGCGATTGACGCGCGACCCGCAGATCTTTGAGAAGATCGCCAGGTGGTACCCGATCGGCCGGGTGGGAACGCCGGCCGACATCGCCGCAGCCGTCGCCTATCTCGGCTCCGATGAGGCCGGCTTCGTCAACGGCGCCAATCTGATCGTCGACGGCGGGCTGACCGCCGGAAAGACCGTCATGGTCGACGAAATCACGCTCGAGCGCGGCATGCCGGCGGATTTCGCGCCGGCTGAGCCTAAAGGAAATTGACCGGCGAAAGCCCAAGGCGGCGCCTACCGCCAGTGCTCGCCGATCCACTCGACCGGCCGCAATCGCTTATAGGCCTTCTTATACCACGGCGCCGGCCATTGGCCGGAGGCCGCCTCGTGCGGGCGCGGATTGCCGGTGAAAACGACGATTCGCGCGTCCTCCGGCAGCGCGGCCACGCGCCACCAATTGGCTGGAAATCGGGGCAGCAGGTCGACCTTGAAGCTCGGGCACCACCCGGCCGGCCAGAATGCGATCGGCAGCCGCGATTCGTGGGTTAGATACGCCTGCTCATTCGAGTAGCGGCGTCGCTTGCCGAGGGGATCGGCTTCGAAGTCGTCGACGAGATGCGGCGCCGCGCCGGCGGGAAAGCGCATCACCGATGAATTGCCCGAGAGGCGGCGGCTCCAATCGCGGATGATCGCGAGCTTACCCTGCTCGAAATCAAAAAACGCGTCGAGGTCGCCGACGACGACCACATCGAGATCAAGATAGAGAATTTCGCCGTCGACGCCGATATCGCGCGACCACAGCGCGAGCTTGCGCCAGGGCGACCCGCCAAGACCGGTCGCGGGCAGCCGAATGAAGGGGATCTCGCAGGCCTCGATCCCCTCATCCAGGCCGCTTTTGTCGTCGACGAAGGCGATAAAGCGCGTCGGCCGCGTCGTGTGGCGCTTAACGGCACGGAAGAGCCGATTGACGTAGTCGACCGGAAACAACGTTCCCCATCGCATGCAAGCGACGACTTGCAGGCGGCCCTCCTGTCCTTAGAAAAACGCGGCCGACGCGGCTTAAGGCGTCTCGTCTCGTCGGCCAGATATCTCGGCAGGGCGAGGCGCCGCAACCTCGGCGTCGGTCTCGCCATTAGGGAGCGGATTCGCAACGCCCCGATGGACTTCTGGCGGCCTTTCCCTATCATGGCTGTCCGCCGCATGGCGTTGGCCGAATTCCGTCAACGTCATGGATCGAAAGGGAGGAAAATATGAGAGGCGCTTCTGGTCTTGCCGCGGTCTCGGCGATCGCCCTGCTCGCGGGCGCGAGCGGCGCGCTGGCCGCCGACAAATATGTCATCGGGGTCTCGAACACGCTGATCGGAAACGGCTGGCGCGAGGAGATGATCTGCTCGATCAAGGCCGAGGCCGAAGCGTCGGGCCTCGTCTCCAAGGTCGTCGTCGCCAACCGCAATGGCGGCCCGGCCGAGCAGATCGCCGACATCAGGAACCTGATCTCGGCAGGCGCCAACGCCATCATCATCAACCCGTCGGATCGTGAGGCGCTGAACCCGGTCATCAAGCAGGCCGCCGACAAGGGCATTATCGTGGTGGCGGTCGACCAGGCGGTTTCCGCGCCTGAGGCCTATGTGCTCACCAACGATCAGGTCGCCTATGCCAAGGTCGGGGCGAAGTGGCTGTTCGACAAGCTCGGCGGCAAGGGGAACGTCGTCGAGATGCGCGGGATTGACGGGGTTCCCGCCGACGCCGACCGCCACGAAGGATTCACGGAGACCTTGAAGGACTATCCCGGCATCACTGTCGTCGCCTCGGTCTTCAGCGGATGGGCGCTGAACAAGACGGCGCAGGAGATGAAGGACCTGCTGGCGTCCGGCAAGTCGATCGACGGCATCTGGACGTCGGGCATCGATTCAACGGTCGTCGACGCCTATAAGAGCGCCGGCAAGACGTTTGTGCCGGTCGTCGGCGCCGACAATAACGGCTTCATCGGACAGTTGATCGACCTGAAGGGGAACGGGCTTTCAGGCGCAGCCGTCAGCAATCCGCCCTCGGTCGGCGGCGCGGGGCTGAGCGTCGCGCTCGACGTCCTTCAGAAGAAGGATCATCCGCACCTCATCAAGATCACGCCGACCGTGTGGGATAATTCCGACGCCGGCATCGATCAGCTGAAGAAGGCTTACGACGCCAAGCTCGACCCCTTCTACAGCGTCGCTGTCGACGTGAAGCCCTTCACGCATTACAGCATGGCGCAGATCATCGCCTGCAAGGGGCCGTGATCGACCGTCTCGCCGGCTAAGCTTCAGACGTTCCCGCCGCGACTTCCATCGCGGCGGGAACGGCGCCAGGCTCGGCGCCAATCCAACCTGAGCGCGATGAACGACGCCGCCACGCCTCTCCTAAGCATCCGCGGCGTCGCCAAGCGATTTAAATCCGTCGTCGCGCTGAAAGCGGCCGACCTCGACGTCCGCGCCGGCGAGGTCCATGCGCTGATGGGCTCGAACGGCGCGGGCAAGAGCACGCTCGTCAAGATCATCACCGGCGTCTTTCCGGCCGATTCCGGCCGGATCGAAATCGCCGGCCGCGCGACGGTCTTCAGGTCGCCTGCCGAGGCCCGACGCGCCGGCATCGTCTCCGTCTACCAGGACCCGGCCCTCGTGCCGGACCTGACGATCGCCCAGAACATGCGGCTTGCGCGCGTGCCGCTCGACGCGGTCGTCGACGCAATGCAGCGGCTCGGGATCGAGCATGTTTCGCTGTCGCGCCAGGCGCGCGACGTCGAATACCCGGTCTTGCGGTTGATCGATCTTTCCCGGGCAATCGCCTCGAGCCCTGAGATCCTGTTGCTCGACGAGATCACCGCGTCGCTGCCGGCGGACCTCTCCGCGCGGGTGTTTTCCGTCGTCGCCGACTGGCGCGCCAACGGCCGCAGCGTCATCTTCATCTCCCACCGCATGGCCGAAGTCGCCGAGCTCTGCGATCGCGCCACAGTGCTGCGCGACGGCGTCACCGTCGGCGTGACGGCGACGGAGGGGGCGGCGGAGACCATCGTCTCGATGATGCTCGGGCGGGACCTGTCGAAAGTCTCAGGGACGGCGCAACAAGGCGCAGGCGCGAAGGCGAAGGGCGAGGGAGCGGCGCTCGAGGTCTTAAATCTTGCGAGCGGACATGCGCTGAAAGACGTGTCCTTTCGCCTCGCGGCGGGCGAAGTGCTGGGCGTCGCGGCGTTGGAGGGGCAAGGCCAACAGGAACTTTTCGAGTGCGTCGCCGGCGTGCGCCGCCCCGACGCCGGAAGCATCAGCGTTCAGGGTCGGCCGCTTCGCGCGCAGCATCCGGCGGACGCGATCAGGGCCGGCCTCGTCTATGTCCCGGCCAACCGCATGCAGGCGCTGCTGCAGCAGCGGTCGATCCGCGAGAACGTCGCGCTCGCCGATTTCGGCCGCCTTGCGGCCTGGGGGCCCATTGCGATGGCCGATGAGCGCGAAAAGGTTGGCCGGGCGGTCAAGCGTCTCGACATCGACACACGCGCTTCCGACGAGCTCAGGCGCTTAAGCGGCGGCAATCAGCAAAAGGTCGTCATCGCCCGGTGGATCGCCAGCGGCTTCAAAACGCTCCTATGCTTCGATCCGACGCGGGGGATCGACATCGGCACCAAGCATCAGATCTATGCGCTTTTGCGCGAGGTCGCGAGCCAGGGCGCCTCGGTGCTGATTTTCACCTCGGAGCTCCCGGAAATTCGCCTCGCCTGCGATCGCGCCATTGTCCTCTTCGGCGGCCGAGTGGCCGCCGAGCTTAAGGGCGCCGAGGCCGACGACGAGACGCTTCTGAAAGCCGCGCACGGGCTTGGCGCCGCCGTCGTCCGGGAGCCGGCATGACGAATGAGGCGCAATCGCTGATGAGCGCCGTCGGCCTGCGGGCGCTCGCCTTAAGCCGGACGCAGGCGGTGGCGATGCCGCTTCTTCTGATCGGCTGTCTCGTCGGCACGGCGCTCGTTCACCCGAATTTCGGCGCCTATGACATTCAGTCGCTGGCGCTTGGCGCCTTGCCGCTGGCGTTAGCCGCCGCCGCGCAGACGATCGTCGTCATTTCCGGCGGGATCGACCTTTCCGTCGGCTCGCTGATTGCGGTCTCGAACGTCCTGTCGGCGAGCCTCATGCAGCACGCAAGCTTCGCACAGTCGCTCGGCTACGCCTTGCTCATTCTAGTCCTCGGCGCGGTTCAGGGCGCGGCGAACGGCGCGCTCGTCTGGGCGACCCGCATTCCCGACGTCGTCGTGACCTTAACGACGGGCTTCATCTGGGGCGGCGTCGCGCTCATCATCATGGAGAAGCCGGGAGGCGGCGCGCCGCCGGAATTCCTCGACATTGCCGCAGGCGCGACGTTGGCGCCGTGGCTCCCGAACGCCGCCATCGTGATCGTCGTCGCAGTCGCCGCGCTCTGGCTGCCGATTAGGCTCAGCCGCATCGGCCTGTTGCTCTATGCCACGGGGAGCGATCCCATCGCCGCGTTTCGCAGCGGCGTGCACACCCAACTCGCAAGGCTCGTCGCCTATGCTTTCGCCGGCGTCGCCTGCGCGCTTGGCGGCATGGCGCTGACGATGACGACGGGCATCGGCGCCCCGCTCGCCGGCGCCTATTACACGCTGAGCAGCGTCGCCGCCGTCGTCGTCGGCGGGGTCAGCCTCAGCGGCGGCAAGGGCGGAATGGTCGGGCCGATCGTCGCCGCGCTTCTGCTGACCTTGATCCCGATGGACCTCATCTTCCTCGACATCGACCCGAATTACGGCCAGGTGATCCAGGGGACCCTGATCGTCCTCGTCGTGATGGTCGGCGGCTTCGCCGCCGTTCGCCAAGGCCGCAAATGACCGCCATTGTCGCCGCGCTGAGCCGCATGACGGCGCTCGCGCTCGTGCTGCTGCTCGCGCTGTTCGTCGCCGGCGTCGAGATCATTCGCCCGGGCACCGTGTCGCCGCTTTGGGCCTCGAACATCGTCATGTTCGCTGCGCCCTTGGCGATCCTCGGCGCCGGGCAGACGCTCGTCATGCTGACCGGCGGCATCGACTTATCGGTCGCGAGCGTCGCAACCGGCGCCGCCTATCTGCTGGCGACCAACGCCGGCCGGGGCGATCTCACGGCCCTTACGCTCGCGCTCTCTCTCGGGCTCATCGTCGGGGCGATCAACGGCCTCGGCGTCGCGATCCTGCGCGTCCAGCCGCTGGTGATGACGCTCGGCACCGGCCTCATGACCGGCGGGGTGATGATCGTCTACAGCCAGCAGATGCTGGCGAGCCAACCGCACGTCCCCGAAATCGTTCAAGCGCTCGGCGCCGGCAAATTGTACGGGCTCGTTCCCTTCGATCTCCTGCTGTGGATCCCGCTCTCCGCCGGAATGCTGTTCCTGCTCGGCCGTACGGGGCTCGGGCGCTTGACCTACGCCGTCGGCGACAATCGCGAGGCCTGTCATCTCTCCGGCATCCGCGTCTGGCGAGTGCTGTTCGTCGATTATTGGATCTGCTCGTTTCTCGCGGCGATCGCCGGAATCGTGATGGTCGGCGGCACGAACGCCGCCGACATGAGCCTGGCGGATTCGTTTCTCCTGCCCTCGGTCGCCTGCGTGATCATCGGCGGCACGTCGATCTTCGGCGGCCGCGGCGGCTACGGCGGCACGATCGTCGGCGCGCTGATCCTGACCGTCCTGTCGAGCATCCTGACGCTCGCCGACGTCTCGGAGCCGGTGAAACAGATCCTTTATGGGGCGATTATTTTGCTGTTGGCGGCGGGGTATGCGCGGCTGACGGAGTAGGGCTGGAGGTGGGCGAGGCGCGAGCCGAAGCGGGGCCAAACTTTCATCCCGTTAAGCGCGGCAATACGCGCGAACGCGTTTCGATAAATTCGATTATTGCGTTGGCTGCGAATGTTTTCTATCACGTCATTTAAGGAGCCTAAATATGACCTTTCCAGCCAATGCCGAGGAACTCGGCCGCCGGCTGCCCTCCGCCGACGAACGGGCTGCGGCCAACCGGTTGCGCCAGATTCTCGCCGCCCGGGCGGCGAGTGGCCGGGACCAGAAGCTGCGGATCGTCGACGAGGCCGGCAAGTCCGCCGAGATCGTCCTGGCGCCGGCTTTGTCCCGCTTGCTGACCGAGCTCTTGGGCCACATCGGCAAGGGCGACGCGGTCACCCTGGTCCCGGTCAGCAAGATGCTCAGCACCCAACAGGCCGCCGACATCCTCAATGTGTCGCGGCCTTATCTGATCTCACTTTTGGAGAAAGGCGAGATCAAGCACGATCTCGTAGGCCGCCATCGGCGCATCAAGGCCGAGGACTTGTTCGCCTATAGGCGGCGGCGAGACGCCGAACGAGACGCGGCCTTGTCGGAACTCGCCGAACTGGACGCGGACCTTCTTTAACTAAGTGTTCGCCAACCGCTTCACGGCGCTGATCGACGCTTGCGTTCTGGCCGGGGCGCTGAAGCGAAACATTCTCCTGAGCCTGGCGGAGGCGGACCTCTTCCGGCTCCGGTGGTCTAAGGAGATCCTCGATAAAACTGAGCGCGCCATCGCAGAGATGCTGGCTGAGCGAGCCTTCCAGGACGCTAAAGCAAGGGCGACGCGCGCTCGTCAGGCGATGGAACGCGCCTTCCAAGACGCGATGGTGGAGAGCTATGAGGCGGTGCTGGGCGCGGTCCCGGACTTGCCGGATCTCCGCGACCGGCATGTCGTGGCCGCGGCGATGAAGACCCGCGCCTCGGTGATCGTCACCGACAACCTGAAACACTTCCCTCCCGCCCTGCTGGCGCCTCTCGGGATCGACGTTCTCGCAGCCGACGCCTTTATTGCCGACACCTTGACCCTTGACGCCGATCGGGCCGTCGCGGCGATCCGGAGGATGCGGGAGCGCCTGAAACTGCCCGAAAAAACTGCCGACATGCTTCTGCTGGATATTGAGGCCAATGGCCTAACGGAGACGGTCGACGTCCTGCGACCCCACTAGGAATCGCTTTAGCCGCAAGTGCTGCGAGGCGGGTCGGCTGAGCCGGAGTCTTGAGGCTTCCGGAATAGTACTGGTCGAGAGATGGTGGGGGAGGTAGGACTCGAACCTACGAAGGCTTAGCCAGCGGATTTACAGTCCGCCCCCTTTGCCGCTCGGGACACTCCCCCATGGCCAGCCCGGCGCCGACGCGAGCGCCGCCACGCCGCTGAAAGACAGGCCGACTTGGGAGGCGGGCTTATCGAGCGTCGCACGGATTTAGTCAACCGGCGCGCAACGCGACCGCTCATCTCCGCCCTCTTGTGTCTGGCGTGACCGGCCTGTCAGAGATTGAGCCGGGGCCAACGCGTTTGGCCAACGAAGGATGCCGAGCTTGACGAGGATGAAAAATCGCGATCGCGATCAGCGCCAGCGGCGCGACCAGCGCGAGACGCACGTCCGCACGCAGGCGGCTGACGTCCGCAAGACCCCCAGCCTCCCGAGCGAGGCCGCGGCCAAAGCCCCGCCCGTTCGCCGGGAAGCCTCTCGCGCCCCTGCCGGCCTGTCGCGCATTTTCGGCTTCCACAGCGTCGCCGCGGCGCTGAGCTCCCCGCGCCGCGAGCTCGTGAAACTCTACGCGACGCCGGCGGCGGCGGCGCGGCTCGCGCCGGATATCGAGCGCAGACACGTCCCGGTCGAAATCCTCTCTCCCGAGGAGATTGACCGGGTCGCTCCGCGCGAGGCCGTCCATCAGGGCGTGGTGCTCGACGCGCATCCGCTGCCGCCCGTCTCAATCGACAGCCTGCCGGAAAACGGCTTGGTTCTCGTTCTCGACCAGGTCAGCGACCCCCACAATGTGGGCGCCATTCTGCGCACCGCCGCCGCGTTCGGGGTCGACGCGCTCGTGACGACCGAGCGCCACAGCCCTGAGTTTGACGGCACGGTCGCCAAAGCCGCCTCCGGCGGCGTCGAGTTCGTGCCGATCGCCGTGGTTCCAAACTTGGCGCGCGCGCTCTCGGACCTTGGCGACCTCGGCTATTGGCGCATCGGCCTCGATTCCGAGGCGCCCGGCGCTCTGACCGAGGCTCGCCTTGAACGGCCGTTGGCTCTCGTTTTGGGCGCCGAGGGGAAGGGTCTGCGCCGCCTCACGCGCGAGCGATGCGATGCGCTCGCGCGGCTTGACCTCCCAGGGCCGATCAAGAGCTTGAACGTCTCGAACGCCTGCGCCGTCGCGCTGACCTTGGCGGCGAAGACGCCCCCGCGCTGAGAGACGACGCCCTCGCTATTGGAGCGAGGGCACCGTGTGCGGATAATTGAGGTCCCACGACTTGTTGAGAAGCGGATCGAGCGGCGTTCCCTCCGAGGCGTCAAAGACGCGGTGGCGTCCGAGCATAGCGCCATTGTCGGCCTGGGCGGTCATCACCGGCTCGGCAGCTTGGGCGGGCGTCCCGCCGACGTCGAAGAGGTCGGGCCGCGGGCTGTCGGCTTGCGGCTTCCCGGCTTGTGCGTCCGACGCCATCGGGACGTCATCGTCGTCGTTCACGCCGGGAACGACGACGCCGAGATCCGCCAGGGTTTGCCCCTCGGTATGATGCGAGGTTAAGGCGCCGTCCGGCCCCAACAAGGCTTCGCGCGATCGCACGCGGTCGGCAAGTTTGGCCAGCGCATGATCAAGGGCGCTAGGCTTGCTAGGCGGCGCGGGAAGCGGCGGCGCCCAGAGCTTCGCGTAAGGACCGCTTGTCGTTTCGTTCATGGCGAAGGCCGATCGGCCGAGCGCCTGAGCAAGCGCGCTCGGCTGACCCGTCGAGCGGTCGAGAGCAAAGCTCGGAATCATCCCGAGCGGCTTCTCGTCCCCAGGCTTAGTCTCCCCATGGACCGTCGGCGGCGCGGCCGACGCCGGCGTCGGCGTGACGTCGGGCCCTAGCCGGTCCTTGGCGTCTTGCTGAATCTGCCGCCATTTGGCGACGTTCTTTAAGTGCTGCTCCAAGGTCTCGGCGAAGGCATGCCCGCCGGTTCCGTCCGCGACAAAATAGAGATCGCGGGTTTTCAGCGGATTGGCGACGGCTTCAAGGGCCGCCTTTCCGGGATTGGCGATCGGACCGGGCGGCAGGCCGTCGATGATATAGGTGTTGTAGGGCGTCGGCTGGTCAAGCTCGGCCTTGGTGATCGAGTGGCCGAGCGTGCCCTTCCCAAACACCAGCCCATAGACGATCGTCGGATCGGACTGCAGTTTCATGTGGCGGTTCAGCCGGTTCATGAACACGCCGGCGATATGGGCGCGTTCGTCGGGTTTGCCCGTCTCCTTCTCGACGATGGAGGCGAGCGTAACCAGCTCGCCCGGCGATTTGATCGGAAGATCGGGCGCGCGCTTCGACCAGATGTCGGCGACGAGCTTCGTCTGCGCATCCTGCATGCGCTTCAAGACCGCGGCCCGCGAGGCGCTGCGAACAAAGAAATAGGTCTCGGGAAGAATCGAGCCCTCGCGCGGCGGTTCGCGAATTTCGCCGAGCAGCAGATCGTTGTCGCGCAGACGCTGGGCGATCTGGTCGCTCGTTAAGCCTTCGGGGACGGTGAGAGCGTGCTGGACGACTCGCCCGGAAGCGAGTTGCTCCTCGACTTGGCGCAGCGTCTCGCCGGCCTTGAAGTCATATTCTCCGCGTTTCAATTGGCTTCTAAAGCCGTCGACGAGCGTGATGAGGCTGAACCATGTCGCGCTGTCGATGACGCCAGCCTTTTCAAGCTGCTCGCCGATGGTCCCGCTGTCCTCCTCGCGGCCGATGACGACGACCTTGTCCTCGGTCAAAGGACCCGTCTTGACGGCTTGAATGACGGCGTAAACGAAGGCGCCGAGGCCGACCACGGCGCCGATCAAGAGGAAGCTTAAGATTCCGCTGAGGCTGCCAAAACCCTGACGCCTTGGGCGTTTCGGGCGTTTCGGCGGCTCGGGAGCGGCCGCGGGCGGCCGCTCGGCTTTGCGTGAAAAGAGACCGACGCGCGTTCGGCCTTTGGGACCCGAATCAGTTTGCGGCATCTGGCTCATCGCGATCAACCTAGGTCTGCTCGGCGGCCCGGTGAACCTTGCGGTCTCCGGGAATCCGGCGAAGCAACAACAATTTGGTGACCGCGGCGGAATTGAGCAACCTGAGGGCGGCGGAACGAGAAGGGCGCCGCCGGAAGCCGAGCAGGGGCTTTTAGGAGGTTTAAGCCTCGAGGGCTCTGAAAATCAGCGAGGCGTTCGTTCCGCCAAACCCGAAGGAATTGGACAGCGCGAAGCGGATCTCCCGTGGCCTCGCCTCGTGGGGCGCGAGGTCGATCGCCGTCTCAACCGAAGGATTGTCGAGGTTGATCGTCGGCGGGGCGACCTGGTCTCTGATCGAAAGGATCGAGAAGATCGCCTCGACCGCGCCTGCCGCGCCAAGCAGGTGGCCGATCGAGGATTTGGTCGAGGACATGGTCGTTTTCGCCGCCGAATTCCCGAGCAATCGCTCGACGGCCTTCAGTTCGATCTCGTCGCCGACCGGCGTCGACGTCCCGTGGGCGTTGACATAATCGATTTCGGAGGGGCCGATCCCTGCGCGCTTCAGCGCGGCGCTCATCGAGCGAAAGCCGCCTTCGCCGTCGGGCGAGGGCGACGTGATGTGGTAGGCGTCGCCGGAAAGTCCGTAGCCGACGATCTCCGCATAGATGCGCGCGCCGCGCGCCTTAGCGTGATCGAGATCTTCGAGCACCACGCAGCCGGCCCCTTCGCCCATCACGAAGCCGTCGCGATCGCGATCATAGGGCCTGGAGGCCATTTTTGGGCGATCGTTGAACCCCGTCGACAGCGCGCGGCAGGCCGAAAAGCCGGCAATCGCAAGTCGATTGACCGCCGATTCTGTGCCGCCCGCCACCATCACTCTCGCATCGCCGAGCGCGATGAGCCGCGCCGCGTCGCCGATCGCGTGCGCGCCGGTCGAGCAGGCGGTGACGACGGCGTGGTTGGGGCCTTTAAGACCGTGGGCGATCGAGATCTGGCCGCTGGCGAGATTGATGAGGCGGCCGGGGATGAAGAAGGGCGAGATGCGGCGCGGGCCCTTCTCTTTCAGCGTGATCGAGGCGTCGTAGATGCCGCCAAGCCCGCCGATGCCGGAGCCGACCAGCACCCCGGTCTCGTTCTGGTCTTGGGCGCTCTTCGGCGCCCAGCGAGCGTCGCTGAGCGCCTGCGTGGCGGCGCAAAGCGAGTAGACGATGAAGTCGTCGACGCGCCGCTGCTCCTTGGGCTCCATCCAATCGTCCGGATTATAGGCGTCGGTCTCACGCCCGCGCGGGATTTGCGCGGCGATCTGGCACGGGAGGTCTTCAACGTCGAACGCGGCGATGCGGCTCACCCCGGATTCGCCGGCGAGCAAACGCCGCCACGTCGGCTCGACGCCGCAGGCAAGCGGCGTGACCATGCCAAGACCGGTCACCACGACGCGATTCATTGCGCGTCCCCGCCTGATGCCGTTTCGAACCTGCCCATTCCGACGTTGCGCCCCAGGACATTGCGGATGCGAAAAAGGGCCGGTTTCCGCCGGCCCTTGAGCTTTGCGCCGCGAGCGACCCCTCGCTCGGGCGTCACAGCGCTACTTCGCGGCCGCGGCCTTCTCGAGAAACTTGATCGCGTCGCCGACGGTGACGATCGTCTCGGCTTGATCGTCGGGGATCTCGACGCCGAATTCCTCCTCGAAAGCCATCACGAGTTCGACGGTGTCGAGCGAATCGGCGCCAAGGTCGTCAATGAAATTGGCGTTGTCGACAACTTTGTCGGCGTCGACTCCAAGATGTTCAACGACGATCTTCTTCACCCGCTCTGCGACATCGCTCATGGAGTTCTTCCCTCTTAATCCCCGGACGATCCGCCCGCCTAACTCGAGTATTCGAGGCCGGCCCCCGGCTCAACTCTCTCATTTTGGGGCGTGCGGCCGATGTCGAATTCCCCCAAACTCATCTTGTCGCGGATAGCATCAAATCCACGGCGCGCGAAGCGGCGCGGTCGATAGCACATCCGCTTCCCCACGGCGAGGGGCGCGCCGCCGAGCGCCGGCGGCCCTTAAGACGTGGGTCAAGCCTCTCAAATCATTGCCATTCCGCCGTTGACGTGCAGCGTTTGGCCGGTGATGTAGCCGGCTTCCGCGCTCGCCAGATAAACGACTGCGGCGCCGATGTCGGCGCCGGCGCCCAATCGTCCCATCGGCACGGACGACAGGATCGACTCGCGCTGCTTCTCGTTCAGCGCGTCGGTCATCGGGCTTGCGATGAAGCCCGGCGCGACGCAATTGACGGTGATGGCGCGGCTGGCGACTTCGGCCGCGAGCGCCTTCGACATGCCGATCATGCCCGCCTTCGCCGCCGCGTAATTGCCTTGGCCGGCGTTGCCCGTCACGCCGACGATCGACGTGATGGAGATGATGCGCCCGTAACGGCGGCGCATCATGCCTTTCAGGCTCGCGCGCGCCAGACGAAAGGCGGCGGTGAGATTGATCGCGATGACGGTCTCCCACTCCGCGTCCTTCATGCGCAGGAAGAGGTTGTCGCGCGTGACGCCGGCGTTGTTGACAAGAATGTCGAGCGAGCCCAGCGCCGCCTCGGCGGCGGGGACGAGCCCCTCGACCTGCGCCGCGTCCGCAAGATCGCAGGCGAGCACATGGGCTCGCATCCCCAGTTCGCTCTTCAGCGCCTCGAGCGCCTCTTTCCGTGTGCCCGAGAGCGCGACCGTCGCGCCCTGCTGATGCAGCGCTCGGGCGATTGCGCCGCCGAGGCCGCCTGAGGCGCCGGTGACGAGCGCGGTCTTCCCCGAAAGTTCGAACATCTCAAAAAGCCCTCTTACCCCTTAAGCCCGCCGGCCTTGAACGCCACAACGTCGGCGGGCGCGCCGATGCTCTGCGCCGCGGCGTTGGGCGCCAAGCGCTTGGCGAGCCCCGAGAGCACCTTTCCGGCGCCGATTTCCAAGAACAAATCGACGCCATGGTCGGCCATGTACGTAACGCTCTCGCGCCACCGCACGACGCCGGTGACCTGTTTTACAAGATTGCCGCGGATCGTTTCAGGATCGTCGACCGGCGACGCGCTGACATTGGCGACGACCGGGACTTTTGGCCGCGCGATGGCGATCGTCTTCAAGGCTTCGGCCATGGCGTCGGCGGCCGGCTTCATCAGCGCGCAATGGAACGGCGCGGACACCGGCAACAGGATCGCCCGCTTCGCGCCGGCCTCTTTGGCGAGCGCCGCGGCGCGCTCAACCGCGAGCTTGGTTCCGGAGATCACGACCTGACCGCCGCCATTGTCGTTGGCCGCCTCGCAGACGGCGCCGATCAAATAGAGATCGCTCGCCGCTTGAAGCGCGATCTTCGAGACCGAGTCGAACTCAAGGCCGAGGATCGCCG